>Ga0208078_1000129_pt1 | contig 20944 bp, 20 predicted proteins | sample NGESurdeep072012_3_FD_184468 | JGI IMG/M metagenome (GOLD analysis project Ga0208078, IMG submission 184468) | Arctic peat soil microbial communities from Barrow, Alaska - NGEE Surface sample 53-2 deep-072012 (SPAdes) | ecosystem: Environmental > Terrestrial > Soil > Wetlands > Peat ...
TCGCCGGCATCGTCGCGCAGTGTCTGAGCGAGTCATTGGTTCTCGCGGTGGCGGGAGGCGTGATCGGCGTGCTGTTCGCGCTCGTGGGCGTGTCGTGGGCAACCGGATGGGCCGACAAGATGGACGTGCCGCGCCTCGAGCAGGTGTCGATCGATGGTCGAGTGCTCGCCTTCGCGTTGGTGGTTTGCGCGCTGAGCACTCTTCTGGTGAGCCTGATTCCGCTGCTGCGCGCCCGTCGCGTGCCGATCGCGATCGTGCTCCGCGAGTCGGGACGTGGGTCGACGGCAGGTGCCGAGCGACAGAGGACGCGAAGCGCGTTGGTCGTCGCGCAGGTGGCGCTCGCATTGGTGCTCATCGCCGGCTCGGGGTTGCTCGCGCGCAGCTTCACGAGGCTGCGCAACGTCCAGCCCGGATTCGACGGTCGCAACGTGTCGATTACCCGACTGGCGCTGTCCGCGACGGCGTACTCGACCGGGGATTCGCGGATGCAGCTCTACGGGCGCCTGATCGAGCAAGTGCGCGCGCTGCCGGGCGTGCGCGAAGCGGCTATCGGTGACTGGGTGCCGTTGACGTCGGATCACAACGATGTCGTCGTGCAGGTAGAGGATCATCCGTTGCCGCCGAACGCGCTGCCGGCGGATCATTACGTAGCCACGGTCGATCCGAACTACTTCAAGACCATGGGCATCCCGCTTCTGGCCGGGCAAACGCTCGAATCTCCGTATAGCGGGCGCCGATCCTTCGGTGTAGTGGTCAGCAAGGCGTTCGCGGATCGCTACTGGCCGGGCGGAAGCGCACTCGGCAAAAAAGTTCGCCCGGCGATCTCGGGGCCCTGGTTCACGGTCATCGGTGAAGTTGGAAACGTTCACTTCGCGGCGCTGAACAAGCCTGCTGAGGATGCGATCTACGGGCCAATGCTGCCGGCCGACACGATGTCCGCGACGACTCCGGCATTCGTGTCGCTCATCGTGCGAACGGAAGGGCCGCTGGATCTCTCTCTTCCGATACGGAACATCGTCCACGCGCTCGATCCCGCGCTTCCCACCTACGGCCAGGGACCGCTCTCGAGCGTCATCGCTGCGGCATCGTCGCGCGCGCGCGTGACGGTGCTGCTTCTGGTCGTCGCGAGCACATTGGCGCTGATCCTCGGAGCCGTCGGTCTCTATGGCGTGCTGGCCTATGGAGTGAGCCTGCGGCAGCGCGAGATCGGCGTGCGCATCGTGCTTGGCGCGCCACCCGGCCAAGTGAGCTGGATGGTCTCGCGGCAGGCCCTCGGGCTCGCCCTCGCGGGCATCGTGATCGGCATCGGGATCGCCCTCGCCGCCACTCGACTGCTGAGTGGACTTCTTTACGACGTCAGTCCGACCGATCCGTTGACCCTGGGGGCGACGTGCATCGGGTTGCTGGTAATGGCCGGCCTGGCGAGCTGGATTCCGGCACGGAGGGCGGCGGCGGTCGACCCTTCGGAGGCTCTTCGAAGCGCGTGAGCGGCGCGTGCCGCCGCGCGCCATTCTCCGGCTTCAGCCACCCAGATTCACCTCGTGGTCCCACGGGAGCACGATCGTGCTCTCCGTCTCCAGCCCCGCGAAGTCCGGCTGGTATGACCCCGTGCGGAAGCCCACGGCCGTGCGCACATCCGACGCGCCCGCGTTCACGATCGCGGCGACGGCGAGCCTGAGCGTCGACCCCGTATCGCACGTCTCGTCCACGAGCAGCACGCGCCGGTTCCGTACATCCGTCGGCACGCTCCCGAACACGCTCGGCGTCTCCCGAACTGCCTCCGCCTGATAGCGACGGCTGACGATGATCGAGTGGAAGGGCTTGTCGAGAATCGCGGCGACGACGGCGCCGGGCACGACACCCGCGGTCGCGATGCCGACGACGATCTCGGGGTCGTACCCACGCGCCACCTTGAGTGCGAGCGCACGCGACATTTCGCCGAATAACGGCCAGTCGACTTCGAGCACGCCGCGCGAGCGATCGACTACCTGGCGTCGGGGCATGACTCTCCTCTGATTCGATGGCGGCACTTTTCTTCCATTGTGGGGAAGCTAGCCCGGAAGCTGCGATCACAACAGCACGGTTGCTGCCCCGTGACGTAGACGATAACTTTTTCTCGCTCGCAGATGGGTCCCCGCAACGGGATTTTCCGCCTGCGCATCCGCCCACCCCGACCTCGGCCTCCAAACGCATGTCCTGGTGGCGCCGGCTCACCGGCGGTAGTGCCCACGCAGCGCCCAAGCCGCAGCGACTCGACTATCTGAACGAAGCGCTCACGCTCGAGCGGCAGGGCGACTACGACGCTGCACTCACCTCGTATCGGCTCGCGCTGCGCGACAGGCCGAGCGATCCGCGCATTCTCCAGAACATGGCGATTGCGTTCTCGAAGACGGGACGTCTCGAGGACGCGCTGCGCTGCTATCGCCGCGCGCTCGATCTCGATCCCGAGCTGAGTGGCGCGCACTACGGGCTCGCGTTCCTGCTCCTCAAGCGCGGCGACCTCACGGGCGCGGAAGAGCATCTGCATTCGTTTCTCACGCACGCGCCGAGCAGTGTCGAGGCTGAGCGATGGGTGAGCCACGCACGCCTTGCACTCGAGCAGCTTCGGTCCGGCACGAATGCCGCGCCGCTCGTGGAGCCGGAATAGCGCGTGGGACATGTGCTCGCCATCGTCAGCCAGAAGGGTGGCGTCGGCAAAACGACGACAGCGGTGAATCTGGCGGCCGCGTTCGCGCGGCGCGGATTGAAGACACTGCTCATCGATACGGATCCACAGGGCGCAGTGCGATACGGAGTGGGGCTGAGGCGCGGTGAGGCTCCGTACGGGATCTCCGATTTTCTGAGTGGCGCGCGGCCGCTGCGCGAAGTGATCCTCCCGACCGCCCTTCCCTGGCTGCGCGTGATTCTCGCCGGCAGCGTGAGCACCGAGAGCAGCCACATCGAGTACAACCACACCATCGAGTCGAGCACGCTGCTGCGCGACATGATCGCGATCGCGCGCGAGCGCTGCGAGGTGGTGATCGTGGACACGCCGCCGGGGCTCGGTGCGATTCCGCGCCGCGTGCTCGAGCTGAGCCAGCACGTGATCATCCCGCTCCAGTGCGAGCCGCTCGCGCTGCAGACGACGCCGCAGATGCTGCGCGGCATCCAGGAGATCGCCGCGACGAATGAGGAGCTGACGCTCGATGGCATCGTGCTCACGATGTACGATCCCGCGAGCGTCGGCTGCCAGCGCGTCACCGAGTATCTGCGCGCGCATCTGCCGCGCGACATGGTTTTCGATATCACGATCCCGCGCAGCGCGGCGGCATCGGAGGCATTCGCTGCGGGACAGCCGGTGGTGCTGCGCGATCCCGCGGATCCTGCGTCGCAGGCGTTCGTGAACCTCGCAACGGTGCTCGCCGAGCGATTCACGTGAGCGCGCGCGCGCGGTGGCTGGCGGCGCTGGCAATGGTCGTTGCGGCGGCCGCGGCGTGCGGCGATACGAAGTCCGGACCAAACACGCCGCTGTCGATTCAGTTCAATCCACCGCAGCTTCCCTCGATGCTTGTAAACGACCAGCTGCACGACACGCTCGGCAACATCGACTCGCTGCACGCGATCGTGTTCAATTCGGCCGGCGACACGATTCCGGATGCGGCGGTGCGCTATCAGCACGCCGATACCTCGACGATCGTGAACATCGACGCGGCAACGGGGCACGTCACCGCGAGCGACACGGGCTTCGCGCGCGTCGTCGCGCAGACGAGCGGGCTGCAGTCGCCTCCCGAGACGCTCTTCGTGGTGTCCAGGCCGGATCTGTTCTTCAGCATCACGCACCTGAACGACACGCTCGACTTCACTTCCGTGCGAACGGACACGCTGTTCGCGTTGTCCGTGGGACTATCGGCCGCCGCGATCCCGGTCGATCATTGGCGAATAGAGTACCGCTTCGTCTATCCTGCTGGTCTCAACGACCAGGACTCAACGCGCGTGCTGCTGTCGGACGACAATCGGAAGTTCTCGCTCGTCGATACCACCGGGGTCGGGATCTCCGGCGTTCCCGGCACCGCAACGCGCTTCCTGCGCGTCTCGGCCTTTGCGCATCCCTTCGACGATACGGTCGTCGTCGAGGCACGAGCATTTTATCCGGACCACACCGTGGTTCCGGGAAGCCCGTTGCGATTCAAGGTGCTCGTCAACATTCCGTAGGGAAGCCATGGCGCAACATCCTGCCACGCTCTCGCAGCTGTTCATCGAGGCGGTCGAAGAGCACGATCTGCCGAATGCGCTGCAGACGAAAGTCGGCGGCGTCTATCAGCCGATCTCGCACCGCACGCTCGCCGATCGCGTTCGGCACGTCGCCTTCGGATTGAAAGCGCTCGGCGTTCCCGCCGGCAATCGCGTCGCGATCCTCTCGGAGAATCGCCCCGAGTGGGCGATCGCGGACTACGCGTGCCTGATGAGCGGGATGGCAGATGTGCCGATCTACCCGACGCTGCCGGCCGAGCAGATCGCGTACATTCTGAGGGACTCGGGCGCGGTTGCGATCTTCGTGTCGACGAAGGAGCAGGCGGCGAAGATCGCGCTGGTGACGAGCGAGCTTCCCGCACTGCAGCACATCATCGTGTTCGATGAGGACGCGGCGACCGGCGGCGCAATTCGCCTCGCGGCGCTCGAGGCGAAGGGCGCCGCGCTGATGGCTACGGATGCCGCGGCGCAGTTGCGCGCCGCGGCGCTCGCGATCAAGCCCGATCAAGTCGCGACGATCATCTACACCTCGGGAACGACGGGCGAGCCGAAGGGGGCGATGCTGACGCACGGCAACATCGCGTCGAACGTGTCGGCCGTGATCGATCTGCTCGAGCTGACTCCGGCGGACAGCTCTCTGAGCTTTCTCCCACTCTCGCACATCTTCGAGCGAATGGTGGACTACCTGATGTTCGCGGCGGGTGTCTCGATCGCGTACGTCGAGACGATGGACACGATCGCGCAGAACATGCAGGAGGTGCGGCCAACGATCGTCGTCTCCGTGCCCCGTATCTACGAGAAGATTCACGACCGCATCACGGACACCGCGATGCGCGCCGGCGGAGCGAAGCGCGCCATCTTTCTCTGGGCGCGCGCGGTGGGCGAGCGATGGACGGACGTCGTGATCGCGGGCAGGGAGCCCGGGATGCTCCTCGCGCTCGAACATCGCATCGCGGACAAGCTCGTGTTCGTGAAGGTACGCGCGGCCGTGGGCGGCCGGCTCCGCTTCTTCGTGTCGGGTGGCGCGCCGCTGTCGCCGGAGATCAACAGATTTTTCTTCGCGGCGGGGCTCAAGATTCTCGAGGGGTACGGGCTCACGGAAACGTCGCCGGTGATCGCGGTGAACACGCCCAAGCGACTCACGATCGGGACGGTCGGTGCGCCGATTCCGGGCGTCGAGGTGAAGATCGCGGCGGATGGCGAGATTCTCACGCGTGGCCCGCACGTGATGAAGGGGTATTTCAACCATCCCGAGGCGACGGCCGAGGCGATCGACGCCGACGGATGGTTTTATACGGGGGACATCGGCACGCTTCAGGATGGGCTGCTCCGCATCACGGATCGCAAGAAGGACATCATCGTGACGGCGGGCGGGAAGAACATCGCGCCGCAGCCGATCGAGAATGCGGTGAGGGCGAACAAGTACGTCGCGCAGGCGGTGATGATCGGTGACCGGCGGAAGTTTCCGCTGATTCTGGTGGTGCCGAACTTCGATCAGCTCGTGCGCTGGGCGGAGCACAAGAGCATCTCATTCAAGGATCATCGCGACCTGCTGGCGAATGCGCTCGTGAACGCGAAAATGCAGCGCGAGGTGATCGGCGAGCTCGAGAAGTTTGCGCCGTTCGAGAAGCCGAAGAAGGTAGTGCTGCTCGAGCAGGACTTCACGATCGACAGTGGCGAGCTGACGCCGACGCTCAAGGTCAAGCGGCGCACGGTGGATCGGAAGTTCCGCGCGCTGATCGATGCGGCGTACACGGCGGAGGAGTCGCGCGGAGGGGCGTAGCGCCTAGCGTCGCACGCCGATAGTTATCGGCGCGGAGACGTTCGTCTGCGCGCTCGTCGTCGCCACCCAGTGCTCGTCATCGCGGGCGAGCTCCTGCAGCGAGTCGGGCACCGCAGCAGTAGAAGGAGCGATGAGCCGGCCCCCGGGACTCAGCGCGCGCGCGGCGCCCTGCACGAGCGCGGGAGTAGCGTGCGCCGTGTCGAGCGCTACCCCACGCGCAGAAGACGCAGCCAGCGGAAGCACGTCAGCGATGAGCGCGAGCGACAGCGCTCCGCCACTCCGCAGCCCGCGCGCGTAGTCGAGCGCCAGCAGCTGCACGTTCTCCGTCATCTCGAGCATCTCGCTCGCCGCCGCGCTCCACTCGCCTGCGAGCACCACCATCCCGCCAGGCTCCGTGAGCCCGAGCAGCGCGGCCGCGCGCACCGCCATTCCCTCGGGCACCACGTACTCGAGCGGCGCCGATGAACCGGAAGCGAAATCCACTACGCCCTCGCGCACCGGATAGCGCGTGCCGCACACCGGACATCCGAGCTCGCCGCGCACAATGTGCCGGTCCACCAGCTCATCGGCGCTCGCCACCAGCCAGCTGTCCTCGTGCGCGCGCACGCAGCGAAGCGAGTCCACCAGCTCGAGAAAGATCCGATCCCCCTACGACGCCGTGATGCGGAGCTCGTCGATGTTCACGTTCGCGGGTCGCATGGCCGCCCACACCACCGCCTCCGCCACCGCATCTGCCGCGAGCATCTTGTCGCGCGGCGGAAAGCGATTCTCCGCGGGCAGCGTAATGGTCTCCCAGATCGGCGTGTTGACCGCGCCCGGCGACACCAGCGTCGTCCGCACCCCCATCCCCTTCGTCTCGGCCCTGAGCGCCTCGTGCATCGCGCGAATCCCGAACTTGGACGCCGAGTAGCCGCCGTTGTCCGCGAAGATCGTGCGATCGGCTATCGAGCCGAGCGTGATCAGGTGACCGCGTTTCCGCTCCCTCCAGCTTGGCAGGATGGCCCGCAGGAGAAAAAAGGGCGCGATGAGATTGATCTGCATCATCCGTTCGAACTCATCGTTCGTGAGCACGTGCAGCGGCTTGGGGATGAAGATCCCGGCGTTGTTCACGAGCAGATCGGGAACGTCGCCGAACGCATCGCGAACGGCGTCAACCACGCGATCGGCCTCTTTCGCGATGGAGACGTCTGCAGCCACGACGACAGTGCGCTTCCCCAACTCCTTCGCGCGCAGCTCGAGCTCTTCCGCCCCGCGCGCGACGAGCGCCACGCGCACGCCCTCGCGCACGAGCCCGCGCGCGATCGCGAGCCCGATCCCCCGCGAGCCGCCGGTGATGAGCGCGGTCGTCGGCCCCTGACTGTTCGTCAACGTGCGAGCGAGGTGCGACCGTAGGCGAGCGAGAGAAATTCCTCGCGCGTGCGCGCGTCGTTGCGGAAGATGCCGCGCACGGCCGAGGTGACGGTCTGCGAATTCTGTTTCTGCACACCGCGCATCATCATGCAGAGATGCATTGCCTCGATGACCACGCCCACACCCTTTGGCGCGAGCACGTCCTGTACGGCCTGCGCGATCTGCTCGGTGAGCCGCTCCTGCACCTGGAGGCGCCGCGCGAACATGTCGACGATGCGCGGGAGCTTGGAGAGGCCGACGATCTTGCCGTCCGGGATGTACGCGATGTGCGCACGCCCGAAGAACGGGAGCATGTGGTGCTCGCACAGCGAGTAGAGCTCGATGTCGCGAACCATCACCATGCTGCTGTGTGCCTCGCTGAACACGGCGTCGCCGATGACATCGCGCACGTCCATGTCGTAGCCGCGCGTGAGCCAGGTGAGCGAGTTCGCGACGCGCTGCGGAGTCTTCTTGAGCCCCTCGCGATCGGGATCCTCGCCAATGAGCTCGAGCGTCCGATGAATCACACGCTCGAACTCGGCGTTGTGCTCGGGCGCAGGATCGAGGTCGAGCCCCCAGTCATCGGCGGGCGATTCGAGCGTGCGGGCATCGACGCGAGTGCGCGCGGATAGTGCGCGCGCGGGGCGATCGACTTCGCGCTTGTCGGCGCTCGGACCAGCGTTGCGCGGTCGGGATTTCTTGGGGGCCATGACTTGCGTCGATCCTCCGAGTAGATGCTGCTTAAGCTTGCAGTGCGGCGCGCGGCTCCTCTAGCTTGTCGCCAACCACTTTGACCCGCGTGCTCAGTGAAAGCTAAGCTGCTCTTGATCGCGAGCGGAACGCCTGCGGCGTGGTCCGCGCTGTGGACTTTCCCGAGCATGCTCGCGAGTGCGTTCCTCGTGGCTTGGGCGGCCGAGGCGGCGCAGTTCATGATCTCGCAGGGGCTGGCGCTCGCGGTGCTGGCGTGGGTGCAAACGCTCCCCGAGTTCGCGGTGGAGGCGGTGATCGCATGGCACGCGGGCGGCGATGGCGCGCACTGCTTCGTGTCGAGCCCGCCGCCGGGCTGTCACTCGCATCTCGCCATCGCAAACTTCACCGGCGCGATCAGGCTGTTGGTTGGCCTCGCGTGGCCGATGATCTTCTTCGTCGCCGCCTTCTTCGGCCGCAAGTCGCGCCCCTTTCTCGCGCCGATCGCGCTCGAGAACGAACACGCGGTGGAGGTGCTGACGACGGTGCCGCCGCTGCTGTATTTCGGCTGGATCTGGCACAAGGGATCGATCGACATCATCGATGCGGGCGTGCTCATCGTGATGTACGCGCTGTATCTTGCGCTTCTCTGGCGCATGCCGCCGAAACAGCAGGAAGAGATGGCGGATGCGCCGCGCATCTCGCGCTGGGCCGCGACGCGGCCGGGGATGCGGCGGCCCCTCGCGGTGGGCGGGCTGTTCGCGATCGGCGCCGCGCTCATCTACTTCACGGCGCATCCCTTTCTCGAATCGATGCTCGCGATTGCGGGCACCGTGGGTGTGAGCCAGTTCGTGCTCGTGCAGTGGGTCGCGCCGTTTCTGAGCGAGTTTCCGGAGAAGGTGTCCGCCTTTCAGTGGGCGAGCCGCGTGCGCACCGCGCCGATGGCGCTCGTGAACATGGTGTCGAGCAACATCAATCAGTGGACCGTGCTGGCGGCGATGATCCCGATCGTCTTCTCGATCGCGCGCGGAACGCCGAGCGCGCTGCCCTTCGACGGCGCGCAGCGCGAGGAGATTCTGCTGACCATCGCACAAAGCGCGGTGGCGGTGCTGGTGCTGCTCGACATGCACTTCCACTGGTGGGATGCGGCAGTGCTCTTCGTACTCTGGCTGGCGCAATTTCTCGAGGCGGGGTGGCGCGACGAGATCACGCTCATCTACCTGGCGTGGGCGGCGATCATGATCGTGAGCTGGCTCTGGCGGCCGCCGACGGCGCCGGGGATCTTTTGGAGACTCGTTCGCGGCAGGCCGCTCACGAGCGCGCCCTCATAGCAAGGGTGCGCGCAAGAAAAACGAGCCTCGCCGCATGGGCGAGGCTCGCGAAGAGAAAGGAACGAAGAGGATTTTTGAAGCCCCGTCGAATGTCTGAGGTCCTCACCACACTGTCCGCCTTCCCCGCACTGGGGCATGACGTGAATGTAGATTATCGAACCCACCCGAGAGACTTGTTGGCTCAAAAATTAAGTCTCTTCGCCCCCGATCTGTTGTAAAGTTATTGGGACGCAAACATCGAGTCAATCAGATGAACACACCGCAATGGCAACGTCTGCTCTACGTGCTTGCATATCCGCTGTCCGCGCTCATGCTCGTGGTCTGGGCGGTCGTGACCTTCGCCTACGACGGGCCAGGATGGATCCACTTTTTTCTCTCGCTCGGACTGTTCCTGTTGATCTGGAGAATCGTCGCCGGCGGAACGCAGGACTCGTGGCGCAAGTATCTCTCTGGACGTTAGCGGTACGCGCGAGGTAACTGAACCGCCAGCATGACGGAGATTGCGGGCGAGGCGCTGGGCATCGCGGGCTTTGCGTTGGCGCAGGCGGTGCACGCGTGGGCATTCGCGCGCGAGGGCGCGCACCGGCTCGTCGACAGCGACAAGGCGGCCGACGTCATCACCGTCGACTTCTGCCAGCATCATCGATGACGGCAAGGTGCTCGACCCTACGGAAGGCGCGTTGATGGTCGATCGTGTGCGACAGGGCATTTCGGATCATCCGGAAGCCGAGCGCCTCTGGCGCTACTGGGAGTGAGCGCGCCGGCACGATTCAATTCGAGTGACGTGCTCGTTGCCCCACGGGTCTCTCTGGTGTAGTCATCCTCCATCCGAGGCTCCTTCCATGCGCCTGGTCACCGGATCGTTGTTCGCACTGCTGCTTGCTGTCGGCGCGCCTGCGTGCGGCGACAGCTCGCTCACGGACAGCCAATCCGTCGCCAGCCAACTCGTGGGCACATGGTCCGTGCCCTTCGACCTTCCCGGAGAGTCGCTCATCATGAGTCTCGCCAGCAGCGACACGGTCGTGACCGGCACGGGGACGTACACCTTTGAGGCCGGACATTCGGGGACGACGACGGTCGCAGGGGTCGTCTCCGACACGACGATCAATTTCGATGTCACGTTCGACTTCGGGCAGGTGATGCATTTCCGGGGCGGGCTCACCGGGCGGACTAAACTGCTCGGAATCTGGTACGCAACGCCGGTGGGTGATCCCGTGAACATCGAGTTCGACAAGGTGCAGTAGCTGCGTTCGACGCGGCACAGCTGACACGAGCCTCTTGCGACGGGCGAGGAGTGAATGAGGAATGGCCAGCATTCTTTCACGGCCCCTTCTCGCAATCAGGTGCCGCCGTGCGAAGATCCCAGGCTAATGAACAGCACGGCGAGAGCAGCAGCACCGAAAGCGCCGATCACCACAAGCGAGCCACCCTTGGAGAAGCCGTGGCTCGTGACCTGCGCAACACTGTCGGTCGGCACCTTCAACGGCCCGACAGTGCCGCTTGCGAAGAGCGTGTCGTGCGCAATACGGGCACCGGGACGTGAAAACGTAATCTCCGTACCGGAGCGAGTCGTAATGCCAGTCAAGCTATCCAACGAAGCGTTAGGATCGAAACGCTGGTGGTGGGTCGAATAACAACCTGCGCTCGACAGCGACAGCAGTAGCGTGACAGTCGTTAAGCGACAGAAGTAAGGAGACGAACGGGCCATATGGCCTCCAAGCGGAATTGAACGGCCGCTCCATCACGCGAATGGCTAACAGTAACGCGCGCCCGTTGATCAGAGTCGCCTCAAATCTCCCAGTTGCTCCACAGCAGCCCCGTCTTCGCCTTCCCCTCCGGATATCGCGCGAGCGCCATACGCAAATCCGTCCACCGCACGCGGCCACCCATCGCGATCAGCTGCTGATACGCGTCGAGATATTCGGTTTGCACCCTGAACGCCACACGCCGCGTCCCTCCGCGCCTCGCGAAATCCGCCAGCGTCCCCACCGCGCTCGCGAGATCGGCCTGCTTCGCCAGCACGAACTTGAGCACGCGCGTCTCCTCCCTCGCGCGCCCCTCCACCAGCGGAACGGTGTGACAGAGCGCGAAGCCGGTGATCTTCCCTCCCTGGCGAAAGAGAATCGTCTCGCCGAGTCCTAGCGCGTCGGTGATCTCGATCTCGCGCGTGAAGTCGCACGCCGGCAGCACGCTCTGCGACAACGCAGCGCACTCCGCCAGCACCGCACTCTTGTCGCTCGCACTCAGCCGCCCGAACACGCTCGGCATCTCGCTCGACGGCGCCGCATCGATCGTCACCGTCACCGTCAATCGCCCCGGCGCGAAGCCGAGCGACGAATAGAATCCGATGTTGTCCATCGTGCGCGGCATCGTCTCGAGCCCGATCGTCAGCGCCTTCGCCGCGGTGAGCCAGTCGATGCCGCTGCGCACGACCTCCTTGCCGAGCCCCGCGCCCTGCGCATCCGGGCGCACCGCGAGCGGTCCCATCCACCCCTCGCGCCCGGAACAGTGCACGATGTTGAACGCCGCGATCTCCTCGCGCTCATCGCGCCAGATGAGCGCGCCGCCGTTGGCATCCTCGATCGCGTAGCGCCAGATCGCCGGATTCAGAAACGGCACGCGCACGCCCACGAGCCCGTCGCGACGATAGCGCTCCGTGAACGCCTCGCTGAACACGTGGTTCAGCGCCGCGTGATCATCCGGCGTCGCCGCGTACGGCCCGTCGGGGCGCGGCGCGCGCCAAGGCCTCGCGATCGCCATCAGTCCGCGGCCCCCGCCTCTTCGAAGAACGGCGGCATCATCTCACTGTTGTCAGGTAAGAGTGGCTCGTCCGGCGCGCCATCGTGTTGCACCACGGTCGAAGATCCCTGCTCCGGATCGTAGCGCACCGTGATCACGTGGTCCACCATCTCGCGCACCGACTCGATGTGTGTGATCAGAATCACCTGCTCGAATCGATCGTTGAGTCGTCGCAGCAACTCGAGCACGCTCGACCGATGCAGCTCATCGAGCGAACCGAAGATCTCATCGAGAATCAGCAGCGAGAACGGCTGCCCCGCGCGCTCCGCAATCATCTGCGAGATCGCGAGCCGCAGCACGAGATTCGCCAAATCCTCTTCGCCACCCGAGATCACCGGTTTCGGCCGACCATCTTCGAGCACCAGAATGTTGTACTGATCGTCGAGCTCGATCTCGTCGTACCGCCCATCCGTGAGCTCCGACAGAAACGCGCTCGCGAGCTCCGACAACTCCGGTCGCAGCTGGAAATTCAGGTCCGTGCGCAGATCCGTGTACGCGCGATCGAGCTCATCATGGAGCCGCTTGTGCACCGTGAGCTCGCCCAGCAGCCGCTGGCGCTCACCGAGCTCCTTCGCCGCGCCGCTCGCGACCTCCATCGCCATCGCCGCCGACTGCGCGCTCCCATCCGCGCCCACCACCGCGAGCTCCGCCGAGCGCACCTCCGCCGCCGCGCCCTCGTTCTGCGCGCGCAGCGTCGCGAAGTCGCTTTCCGATACCGTGATCGCATCGCGCCGCGTCTTGAGCTCCGCGATCCGCACCGCGAGCTTCGCCGCGTTCGAGAGCACCTGCGACTGCTCGCGCGAGAGCGTCTGCTCGCGCTCGATCTGCGCGCTCAGCCGCGTCACCTTCGCATCGAGCGGCATCAACCGGTCGATCTCCAGCCGCACGAGCTCGTGGCGCCGCGCATCGTATCCCGCCGGAATCGCCTCGAGATCGCGCACGAGCGCCGCCTCGCGCTCCTCCTTCACCGTGAGATCGCCCGAGAGCTGCGACAGCTCCTGCACCGCGAGCTGCACCTTCATCATCCGCCGCTCGAGATTCGCGACCTCCAGGAACAGCGCGCGCCGCCGCTCATCGAGCGCCTTCACATCCTCCGGCATGTCGAGCAGCTGCTCGAGCCGCCCCTTGTAATAGTTCCCATCCACGCGCACCGTCTCCATCTGCGCGTCGAGCAAATCCAAAACCCCCCGCAGCTGCATACCCAGTGGCCGCGTGCACGTCGGACAGAATCCCTCCTCCCCCGCCGCCGCCAGACGTTCGCGCTGCTGCTTGAGCTCCACGTACTGCTCGCGCAGCGACTGCCGCTTGGTCTCCGCCTCCTGCCTGTCGCGCACCCATTCCGTGCGCCGCGCCTCGAGTTGCCCATCCACGAGCTCGAGCTCCTCGCGACGCTCCTCGAGCGACGCACTCACCTCGAGATCGAGCTTGGGCGCCGTCTCTACTTTCTGCCTGCGCTGCCGCAGCTTGTGCAGCTCGTCCGCGAGCGCCTGCCCCGTCTCGATCAGCGCCTGGCGCCGCCCCTCCTCGCGCGCGAGCAGCTCGAGATGCTGGAACTCCGTGTGCAGCTCGCCATACGAGTCGAGCTCGCGCATCAGTTCCGTGCGCTCCGCGCGCGCCGCCGCAATCTCCTCGAGATCCCGCGCCAGCCGCGACATGTCGCGCGTCGTCGACCGCTCCTCCTCCTCCGCCACGCGCATCTCGGAGATCAACGTCACGAGCTGTTCGCGCTCCTGCTGCACCTGCTCCCACCTCGGCGCAATCGACTCGCGCACCGCGTGTGCCGTAGTGTGCCGCGCGCGCGCGACCTCGCTCTGCTGCCGCGCGCTCACCAGCCGACGCTCTGCATCCGACAGCTGCTGCTCGACGATCGCCGCATCGGGCATCCCCTGCCTGATCCCGCCGATCTGTGCCACGAGGACGTTCTTCTTCGCACGTTCGAGCTGCTGCGCGCTCCTGAGCCGCTCGTAGCCGAGCACGTGCGAGAGGAACTGCGCGCGCTCCGACGGCCCCATCGCCGACATCACGCTCAGCTCCTTCTGCCCCGTGAAGTACGTGTTGAAGAACTCCTCGCGCGTCATCCCGAGCCGCCGCGTGAGCAGCTCCGTCACGCCGCTGATCGAGCTCGCGATCGGCGACAGTCCACCATCGAGATAGAGCTCTGCGCTCGTGAGCCCGCGCACCACACGATAGCGATGCCCGCCAAGATCGAAGTCGAGCTCCACGCGCACCGTCGCGCGGGCACCGGCTCTGTTGTGGCGGATCGACTCCCGCGTACCGCGCGCCGCAGCCGTGCCGTAAATCGCCCACGCAATCGCCTCGAGGATCGTCGTCTTCCCCGACCCGTTCGCGCCGATGACACCCGTCAGCCCCGAATCGAAATCGATGCGCGTGTCGGCATGCTGCCGAAAGTTCGTGAGCGCGACGCTGTTGAGGCGCACCTACTCTCTCGGCACTGCGGCCGCAGCCGCGTCCACATCGTCCGCCTGCTTCAGATACTCGAGGCCCAGCTGCACAAGCGCCGCGCGATCGAGCTCCTCGTCGAGCGGCCGGCGCTGCAGATACGCGGTCACGGTCTCCACGAGCGTCGGGCGGCGCCCCGCATTCGCGCCAATGCCGCTCGGCCTCGTCGCGTCAGGGCGGCGCGTGTCGAGATGGAAGTGCATCGCGCGCCGCTTGAGCTCGCGCAACGCGCGCGAGTCGAGCTCGCGCACGATGTGGCGCGGCACATCGCGCACGACGAGGCGCACGATCTTCTCCTCGATCCCGCCCTCGCAGTCGTCGCACGCCGTGCGAATCGCTACGTCGAGCTCCGCCGCGGACATCCCGCGCGCCGCGATCGAGTCGAGGCTCACCAGAGCGCGGCTCGCGGCTACGTGATGGAAGGTGTGCTTCGCCGTTTCGAGATCCCACTCGATGATTCCCTTCCCCGGCAGCCGCAGCTGCGCCTCCTGATCGAGCTCGCCCCACGGATCGGTGCTCGTGTACTCGAGCGACCCGGAGTAGTACGCGTTCTTCTCGATGCGCTGATGCACGTGGTAGTGGCCGAGCGCGATGTAGCTCCAGCGCGATGCGGCGAGCGCCGAGCGCGGGATCTCCATCGCGGCGCGATCGCCGCCGCCATGCGGCAGTACGCCCTCGACCTCGCCGTGCATCACGAGCACGTTGTGTTTCGCAGTCGGATCGGGCGAGAGATCGGGGCGCGGCCCCGTGATGTCCGGCACCGCGAGAATCGAGAGATCGCGATCCGGAAAGGCGAGCCGCTTCGGCTCGTCGACGACGACGTGGATGCCGAGCTTGCCGAAGAGCTTGAGGATGCACCCGGTCTCGGTCGCGCGCGGGCGATCGTGATTGCCGGCGACCATCACGACGATCGCATTCGGCAGCTCGGTGGTGAGCCGCGCGAACTGCGTGAATGCGTCGATGATCGCGGGATTCATCGGGCGCACCGTGTGAAAGACATCGCCGGCGATCACGACGATGTCGGGCGCGAGAGCGATGACGCGATCGATCGCGCGACGAAACGTCTGAGCGACGTCCGCTTCGCGTTGATTGATTCCGGTTGGCGTGAGCCGATGGTACTGCCGGAAGCCCAGATGTAGGTCGGCGAGGTGTACGAGGCGCACACCGGAAATTTAGTGGTGCGGCCCTAACCCCGCTACCAGCTTGGGGATAGGCGTTGTCGCGTGGAAACGATGGTTACGGCGCGATCCGGGTTTGCATCGACTGCACGATGTGCGTCTGGACCTGCATCGTCGACACCGGCTCGATGATGCGAGTCACGATGCTCTTGATCTCGATCGAGATCTGCGACTCCACCCACCAGCCGTGCTTCCGGTCCATCGTCATGTGCCCCGTCACCGTTCCGCTCGACCCCACGCGCAGCGATTCCGACACGAGCGCCGCCGCGCTGTCTCGCGAGATCGTGCCGTGGATCGACATGTAGGCGAGCTGCCCGTTCGACGACAACGAGTCCAGCCGGTAGGTCGTGCGCACCTTCGCCGAGTGCGCGGAGTCAGCCTCTTCGCTCACCGGAATGAACGCCGTGCGCTGCCACGTCGAGTGCACGGACACGAGCCGCTCCGGCAGTGTCGCCGGCATCCCCGAGTACAGCGCCTCGACCTGCGGCGTCACATCGTCGTTCGCCCCGAGCAGCTCGGCCGAGCCATCGCGCGAGATGTGAAGCTGCGCCTGGCGCCCCTGCATCGCCCGGCGAATCGTCTCCGTCGGCGCCGCCGCGCCGGTGCCATGCCCCTCCATCGCCACCGAGTCGGTGATCGCGAGCACCGTGGTGCCGTGTCCGTCGCTCGCCTGCACCATCGAGTGCGAGAGGATCATGATGTTCATGCGCGACGTCATCGTGGTGTCGACGAGATGGACGTTGCGCGTGCCGACCATCTCGACCGACTGCTCGAAGCGTGTGTACATCGTGTCGCCGACGCGCGGCTGGATGCGCAGCATGATCGGCTGCTGCGCGCGCGCGCGCGACGACGCGCCCGCGAGGAGCGCTGCAGCGACGACGAGTGCGCGAGCGAGCCGGCGCGACACCGGCTCAGATCGCGTAGGGATCATCATCCGGGAGTGCGCGGAGCGGCGTGCGCGCCACGGCCGGAGCCGGTGCCGCCCCAACGATCTTCCTGAACTGGGCCTTGAAGTACGCACCCGCCTTCTCGGGCGCGTGGGCCAGCGTCGCGTGCAGCGCGCGCAGCACGTCCTCGTCCTCGTAAAGGCCGATCACATCCTGCACCCACGCGAGCGTGAGCGAGGGCTCGAAGCGGCGCAGCTGACGGAGCACGCCCACGTCGAGCGGCACATCGGCCGCCTGCGGAAAGCGCTCCATGCCATCGCGCCCGCGCATCACCGCGGGGCGCGGAAAGGAAACGAAGATCGGTTGTGTGAAGTGCGGGTGCCGAACCATCAGCTGTCCTTTCGACAACGTTGCGAGCTTCGTGCGCGTGGCAGCGCTCAGCACGGCGTAGCCGGGCGTCGCGAGCTCATCGCCATCCATGCGTCCGTACAGCGCAGTCCCCGCATTTCCCACCACTCGGCGATGAACCTGCGACCGGAATTGCTGCGCGCTGAAGAGCACGAGCCCGAGATACCGGCCACGCTCCGCAATGTCGAGCAGCATCTTCCGCACGTACGTGTCGGGTCCGTCGGCCGGCGCATACTTGTTGAGCTCGTCCACGAACACGACGACGTGCGTCACGCCGAGATCGCGGCGCTCGAGATGCTCGCGCAGCTTCGAAACGACCCGCGCGAAGATGAGATCCTGCGCATCCTCCTCCGCCAGCGCGACGTCCACTACGTACACCGCACGGTCCGTGAAGTCCCCCCACGGCAGGTCGCTCGTGTGCCCGTCGTTCGTCACGAGGCCTGCACAGCGCGTCGAGATGTTCGAGAGCCGGTTGCGCACCTTCCGGATCGTCGCCACGTGGTGCGTGCGCCAGTGCTCGTTCCCCTGATCCTCCATCCCGCTCAGCAGATCCTTGAACCACCCTTCCAGATCCGCGAACGAGCGCACGCGATGCTTCTGCTTGAGCACGCGATCCTCGAAGTCGCGGTCGAGCACGCGCTCCTTGATGAAGTCGATCAGCGCGTCCGCCTTCGCGTCGACATCATCTCGATTGAGCAGCACCTCGGCGAACTGCAGCACCTCGCGCAGCCCCCACGTCAACGGCTGCACATTTGCGAGCAGCTCCTCGTTCGAGCGCAGCGTGTTGAGCGAAACATTATCGGCCTTGAAGGGCGCGAAGTAGCGCACGTCGGGGAATGGCGCGCAGGGCACGCCCAGCGTCTCGTACATCGCGCGATCGCTTTCCTCGAGCTCCGCCGGCTGATCGAGGAAGCAGAGATCCGGCCCCTTCACGTTGAAGCACACGGCAGCCACCGATCCCTTGCTCTTCGGAAAGTGCGCGAACAGCGACGCCATCAGCCACTCCACCGCGCTCGTCTTCGTCGCGAGCCCCGACACGCCCGTGATGTTGAGATGCGCCGCCTCGGGCCCCACGAGAAATTCCGCGTCGAGATAGATGGCCGAGTCCATCCCGCCGGAGCGATAGAGCCCGATCGGGATGCCAGTGTTCGCATCCTCGCGCAGGTAGCTGTCCATGCGCAGCGCGATCGCGACGTCGGCCTCCGTGGCCAGGAACACCTCGCCCATCGGCACCGGCTGCAGCGGCTCCTCCGGCACGTGGCGCAGCACCGCGGCGACGTAGAGCCGCACCTCCGCGCGCTCCGTCGGCGCGAACGCCGCCTGCCCCGGATCGCCATCGTGCCCCAGCACATCGAACAGCGGCGACGCGAGATCCGTGTAGCTGAATCCCTCGGTCACGACGCCGTACACGTGCGGGATGTGCCCGTCCACCGGCTGCCGTCCATCGACGCGCACGATCGTGCCGATGCCCACTGGCGAGTCGATCGCCGTCCAGAACTGGAATTGGTGCGGCGTGTTGGGCGTGCGTTCCGTCGCGACGACGAGCCCGAGCGGTGCGGTCATGTTCCCTCGAATGCGAGCGCGCGCGGCGGCGCCGCGTGTCGATACGAAAAGTAAATGTCGGGCAATGTGCGCCACGCGGAAGCACGACGCACGAAAAAGTCGGCGCTACGAGCCGGCGCTAGTTGGTCGTTGCACGCAGGAACTCTTCGGCGCTCCGAATGCCGTACGCCATTCGATCCCACCGTGGATCCGGCGCGGCCAGCGGCGAACACTCGGCCAGGAGCCAGCGCGAGATCTCGTCCGCGCGCGCGGTGATCTTCGGCTTCTCCACCGCGCACATCTCCACGCGCACGAGCCCCCAGAGCGCATCGCGCCCCTCGGTGCTGCGCAGCCGCAGATACCAGCTCAACACCTCGCTCCGCCCGCGCGGCGCAATGCGAATCACGCTCGATCGCTCCCCGCGCCCGAGCGCGAGCACGACGCCCAGCGCATCGCCGTCGGCGTAGAGGGTGCGATGGCTCTTCACCACGCCAACCGCGCACGCAGACCGCGCGACCAGCTCGCTCGAGCCGATGCCGCCGTCGATCATGATCGGATCGTCTGCGCGCTCGGCGCACCACCGTTCGGCCAGCGTCAGCTCCAGCCGCTCGCGGTCGCGAGAGACGGCGAGCGTCGCGCGCTCGAGCAGGAGCGTGGGGTGCGGGGGCGGGATCGATCCGTCGGGGGCGGGGCGCGTCGTGTCCTCGAGGTGAGCTCCGAGCGCCCCCTCGAGCTCCTCGCGTGGCGCGTAGGCAAGCGGGGCGTAGATGCGGTGCCGGACCAGCGGCGTGCCCCACGTGGTGAGCCGGCGCTCCACTCGCTCGCGCACCACGGCCCCCGAGGTGCCGTAGACGAGCGGAAGGGCCCCAATCCAGCCGAGGACCTGGCTCCGCTGGGTGCCGTCGAGAAAGGCACGAATTGCCGGTGTCGGAGCGCCCGACACAGGGCGCGCGCGCAAAGTTGCATCCTCCGCGCCCTCCGCGTCTATCACATGCGGGAGCTCCAGTTCCCGCTCCAGGCGTTCCAGCGGCGATCCACCACCGGTTGCCGTGCGAACGTTGGGGACCAGGCGGACCAGAAGGCGTTGGGCGGCGTGCACGCTTCGGAGGGTCTCGAAGGCGCCGTTTTTCGTTTCCTCCGTGCTGCGCGCCCCATCCATCGCTAACTCTATCTCTCCGCTGTGATCTCCAAACTCTTATGCTTAGCGACCATCCTAATGGTCGCTACCGGGTGCGACAAGGCGAAGGAGTTCGTGCGCGCGGGCCAGACGTCCGGGCCGCCGCAGCTTTCGCCTGGCGAGGAGCTCGATCTCACTGGAAAACCGGATGTGCTCTTCCAGGTGTTCGGTGAGAGCAGCGATCCACGCATGGTTCCGATCGCGGCGATCGTTGGCGGCAAGCTCAAGGCGATTCGTCTGTCTCCCTCCGGCTGGCGCAAGTTCGACGAGATGTATCAGCGCCCCGGAAAGAGCTACGCGCTCTACCAGAGCGGCATGGCCAGCGGCTCGGTGGATGTGAAGCGCGGCATGTGGTCCGACACCGCCGACGCACTCTATGCGCTCCCCGGCTGCGCCACACTCACGCCGATGTCGAGCGTGAAGGTGAACGGGCGCCTCGCCTCCGACTTCACCCTCGAGTTCCTCGCGTCGAGTGCGACAATGGGGAAGCCGCGCGCGGGCGCGCCGATGAATCAGGACTCGGTGAATCGCATCGCGAAGTCGATCGCGCGCGACGTCGCGAAGTCGGTCGGCATCAAGGACGCGAAGCTCGACTCGCTGAGCTTCCGCGCGATGGCGTTCCACACGGGAGCGAGCGCTGCGCCGACGATCATCGCGTCGTTCATCGACGAGAGCGCTGAAAAACCGGCGTCGATCGCGACGCGCACGACGCACCTCGTCGTCTTCGCCGACAAGGATTCATCCGGGCAGTATCACGCGACCTTCTCGCACCGGATCAACGGTCCGCTCGCGGCCGCCGCCTTCCGCCGCTACTTCGACCATCTCGACGTCGATGGCGATGGCGTCGACGAGATCGTGCTGCAGGGATGGCAATTCGGCGGCGACACCTTCCTCTCCGTGCTCGGCTGGCGCGAGGGCAAGTGGCAGGAGATTTACCGCACGCGCGCCAACTGGTGCCTCGACGAACGGAAGCCCGAAGCGAACTAGCGAGCGTTCAATCCGTTTCAACAATCGTTAACGGCTTGTGTTCCGCGCACACCACGGCCTAAAACGTCGTCGCGATCTGGCCGCCG
>Ga0208078_1000130_pt1 | contig 20916 bp, 12 predicted proteins | sample NGESurdeep072012_3_FD_184468 | JGI IMG/M metagenome (GOLD analysis project Ga0208078, IMG submission 184468) | Arctic peat soil microbial communities from Barrow, Alaska - NGEE Surface sample 53-2 deep-072012 (SPAdes) | ecosystem: Environmental > Terrestrial > Soil > Wetlands > Peat ...
TGCTCGTTCCTAAGTTATTCACGACACTAAAGTCTTATTCTCGCGCCGAGTTCACAGCCGATCTGACGGCCGGAATCATCGTCGGTATTGTGGCGCTCCCGCTTGCGATCGCCTTCGCGATCGCAAGCGGTGTCACGCCGGATCGCGGACTGTGGACCGCTGTGGTCGCGGGGTTCATCATTTCGGCTCTGGGCGGTTCTCGTGTGCAGATCGGCGGCCCGACCGGCGCGTTCGTGGTGATCGTATACGGGATCGTGCAACGCTACGGCTACGACGGACTAGCCGTAGCGACTTTCATGGCAGGCATCTTTCTCGTCTTGATCGGTGTGGTTCGACTCGGCGCGGTGATAAAGTTCGTGCCGCACCCCGTGGTAGTGGGATTCACGAGCGGTATTGCGATCATCATACTCTCGAGTGAGGTCAAGGATTTCTTCGGCTTGCATATGAATGCCGTGCCGGCGGATTTTCTCCCGAAGTGGCAGGCGCTGATGGGGAACGCTCACTCGGTGAATCCATATGCGGTCGCGGTCAGCGTTCTGGCATTGGCGATCATATTGATCTGGCCGCGATTCAGCAGGCGCATTCCGGGGCCTTTTGTCGCCCTATTGGTGTCCACTGCGGTTGCGCAGGCACTGCATTGGCCGGTCGAGACCATCGGCAGCCGCTTTGGAAGCATAAGCGCGTCGTTCCCCCATCCGTCGCTGCCCCACGTTTCGTTCGCCCAGGCAACGGCGCTAGTCGGACCAGCGTTCACGATTGCGATACTTGCTGCGGTCGAGTCACTGTTGTCCGCAGTGGTGGCCGATGGCATGATCGGGGCCCGCCACCGCTCGAACATGGAGCTCGTTGCGCAAGGCCTGGCAAACATCGCTTCACCACTCTTTGGCGGAATTCCGGCGACGGGAGCCATCGCTCGCACGGCGACGAATGTAAAGAACGGCGGACGCACTCCCGTCGCCGGCATCGTCCACGCGTTTACCCTTCTTGTCATCACACTGTTCTTCGGCCGGTGGGCGGGCCTTATTCCAATGGCGACGCTCGCCGCGATCCTGGTGATTGTCGCGTACAACATGAGCGAATGGCGCACGTTCGTCTCCGAGCTCTCTGCTCCAAAGAGCGATGTCCTCGTGCTGGTCATGACTTTCCTGCTGACCGTTCTTGTCGATTTGACAGTGGCAATTGAGGTCGGGATGGTGGCTGCGGCGTTTCTTTTCATGCACCGGATGGCTCAAGTCACGAATGTCAGCGCCGTCACCATCGAGTTGGAAGACAGCGACGACTCGTATGGGGATGCAAACTCAGTGATGCGCCGCGAGGTGCCGGCCGGCGTAGAGGTCTTCGAGATCAATGGCCCATTCTTCTTTGGCGCTGCCGAAACCTTCAAGGACACCATTGGGCGGATCTCCGGGAAGCCCAAGGTGCTGATCATTCGTCTCCGGAACGTTCCTTCCATCGATTCGACTGCCATGCACGCATTGAAGGACGTGGTGCATCGAACGAGAAAGGAAGGAACAGTCGTGCTGCTCTCGGATGTGCATACGCAGCCGCTCGTAGCGATAGGGCGATCGAAAGTGCTGGATGAGATCGGTGAGGAGAACCTGTTCGGAAACATCGACGACGCGTTGAATCGAGCGCGGGCGCTCATTGGACTCGAGCCCGTTGAGCGACCTGAGTTCGCTGTTCCCACCGTGGCGAGAGAAACCCCAGCAAAAGGACTTAATGTCGTACGCGAGAAGACCTCCGATCGAGAGCGCGCATGACAGCTGGTCCGGCGGGTGACGTTCCCTTCCATCTGCGCAACACGAGATATGCTTCGCAATCTTCTCTTTTTGTGATGCTTCGTTAGACTGCATTCATGCGATTGCGCCGCGTTATCGGAATTCTGACCGGAATCTGCACTCTGTCGCTCACTCTCGGGCCTAGCAACAACGGGTGCGAGGGGCGAAGCGTCGAGGCGACGTCGACAGCAGCGTCGGTCCCGACCGGCCATCACGTGGGAATGCACGGCTCGCCGGTGAGCGCGGACAAACAACAGCCGTGCAATTCCTCGACGCCAGCTTGTTGCCAGGCGATGTCCTCCTGCGGGCCGACGATTGTACTGAGTCGGACTGCAGCAGCTGGTGCGCACCTTCCTGCAGCCTCCGCAATACCTCAGGCCGCGCTCGAGAACCCACTCAGCCGCACGGCGGCTCCAGAGCCACCTCCTCCGAAGGCTTAGAACACCCGCAACTCGAGTGTTCGCAGTCCGCGCAGCGTGAAGCAATACCTGCGCTGACCAGGCGCCTGCCGATTTCCGCAGCGCGCCATACACAACAACCTTCTGATCTTGCTTATCATCGGTTTGCTGACAGGAATCTCGCCATGAGCCTCCCCACAAGTCATGACTCACACGTAGGTATGGCTCATCCGCCTGTCGGGGCTCCAGAGCCGGATGACAATCGCGCGGGACATGCTGTGCATCAAGAACACGAAGGGCATGATCAGCACGCCGGCCACAGCGTGGAGATGTTCCGCGACAAATTCTGGTGGTCCATCGCTCTGACGGTGCCGACGCTCGTATGGTCGCCGATGGTACAGCAGTGGCTGGGCTTCCGGGCGCCGGCTTTCCCGGGCTCCGGGTACGTGCCGGCGATCTTCGGAACGATTCTGTTCTTCTACGGCGGGATGGTGTTCCTCCGCGGTGCAGCTCGGGAGATCAAGGACAAACTTCCGGGCATGATGACGCTGATCTCGCTCGCCATTACCGTAGCGTTCGCTTTCAGCCTCGCCGTGACCCTCGGCGTCCCCGGGGCGGATCTCTGGTGGGAGCTCTCGACGCTCATCACCATCATGATTCTCGGGCACTGGATCGAGATGCGTTCGATCTCTCAGGCACAGGGGGCGCTGAAGGAGCTGGCGAAGCTTGTACCCGACACCGCCGCGCGGTTGGTTGGCGAGAAGACGGAGGAGGTCGCGGTTGCGAATCTCCGCGAAGGCGACGTGATTCTGATCCGCCCGGGCTCGAGCATCCCTGCCGATGGTGTCGTCCTCGATGGGAGTAGCGCGGTCAACGAGGCCATGATCACCGGCGAGTCCCGCCCCGTCCAGAAGAAACCCGACGACAAGGTGATCGCTGGCACCGTGAACGGCGCTGGCTCGCTACGCGTCAAGGTGACTGGTACGGGCGAGCGTACTGCGCTCGCCGGGATTATGCGGCTGGTCGCGCAAGCTCAAAGCTCCCGCTCCAAGGCGCAGGCACTCGCTGACCGGGCAGCGTTTTTCCTAACCGTGATCGCTATCGTGTCTGCCGTGATTACGCTCGCTGCCTGGCTCCTGGTGGGCGCGACACCGGCATTTGCGATCGAACGTGTCGTGACTGTGCTCGTGATTGCGTGCCCTCATGCGCTTGGTCTCGCAATTCCACTTGTAATCGCGATCTCGACTACGCTTGGCGCTCGGGCAGGGCTCCTGGTTCGAAATCGTCGCGGGCTGGAAGAAGCGCGGAATCTTAATGCGGTATTCTTTGACAAGACGGGAACACTCACCCGCGGTGATTTTCGCGTTGTGGAGATTACGACAGCAGTCGGCCTATCCGCGAATGATGCGCTGAAGCTGGCCGCATCCGTCGAACAGGATTCGGAGCACACGATCGCACAGGGTGTGGTGAAGAGCGCCGAGGAACGCGGCCTCTCCCTGTCGCGGGCCGAGCAATTCCAGGCGATAGCCGGTCAAGGTGTGCAGGCAGTCGTCGAAGGACGCTCGCTGATGATTGGCGGCCCCGCTCTGCTTAGTCGGTTAGGGATCGAGCTTGCTCCGCAGCTGCGTGAGGCGCTCGATCGTGCGACGACCCGTGCACAGACAGCGATCACTCTCGTCGAAGGTCGGACCGCTCTCGCTGTGCTGGCGGTGGCGGACGCAATTCGCGAGGAGTCACAGGAAGCCGTGCGTCGTCTGCACGAGCAGGGGATCGAAGTCATCATGATGACCGGGGACGCGAAGGCGGTCGCCGACGCGGTCGCAAAGGAGCTCGGGATCGAAACGGTGTTCGCCGAAGTGCTTCCAGAGCAGAAAGCGTCCAGGATCGAGGAGGTGAAGCGTTCTGGGAAGCGCGTCGCGATGGTCGGCGACGGAGTGAACGACGCACCGGCACTCCTGACGGCGGACGTCGGTATAGCAATCGGAGCAGGGACGGATGTCGCGGTTGAAGCGGGCGACGTCGTATTGATTCGAAACGATCCCCGCGACGTGCCTCGAATCATAGCCCTCAGCAAGGCCACGTATCGCAAGATGGTACAAAACCTCTGGTGGGCGGCCGGTTACAACATCGCGGCAATTCCGCTCGCAGCTGGTGTGCTCGCGCCATGGGGGATCGTGCTGAATCCGGCGGTGGGCGCCATCCTCATGTCCTTCAGTACGGTAGTCGTAGCTCTGAACGCCCAGCTGCTCCGTCGAGTGGCATTATGAACATACGCGCCACTCACACCTTTAGAGCTCCGAGAGTTGCTCGTGTTGCGAACAGGTAAGCGATCTGAGAGGCTGTAATCTCTCAGGGTTTCTCGGACAAAAAGTCATCTACGTCCCGACAACGGCGGGACGCAGGCAGTCGCATCCTTTGGGAGTGCATATGCATCGCCAGTTGTCAGGAATCTTCGCGGCTCTAGCGCTCGCCCAATTCTCGCTTGGCGGTATTGTCGCGCGCCACGCCGGCTGCGAGGTAAGCTCGTACAGCTCTCCGGGCCAAGATAAACACGCGCATGGTCCGATGCACGGTCAGCGCACCGACACCCGCGTCACGCAGGAGACTGCTGGTCTTGGCGATGCACCGGCGTGCGACCATTCGATTCAAGGGCCGTGCGCCGGAATGGCATCGTGCACGCTCGCACTCGGGTGCGTCGGGTCAGCACACTTCTCGGCCGTCCTTCGGCCTGGCCAGGCCCGACAGCGCGTGCTGGGATTGACTCCGGGCCCAAGCCCCGCTCCCGAACCCCCTCCTCCGCGTATCTGACCGCTCGATCGTGTATTGGCGCGGCGTATCAAACGCCGCTCACATCGAAGTGGCCGCAGCGGACAACCGCTGCAAAAAGGGGGTAGGAAAATGATCGCTGTACTATGGGTGGCGCTGGCATTTGCGCAGGATTCCGTGCGCCCGACTCAGCCATTGGAGCTGGCCAACGTCTATCGAAACGCGCGAGAGCGTAGCCCCCGTATAGCGGCTGCGCGCGCGCTGAGTGACGCTGCTCGAGCTCGCACTGCATCGGCGCGCAGGCCGCCGGACCCGCAGGTCCAGTTCGGATTCATGAACTACTCCCTTCCCGCGCTGCGACCAATGGATGTCCTCGGCATGACGCAGCTCCAGGTAATGCAGATGCTACCGCTGCCCGGCAAGCTCGGCCTCGCCGGACGCGTCGCGGATGCGTCCGCCGACGCGCAGGCGGAGCGCGCGCGCGATGTCGATTGGGAAGTGCGGTCGAAGGCGGCGATGGCGTTCTATGACCTCTACGTCACCGATAGATCACTGGGCATTGACCGCGAGACCCTTCGGTTGCTCCAGGACATTCTGCGCACCACCGAGTCGATGTACCGCGTTGGTGAAGGCCGCCAAGCCGACGTACTTCGCGCTCAAGTCGAGATCGCCCGCATGGTGCAGGACACAATCCGCATGACGACAATGAGGTCGGCCATGTCGGCTCGGCTAAACGCAATCATCGACTTGCCGGCTCAGGCATTGATCGGAACTCCTCTGCTTCCTGCGTTCCCGGATTCCGTGCCTGGTCTGGATGCGGCACTTAGCGCCGCGGTCGCTGACCGGCCGATGGTCCGCGCTGGCGAGCGCGATCTGGAGGCGGCGACGGCCCAGACAAGACTGGCGCGCCGCGAAATCTGGCCAGACCTCACCATCGGACTTCAATACGGGCAGCGCAGCGGTATGGACGGAACGGAACGCATGGGCAGCCTCATGATCGGCGGCACGCTGCCGCTGTTCGCGCGGAGCCGCCAACTTCGCATGCGCGAAGAAGCTGCCGCGATGCAGCAGATGTCGCGCGCCGACTTGATGGCTATGAGAGCAGAAACCCAGGCTGCGGTCGCCGAGGCTTACTCGAATCTCACGCGTGCCCGCAACCTCGCGACGTTGTATCGCTCGACGCTGCTTCCGCAAGCTGAGGCCGCTATCACATCGGCGTTCGCTGCCTATCGCACTGGCGCGGTGGACTTCATGACGCTGCTCGACAGTCGCATGAGTTTGAACCGCTATCGCAAGGAGCTTGTCGAGCTGGAAGCAGATGAAGGAAAGGCCTGGGCTGATCTGGAGATGCTGCTGGGACGCGAACTGTTCGACCCTTCGAGCGCCGTCGCGCGCAGAACGTCGGGGGGGAACTGACGATGGCAACTCGAATCATGGCGAGGCGCCCCACCAGCAAGTCGATGCGTATTGCCATCTATGTCGCGCTCCCGCTCGCGGCCGTGATCGGCGCGTACTTGGCGACCCGACCAAAGTCCGAGGCGGCACGGGTCGTTGCTAGTGACAGCTCCCAGAAAGCCGGCGGTGGCACCGCCCAACCAGTGATGCTATCGGCCGCTGACGCGCGTCGCATCGGAGTGACATACGCAGTCGCGGCGTTCGGCGACCTCTCGCGCGAGATCCGCGTCGTCGGACAGGTCACCTTCGACGAAACGCGTGTGAAAGCCATATCTCCGAAGATCGACGGCTGGGTCGAGCAGCTGTACGTCAACTTTACGGGACAGGAGGTCACGGCCGGAGCTCCACTGCTGGCGATCTACTCGCCGATGCTCGTCACAGCTCAGGAGGAGTTGCTGCTCGCGAAGCAGCTCCAATCCGACGTCTCTGGCGGAGCTGACGATGCTCGCGCGCAGGCGGCAAGGCTGGCGGCTTCGGCTCGGAGCAAGCTCGCGTTCTGGGATTTCTCCGCCGGTGACATCGCGCGGATCGAACAAGAGGGGCACGCCAGGCGGACACTCCTCATCCGCTCACCGGTCTCTGGCTTCGTTGTCGAGAAAAACGTGCTGCAGGGAGAAAAAGTGATGGCGGGCACGGCTATCTACAAGATCGCCGACCTGAGCAGCGTTTGGATGGATGGAGAGGTCTACGAACAGGATCTGCCATTGATTCGCCTCGGCCAGCGCGCCGAAGCCGAGTTGCAGGCCATACCTGGCGCGACGTTCGCCGGAACCGTGGCGTACATCTACCCGACTTTGAACCCGGATACGCGCACGGTTCGGGTGCGTGTACAGCTGTCGAATCAAAATCATCGACTGAAGCCGGGAATGTTTGCAACGCTGCGGCTATTCGCGACGGCAGGGCGCAACGTTCTGAGCGTGCCGCGTTCGGCAGTTCTCTCGACGGGCGAGCGAAATCTCGTTTTTGTAAAGCGCGCCGACGGCATGCTCGAGCCACGCCCAGTAGAGATTGGCGTCGCATCGAGCGATCGCATCGAGATCCTTCGCGGCCTCGCGGGTGGTGATACAGTCGTCACCTCCGCGACCTTCCTTGTCGACGCGGAATCCAACCTCGGCACGGCCTTGGGTGGAATGGGGAACATGCCGGGAATGGATATCGCCGCGCCCAAGAAGAAGGAGTAGCGGCCATGCTGAAGCGCGTCATTGAGTGGTCCGTCAGAAATCAGTTGGTGGTGCTGCTCTTCACCGCCGCAGCGGTGCTCGGCGGCATCTGGGCGATCAAGCACACTCCCCTCGAAGCGCTGCCCGATCTCTCCGACGTGCAGGTGATCGTGCAGGCGGATTACGCCGAGCAGGCGCCTCGCATCGTCGAAGACCAGGTCACGTACCCCATTTCCACCGAGATGCTGAAGGTGCCCGGCGCCACCACCGTGCGCGGGTATTCGTTTTTTGGAGTCAGCTTCGTGTACGTGATCTTCGCGGATGGTACCGATTTGTACTGGGCGCGCAGCCGGGTTCTCGAATATCTAAGTGGGATAAAGGCGAAACTCCCCGCGAGTGTCACGCCGACGCTCGGGCCCGACGCGACTGGTCTCGGCTGGGTCTTCCAGTATGCGCTGGTTGATACGACGGGAAGGCTGAACCTGGGCGAGCTGCGCACACTGCAGGACTGGTATCTCCGCTACGCGCTGACCGCCGTTCCCGGCGTGGCAGAAGTTGCAACGATCGGCGGATTCGAAAAGCAGTATCAGGTGGATATCGACCCGACAAAGCTGCTCGCGTATGGTGTGTCGATCACTCAGGTGATGGGCGCGATCCAGAACGCGAACAACGATGTCGGCGCGATGGTGATGGAGCTGACGGAGCGCGAGTACATGGTACGTGGTCTGGGCTACCTCAGATCCATATCTGACATCGAGAACGTGGTGATCGGGGCGACCGCGGGGGGAACCCCGGTCCGCGTCGTGGATCTTGGCCGAGTGTCGGTTGGACCGGCGGTCCGGCGCGGGATCGCCGATTTGAACGGTCGCGGCGATGCGGTCGGCGGCATCGTCGTGATGCGCTTCGGCGAGAACGCGCTCGCGACCATCAAGGCCGTCAAGGCGAAGCTGGTGCAGGCAGAGAAGGGGCTACCGCCAGGCGTCGTCGTCGTGCCTGTATATGATCGCAGCGATCTCATTGAGCGCGCCATCGCAACTCTGCGCGGCAAGCTGGTCGAGGAGAGCATCATCGTTGCTCTTGTGTGCATCGTATTTCTCCTGCACGCGAGCTCTGCTCTCGTCGCGATACTCACGCTTCCGATCGGCATTCTGCTGGCTTTCATCGGGATGCGCCTCGCCGGCGTGGGCGCGGACATCATGTCACTCGGCGGCATCGCCATCGCGATCGGCGCGATGATCGACGCGGCGATCGTCATGATCGAGAACATGCACAAGCACCTCGAGCGCGAAGGCGGGAAAAGCGCAGGCATGGCCAAGTACATCGAGACGAAAGCGCTCACCCGCGAACAGCGCATGCGGATCGTTGTCGAGTCGTCGAAGGAAGTCGGCCCGGCCTTGTTCATCTCGCTGCTGATCATCACAGTCAGCTTCCTTCCCGTGTTCACGCTCGAGGGGCAGGAAGGAAGGTTGTTCACGCCGCTGGCGTTCACGAAGACGTTCGCGATGGCGGCGGCGAGCCTACTCGCTGTCACGCTCGTTCCGGTGACGATGGCGCTGTTCATACGTGGGCGCATCTACACCGAGCGAGCCAACCCTGTGAGCCGGGTCCTCATTCGGGCTTATCGGCCGGTCATCAATGCCGTGCTGCAAAATCGCTGGCCGGTCGTCGTCGCCGCGATCGTCGTCCTGATCCTGACATGGATTCCATGGAAGCGCATGGGACGCGAGTTCATGCCGCCACTCGAGGAGGGGACAATCCTGTACATGCCGACGACGCTTCCGGGCATCAGCATCGCACGTGCGCGGGAAATCCTGCAGATTCAGGATTCGGTGCTGAAATCTTTCCCCGAGGTAGCCAGCGTGTGGGGGAAGGCCGGCCGAGCGAACACGGCGACCGACCCTGCTGGTCTCGACATGTTCGAGACGACCATTGCTCTGAAGCCCGAATCCCAATGGCGTAGCGGGATGACGCAAGAGCGACTGGTCACGCTGATGGATTCAGCCGTGCGCGTCACTGGAGTTACCAATGCGTGGACGATGCCCATCAAAGGACGCATCGACATGCTGGCCACGGGCATCCGAACACCGGTGGGCATCAAGATCTTCGGACCCGATCTGGCCCAGCTGGAACGCATCGGCAAAGAGATCGAGAACTCGGTGCGCGGCATTCGAGGAACGCGGAGCGTCTTCGCGGAGCGAGCGGTCTCCGGATATTACCTCGACATCGACATAGATCGCGTAGCGGCGGCGCGGCACGGATTGAACGTCGGAGACATTCAGACGGTGATTGCGACCGCGATTGGCGGCATGACAATTACGCAAACGGTGGAGGGGCGCGAGCGGTACGGAGTGCGTATCCGCTATCCGCAGGAGCTGAGAGAGACACCGGAGCAGCTGGGGTCCGTGCTCGTGCCGGTGAGCCATCTGATAGGCAAAACTGCTTCGCCGGCCGGTGCTTCCGCCGGGATGGTCCCGACGCAAGGGACGCCGATGGCCGGAGGTAGCGTTGCGCAGGTTCCATTGGGGCAGATAGCGACGATCAAGACCGTCGCGGGCCCGATGGTGGTACGCACCGAAGGCGCGATGCCGACCGCCTGGGTTTATGTAGACGTCGCTGACCGGGACATTGGGAGCTTCGTCGAGGAGGCGCGTCGGATCGTCGAGCGTGACGTGAAACTCCCCGTCGGGTATAGCCTGGCGTGGAGCGGCCAGTACGAGTACATGCAGCGTGCGGCGGCGCGGATGAAGCTTGTCGTTCCAGCAACGCTCGCGATCATCTTCATGCTGCTCTATTTCAATTTCAGGAGCGTCAGTGAGAGCCTCATCGTGATGCTTTCGGTGCCGTTCGCGCTCGTCGGCGGGTTCTGGTTCGTCTGGGCGCTCGGATACAACTGGTCGGTCGCGGTGGCCATCGGGTTCATAGCACTTTCCGGAGTCGCCACTGAGACGGGGGTCGTGATGCTCATCTACCTGGACAACGCGTGGAAGGCGAAGCAGCAGCGTGGCCAGCAGGCTTCGAGTCGCGATCTGTACGACGCGATCGTCGAAGGCGCGGTCGAGCGCGTCCGCCCAAAAATCATGACCGTAACCGCGATCATGGCGGGGTTGCTTCCGATCCTCTGGGGGAACGGCGCCGGCGCCAGCGTCATGAAGCGCATCGCGGCGCCGATGGTGGGCGGCATGATCTCGAGCACGATCCTGACGCTCGTGGTGATCCCGGCAGTCTATGCGCTCGTTCGTGAACGCGAGTTGGCACGGACTCCGGTAGCCGACGGGGAAGAAGGTATCATGGAAATCTCACCTGTCTTTGGGCGGGCTGTATGAGAATCCAATCGCTTCGCTCTGACACTCGGCGTAAAGGATTCTCAGGATTCCTTCGCCACCTTCCTGACGTGTGATGCCGCCTGCTGTCGATTCAACTGTCGATTGACTCCGACATTATCCGGCATCGCGAGGGCGGACCTCAAACAACATGATCAAACGAGGAGGAACTTTACTTATGCGCGACTTTTTCGCAGGATCAGCTGGACGATTCGTTGCCGGGTTCGTCTTGGCCAGCGTCACGGGAGTTGCCACTTATTCGCTTCTCCGAGGAGGCCTCCCGCAGGATTTTTCTTTTCTCTTTCCGATGACGGCACTAGGTATTGTTGGCGGAGTTTTCTGGGTGCGGAGACCGCCCGCGTTTTTCGCCAAACGTCGCTCTCCATAGGCAAACCGACACCCACCGAATCGGAAACGGGCAGCGGATCGCTGACGCAAGAAGCGGGGATAGGCACTTACCTATCCCCGTCAAAGATCAAGGCTCTTAACATCGACACGGCCTCCGCGATGGTGCCCCTAGTTTTGCATCATCTCTCGAAGAGACTGCGGCTCCTCGCCAAGCCATTCCGGGTGCGTAGCGGTCGAATCAAAGATTGAGCTCGTCTTGAACGGCTCGAACTCGCCGTGCGCGGCTGCCGCCCTTGTCCTGGAGAGAAGCGCCTCCCTTTGCGGCACGGTCAACGGGTGGAACGTGCGCACCGCATCCAATGCCTGATCCAGCACCTCCAAGCTGTCGCACCCGGTGATGACGACGGACGTCGGCAGGCTCAGCGCGTAGTGCAGGCACTCAACCGGAGTCACTGTGCCCGACTTCAGGATGATCCCGTTGGCCATGCTCTTCATGCCAAGCACGCCGATGTTCCGCTTTACCAGCTCAGGGAGCACGAGCTTCTCGAAGCTGCGGTAGTGCGCATCCATCACGTTGAGCGGCATTTGAACCGTGTCGAAGGAGAATCCGTTTTCCTTCGCGACCTCGAGCGTGTGAAGGTGGACGCGTGGATCCTTGTGTCCGGTGAAGCCGATGTATCGAACCTTGCCGGCCTTGCGCGCCTCGAGTAACGCGGCGTTCGCACCTTCTGCATGGAAGATTCTATGTGGATCGTCAAAGCGGATGACCTCGTGATGCTGGACCAGGTCTATCCGATCGGTCTGCAAGCGGTGCAGCGACTCGTCGAGTTGTCGCGTCGCCTCTCGTTTGGAGCGGCCGTCGATCTTGGTCATCAGGAACGCCCTGTCGCGGTATCCGTCGCGAAGGGCCCGTCCCATTCGGATCTCGCTCGCCCCCTCGTTGTAATCCCACGAGTTGTCCATGAACGTGATACCACGATCGATCGCGCTACGAACGATACGAAAGCCGAGCTGCTCGTCTACGTGCGGCAGGCCGAGGTGCCAGCCCCCGAGTCCAATCGGAGAGACTCGTTCACCGGTCTTTCCGAGAGGACGGTATTGAGTGATGGCGTCGATCGCTTTCTCAGGCACGCCGCTCCCCGTCTGCCGAAGCTGCGTCAAGCTGCTCGCGCGTGATTGGCTTCCCGCCTGACGATTCCTGCGCCCCGGCGCGGCGCATCGACACCTTGGCCAGCACCGCGAGATCACGCTCGCCGTCCCCGTGTGCGACCGCGTCGAGAAGACTCTCGTGCACCACGTCGGCTAACGGCATGGGCACGCTGACTTCTTCCGCCGCCGCGAGTGCGAGCCTCAGATCCTTGAGCGTGAGCGCGAGTCGAAATCCCGGAGGCTCGTACCGTTCCTGCGCGATAGCCGCCCCGTAGATCTGGTACGAAGGCGCGGTAAATACGCCGTTGGTGAGCACATCGAGCAGCTCCGCTGGAGCAATTCCGTGGCGCGATGCGAACGCGGACGCCTCGGCCATGCCTTCGACCGCGGCACCGAGCATGAAATTCCCGGCGAGCTTGACGACGTTCGCGCGCTCCGGTTGCACTCCCATTGGCCAGGTCCGCTGGCCGATGACACCCAGCAGCGGCTCGATTCGGGCAACGGCACCCGGATCACCGGCGACAACGATGGTGAGCTTGGCCGTCGCGGCCAGCTCCGGGCGCCCGAACACCGGAGCCGCCACATAAAAGAGACCCCGGTCTCTATGCCGTGCGGCGAGATCGCGCGCCAGAGAGACAGAGATCGTGGCCATGTTCACGTGCACAATTGCCTTCGGTGCACTGTCGAGCAGTGGGTCGATCACGGCGCGCACCGCGTCGTCGTCGGCAAGCATCGAGAACACGGCGTCGCCACTGAACGCCTCGCGCGCGGTCGCGACTGGTAGCGCACCCAATCGTGCGAGCGTATCGACTGGCGCACGCGAGCGATTCCACACCCGCACCTGGTTGCCGGCCTTGATCAGGCTCTCCGCGATCCGTGAACCCATCGTGCCGAGGCCAATGAACCCGATATCCATAATGCACCATCCTTTCCAGGGCGAGACCACGCCAAGCGCTGCTCATCAATCTTTCGCGAAACTTGCGCCGCGCGTCAAGGCATGCCGATTCAGCCGCTGGACTCTTGCCTTTGGGATTTTGCCGCGGCCAAGGGCTGCTCCTTGGCGCCCATTATCACGAGCCAGAGCATGGTCGCCACCTCTCCCCACCATAGAGGTTGGACCATGGTGAAGACCTTGTCCTCGTACGCTGGAAAGAGAAATCCGGCGAAGCTGAACGCCAGGTAGCCGAAGCAACCGATCATCAGCCAGACGCCGAGGAAGCGGGGCAGGAAGCGCGATCTGTACACCAGCAGGCCGAATGGGAGGAGCCACAGGCCCCAAAAGATCGCGTTGGCCAGGTCAAGGTGGTGATGCAGGTTGATGAACAGCATGGCGAAGGCATCGCGCTGCGGCTTGTCGAAGACTAACAAGAAATCGGCGCCGCGAGCGAACAGCAGGGCACCTACGTCGGTCATTGCGTTGACGAAGAATAGAGGCACTTGCATCAAACTGCCCAGAATTACCATCACGATAGCGAGCGTCTGATCGACACCCTTAAGCAATCGATAAAGAGCCAACGGGACGAAAATCCACAGAGCACTTGAGAGGAGCCCGCTGACAATGCCGAGGCGGAAGAGCGACTCGTGCGCCGCGATATTGTTTGCCGTCGCTGCCGCGTTCCCACTCACAATCAAGGCAGTGGGAATGTAGATGAGGCGCACGACGCCAACCACTGAGGCGAGAATGTATAGGAGCCCTGCCACCCTGGCTTTCTTGCTGAGCGAGGTCATCGGTTCTCCATTATGAGGTTTCGCCTCGAATTACGTGAGAGCAGCAGGAGTCGATTGACGCGACCGTGTTCGATACGCACCTGCGGGTCCACGAAAACTGTGCGGCGCCAGATTGAGTATACGTTCTAGGTAACATCACGACTAAGCTGAAAGGACGGCAATGGCAAACGAGCTGACGGTTGACGACGAGATATCTCAGAACTGCGAGCCCATCGAGGTACGCGTTAACGAATTGAGCCTCCTTTTCAATGCGATGGATCCGTCCCCGCTGCCTGAGAAGGATCTCGATCCGAAGGCCGAAGAATTCATCGTCAGCTGGGCCCGGTCCCTGCGTCGTGACGCACAACTGGCCATTCAGGTGTACGTCGATCGCCCCGGTGTCTCCGATCAGGTGGCGATGGTTCGCGACGCAATCCACGAGTTCTTCAGGCAGCGCTCACTGAGTGCGAGTCGACGTCTGAGCCAGCTCTTTCGAGTGGGACGGACGAGCCTCTCGATTGGCGTCGTCTTCCTCACTGTAGCCATCACCCTCGCCGGCCTGGTGGACCGCGCCCTGGGCGGGAGTCAGATAAGCGCCCTGATTCGCGAAAGCATGGTAATTGGTGGCTGGGTGGCGATGTGGCGCCCACTCGAGATCTTTCTGTACGACTGGTGGCCGATTCTGGCGGAGCGAAAACTGTTCGATCGCTTGAGTGTGGCGCCGGTTCGGATCACGTTCAAGACGGCGACTTAGTGACGTCAAGCATCAATGAGGTCATCCTGCCGTGACGAGGCCGGACACCAGCCAATACCGCCATTCCATAGATTCCCCAAAATGATAGACTATTCAGAATGAGCGCACCGTCCTCACCACCCGAGCGGCACCGGACCCACAGAATCGGATGGCTCAGAGCGGCCGTGCTGGGCGCCAATGACGGTATTCTCTCAACCGCGAGCCTCATTGTCGGTGTCGCGGCAGCGGGAACGGGTAGAAGCAACGTCCTGATCGCCGGCGTCGCCGGCCTCGTATCCGGTGCGATCTCCATGGCCGCGGGAGAGTACGTCTCGGTCAGCTCACAGTCGGATACCGAGAATGCCGACCTCGAGATCGAGAGGCAGGAGCTCGCAACGATGCCCGATCGCGAGCTGGCCGAGCTGCAGGGCGTCTACGTGACTCGAGGGCTCGACGCCGGACTCGCGTTGGAGGTAGCGAAGCAGCTCACGGCCCACAGCGCGCTCTCGGCGCACGCGCGCGACGAATTGGGCATCTCCGACATGACCGCGGCGCGCCCGATTCAGGCAGCGCTGGCGTCGGCCGCCACGTTTTCTGTGGGCGCCGCCTTGCCACTCGTTACGACTGTGCTGGTTCCGATCGAGCGCGTGCTTCCCGCGGTGTCGATTCTGTCACTGGTGTTTCTCGCCGGGCTGGGGATGTTGGCGGCGCGGGCGGGCGGCGCGAATATTCTCCGTGGTGCGGTGAGGGTGACGTTTTGGGGCGCGCTGGCGATGGCGCTTACTGATCTGGTCGGAAGGCTGTTCGGCACCCTCGTGTGACCCACGAGCTGTCAGACGCGTACCGGCTCTCGGCCGATGAGGTGCTGACTGCCCTCGGCGCGGATCTGCACCGCGGACTGACGGACGAGGAAGCGGCGGCGAGGCTCTCTACTTACGGACACAACGAGGTCGCGGCCGAGGCGACGATTCCTGCCTGGCGCCGGTTTCTGGCCCAGTTCAAGGATGTCCTTGTCATCCTGCTCCTGGTCGCCACTGCCATATCAGTCGTGCTCTGGGCGTACGAGCGCGATACCGCTCTGCCCTACGAGTCGATAGCGATCTTCGCCATCGTGCTGCTCAACGCGGCGATGGGTTTCGTGCAGGAGTCGCGCGCCGAAGCTGCCGTCACTGCGTTGCGCGCGATGTCGGCGAGCGAGGCCCAAGTGATTCGCAGCGGTGAGCGGCGCAGCGTTCCTGCCGCGGATCTCGTGCCGGGAGACGTGGTGTTGGTCGAGCAAGGTGACACCATCCCCGCCGACGCGCGGATTGTGAACGCGACGGCGCTTCAGGCGGCTGAGGCGGCGCTGACGGGCGAGAGCCTGCCCGTCTCGAAGGGCCCAGCGCCGATCAGCGCCGATGCATCTCTGGGCGATCGCGACAACATGGTCTTCAGTGGTACCACCGCGACCTACGGGCGAGGGACCGTGGTGGTTACCGCGACGGGGATGCGCACCGAGATGGGACACATCGCGGGGTTATTGAGGGAAGCCCCCGCGGAAGTCACGCCATTGCAGCGCGAGCTCGATCGCACCGGCAAGTTGCTTGGACTCGTTGTAGTCATCATTGCCGTGATCATGATCGTGACGATCATCCTGGTCGAAGGAGTGCGCGGGTTTGCCGGGATCGTCGATGTTCTCATTCTCGGCGTTGCGCTCGCGGTCGCGGCTGTTCCAGAGGGATTGCCCACGGTCGTAACCGCGGTGCTCTCTATGGGCGTTCAGCGGATGGCGCGTCGAAACGCAATTGTGCGCCATCTGGCAGCCGTCGAGACCCTTGGTTCGGCGAGCGTCATCGCATCGGACAAGACAGGAACACTCACCCGGAACGAAATGACAGTGCGCGTCGTGGTCACCGCGAGCGGCCGCGTGTCGTTCGGCGGATCCGGCTACGCGCCTGAGGGAGACGTCCGCAGCGAAGACGGTGGGGCGATCGATGGCCCGCTCCGCTCGGAGCTGGAACGCGCGCTCGCGGCGGCAGACCGCGCGAGCAACGCCAGCGTGCGAGAGGAGAACGGCCTCTGGATCGTCGAGGGAGATCCTACCGAAGGCGCGCTGCTCGTTGCCGCGCGTAAAGCGGGACTGCGCGCCGACGCGTTGGAGGCGCGGCTTCCTCGTCTCGCCGAAGTCCCGTTCTCCTCGGAGCGAAAGCTGATGTCGACGCTGCACATCGACAAGGAACGAGGCGACAAGCAGGTAGTCTTCACGAAAGGGGCGCCCGACGTGGTGCTCGCGCGCTGCTCGCGCGAGCTGGTCGGAGCAGAGCCGAGGCCGCTCACGCCGGAGCGCCGCGCCGCCATCAAGCAAACCAACGAAGCGTTGGCCGACCAGGCGCTCCGAACGCTGGGCGTTGCGATCCGATATCTGGCAGAAGACGTACGGATCACGCGTGCGAGCGGCGTCGAAGCGTCCGTGGAGCAGGACCTGGTATTTGCGGGACTGATCGGCATGATCGACCCTCCTCGCCCCGAGGCGAGCGACGCTGTCGCGCGAGCGAAACGAGCGGGAATTCGACCCCTGATGATCACCGGCGATCATCCGCGCACCGCAGCGGTAATCGCGCGTGAGCTTGGAATCTCCATGGACGGCCGCACGATCACCGGGACCGAGCTCGACCTGCTGAGCGACGAGGCGCTGACACGCACCGTTGCCGACATCTCGGTCTACGCGCGCGTCAATCCGAATCACAAGCTGCGAATCGTCAAGGCGCTGCAGGCTGATCGTGCGATCGTCGCGATGACGGGTGATGGCGTCAACGACGCGCCGGCCCTCAAGGCTGCCGACATCGGCATCGCGATGGGCATCATGGGCACGGACGTATCGAGAGAGGCGGCCGACATCGTACTGGCCGACGACAACTTTGCGTCGATCGTCGCGGCGGTGGACGAGGGGCGCGCAATTTTCGCGAACATCCGAAGCTTCCTGCGCTATCTGCTGTCGTCCAATATCGGAGAAGTGCTGACGATGTTCTTCGGCGTCGTGTTTGCCGCCCGCATCGGCCTGCCGTCGGAAAACGGCGTCGTTGTTCTTCCACTGCTCGCGACGCAGCTTCTCTGGATCAATCTTGTCACCGACGGCGCACCCGCGCTCGCCCTCGGCGTCGACCCGGCCGAGGCAGATCTGATGCGACAGCCGCCTCGACCAAACGGCGAGCCCGTCATTACCGGCGAGATGTGGCGTGGCATCTTTTTCACAGGGATCGTGATGGCCGCGTTGACGCTCCTGATGCTTGACGCATCGCTTCCGGGAGGCCTGGTGGACGGCGACGGCAACCTTCGTTACGCGCAGACAATGGCATTCAACACTCTCACTCTCGCGCAGCTGTTCAACGTATTCAACTCACGCTCTGACCAACAAAGCGCGTTTGCGCGGCTTTTCTCGAATCGTTGGGTGTGGGGGGCTGTCGGCCTTTCGCTCGTTCTCCAGGCCGTGGTGCTCTACGTGCCGGCTATGCAACAGGCATTCGGCACGGTTGGGTTGCGCGCGAGCGATTGGCTACGTTGTCTCGCGGCGGCGAGCGTGGTGCTCTGGGTGAGGGAAATATCAAAGATGTTCGTGCGTCGGGCTCACCGAATTCCCAACAAGGAATGACGCTTCCACAAACGCCGCGCGATCGAGCGGGCCTCCTCATCTTGGCGCTCGCCGCCGCGATACTCGTTGCCATCGCGCCCTTTCTGAGCGGGCTCCTCGGCGCGGCGGTGCTCTACGTGATCTTCGTCAAACCGTATCGTCGCCTCGAGCGGTCGATGAGACCAGGTTTGGCGGCGGCAATAACTCTTGCGGCGGCTCTGGTGATCGTCGCGCTCCCACTCGGCTGGCTCGTTGGGGTCGTGATCGCGCAGGCTCCCGATGCCCTGCGCACGTTACAGAGCAGCGCCGTGTTCGCGCGCGTGGCCGAGCTGCGCATTGGGAGCTTTCAGGTGGGGATGGAGCTGGCCAAGGCGAGCGGCACCATCGCGTCGTGGCTTTCCGCGCGAGTCTTCTCGTTCGTGGGCAGCGCGACCTCGGCGGTGTTGAATCTGGTGATAGCCTTTTTCGGTTTGTATTACATGCTTCGGTCGGACCGCAATACTTGGGACGCGATCCGGCCCTATATACCTTTCTCGCCTCCGACAGCGGATGCCCTGCGCGAAAGGTTCTACAGCGTGACGCAGGCGACACTATTGGGAACGATGTTGATTGCGGCGATTCAGGGAAGTCTCGTTGGCACCGGCTTCTGGATCGTGGGCCTCCCCAATCCATTTTTTTGGGGGACTGTTACCGCGATCGCATCCATTTTACCGGTGCTTGGCACTTCCCTGGTCTGGCTCCCAGCGGTGCTCGTGCTTCTCGTGCAGGACAGGTATGGGGCAGCGGTGACCATGCTCGTGATCGGCGCCGGCATCGCGAGCAATATCGACAATCTGATCCGTCCGCTCGTTTACAGACGCGTGTCACACATTCATCCCATGATTACGCTGGTCGGCGCCTTCGCGGGAGTGAAGTACTTCGGTCTGCTCGGAGTGCTGCTCGGGCCGCTCGCCATTGCGTACCTCTTCGCGTTGCTCCACTTCTATCGTGAGGAGTACGGCGCTGGAGGCCAGGCGAACGGCCCCCTGTGAGGAGTTTCGCTTCGAAGTGCGTGAAGCGCGCAAAAAAGGTCGCACGCGACGAGTCTTGCTCTCGCCTCAGTTGGGCGCAGACATCGACAGACAAAGGCCAAGGTTGCACAGGAAGCCTGTGCCGCCGTCAACGCTGTCGGTAACATTCGTCGTGATCCCTGTCATCTCCGTATCAAACCTGGGCAAGCGCTACGGCCGCACCGTTGCCGTTGACGACGTCTCGCTCGAAGTATTCGAGGGCGAGATCTTCGGGTTGATAGGGCCGAACGGCGCCGGCAAAACGACCACGATGGAGTGCGTCGAGGGCAACCGTGTTCCCGACAAGGGAACGATCTCTGTGCTCGGCCTCGATCCACGACGCGATGCCAACGCGCTCAGACAGCGAATCGGTGTGCAGCACCAGGAGGCGCAGCTCCAGAAGCGGATCAAGGTCTGGGAGGCGGTGGACCTTTGGCGGTCGCTCTACCCCCGTGTCGTAGATTCTGACACGCTCCTCGCGCGGCTTGGGCTCGAAGCCAAGCGCGACGCATGGTTCATGACGCTCTCGGGCGGCCAGAAGCAGCGCCTCTTCATCGCGCTGGCGCTAATTCACGAACCCGAGGTCGTGTTCCTCGACGAGCTCACCACCGGCCTCGACCCGCAGGCGCGTCGCGCGATCTGGAGCCTCGTGACCGGCATCAGAGACCGGGGCACGACGGTGTTCCTCACGACGCACCTGATGGAAGAGGCCGAAAAACTTTGCGATCGCGTGGCCATCATCGAGCACGGGCGCATCATCGAGTTGGGCACGCCCGCCGAGCTTGTACAAAAGCACTGCCCCGAACGGACGGTGGTGTTCACCAGCGATGATGCCAATGTCGCTGAGCGGCTTCAGGGGCTGGGCGCCGTCGAGCGCGCCGAGGGGAGCGGGGCGACGTATACGATTCGCGGAGTTGGTGACGACTTCGTGACCGATGTGATCACCATCATTGCGCGCGAGGGGATTCGCGTGCGCGGTTTCCGGACCGAGATCCCGACACTCGAGGATGTGTTTCTGAAGCTGACCGGCCACGGGATAAGGGACTGAATGCGACCTCAGTTCCTGCGGGGATTCTGGAAGCTCACCTGGCTCGAGAGCAAGATCTTTGTCCGCGAACCGATGGGGTTCGTCGGGGCCCTCGTGATGCCGCTGGTTGTGTTCATCGTATTTGGGCGCGCGTTCGGCGCCGGTAAACCCGTGGCTGCGCCGAAAGTCGACATTCCGTTCAACGTGGCCATCCTCGCGGCCGTGTTGATCGCAATCAGCGCAGTGCAGTCCCTCGTGGCGATCATCTCCATCTATAGGGAAGGAGGCATCCTCAAACGCCTCCGCTCGACGCCGCTTTCGCCAGTGACGATCATGGGTGCGCAGGTCGCAGTGAAGCTCGTTTTCACGGTGATCAGCCTCACACTGCTCATGCTCGCCGGGCGGCGGCTTTTTCCGGG
>Ga0208078_1000133_pt1 | contig 20156 bp, 18 predicted proteins | sample NGESurdeep072012_3_FD_184468 | JGI IMG/M metagenome (GOLD analysis project Ga0208078, IMG submission 184468) | Arctic peat soil microbial communities from Barrow, Alaska - NGEE Surface sample 53-2 deep-072012 (SPAdes) | ecosystem: Environmental > Terrestrial > Soil > Wetlands > Peat ...
TCGAGAATGGAGCGTCATTCGCATGCCTTCCATCCACGCGAACGGCTCACCGATGCATTGACGCGCACCTCCACCCAAAGGGAAATACGCGAAGCGCGGACGGTCGGTGGACTGTTCGCCGGGGCATCGTTCCGGAAGAAAACTTTGCGGCTCCGGAAAGAAGAGCTCGCTTGGATAGCGGTTACGGAGGCCTAGAGCGCGGCGGGGCGGTGGGGGAGGCGATGCCGGGATGGTGGTGGCGCTCATGGACAAACCATGGCGAATCCATGGCTTAGCGGTCGACCGTTTGCGACGGAAGCATGAGCAAAGCTATCTTGTGCGTAGCGAGCGGGCGCCAAGAGGGCGCCCTCGGAAACCGAATGCGAGGGGCGAGATGTCGAGGCGAACGCAGGGAGTCGTGCTCGTGGGCGGCTGGATATTTTCGATCGCGCTGTTCGTGTTCATGTGGGTGACCTACAACGACACCAAGCTCTCGTACTCCCAGAAATTTCCGGGGATGCCGCTGTACGGTGCGATGACGTGGTGGTTCTTCTTCACGATCCCGGTCATCGGCTTCACGTGGGGCTACTTCAACGACTTGAAGAACCGCGGCTGACGTCAGCGCGGCTGCGAGGCTCGATTCGATGGCGCGAAGATGGCTTTCGCGCCATTGTCGCAAGCTCGCACTAGCGCGATATCATTCGCCATTCGTCGCAACCTTGGCGGTCCGCGCTGCGCAGGACGAGCATCGCGGATCGTTTTCATCGACTCACCTTCACAGACGAGTTACTTTCCCTCCGTGACGAAAAGCCGGAGTGTTTCCCTATCGATTGCGCTCGTCGCCGTCGCCTCGCTCCTCATCGCGCCCCGCGCGAGGGCGCAGCGCAGCGACACATCGGCGAGCCCGCCGGTGCGGAAGCTCTCGCTCGACGATGCGCTCGCGAGCGCCGAGGCGAAGAGCCCGGAGCTGGCGATTGCGCACGCGGGGGTGACGCGCGCGGAGGGGCAGCGGAGCAAGGCTCGAAGCCAGTTCCTGCCGCAGCTTTTCGGAAGCGCGGGCTACACGCGCACGCTCAAGTCGCAGTTCTCGGGGCTCAGCTTCGGCAGCGACAGCGGCGGTCCGCCGGCGTGCAGCACCTTCACCCCCAATCCCGACGCCCCGACTGATGCGCGCCTCGCGCTGCTCGAGTCCGCGCTGGGCTGCGGCGCCGGGAGCAATCCGTTCGGCTCGCTGCAGAATTTGGGCTTCGGCGCGCCGAATCAGTGGAACCTCGGGCTCTCGCTGCAGCAGAACGTGTTCACGGGTGGCAGAGTGACGGCGCAGTATCGCGCGGCGAATGCGGGGAAGCGGAGCGCGGCGATCGGGCTCACCGCTGCCAAGGCGCAGCTCACGCTCGATGTCACGCAGGCCTACTATGATGCGCAGCTGGCGGACCAGCTCGTGCTCATCGCGGCGGCGACGCTCTCGCAGGCGGACACCACGCTCGCGCAAACGAAGCTCGGGCGACAGGTGGGGAATGCGGCGGAGTTCGACCTGCTGCGCGCGCAGGTGACGCGCGACAATCAGGTGCCGGTGCTCATCCAGCGGCGCTCCGATCGCGACATCGCATACGTGCGTCTCAAACAGTTGCTGCATCTGAAGCTCACCGACTCGGTGTCGCTCACGACATCGCTCGACGATTCGACGGCGGCGCCGGCGGGCATGGTGACGACGCTGCTGACGCAGGCGCCGGACACGTCGGCGGAGAGTCGCGCGCCGGTGCGGCAGGCGTCGGAGAACGTCACCGCGCAGAAGAGCGCCGTGACCGTCGCGCACGCGGAGCGCATTCCGTCGCTCGCGTTGACGTCGGCGTTCGGGCGCGTGGCGTATCCGTCGGGCGTCTTTCCCTCGTGGTCCGACTTCAGGTCGAACTGGACGGTCGGCGGATCGTTGACGCTGCCGATTTTCACGGGCGGCAACATTCACGGCGACGAGCAGATTGCGAGCGCAGGCCTGCAGACGGCGCGCGCGCAACTGCAGCAGACGCGCGAGCTCGCGGAGCTCGACGCGTTGAACGCGCTCAACAAGCTGCGGTCGGCGCAGGCGCAGATGGATGCGAGCCGCGGCACGGCGCAACAGGCGACGCGCGCGTATCAGATCGCGACGGTGCGGTTCAAGGAAGGGATCTCGACGCAGACGGAGCTCAATGATTCGCAGATCCAGCTGCAGCAGGCGGAGGCGAATCGCGCGACGGCTGCGCGTGATCTGCAGGTCGCGCGCATGCGGCTCGCGCTGTTGCGCGACTTGCCGTTCACGGGAACGTCGGCTACGGCGGCGCAGGCGCAGGGCGGATCGCAGCAAGCGGCGATCGGAGCGACGAGTACACAATCGAACGGCTTGACGACGGGACAGTCGGCGGCGGCGGCGAATCTGCCGGCAGGAGTGCCGAGTCAGACGCCGGGGACGACCCCATGACGGTGGCGGGCATGAGTGTGAGAGGTGGATTTCCACGTTGGGGTTGGTGGCTGATCGGGGTGGCCGCCGTGATCATCGGTCTCGTGGGATGGCAGCAGTGGAAGAAGGCGCATCCGAAGGCGATCGGAGGTAGCGAGGTCGCGAATATTGGTACGGAAGGAATCGTAGTCGCGTCGAATGGCGTCATTCGCACGGGTCCGGCGATCTCGGGCACGATGACGCCGCAGCAGGCGGCGACGCTGCGCGCCGAGATCTCCGGCCCGATCGTGCAGACGTACGTGGAGCAGGGACAGCCGGTGAAAGGAGGGCAGTCGCTCGTGCGCATCGATGACACGGCTATCCGTGAAGCGCTGCTCTCCGCGCAATCCGCACTGCGCTCCGCCAAGCTCGCGCTCGACAATGCGACGCGCGATGCAGATCGCGAGCAGCGCTTGGAGACGGCGGGCGCAGTCGCGCCGCGCGACGTCGAGGCGGCGCAGCGCGCGCTCGCGGCGGCGCAGGCAGGGATGGCGGATGCGCAGGCGCGATTGACGTCCGCGCAGCAACAGCAGGACAAGACGACGTTTCGTGCGCCGTTCGATGGGCTCGTGAGCGAGCGGCCGGTGAACACGGGCGACGTCGTGCAACCCGGAACGGCGATCGTGTCCGTCGTCAATCCCGCGAGCATGCGCCTCGAAGGCTCGGTGCCGGCGGAGCAGCTGTCGACGCTCAAGATCGGTACCCCGGTGCTCTTCACTGTGAACGGTTATGGCGACCAGACATTCACGGGCCGTATCGACCGCATCAATCCGACGGCGGACCCGACAACGCGCCAGGTGCGCGTGTACGTGACCATCCCGAACGAGAAGAGCGCGCTCGTCGGGGGATTGTTTGCGGATGGCCGCGTGGCGACGGAGAATCGTCAGGGGATGATGGTCCCGATGTCAGCGGTCGACGAGCGCGGCGTGACGCCGATCGTGCTGAGAATCAAGGACGGAACGGTGGAGAGCGTGCCGGTGCAGCTTGGAATTCGCGACAACGCATCGGAACGCGTCGAGCTCAGTGCTGGGGTGAGCCCGGGCGACACGCTGCTCGCCAATGCCTCGCAGGGACTCGCGCCCGGAACGAAGGTCCGTATCACTGCCACCGGCGATCGACCGGCGGGCACTCGCTAAGCGCCGCCCATGTTCATCTCCGACTTTGCGATCAAGCGGCCGATCATCACCGTCACGGCGGTGGTCGCGCTCGTCGCCTTCGGATGCGCGGCGCTGCTCAATCTCCACACCGATGAGTTCCCGGACATCCAGGCGCCGATCGTCGGACTGACGATCGCGTATCCGGGCGCATCGCCGGCGGAGGTCGAGCGCGAGATCGTGAAGCCGGTCGAAGATGCGATCTGGGGGATCAGCGGGCTGGACGGAGATCAGTCGACGTGTTTCGCGATCGACGGCCTTGCGCAGTGCACGCTCTTCTTCGATTTCGACAAGCCGATTCAGCAGGCGTCGCAGGATGTACGCGATGCGATCTCGACGAAGCGGGAGGATCTGCCGCCGGAGATGAAGGAGCCGATCCTCACGCGCTTCGATCCGGCCGAGGCGCCGGTGTTCACGCTGGTGCTCACGTCGCCGAATACGCCGGCGCCCGTGCTCACGCGGATCGCGGATCCCGGCCTCGCGAGCGATCTGCGCTCGATCGCCGGCGTCGCGCAGGTGAACGTCGTCGGCGAGGTGAAGCGCAACATGGTGGTCGAGCTGCGCCCGTCGGATTTGCAATCGTCCGGCGTGAGCGTAGCACAGGTGGTCACGGCACTGGGTCAGCAGAATCTCGCGTCCCCCGTGGGATGGCTCAACGGGAAGCTGGATGAGAAGCTCATACGCCTGAGCGGCAGGCTGCAGAATGCGACCGATTTCGGCAACCTCGTCGTCGCGAATCGCGACGGACAGATCATTCGACTCGATCAGATCGCGAACGTCTACGATGGAACGGAAGAAGCGCGCTCGATGGCGCTCTTCAACGGCAAGCAGGCGGTCGGCATCGAGATTCTGAAGTCGAAGGGGTACAGCACGACGCAGGTTGCGTCCGCGATTCAGGCACGGGTCAACGAGCTGCAGAAGACGCTGCCGCCGGAGGTGAAGTTCGCCGAGGTGCAGAATGCCGGTGAGCGGGTGAGTCACGCGGTGCGAAACGTCGAAGAGGCGCTGATCGAAGGGGCGCTGCTGACGGTGCTCGTGGTCTTTCTCTTCTTGAATTCGTGGCGCTCGACGGTGATCACCGGGCTCGCGCTACCGGTGTCGGTGCTCGCGTCGTTCGTCGCCGTGTGGGCATTCGGGTTCACGCTCAACACGATGTCGCTGCTCGGGCTGTCGCTCGCCATCGGCATTCTCATCGATGATGCGATCGTCGTGCGAGAAAACATCGTGCGGCACATCGAGCTCGGCGAGGACCACGTCACGGCATCTCATACGGGAACGGATGAGATCGGGCTTGCCGTCACGGCGACCACATTCTCCATTGTCGCCGTGTTTCTTCCGGTCGGATTCATGTACGGACAGGCGGGGCAGTGGTTCAAGCCGTTCGCGCTGACGATTGCGTGCTCGGTGCTCGTGTCGCTCTTCGTCTCGTTTTCGCTCGATCCGATGCTCTCGGCGTACTGGCCCGACCCACAGGTCGAGGATCACGGCGCGGGTGCGCGCGGACCGATCAGCCGCACGCTCGCGCGCTTCAACAAATGGTTCGACAGGCAGGCGGACGTCTACAAGACCATCATCGGGTGGGCGCTCGATCATCGGGCAGCGGTGACGACGCTCGCCGGCGGCACATTCGTACTGGCGATTGCGCTTCAGTACTTCATCGGAGGCAAGGGTTTCGTGCCGGTGAGCGATCGCAGCGAGATCAGTCTCATCATCGAGGCGCCCGGCGGCAGCAATCTCGAGTACACGCGGCTGCGCACGGAGGCGGTTGCCGAGCTCGCGCGCAAGCACAAGGAAGTTGCGTACACCTACACGTCGATCGGCGGCGCGATTCCGTTTCGTGCGCCGGGCGTGGATCAGTCGCTCGTGTACGTGCGTCTCGTGCCCAAGGCGAAGCGGCACATCAGCCAGGACGACTTGGGCGCTCAGTTTCGGACGGAGTTCTCGCACGTGGCGGGCGTCACCGTTTCGGTGTTCACGAGCGGCTTCGGAGGAGCGCGGAAGTCCGTGCAGGTGGAGATGCGCGGTCCGGATCCGGTCGTGCTGACGCGACTGGCCGAGCAGGCAGTGACGCTGGTCGCGCGCGTGCCGGGAGCAGTGGATGTCGGGCTTTCGACACGTGGTGAAAAGCCGGAGCTCGAGGTCGAGCTGAACCGGCCGCTCGCCGGCACGCTCGGAATAACGGTGGGTGCGGTGGCGCAGTCGCTGCGGCCGGCGTTCGCGGGGCTCAAGGCGGGAGACTGGACCGATCCGAGCGGCGAGACGCGCGATGTCACGGTGCGACTCACCAAGGAGGCGCGCGAGAACTTGTCGGATCTGCAGGGCTTGCCGCTCGTGGTGACGAATGCACAGGGACATCCGACGACATTGCCGCTTGGTCAGATCGCGAACATCCGTCAGACGGTGGGCCCGGCGCAGATCAATCACCTCGATCGCGAGCCGGTGGTGGCCGTCGAGGCCAACGTGCAGGGACGCTCGCTGGGCGAGGTGACCGATATGATCAAGAAGCGCCTCACCGCGTTGCGGCTTCCGCCGGGCTATCGCATCACACAGGGCGGCGATGCGAAGGATCAAACCGAGATCTTTACGAAGATCTTCACCGCGCTCGGCATCGCGATTCTCCTGATGTATCTGATTCTCGTGATGCAGTTCGGATCGTTCCTCGATCCACTCGCGATTCTCATTTCGCTTCCGCTGTCGCTGATCGGAGTCGTGCTCGCACTGCTGATGACGGGCGACACGCTCAACATCATGAGCCTGATCGGCGTGATGCTGCTGATGGGAATCGTGGCGAAGAACGCGATCCTGCTCATCGACTTCGCGAAGTGGGCGCGCGAGAAGGGGATGTCGCGGCGCGATGCGCTGATCGAGGCGGGGAGGATTCGCCTGCGCCCGATCATCATGACGACACTCGCGCTGATCGCGGGGATGCTTCCAGTGGCGATCGGACACGGCGAGGGCGCGGACTTCCGTGCGCCACTGGGCCGCGCGGTGATTGGCGGCGTGATCACGTCGACGCTGCTGACGCTCATCGTGATCCCGACGATCTACGAAATTCTCGATGAGCTCAAGGAATGGGCGAGCGCGAAGTTCCTTGGGAAGAAGCCGGCGCCGGCGGGCGCGCGTGCGCCGGAGCTCTCGGCGGGGGACTGATCGCACGAGCGCACCAAAATCTCAGCGCGTGCGCCCAACTCACCGGGCGCACGCGTTTCTCATCCGCCCTCTTTTCCGCCCATGGTGATCAGCGCCACCGCGCCCACGATGATCGCGGCCGCCGCGATCATCCGCGCATTCAGCGGCTCGCTCGCGAATGCCCATCCGAGAAACACCGCCACCACCGGATTCACGAACGCGTAGGTCGACACCAGCGTCGGGCTCACGGTGCTCAACAGCCACACGTACGCCGTGTACGCGATGATCGACCCGAAAGTGATCAGATAGAGCATCGCCATCCACGACTTCGCGCTCGCCGCGGCAAATGAGAAGGCGCTCGCCTCACCAGCCACGAGCCCCGCCACGATCAACACCGCTCCCGCGACGACCATCTCCATTCCGGTGCCGAGGAAGTGCACCTCAGGCTGCGGCGCATTCCTCGAATAGAGCGATCCGATCGCCCACGACAGCGCAGCCAGCACGAGCACGCCCTCGACGAACAGGCTCCCCTGCTCCCTGTCGCCGCCCGGATTCACGAGCAGATACAGCCCCGCGAGCCCCAGCCCCACGCCCGCGATCACCGCCGCACTCGGTCGCTTCCCACCACGGCGCAACCACTGCAGCAGCACGATCCATAGTGGCTCGATTGCCACCAGCAGCGCCGTAATTCCGCTCGGCACACGCTTCTCGGCCCACACCACCACGCCCGTGCCGAACACCGGCATCAGGATTCCGACGATCGCCGCGCTGCGCCAGTGAATTGCCTTCGGCGCGGCCGCACCGCGCGCGCGCAGCCACACGTACATGATCCCGCCGGCGGCGAAGAATCTCGTGCCGACCATGAGCATTGGCGGCAACGTCTCGATCGCGAAGCGAATCGCGAGATACGTCGAACCCCAGATGATGTAGACGGCAGCGAAGGCGATGAAGATCTGCGATCGCGTCGCTTTGGCTGAAGTACGGTCGGGCACGCGACAAAGGTAAGCGCTCCGAAGTCGCATTTCAGTTGCGACCACCTGCCCAATCGCACGGTTGCTGATTGCGCGCGCAATCTCCATCTTCGCCGCCTCACCCTGAGCGGAGGCTTTAGAACGTGCATCTCACCCGTGGTCTGTCCTGTCTTCCCGTGCTGCTCGCATGCGCGGTCTCACTCTCTGCGCAGAAGCCGGCACCGACGCTCACGACCGCGCCGCCGCTCAACCCCAAGCTCGCTGCGCTCAAGGCCGAGGCTATCAAGGACATCGACGGCCGCGCGCAATTCACGCAGCAGTTCGTCGATCAGGTGTACAGCTTCGGTGAGCTCGGCTTCCAGGAATTCGAGACCTCGAAGTACATAGTGGGCGTGCTCAAGGCGAACGGCTTCACCGTGCGAGAGGGCGTCGCCGGCATTCCCACGGCGTGGGTCGCCACGTGGGGCTCCGGCAAACCCGTGATCGCGCTGGGCTCCGATCTCGACGGCATTCCGCAGGCATCGCAGATCCCCGGCGTCGCGTGCCATCTCGCGCTCGTTCCCGGCGGTCCTGGGCACGGCGAGGGACACAACTCCGGTCAGGCGGTGAACATTACCGCGGCTTTAGCGATCAAGAACATTATGCAACGCGACCACATCTCGGGCACGCTGAAAATCTGGCCGGGCGTCGCCGAAGAGCAGCTCGGAAGCAAGGCGTATCTCGTGCGCGACGGTGTGTTCAAGGACGTCGACGTCGTGCTCTTCTCGCACGTCGGCAGCAATCTGCAAACCGGATGGGGCGCGTCGCAGGGCAGTGGGCTCGTCTCCGTGCTCTACTCATTCGAGGGGCAGGCCGCGCACGCCGCCGGCGCGCCGTGGCGCGGTCGCAGCGCGCTCGATGCCGTCGAGCTGATGGATGTCGGCTGGAATTTCCGACGCGAGCATCTCCGCCTGCAGACGCGCTCGCACTACGTCATCCGCAATGGCGGCGATCAGCCGAACGTCGTGCCACCCACGGCCTCCGTCTGGTACTATTTCCGCGAGCTGGATTACAAGAAGATCAAGGAGCTCTGGGCGATCGGCGACTCCGTCGCGCAGGGCGCCGCGATGATGACCGGCACCAAGCTCGCGTCCGAGCGCGTGCTCGGCTCCGCATGGCCCGGCCACTTCAACAAGCCGATCGCCGAGGACATGACGGAGAACATCAAGATGATCGGGCTGCCGAAGTGGACGGCGGACGATCAGCGCTTCGCGCGCGCGATTCAGAAGGAAGTGAAGGGCGACTCGACGGGGCTCGACACGGCGGTCGCGAAGCTCGAGGGCGATGTGCCGGACTCGCTCAACATGGGCGGCGGCTCGGATGACATCGGCGACATCTCGTGGAACGCGCCGACGATCGTGCTCCTCTATCCGTCGAACGTGCCGAATCTTCCCGGCCACCACTGGTCCGATGCGATCGCGATGGCGACGCCGATCGCGCACAAGGGCGCGACCGCCGGGGCGAAGGCGCAGGCGCTCACGATGCTCGACATCCTGATGACTCCCGCGCTCGTGGACTCCGCGTGGAGCTACTTCAAGAACGTGCAGACGAAGACGGTCAAGTACGAGCCGCTGATGCGTCCGGAAGATCGCCCGGCGATCGAGCTCAACACCGACATCCTCGCGCGCTATCGTCCCGAGATGAAGAAGTTCTACTACGACCCGAAAAAGTTTCCCAACTACCTCGCGCAGCTCGGCATTACGTATCCGACGCTGCGCAAGGCGGACGGCAGCTGCGCAGCGACGCCGAACACGCTGCAGTGAGCCGCTGACGGCTCACTGCACGTAGCGCAGCACGTCGTAGAGATACTTCACGCCGAAGCCGACGTTGCTCACGGCGAGCTTCTCGTTGTTGCCGTGCATGCCGCTGTGCATCTCCTCGTTCTCGACCAGGAACGGGTCGAAGCCGTAGGTGATGATGCCGAGCGCCCGGTACGTCGGGCGGTCGGTGGCGGCGGTGAACATCGGTGTCGTGACGATCACATCCGGATTGCGCTCGTGTGACGCCTTCTCGATCGCGCGAAAGAGATCCGTGTCGATCGGGCTCTGGAGCTTCGTCTTCGGCTCGATCTGATTCACCCAGTGCACCGCGGTGTCGTTCGCGACGCGCTTGAGCGTGTTCAGAAACTCGAGCGGATCCGTATCCGACAAGAGTCGAATGTCCATCTGCGCCGACGCCTCGGCCGGAATCACATTCGTCTTGTTCGAGCCCTGCAGCATCGTGAGCGAGATCGTGTTCCGCAGGATCGCATTCCAGTAGATGTTGTCCGTCAGCCAGGTGCGCGCGCGCGGGATCCTGATCGCACTGCGCACATCGGCGAGCCACGCGCGCTGCTCGCCCTTGTACTGCGGCGAGATGTCGTGCAGAAATTTCTGCACGTCCGGAAGTACATGCAACGGCGTCTCGAACTTCGCGATGCGATCGAGTGCGGCGACGAGCCGCGGCACGGGATTCTGCTTCGTCGGCCGCGAGCCGTGCGACGGTACTCCCGTCACCACGACCTTCTGCCAGAAGGTCTGCTTCTCGGAGACGCCCACTCCATAGTATTGGAGCTTCCCGTTGACCACGAGATTCTCGCCGCCCTCGGTCATCAGGAACTCGACGTCTTTGAGCAGATCGGCGTGGCTCTTCACGAACTGCACCGCGCCATCGCCGCCGAACTCCTCATCGGCATTCCCGATGAAGACGATGTCGCGGTTGAGCGGCACGCCGCTGCGCTTGAGCGCGATCATCGCCATGAGCTGCGCGATCGCCTGTCCCTTCATGTCGAGCGTGCCACGCCCCCAGATGTAGCCGTCCTTCACCACGCCCGAGAACGGATCGACGGACCAGAACGCCGGCGCCACGGGCACGACGTCCATGTGACTTACGAGCGCGACGGCCTTCTTCGAGCCATTTCCCTTGAGCCGCGCGTATAGATTCGCCCGATTCGCTCCCATGGCGGTCGTATCGTAGATCGTCGCCTCGATGCCTTCCTTGTCGAGAATCTTCTTGAGATAGCGCGCCGCGTCGAGCTCGTTTCCCGGCGGATCCGTGGTGTTGACCTTGATGTAGTCCGAGAGCGTATGAAGCGCTTCATCGTTGAGCGCGCGCCAGTCGAGGGCCTGGGCGCGCACAGAAGTGGAGAGGATGGCCAGCGAGAGAACGAGCAGGGCAGCGATGCGGCGCATGTACCAAGCCTGATGAAGGGTTCGCGTATGAGAACAGCCGGGAGCCAATTGCGCAATCACCTTGCGCACCGGCACATCGCGCCGCCGCTATGTTTCGTCATCCGCCCGGCCTTTCCAGCCGGGCATTCTCACGAGATCAGTCGGAGGCGACGCCAGCATGCGCCGCACCATGTGCAAGTCAAAGGTTCACCGCGGCGTGCTCACCGGCGCCGATCTTCACTACGAAGGGAGCCTCACGCTCGACTCCGCGCTGATGGAGGCGGCGGACATCCTGCCCTTCGAGAAGGTGCAGGTGGTGAACGTCAACAACGGCTCGCGGCTCGAGACGTACGTCATCGAGGGTGAGCGCAACAGCGGCACGATCCAGCTCAACGGCGCCGCCGCGCGACTCGGCGCTGCCGGTGATCACGTGATCGTCATCAGCTACGCCGACTACGAGATGAGTGAGCTCGACAAGTTCGCGCCCAAGCTCGTGTTCGTCGACGACAAGAATCGCATCGTCCGCGAGAAGATCCGCCGCGCGAAGTAGCTCGCGTGAAGCCCCTCGCTAGCCGTTCATCGACGGCGAGGGGAGCAGCTCATCGATCTTCGCGCACAGCGCATCGAGATCGACGGGTTTCCGAAAAAATCCCTTCGCCCCCTCGGCGCGCACCGTCGCTGGCAGCGTGAGATCCGTGCTTCCGCTCATCACGAGCACCGGAATCGCCGACGTGCGCGCGGATGCCTGCAGCCGCGTGAGCGCGCCGTGGCCGGTGCCCGCCGGCATGTTGATGTCGAGCAGAATCACATCCGGCTGCTGCTGCACCGCGAACATGAAGGCCTGCATCGCATCGCGCGCGACGACGATAGTATAACCGCGCGACTTGAGCGCGCCGCTCACCGCTGCGGTGAGCACCGGATCGTCATCGGCAACGAGGATTTTATGCTCGGCCATTAGAAAACTCTCATGCAGAGATGCGGGCATGTGTTAAACATTGATGCAATCTCGTGATACACGCGCCTCCCATGATAGTAGTCACATGACCATGAACAAGGCGCACGACGCGGTTGGCGACGTCGACGCGCTCAAGCGCCTCGAACGATTCGGTGGACTCAAGCTTCGCGAGGAGCTCACGACACTATTCCTACAGGAGGCACCAGCTCGCATCGCTTCGGCGCGAGCGGCGCTTGCCGCAGGCGACATCGAGGCCGTTCGCGCGATGGCGCACATGCTCAAGTCCAGCGCAGGGCAGATGGGTGCTCTGCGCGTGCAGATGCTCTCTGAGCGGCTCGAAGGCCCCGATCATCCGGCGGACCTCGCGCGCGCGCTGTTGGATCTCGATGACGAGCTCGCTCGCTACACGGCCTGGCTCGACACGGCCTTCCTTCCACCTGCATCTCCATGTTGAGACGGATCATGATCATCGAGGACAACGCCGACAATCGCCTGCTGCTGCGCGCGATCCTCGGCGATGTCTACGCGGTCACCGAGCACCCGAACGGCCCCGACGGACTCGCCTCGCTGGCCGCCGAGCAGCCGGAGATCGTGCTCCTCGACATCTCGCTTCCGGGAATGGATGGCGTCGAGGTGCTGCGCCACATCCGCGCCGATCCGATCTTCCGCCAGCTCCCGGTGATCGCGTTCACCGCGCACGCCATGAGCAGCGACCGCGGAAAATATCTCGCGCACGGCTTCGACGATTACATCACGAAGCCCATCGTCGACGAGACCACTCTGCTCGGCTCCATCAACCGGCTGCTCGACCGCGTCGCCGCGTGAACCGCGCCGCGTGAAAGTCCTCGTCGCCGATGACAGCGCACTGATCCGCCGCCTCATCGAGGCGGCCGTGCTCGATCGCGGCCACGAGCCACTCCCGGCCGATGATGGCGCCGCGGCGTGGGCGATATTCGAGCGCGAGCACCCGTCGCTCGTCATTCTCGACTGGCAGATGCCCGAGCTCGATGGTCTCGAAGTGTGTCGCCGCATCCGCGCATCCGAATGGGCGCGCGACACCTTCGTACTCGTCGTCACGGGGCGCATCGAGGGAGATGATGTCGTGAACGCGCTCGACGCCGGCGCCGACGACTATCTGTTCAAGCCCTTCACGCCGTCGTCGATCACCGCACGGCTCGAGATCGCCGAGCGCCGCATCGCGGCGAACGAGGCCCGCTGGGCGGCCGAGGAGGCGCTCGCGAACGCGCAGTGGATGGCGGGGATCGGTCAGACCGCGCTCGCCATTCAGCACGAGGTCAACAATCCGCTCGCCGCTCTTCTGGGGAACGTGCAGCTGATGCTGATGGATGATGACCTGTCGCAGGATGTTCGTGAGCTCGGCGACGACATGCTCGCGCAGGCGCGTCGCGTTGCGAATGTGGTGAAGCGGCTGTCGACGCTCGAGGCGCCGAAGACGGTCGAGTACATCAGAGGCGCGCCCATGCTCGACCTCTCGGAGCGCAACACGCGCTAGCGCTCCGCTCTCGATTAGAGAGCGTGCATTTCGCCCAATCCTCGCCAATCGCCAATGCGGGCCCGCGGCACAATCTTCCGTATAACGCCCGTATCTCGTTGCGTCACAAAGGGTTCGGCTACTGGAATGAATTGGCATGGGGCTCGCCTTTCTCCCCGGCAAGTCATTCACCCTTGCCGGACCTTCGTACGAAAACTCTTACCATAGAACAAGCCAACGGTGAGATCCTGCTCTGGCAGAGCAGAATCCGTCTCGGCTTCGCGCTCCTGATAGCATCCATCGGAACGGCGCTGCTCGCCTCCGATGCGGTGCCGCACATCTCGTCGTCGAGCGTGGCGGCGGTGGTCGCGTACGTGCTCGTCACCGTGCTGCTGACGATGCTCGTGCGCCGCACCGGCGAGGCGACGCAGGGCGTCGTGCTCGCGATCGTTGCCGCGGACATTCTCTTCGTCTTCGCAATCACCGGAGTCGCGACGCCGCCGGAGTACTATGGCCGTTCGCTCCTCTTCGGCTTCGCGATTCTTCATCTCAGCGAGTTCTACTTCGGCCGGAAGATCGCGTGGGGCGCCCTCGTGGCCATCGTGGTGGGCTACCTCGGCATGATCCGCAGCGTGACGGGCGAAGGGCGCGCACTCGGATGGCCGCAGGAGCTCGCATCGCTCGCGGTGTTCGTTCTCGCGGCCTCGTCGTTCATCATCCACTACGGCTCGTTCAAGGAGCGCCTGCACCGCATCGCGACGCTCTTCGAGCGCGCACAGGAAGGCGACTTCAGCGAGGAGTTCGATCTCGCGCACGAGAAGCGGCCGGACGGCGTGACGATGGTCGGTCGCGCGTACAACCGCGTGCGCGCGCAGCTCGCGAATCTCGTGCTCACCGATCCACTCAGCGGCTGCCTCAATCGCCGCGGGCTCGAGCAACAGCTCAAGCGCGAGCTCGCGCGCGCGGCGCGCACCGGGAAGGACGTTGCGCTGCTCGCGCTCGACGTCGACTACTTCAAGGACATCAACGACAGCTGGGGACACCAGGCCGGCGACACCGTCATCCAGGAAGTGGGCGAGCTCCTGCGCTCGATCGCGCGCGGCGGCGACTGCGTCGCGCGCACGGGCGGCGACGAGTTCACCCTGTTGCTCCCCGAGACATCGGCCGCGGGCGCCTTCCGCCTCGCGACGCGCGTGCGGGAAGCAGTCGCGCTGCACCGCTTCCCGGGCGTGTCGAAGCTCGCGGTTTCGGTGAGTATCGGCCTCGTCGCCGATCGCGTGCACGATGAGAACATCCTGCACGACCTGCACTCACGCGCCGACGAAGCGCTCTATGCCGCCAAGGATGCGGGGCGCGATCGCGTCAGCATCTGGACGCCGAATCTGCGTGCGCTCGCGGTGACGCGCGCGTCGCAACAGATCGCGCGCGCGGGCTAGCGCCGACTCACTCCAGCGGGAGCGGCACGTCCATCATCCCCTCGCTCACCATCACCGCGCTTCCGCCCACGCGCACGGCAGTCACCTCGCCCTCTGCCTTATCGACCTCGAGCTCGAGAATGCTCGGCCGCTTGATCTCGAAGCCCTGCTCCACGACATAGCTGAAGTTCCCGCTCGGCGCGCTTTCACGCGCCGCGAGGTAGCCGCCGAGCGCGGCGACGGCGGAGCCGGTGGCGGGATCCTCGATGATCCCCTGGCCCGGCACGAACACGCGCGCGCGGATCACGCCCTCGCGCACCGCATCGCGCGCGAACACCATCACGTCCGGCGCCCAGTACGACTTGAGCGCGGAGTCCCACTGATCCATGCGCACGCGCGCCCGGCGCACTGCATCGAGATCGCGTAGAGGCACGATGAGAAATGGGAAGCCGCAGGAGATCGCCTGCGGCGCCGCCATGCCACCGAGGATGTCCGACGGGTCGAGCGACAACATCTCGGCCAGATGCGTGCGGCCGGGCGGTGGCGGCCCCGTTTCCGGAAGCTTCGCCACCGACAGCTGCGCAAAGGTCGGCCTCTTGAACTCTCCGCGCACGAGCACGGGCACCGGACCCACACCCTCCTCGAGCACGATGCGCGTTTCGCCCTCGAGCGGGATCTCGCCGAGCGCGGCGAGCGCGAAGGCGCAGCCGACGGTGGGGTGGCCCGCGAACGGCATCTCGAACACCGGCGTGAAGATGCGAACGCGCCGCGTGTGCTTCGGATCGGTAGGCGGATAGACGAACACCGTTTCCGAGAGATTCAGCTCGAGCGCGATGCTCTGCAGCGCCGATTCCGGAATCTTCGTCGCGTCGGGGAACATCGCGAGTGGATTGCCGCCGAACGTCCGATCCGTGAATACATCCAGCGTGTAGAATCGCGCTCGCATGGAGCGCGGTGTAGTCGTCGCCACCGGCTACTCAGCCCCCATGAACGGGTAGCGGAAATCGTGCGGCGGCGCGAAAGTCTCCTTCACGCTCCGCGCGCTGACCCACCGCGCGAGGTTCAGCATCGAGCCCGCCTTGTCGTTCGTTCCCGACGCGCGCGCGCCGCCGAACGGCTGCTGTCCTACCACCGCACCCGTGCACTTGTCGTTGATGTAGAAGTTGCCCGCCGCATCGCGTAGCGTGAGCATCGCCTGCTGCACCGCCGCGCGATCGCGCGCGAAGATCGACCCCGTCAACGCGTACGGCGACGTCTTGTTCACCGTATCGAGAATCTCTGCGAACTTCGCGTCCGGGTACACGAACGCGGTGACGACCGGGCCGAAGATCTCCTCGCACATCAACCGGTAGCCCGCGTCCTTCGCCTCGACGAGCGTCGGATCCACGAAATAGCCCGTCTCGCCGCGCGTCGTACCGCCCGCGATCACCTTCGCGTTCTTCTTCGCATCGTCGAGATAGCCGCTGATCTTGTCGAACGAGCGCTTGTCGATCACCGCGCCCATGAAGTTCCGGAAGTCGCGCACGTCGCCGACCTTGATCTCGTTCATCATCGCGACCATGCGATCGCGCACCTCGCCCCAGAGCGACTGCGGGATGTAGACGCGGCTCGCGGCCGAGCACTTCTGCCCCTGGTACTCGAATCCGCCGCGAACGATCGCGACGGCGAGCGCTTCGACATCCGCCGTGTGATGCGCGACGATGAAGTCCTTCCCGCCCGTCTCGCCGACGATGCGCGGGTAGCTTCGATAGCTCGACGTGTTCGCGCCGATCTGCTTCCACATCATGTTGAAGACGTTCGTGCTCCCCGTGAAGTGCAGCCCCGCGAAATCGCGGTGCGAGAGCGCGGCGTTCGAGATCGCGATCGGGTCGCCCGGAAGGAAGTTGATCACCCCCGGCGGCAGCCCGGACTCGGTGAGAATCTGCATGATGTAGTGCGCGCTCAGCATCGCCGTTGCCGAGGGCTTCCAGAGCACCGTGTTCCCCATGAGCGCCGGCGCCGTGGAGAGATTGCCGCCAATCGCGGTGAAGTTGAACGGTGTCACCGCGTAGATGAATCCCTCGAGCGGGCGATAGTCCGTCTGATTCCAGATCCCCTTGTCGCTTATTGGTTGATCCGCGTACAGCGTTTCGGCGAAGTGCACGTTGAAGCGCCAGAAGTCGGCGAGCTCGCACGCCGCGTCGACCTCGGCCTGGAACGCCGTTTTGGATTGGCCGAGCATCGTCGCGGCGTTGAGCGTCGCGCGATAGCGAGTGGAGAGAAGTTCGGCCGCGCGCAGGAAAACGCCCGCGCGTTCCTCGAACGGCCAATTCCCCCAGTCCGCGCGCGCACGCTCGGCCGCGTCGATCGCTTGCGCGACGTGCGAGACGGTTGCCGCGTGCCACTGCCCGAGCACGTGCTGATGTGCGTGCGGCATCACGACGTTCGCGGTGTCGCCGGTGCGAATCTCGCGGCCGTCGATTACGATCGGGATGTCGACGACCTCGTTCGCCATCGACTCCAGGCGCGCCTTGAGCTCGGCACGCTCGGCGGTGCCGGGCGCGTAGCTGCGAATCGGCTCGTTAATGGGCGGCGGCGTTCTACGATGGCCGTTGAACGCGACCATGGTACCCTGCGCGCCTTCGGCGCTTCGGGCGCGCCCGTTGAGGCCATCGGAGGCGGGTACCGGAGCGGTGGCGACCGGAGCGGACTTGGTGGCGACAGGCATGACGACGAATCGCTATTCTAGAGGGGCGCGCGCATCACCCAATGCAGGGCTGCAGGCCGCAGGCAGAACAGAAAAGGTGCAAGGCGCACGCCGTCGCACGCAAGCTCTTCAACCCACGGACACATGCCACTATTGCTCGGCGCACACACGGTTGACAACGGTGGAATCGACATGGCAGCCCTCCGCGCGGGGAACGGCGGCATGACGGCGCTGCAGATCTTCACGGCGATTCCGAAATTCTACGGCGACAAGCAGTCGATTCGGCCGGAGCGCGTCGAGCGCTTCAAGGCCGCGCTCGAGAAGTCCGGGATCAAGCCGGAGCACGTAGTGGTGCACTCGGCGTATGTGTTGAATACGGCGTCGAACGACGAGGAGAAGTGGGGGCGTGCGCGCGACGGGCTCGCGAAGGAGCTGGAGCGCACGACCGCGCTCGGCATCGGACAGCTCTGCTTTCATCCGGGCGCGGCAACGGGCGGCGATCGCGTATCGGCGGCAAAGCGCGTGGCGAAGGCGATCACGCACGCGCTCAAGACCGTGAAGGGAGAGACGCGCGTGCTGATCGAGAACACTGCTGGTGCGGGGCTCACGATGGGACGCACGCCGGAGGAGATCGGGATGATGCTGGAAGATATGCCGGCGTCGCTGCGCGAGCGCACGGGCTTCGGGCTCGACACCTGTCACTTGTTCGCGGCGGGGCACGACATCAGTGAGTCGAAGGCTGCGCTGACGAAGATTCTCGATGACTTCGAGGAGGCGGCGGGAGCGCCGCCGTCATTCTTTCACTTGAACGACAGCGAGGGCGCGCTCGGCTCGAACAAGGATCGCCACATGCTGATCGGCGAGGGGAAGATCGGGAAGGAGGCGTTCGGCTGGCTGCTCGCGGACAAGCGCGCGAAGAAGGTGCCGCTGATTCTCGAGACGCCGCAGGAGAACTTCGAGATCGCGGACGATGATGCGACGCCGGATCCGTATGACGTGAAGATGATGAAGCTGTTGAAGGGGATGGCGGCGAAGTAGGGACCTTCGCCCTGGCGTGCGCTACGACGCCACATCCACCGTAATCACCGGCGTCTCCTTCCCGCTCCATCGCATCCGATACGTCTTCGCGCGCCGCACGTTCATCACGAGCGCCGGCCGGAAGCACGCCATGCACGTTCCGCCCGCGCGGCGCACGCTCGGATAGATCACGCCGAGCGATCCGGCATCGAGGAGGCGCGCGCCGAGCGTTTGCGACGAGACGTAGCTCGCTGGATCGAGATAGGGCGCGAACGCTGCGCCCTTCCGCAGATCGTGAAGCTCGCAGCTGAAGTCCGCGAGATAGTCGTCGAATGTCACCTCATCCTCGAAGCGGCCGATCTCCGCGAGGTGAATCGTTCGATGGAACGCCACCTCGCCCTGCGCCATGCGGATCTCGAATGCCGCGTACCACGCGCCGCGATCGGGGCCGCTGAGGCGGCTGCCGAGTGGATGCGCGTGGGTGAACGAGGCGTTGACCGTGCGGTAGTAGGGAAGGCCGAAGAGGAGCTCGTGCTTCGCGATGCCGGGGAGCAGATCGTTCTCGGCGAGGAGGCGATCGTTCGTCGCGTTGTCGAGATCGAAGAGATCCGCGAGCTCTGCGTCGCTATTGGTGAGGAGCGCGAGCACCGAGCGCCCCTCGTCGCGATGCTGCGAGGGGATGAGGCGATGCGTGTCGTTGCGGCGGACGAGCGAGGTTGGCGGAAGCGCTCTCACATTCCGCCGCGCCGCGCGTCGAGGAGGCGCCGCACGGTCTGCATCGCAGTGACGCCGCCCTTGAGCATGTAGGCGAGCGGCGTGAGTCCACCGAAAATGCGATTGGTGTTCGGGAGCTGCACCCACTCATCGGCGAGTGCGCGTGAGTGGAGGATGTTGAGCGCCTTGTAGATGCCAATGAGATACGAGGTGCGGAGCAGCCGGTCGGCGTCGAGCACGCGGCCGGCGGGATGTTTCTTGAGCTCGTAGTACGGCCCGTTGCTGATGCCGCCGAGAAGGGAGCGGGCGTCTTCGTCGCGCACGGCCCAGCGATCGACGATCGTGAAGAAGGCCCTGAGCGCGGCGGGGCTGAGTCGCTCGCGCGCGTCGCTCGAGATGACATCGACGAGCGGCGACGGCTCGTACCGGCTGACGGGGTATGCGCGAGCGGCCATTTCGGTCATCTCCTGTTCCGGAGGATAATAACTCCGTTTTCATAGAAAGGCAAATCGGCCCCTGCCGCGACCGCTCCGTGCATGATTTGCCCTCACTCCGCCCGTTCGTGTCGCCGTAACTCCAGTTAACACAATGACTTATAACTCCCCTCTTGCCTTCGGTGTTTGTTCGGTATAACGTGCGCTACCCAGATGCATCCGTCGAACGCACCGAGGATCACCGCTATGCCAAAAGCAGAGAATGGCTACGACCTGGATCGCTACGCTCCCGTCGCCCGCCGCGTCACCCTCTTCTATGAGCGTTACCCCGCCGGCCGCATCATCACCTCACTCGTCGAGCGCGACGCAAACGCCGTGATCTTCCGCGCGCGCGTCTATCGCACCGCCGACGAGCAGAATCCCGCCGCAACAGGATGGGCGCTCGAGCGCGAAGGCGATGGTGACGTCAACGCCGTCGCCTGCCTCGAGAACACCGAGACATCCGCCATCGGGCGCGCCCTGGCAAACCTGGGCTTCACGGCGAGCGCC
>Ga0208078_1000134_pt1 | contig 20056 bp, 15 predicted proteins | sample NGESurdeep072012_3_FD_184468 | JGI IMG/M metagenome (GOLD analysis project Ga0208078, IMG submission 184468) | Arctic peat soil microbial communities from Barrow, Alaska - NGEE Surface sample 53-2 deep-072012 (SPAdes) | ecosystem: Environmental > Terrestrial > Soil > Wetlands > Peat ...
ACGCATCAACCGTCGCCACGATCTCGAGCCGATCGCGCGTCGCCGCATCGAACATGAAGCCGGGGATGTGCGAGCCGCGCGCGACGCCGCCGAGGCCGATCACCGCACCGCGATATTTCCGCGTGCGCGGTGATGCGGCGACCGCGTCCCCACCAGGCGACGCGGTCGTTGCTGCGTGAGTGCTCACCGGGCCAGCGAGTCCGCTGTTTCGCGGAGGATGTCCTCGGTGATCGCGAGCGCTTCCATCGCCAGCTCTTCGCTGATCACGAGCGGCGGGTTGATGCGCACTTCGGGATTGTAGATCATCGACAGGACGCCGCGCGCGAGACACTTGTCGAAGATCTGACGCGTGATCTTCTTGTCGACGAGGGTGTCGGTGCCGGGCTCCACGATGTCGAAGCCGATCATGAGACCGCGACCGCGCGCATCCTTGACGATCGGAATCTCGCGCTCCCACCGCTGAATCTCGGCCAGCATCTTCTCGCCGACCTTGCGCGAGTTCTCGACGAGCCCTTCTTCCTGGATCGTCTCGATCGTGACGCGCGCAGCGGCTGCCGCCATCGGGTTGCCGCCGTAGCTCGACGAGCTGCCGCTCGGATTTGCCCATGGCTTCGCGAACGCCACCTTCTCGCGCACGAGCAGCCCACTCATCGGGAAACCGCCGCCGAAGCCCTTGCCACACGTCATGATATCGGGGACGATCGCGCCTTCGTGCTCGATGCCCCAGAACTTTCCTGTGCGGCCGAAGCCTGTGATCATCTCGTCGGCGATCAGCAGCGCGCCGAGCTCGTCGCACAGCTGGCGCAAGGCCTTCATGAAGCCGCGGCGCGGCACAATGTTCCCCGCCGTACCCTGAATCGGCTCGACGATGATCGCGGCGATGTCGTTCGACGTCTCGAACTGGATCTTCCGCTTGAGGAAGCCGATCGCATCGCAATCGCAGTCGCGATGCGACTTGTCGAAGCCGCAGCGGTGCGCGGGATCGTACGGCGAGAGATAGCGGCCCGGAACGAGCGGTCCGAGATCGAACTTGAAGTTGGAGCCGAGGAGGGGAAGCACGCCCGCGGTCTTGCCGTGGAAGCCGCCCCAGAAGCCGATGACTTCATTCTTGCCGGTGTACGACTTCGCCAGGCGAAGCGCGGACTCGACCGCCTCCGCGCCGCTCGAGTAGAGCTGGGTGCGGTTGATGTCGCCGGGCGCGAGATCGGCGAGCATCTTCACCAGCACCGCGCGATTCTCGGAGGTGAAGCTGCCGACGTGGATCTTCGCGATCTGCTTCTGCATCGCGGCGACGTACTTCGGGTGCGCATAGCCCAAGCTCGCGACGCCGATGCCGGCCATCAGGTCGATGAAGCGATTGCCATCGACATCGTAGAGTAGCGCGCCTTCGCCACGGTCGATGCAAATCTGGCTGAACAGGGCAAAGCTCTGCGCGCCGGGAGCGAGATGCAGCTGCTCCTCGTCAAAGATCTCACGCGATTTGGAGCCCGCGACCCACTGTGGCGTCTCGACGTTCGTCACGTATACCGTCCGCGAATCAGATGAAGTAGGGAGAACGATCGCACGTACAGACTCGCGGATCGTGCCTCGTGCAGCCAAAGAAGAACAGCGCGCTCAGGCGAGAAAAAATTATCGGAAGTGCCCATGGGATACCAGCAACGGCCCCCACATCAAGAGTTCTTTGTCCATTGATACTAACCAAAGGGCGCGAATCGTGCCTGTCCGTATTGTCAGGTCGCCCGCAGCGTTCGCATCACGTCCGCCACGGCGCTCAGCGACGCATCGATCTCGATCGGCCGGTTCGCGTGCGCCGGCGGCGGCTCGGTGCCGCGATGATAGCGGTCGAGTGACTCCGGATCCTTGAGCACGTGCCCCGTGAGCACGCACACCACGCGCGCATCCGGCGCGATCGTTCCCGCGAGCACCATCTGCCTCACTCCGGCCACGCTCGCCGCGCTCGCGGGCTCGCACCCAACTCCCGCCGCGTCGATGATCGCCTTGGCCTCCATGATGTTCCCGTCGCTTACCGACGTAACGACGCCATTCGTCTCGCGGATCGACTGCACGGCGCGCTGGTAGCTCGCCGGTGCGCCGATGTTGATCGCGGTCGCGATCGTGTTCGCGCGCACCGTATGACGCACGCGGAAGTTCTCGCGAAAGCTCATCGCGAACGGAGCCGCGCCGTCGGACTGCACGGCGAGCAGTCGGGGAAGCTTCGTGATCAGCCCGAGCTCGAGCGCCTCGCGCAGCGCTTTCCCGAACGCCGCGGTGTTGCCGAGATTTCCGGCGGGGAGCGCAATCCAGTCGGGCGCCTCCCAGTTCAGCTGCTCGAGCATCTCGAGGACGATCGTCTTCTGCCCCTCGATTCGATACGGATTGATCGAATTGAGCAGATATGTTCCGAGATCCTCGCTCGCCTGGCGGACGAGGCGCAGGCAGTCGTCGAAGTCGCCACGCACGAGCAGAGTGCGCGCGCCGTACGCCAGCGATTGCGTGAGCTTCCCCAGCGCGACCTTGCCGAGCGGCACGAGCACGAGCGCGGGAATTCCCGCGAGCGCCGCATACGCCGCCATCGATGCGCTCGTGTTCCCCGTCGATGCGCACGCCACCGCCGTCGCGCCCACGCGGACCGCCTGCGTCACCCCCACCGTCATCCCGCGATCCTTGAACGAGCCGGTGGGGTTCATTCCCTCGTGCTTGATCTGGAGCGCCGGCACGCCCGCCCACTTGGCGATCGCCTTCCGAGCTATGAGCGGCGTGTTGCCCTCGGGCCACGATACCGCCGCGCTCGCGCCGTTCGGCAGCACGAGCGGTCCGAAGCGCCAGACGCCGGAGGGCGACGCGGATCTCCGAAAACGGTTGGCGAGCGCCGTTCCGCGCTCCACCGGCATCGTGTGCCGGAGCTCCAGGAGGCCACCGCAGTAGGGGCATTGAGGGTGCGGATCGAGCTCGTCGAACTCCCGTGCACAGCGCAGGCAGCGTTGCACCGAGGGTCCCTCGGCGAGTGGCGTATTTTGCATGTACAAGGAGGATACATGGCGCCTGAGGGCATTGAAAGTGCGCTGGCAACACCGCGCCAGATGAAGTGTCTCAGTGAAGTGGCGCCGCGGCGATTCCCCCGGCGCCATTTCCGCGCTACACTGCAGCAGTGATTTCGACATCACGCATGACCCCCGAGGGCCGATGACGCGCGTCCGTGCTTCCATTTACTTCGCAGCCATCCTGCTCGTTCCGCTCGCCTCGAGCGCGTTCTATATCGAGCATCGGTCGACGCGCGACAGCGCACGGCTGTTCGATCAGGTGTTGTCGCTGGTCTCCGATCGATTCGTCGACACGGTGCCAAGTGCGGACCTGTACGAGAAGGCGGCGCGCGGCCTCGTGCGCGAGATCAACGATCCGTACGCGGCGCTCTACTCGCCCAAGCAGCTTGCCGAGTTCACAGCGAGCACCGGTGGCCGCTACGCCGGGCTCGGCATGCTCGTGGAGGATCAGCAGGGGATCACGGTCGTGAGCCGCGTCTATCCGCACACGCCGGCCGAGGCGGGTGGGGTGCACGACGGCGATCACATCGTCGCGGTCGAGAGTCAGGCGGTGCACGGCTGGAAGCTGCCGCAGGTCACCGATGCGCTGAAGGGAAGTCCGGGCACGCAGGTGAACGTCACCTTCGCGCGCCCTGGAGTGACGGCGCCGATCACGCTCAAGCTGACGCGCGCGGTGATTCACATTCCCGCGGTGCCGTACACGATTCTGCTCGACGGAAAGATCGGCTATCTACCGCTCCTCCAGTTCAACGAGACGTCCGGCGACGAGTTCGAACATGCGGTGGAGACGCTCACGCACGAAGGCGCACGCGGAATCGTTATCGATCTCCGCGGCAATGGCGGCGGGATCGTCGATCAGGCGATCGACATCAGCAATCTCTTCTTGAAGGACGGCGCCGAGATCGCCACCGTGCGTGCGCGCTCGGGCGAGGTGCAGCGCTACGCGGCGCGCGGAACGCCCGTTGCACCAACGCTGCCGCTCGTCGTGCTCACCGATGGGTACACCGCCTCGGCGAGCGAGATCGTCGCCGGCGCGCTGCAGGATCACGATCGCGCGCTCGTCGTCGGCACCACGTCGTTCGGGAAGGGGCTCGTGCAGTCGCTCTTCACGCTCGATGGTGGCTGGGCGCTCAAGCTCACCACGGCGAAATGGTATACGCCGAGCGGCCGCTCGATTCAGAAGGAGCGCAAGGTGGTGGACGGGAAGCTCGTCGAGGAGCCGGATTCGCTCGAGACGGATACCGTCAAGAAGAATCGCCCGCAGTACAAGAGCGATGCGGGGCGCGTGATCTACGGGGGTGGTGCGATTACCCCCGACGTCGTCGTGCAGCCCGATACGCTCGATGCGCCCGAGCAACAGTTCCTCAAGGCGATCACGCCGAAGTCGCAGGAGTTCTATATCACGCTGTACAACTATTCGATGGAGCTGAAAGACAAGGTCCATCCGGATTTCGCGGTGACGCCGGCGTGGCGCGAAGAGCTCCTTCGCCGGTTGACGGCGGCGGGTGTCACCATCGATCCGAGGCTCTACGCCGATGCCGCGCCGGAAGTCGATCGCGTACTCGGCGATCGCGTCGCGCGCTTCGCGTTCGGCGACTCGACGGCGAAGCGCCGCGAGCTCTCGGATGACAACCAGCTCGTGCGTGCGGTGGCGCTGCTGCGCAAGGGATCGACGCAGCAGGATCTGTTCACGCTGGCGCAGCACGAGCTGCCGAGTGGAACGCGGTGATCGCATAGCCGTTCGCGTCGTGCGCTCCCTGTTCGCCATCGCTTTGTTCGCCGCTGCTCCGGCCGCCCTCCGCGGCCAGGAGCCGCGCACGATCGCGCGCTACGGCTTCGTCGACGGCGCGGTAGCCATCGATGTGCGCGCGGGTGGGATCATCGCGATCGCGGGAGCGCAGGGCGACAGCGCGGCGACCGTCACCTTTCGGGCGAGCAGCGCGCGCGCGTGGACGGATTCGACGCGGCGCTTCGTCACGCGCGCGGCGCCGCGCAAGGCGACGATGGTCGTGCTGCAGCGCAGCATGATGGAGGAAGCAGCGGACAGCGGCGCCGCGATCAGCTTCCTGCGCCGCGCCTCATCGGACACGACGACATTCGAGCTGCTCTTCTCGACGAGAAGCTTCGGGAAGTTCTCGCTGGCGTTGGAGCGCCGGGAGGCGGCGCTCTTCTTCGCGGCGATGCGCCGCGCGGTGGACGCGACGAAGCCGCCGCCTGCTCCGAAGCCCGCCGCGAAGGCGAAGCCGAAGAAGTCGACCTAGCGGCGCCAGCCGATCATGCGATCGGCGCGCCACTCCGACGGCTCGGCGCGATCACTGTCTGCCGCGACGGTCGCTATGTCGGCGACGTCGGCGCGCACGTCGGCGAGGATCGCGATCGGCGGCGTGAGGCCGCTGGGGCGCTCGTGCAGCCAGTTCGAGAGCACGATCACGTAGAGTCCGCGATCGGGATCGATCCAGAGCGAGGTGCCGGTGAAGCCGGTGTGGCCGTACGCGCGCTCGCTCATGTGCTGCCCGCAACTCGCGCCGCCCGCGCACGTGTCCCAGCCGAGCGCGCGCCAGCCGGCGGAGCGATGCGTGAAGAGCGCGACGGTGGTGTCCGCGACGATGCGCTTGCCCTCGAGCGTGCCGCCGTCGAGAAGCATCTGCGCGAAGCGCGCGAGATCGGAGGCGGTGGAGAAGAGCCCCGCGTGTCCGGCAATTCCGCCCAGGGCGTACGCGTCGCCGTCGTGCACCTTGCCCTTGAGCGGCCCGCGCGCGTTGCGCATCTCGGTGGGCGCGGCTCGCGCGCGAAGTGCGGCGCTCGGCAGATACGTGGTGCTCGTCATCGCGAGCGGCGCGAAGATGCGGCGGTGCACGAAGCGATCGAGGGGCTCGTGCGCAACCGCCTCGACGACGAAGCCCAACACGTCCATGCCGACGTCCGAATACTGCTGTACGGTGCCGGGTGCATTCTCGAGCGCCGTGGCGAGCACGAGACGGCGCGCCTCGCTCGGCGAGTGCGCGTAGTGCGAAAGGTTGCGCCCCGCAGGAAGACCCGAGCGATGCTCGAGCAGCTCGCGGACGGTGACGCGCGACTTCTCTCCGCGCGCGAAGGCCGGAAGATACCGCGCGACGGGCGCGTCGAGCTCGATGCGATGCTCGTCGAAGAGCACCATCACGGCCGAGGTGGTGGCGACGACCTTGGTGAGCGAGGCGAGATCGTAGAGCGTGCGCTCGGGGGAGACCGGCGCGCTCGCCGGCGAGTAGTCGAGCGTGCCGTAGCCGCGCGAGAGCACCGTCGCATCGCGACGGCCGATGATCACCGCCGCGCCGGGAAAGCCCGCCGCCGCCACTCCTTCCGCGACCACGCGATCCACCGCTGCGAGGCGCTGGGCGGACATCCCGACGCTATCGGGCGCGCGCGCTGGAAGGCGACAGGGCATGCCGGCGGTGCAGAGCAGTGCGAGGATGGGGATGAGCATCCTCGTGTGACGAGCGCGCGCGAAGGCGCGCAACGATCGCCATCATTCGTTACGGCTTCTTGTAGAGCACCCCGCCTTTCATCACGAGAACGACGGCGCGTACCGCGTGAATGTCCTTCGTCGGATCGCCCGTCACGGCGATGAGATCGGCGAAGAGCCCCGGCTTCACGGTGCCGAGCTTCTGATCGAGATGCAGCACCTTTGCGTCGACGCTCGTCGCGGCGCGGAGCGCGGCGATCGGCGACATCCCGTAGTCGACGAGGAGCTCGAGCTCGCGCGCGTTGTCGCCGTGTGCGAAGACGCCGACATCGCTTCCGTTGCAGATCGTGACGCCTGACGCGAGCGCGAGCGCGAAGGTCGCGCGGCGATGCTTGATCATCGCGGGCTCCGGATCGACGCCCTTCTTCCAGCCGCGGTACTGCGCGACCGCGTCGCCGGCGGCGAGTGTTGGGCAGAGTGCGACGCCGCGCTCCTTCATCAGCTGCAGCGTGGCGGCCGAGGCATCGTCCGCGTGCTCCACGGTCTCGACGCCGGCGAGCACGGCGCGCCGGATGGCGGTGTCGCTGTAGGCGTGCACCGACACCGCGCGTCCGCTCGCGCGTGCGGTCTGCACCACGAGATTGACTTCCTCCTGCGAGAACGTCGGACGCGTCTCGCCACTGGGCCCCCAGCGATAGTCGCCGTAGATCTTGATCCAGTCGGCGCCCTTTCCGATTTGGCTGCGCACCGCATGGATGATCCCATCAACACCATCCGCCTCTTCGGCGCCTTGCGGGACATCCCAGCGCGGGTCGAAGCCCTTCGGGCCGTACGCGCCCGTCGCGACGATCGCGCGCGTCACGACGAGCATGCGCGGGCCGGGAATTATTCCCTGCTCGATGGCCTGCTTGAGCCCGACGTCGGAGTAGCCCGCGCCCTCGGTACCCAGATCGCGAATGGTGGTGAAGCCGGCGAGCAGCGTGTTGCGCACGTGGTTCGTCGCGCGCGCGACGCGAAGGGCGAGCGGCTCGTGGAGCACCTGATCGTCCCACGGTGTCTCGTTGTAGGGATGCAGGAAGACGTGCGAGTGCGCGTCGATGAGGCCGGGAAGCAGCGTGGTTCCCGGAAGATCGATGCGCGTCGCGTTAGCAGGCGCGTGGATCGATGCGGCGACGCCGGCTGCGACGATGGTGTCGCCGCTGACGAGCACCGCCCACCCCTCGTGCATCGCGGTGCCGTCGAAGACGCGCTGCGGGGTGAGCAGCGTCGAGCCCTGCGCGGCGAGCGCGAGCGGAGCGAGGAGCACGAGAAGCAGCGAACGCGCGTGGCGCATAGAAATCGGGGAAGAGGAAGCTCCATGTTATCCTCCGCGCCCAGCCACGGCCACTCACTACCATCCACCGCGACGATTTACATTCCGTCCGTGACAAACGCCGCCATTCGCACGGAGCACCTTCGCAAGGTGTACACGACCGCTCCGCCAAAGAGCGGCCGCGGCGCGCCCGGAATAGCGTCCGACGCATCGCGCGCTGCGGCCGATCGACGGGGCGGGAGCGAAATCGTCGCGCTCGAGTCGCTCGACCTCGAGGTCGAATCCGGCGAGTTCTTCGGGCTACTCGGCCCCAACGGCGCGGGGAAGACAACGACCATCGGCATCTGTACGACGCGTGTGCTGCCGACATCCGGCACGGCGATCATCGAAGGCGCGGATGTGCGCACGCAATCGACGCTCGTGCGCCAGCGCATCGGCGTCGTGCCGCAGCGCCCGAATCCCGACAGTAGTCTGAACGTGCGCGAGAATCTCGTTTTTCACGCAGCGTACTTCGGCATCGCGCGCTCGATTGCCAATTCACGCGCGCGTGCGCTGCTCGAGAAGCTCGGCATCGCGGAAAGATCGGAGGCGAAGGTGATGCAGCTCTCCGGCGGGCAGCAGCAGCGTCTCATGATCGCACGCGCGCTGATTCACGAGCCACGCGTGATCTTCCTCGATGAGCCGACGGTCGGTCTCGATCCGCAGGCACGCCTCGATCTCTGGACCATCCTGCGCGACCTGCACTCGCAGGGGCGCACGATCGTGATGACCACGCACCACATGGAAGAAGCCGACAAGCTGTGCGATCGCCTGGCGATCGTCGACCAGGGGAAGCTCCTCGCCATCGATACGCCAGAGGCGCTCAAGGCGCGCGCGCCCGGCGGCACGATGATCGAGCTGGTGCTCGATGGGAGCGGCGAGGCGCTGATGCTCGACATCCGCGCTGTTCCCGGAGTCTCGAGCGCCGAGGCAAAGTCCGAGCACGGGAGCAACAGTGTGCGCGTCTATAGCGATCGCGGCGGCGAGGTGATAGCGGCGCTCGTCACCATCGCGACCGCGCACGCGCGCGCGATCCGCGACATCCATCTCGCGCCGCCGAGTCTCGAAACGCTCTTCATCTCTCTCACCGGGCGACAGCTCACATGACCGCCATTGTCACCGACGTCGCCCAGCGCGCGACCGCGGGGCGGATCTTCCTCGCGCTGCTGCGTCGCGACATCAACGTCGCGCGCCGCGAGCTGCCGTACTTTCTTCTTCGCACGACGCTGCAGCCGCTGCTCTTCATCGTCGTCTTCGGGCTGCTGCTGCCGCGCATGGGCTACGTCGGCAGCGCGTACAAGGCGGCGCTCCTTCCAGGCGTGCTCGCCGTGAGCCTCGCCTTCTCGAGCGTGCAATCCGTGGCGCTCCCGATGGTCGCGGACTTCGGCTGGACGCGCGAGATCGAGGACCGGCTGCTCGCGCCGATCTCCATCGAGCTGATCGCGCTCGAGAAGATCGTCGCCGGTGTGTTGCAGGGACTCATCGCCGCGCTCTTCGTGCTCCCGATCGCGCGTCTCATCATGGGGCCCATCGATGGGCTCACCGCCACGCACTTCGCGCTCGTGCTCTTCATCGTGCTGCTCGGCGCTACCGCGTTCTCGGTGCTCGGGCTGCTCATGGGATCGCTCGTGAGCCCGCAGCAGATTGGCCTGATGTTCAGCGTGATCGTCGCGCCGATGATCTTCTTCGGATGCGCGTACTATCCCTGGCAGAACCTGTCGGTGTTCCCATTCATGAAGTACGCGGTGCTCATCAACCCGCTCGTGTACGTCGCCGAGGGAATGCGCGGAGTGCTCACGCCGGGGATGCCGCACATGGATCTCCGCGCGGTGAGCGCGGCACTGATCATCATCATCGCGATCTTCTGGACGCTCGGCATACGCAGCTTCTCGAAGCGCGCGATGGGGTGAGCGCGCGTCGGCTCAGGAACCCTGCGCCGCCTCGATACCGAGCCATCCGTCCGGCACGTTCACCGTCTCGATCCCCGCAGCGGAGAGCAGGCTCGACGCGACGGCCGAGCGCGAGCCGCGCTGGCAGTAAACCGCGATCGGTCGATCGCGCGGGAGCGTCGCCAGTGCGCGCGGGAGCTCGCCGAGCGGAATGTGGTGCGCCTCGCGGTGATGACCCGAGTTCCACTCGCTCTTCGAGCGCACGTCCACGAGCATCACCGCGTTGTTCGCGACCTGCTCGAGGAGTGTCTGCGGCGAGAACTGCCGAATGCGCCCGAGTGCGCGCCCGCCATCGACCCAGGCGATGCACGCTTGCTCATCGAAGATGCCGGCGATGCGATCGAGCCCGATCAGGGTGAGCGCGCGCGCGGCGGCGAGCGCGGTCTCGCGATCATCGGCGAGTAGATAGAGATCGTGCTCGTACGGAATCAACGTTCCCGCGAGCGTTGTGAACGACCCACCCCACGGAATGTTGAGCGTTCCGGGCACGTGCGCGCGCGCGAAGCGATCCGGCTGGCGCACATCGACGACGAGCGCGCCCGCGAGTCCGAGCTCGGCGAGCGAGTCCGGTGGTGGCGACGGCGGATCCTTGCGCTTGCCGAGCACCGGCGGACCGTCGCGATTGATGCGCTTCATCACACCGAAGTAGGGCGGCGGCTCGATCTGCCCCTCCAGCACGCGATCGACGAACGTGTCGACGTTGCGCTCGGCGAACGCCCAGTTCGACATGCGCTCGTACCCCACCGTCGACGACGGCATGTCGCCCAGCGACCTGCCGCAGGCGCTGCCGGCTCCATGCGCTGGCCAGATCTGCAGATAGTCCGGGAGCTTGCGAATGCGGCTGAGCGACAGGAAGAGCTGGCGCGCGCTCGCCTCCTTCGTGCCGGCCTCGTTCGCCGCGCGCTCGAGCAGATCGGGGCGCCCGACATCGCTCACGAAGACGAAATCACCAGTGAGAATCGCGACCGGCTCCTCGGCTGTGTCGAGCGCCTTTACCACGAAGGAGATGTGCTCGGGCGTGTGGCCGGGCGTGTGGCGCACGGTGAAGCGCACGCGACCCACATCGAATATGTCGCCGTCGTGAAGGAGCTTGGCTCCGTCACTCTCCGCGAACGCGTAGCGCCACGTGGGCGGCCCCTCGGCCGAGAGCAACAGCTGCGCGCCGGTGCGCGCCACGAGCTCCCGTGAGCCGGAGACGTAGTCGGCGTGAATGTGCGTCTCCGTCACGTGCGTGATATTGAGCCCCGCCGCGGCCGCCGCCCGGATGTACACGTCGGGATCGCGAATCGGATCGACGACGATCGCCTCGCGTGTGGCGCTGCACCCGATGAGATAGCTCATCTGGGCGAGCTGTTGTTCGTGGAAGCGGCGCAGAATCATTCAGCCATCCGTCTGTGCGTGTCGTTTGACATAGTCGAGCGCCATCGCGGAGTAATCCGGCGACCGCAGCCCAACCGCGACGGCGCGTCGCTGCGCCTCGTCGAGCGGGAGGTGCTCGTCCAGCGCGAGATACGGCAGCAGCAGTGCGCCCACGCGATTCGCCGATTGACAATGTATGAGTACAGGACGATTCAGCGGATCGCGAAGAAAGTCGCGGAGCACATCGAACTGTCGGTCGCCGAGCGACTCGTGGCTCACGGGGAGGGGAAAATATCGAAGTCCGGCGCGCGCGATCTCGCCGACTTCATCGTGCCCACGCGGCTCCGCGGCCTCGCGAAGATCGACGACGGACTTGAAGCCCGCCTTGGCGAGTGCGCTCCACGCGCCGGCATCCGGCTGTCCGGAGGTCGCGACGCCTGGTACGGGACAGCCGCCGAAGGGCAGCACCTCGACGATCTTCCGCATTGCGCTCTCTTCCATCGGCGTCTTCCCGGTAGTCATGCATGGAAGATGTCACAATGGCCCCCTCATGTGAACCGCGTCGTTGTAGGAGTACCCGCGCGGGTGCATCTTGGCGCCATGACTCGCGCGGCACTCCGTTTCTTTTGGTGGGGCTCGATCGTCTGCGCCGCGGCGCTCGTCGCGCGGGTTGCGGTGGCGCAGCAAACGACGACGCCGCATCTGCACTGGCGCACGCTCGACACGCGCTACTTCCGCTTCATCTACACGGATGACGTCGCGCCGTGGACGCGCGACATGGCATCGCGCATCGATGCGGCGCACGATGCTGTGTCGGCGCTCGTCGGTAGCGCACCGAAGGCGCGCGTGATGGTGATCGTCGAGGATCCGAACAACGTGTCGAACGGATTCGCGATGCCGCTCCTCGATCAGCCGCTCATCTTCCTCTGGCCGACGCCACCGGATCCCTCGTCACCGCTGAGCAACGGCGCGTGGAGCGATCAGCTCTCGATCCACGAGTATGCGCACATCGCGCACCTCACACGCGAGTCGAGAAATCCGGGGGTGCGGCGGCTCACGAGTCTGTTGCCGGTGAAGTTCGGCCCAGTTGCGCTGCGCGCGCCGCGGTGGGTGACGGAGGGGTACGCCACGTTCGTCGAGGGGCAGATCGTGCGCGGCATCGGGCGTCCGCACGGCGTGTGGCGCCCCGCGGTGCTGCGACAGTGGGCGATCGAGGGGCAGCTGCCGACGTACGCCGCGCTCGATCGGTCGTCGCGCTTCGAGGGCGGGGACATGGCGTATCTCGCGGGATCCGCCTTTCTCGAATGGCTCGCGGCGCGCAACGGCGATTCGAGCGTGGTGCACTTGTGGAGGCGAATGTCTGCGCGCGTGCCGCGGTCGTTCAACGAGGCATTCGTCGGCGTGTACGGTGCGCCGCCAGATGAGCTGTACGGCCGCTTCATCGCGGAGCTCACGCACGACGCGCTCGATGCGCGCGATACGCGCGATGGCGAGCCGCGGCGCGCGCTGCTCGCGCTTCCCGGCGACTCGCTGGCGCGGGAAGGCGAGGGAGAGTTGGTGCAGCGGCTCCACTGGGCGACAGGCGCGCCCGCTCTCGCGCGCGACGACTCGCTGATGGCGCTCGTGCTCACCGATCCACAGCACGCGCCTCGCGTCGTCATTCTCAATCTCAACCGTCGCGCGCCCGACAGCGCGGCGCTGGCGCGCGCGGCGCGCGCGCGTGCGCTCGACCCCGAGGACGTTCCGGCAATCGAGTCGCGACCGCCGCCGCTCGAAGTTCTCGCGCGCCTCGATCCGCGCGGCGGTGTGTCGTTCGCCGAGCCGCGCTTCTTCGCGGACGGCGGGCGACTGCTGGTGACGGCGCTCGCGGCGCGCGGTGACGGCGTCTTTCGCCGCGATCTCTTCGTGTGGAACTGGCGTACGGGTGCCGTGCGCCGCGTGACGCACGGTGCCGGCATCCGCCACGCCGACCCCTCGCCCGACGGGCGCACGGCGGTGGCGGATCGCTGCGCCGGCGGACGATGCGACATCGTGCGCGTGGAGCTCCGGACGGGTGCGATGACCGTGCTCGCCGAGGGCGATCGCACGCATCTCTACACGCGGCCGAGATTCTCGCGCGACGGCCGCATGATCGCCTTCGCGGTACAGCGAGCGGACGGATGGCGTGTTGCGACGATGCCTGCATCCGGCGGCGAGATGACGATCGTCGGCGACGCGGAGGCGAGCGCATACGCACCGGTGTTCGCGCGCGGTGGCTCGGAGCTCGTGTTCGCGAGTGAGGTTGGCGGCGTGCCGAACATCGCGCGCGTGGATCGCGCGACTGGCATCGCGACCGCGCTCACCAACGTGAGCGGGGCGGCGCTCGATCCCGAGGTGAGCGAGAACGGCTGGGTCTACTTTCTTCGCCTCCATGCGCGCGGGCTCGATCTCGCGCGCGTGCGACTGAATTCCGCCGCGCCACGCGCCGACAGCGCGCGCGTGCGCTATCCGTGGGTCGTCGAGCAGCCGGTATCCGCAACGCTCGACTCGCTCGCCGTTTCACCAATTCCGAGTGATCGATCGTACGGACTTGGTCCGCGCGCACAGCGACTGCTACTGTCGGCGAGCTGGGCGAGTGAAGGGAAGTCCATCGGGCTCGCGTATGCGGGTACCGATCCTGTCGGCAAGCTCACGTGGCTGCTGCAAGGGCAGTGGGGCGACCGCGCGAGCTGGAGTGGTGCGTCGATTGGAGCTGTATTTCGCGGGAGCCGGCCGCTCTTCGGCATCGAGGCGTTCGCGCTCGAGAATCAGCCGTCACGACAGCACGATTACAGCGCGCCGTCGGTGCTCGACGCGCGCTATCGCGCACTTTCCGCGTGGACGGAGCTCGACGATGACGAGCAGTCGCACGACCTGAGCCTGCGTGCGCTCGCGTCGTACGGAACCGTGGATCCGCCTCGCCTGCCGTCGATGCGGCGCGCCGTCGCGCAGCTCTCGCTCGGCGGTGGCGCGCTCCAGACTCCGCGCGACTGGCGTATCTCCGAGCGCGCGACGCTCACCGCGGCGGCCGGCGAGCTCGGCGATCAGGGATGGTCGCGCGCGGTGCTCACCGCTTCGCTCGCGGTGCACGGGATGGGGCGCGAGATCGCGGTGGATGGGCTGTACGGCGCGGTGTCGGTTGCGTCGCCACAGTTCGAGCGATTCGCGCTTGGCGGTCTCGCGCCGCCGCTCATGGACTCGTCGCTCCTCGCGCAGCGCGTCTCGATGCCGGTGCTTCCGATCGGGGTGGCGACGGGCATCGAGATCGCGACGTTGCGTGTCTCGATGCCAGGGCCGATCTGGCGCCCATACTACTGGATCGGAAGCGCCAACGATCGGATCGGAGAGTGGAGCCAGGTGGTCGGAATCGAAGGGAGTTGGCGCACGGATGGCGTATGGATCGTGCGCGTGCCCGGCGCGAGCCTGCTCGGCGGGATCGGCTACTCGCTCTGCGGCCCAGTGCGGAACCACACGCAGGCGTACGTGTCGGTTGCGTATCGACCCTGATCGCGCGGAACTTCACGCGCTCGCACGGCGACGCTAGCGCATCTGCGAGAAGCCGACCGTGTTGCCGCCCGGCTCCTTCACGTAGATCTCGGTCGATCCGTAAAATGTGTCGTGGCGCGCCTTGACGATGGGTGCGCCGACGACGGCGCGCTCGGCGTCGTCGATCGAGTCGACCGTGATGAACAGTGCCACGGAGTGCCCGGCCAAATCCTGCGCTGTCATTGTGCCGTCCTCCACCACGCTGGCGCGGCTCTGATACATGATTTCTATGTCGCCGCGCTGCAGGATCGCGAAGATGAGCGATCCGTCCGGCGCGGGAACGTGATTGGTGAGGGCGAAACCGAGGTGATCGGTCCAGAACGGAAGACATGAGTCGACGCTGTCGACCACGAGTACGGGGGTGAGGGCGCGAAGTGTGGGGAATTTGTCGCGCTTGAGCTCTGCGGCGGCGGTGGACATGACGTGCACTCGGTCTGGAGGAATACGGTCCAAGATACACACCCGAACAGATGCCGCAAGAGGAGAAAAACCGACCCTTTTTCGTCGCCTGATATTTGCCGTGCTCAGCCGGTTACAGCAAGCACTCCTCTGCGTCTTATCGAAGGGAGGAGCAAATGAACGACACGATCGAAACCCGCTGGGAGCAGCAGAACGAAGCTGGTCGCCTGTCCTTCACGGACGGCGACTACGCGCGTGCAGAGCAATCGTTTCTCGCGGCGATTCGCGAGGCGACGCAGCTTGGCGCCGACAACGTGCGCCTCGCCTCCAGCCTCAGCAATCTCGGGCAGCTCAAGTACAAGCAGAAAGACTTCGCGCAGGCGGAGGCGCTCTTTCATCGCGCGCTCGCCATTCGCGAGCGTGTGCTTGGCCCCGAGCATTTCGGTCTCGTTCAGAACATCAATAATCTCGCGGCGCTGCACTACGCGCGCGGCGAGCTCGATCAGGCGGAGCCGCTCTTCCAGCGCGCCCTCGGCATCAGCGAGCAGCATCTCGGCGAGTCGCACCCCGACGTCGCGGTCACGCTCAACAATCTTGCGCGCCTCTATTTCCGCAAAAACGAATACGCGTCCGCTGGCCCACTGCTCGCGCGATTGCTGTCGATCAAGGAGCAGTCGCTCGGCGCCAGCCATCCAGAGGTCGCCGCGATCCTGACGAGTCTCGCGAAGGTGCGACTGCATCAGGAGGACTACGACGGCGGCGAGGCGTTCGCGCGTCGTGCGCTCGAGATTCGCGAGAAGCTGCAGCTCCCGAACGATCTCGCGGTCGCGACGGCGCTCGAGACGCTGGCGGACATCAATGCGGCGCGCGGTCGCATCGACGCGGAGATTCGTCATCGCGAGCGCGCGCTCGAAGTGCGCGAAGGTGCGATGGGCGCGGACCATCCCGCGGTCGTGGCGGCGCGCGCGGCGCTCCAGGTGCGACGCGCAGCGGCGGCACCGCCGCCTGCGCCGCGGCCGGTGGTGGAGCAGCCTCCCGTGGTCGCGCAGCCTCCCGTGGTCGCGCAGCCTCCCGTGGTCGCGCAGCCTCCCGTCGCGCCGCGTCCCGTCGCTCCGCCGCCTGTCGTCGAAGTGCCCGCTCCGCCGCCGGTGATGAAGCCGCCGGTCGTCGCGCCGCCCTCGTTCGTCGTCTCGCCTCCTCCCGCGCGCACGACGCGCACGTCCTCGCTGCCGTTCATCGAAGTCACCGAAGCGCCGCTCTTCGATCGCATGCGTTCGCCGTCCGTGCCGCGCAACAGCGGCTCGAACGGCACGGTCGCGATCCCCGTGCGCAACGGAAATGGCAACAGCTCGCACGGCGCCGCCACCGCGCACACGATGGAGTCGCCGCTCGCGTTCCATCCGCTCACCGAAGCGCCGCCCGCGATGTCGCCGCACAACGTCGCGCCACCCGTCGCCGCGAGCGCTTCGCTGCAGGTCGAGCATTCACTCGCGCCCGACGCGCACGCGCAAAGTCCGTTCACCAACTCGTTCGCGCGCCTCGTCGCCGAGACGCCCTCGGGGCGAAATACGATCGTACACGACTCGCCGCCGCCGACGACGCATCGCATCTCCGATCCGCGCCCCGAGATCAGCCTCGACTGGCCGATCGAGCCGCGTCGCCCGTGGCTCAAGATCGTCGCCGGCTTGCTCGTGCTCAGTGCGATCGCCGGTGGTGGCTGGTTGTTCCTCTCGCGCTACGAAGCATCGTCGGCGCCCGCTGCCGCAGCTCCCGTCGCCAAGGCGACGCCGATCGTCGCCGCGCCAACGGACACGCTCGCCATCCGCCATGACTCGGCTCCCGCCGGACCACCGGCCAGCGTCGTGAAGCCCGGCGTCACGAGCGCGATCATCCCGACGTCGAAGCCCGAGGCGACCACCCACAAGCCCGACGTGTCTGCCGCGAAGCCAGAGGCTGCAGTCGTGAAGCCGGTGTTCGTGCCCACTGGCCCTGCGACTCCGACATCGCAGGATGAGGGACCGCCCTCCGACGCGAAGCACGCGACACACGTCACCGCGAAGGCAGGCGCGACGACCGCGGCGACGCCGACCGTCGCCGAGCCGGATCAGGGCATCGCCGCGCTCCCCGCGTCGATCAAGGTCGATGCGATCACGAACATGATCGACGACAGCGCGCGCCACCGTGCGGACTCCGTGGGCGGCGTTATTCAGCAGAAGCCGCCCACTTTCAAGCCGAAGACGTATAAGCCGCCGGCCTAAAATCATGCGTCGTAAACCTTTCCATACGCATCCCGGCATCTTACTGTAGCTGTAGATTGCTTACGACTTATCTGCCGGAGAAGCTATGGAGCGACAGACCGGGTCCGCGCGGCTGACTGGATCGCCGGGGGGCCAGGGTGACGATGAGTTGCTGCGCGCGGTGAAGGAAGCTGCCGCCGCGGAGTATGAAATATTGGGAGAGATGGGCCGCGGGGAGCGTGGGAGCGTCGTGTACCTCTCGCGCGAGCGCGCATCCCAGAAGCTCGTCGCGCTCAAGCTCCGCCCCGATGGTGGCGAGTTCGAGCTGAGCGTCGTGCGCGAGCTCGATGCCTCCGTCCCCGCCATGGGCAACAAGTGCCCATCATGCAAGGTCGACCTCGTCGGCTGGGGCCGTTTCTGCAGCAACTGCGGAAAGGATCTTTCGGGCACGCGCTCTGGCGAGGCATCGCCCGAAGAGCTGCTCAAGGCCGTGAAGGGCGCCGCGGAAGGCGAGTACGAAGTGCTCGGAGAAATGGAGCGCTCGGAAGGCGGCGGCGTCGTGTACTTCGCGCGCGAGCTCAAGAGCGGGCGGCTCGTGGCGCTTCGACTCACGCGCGAGCAGGAGAGCGACGGCAGCGAGTCGTATGCGCTCGGCGTCACGCAAGTGATCAAGCCGCTCGTCGCATCACTCGGTGCAACGTACGCGTCGCCGACTTCCGTCATGCAGGCGGCGAGCGCGCCCCCGCCGCGCGCTGCCGCGCCTTCCGCGCGCTCGCCGCAGCCCTCCGCGAAGAGCCCGACGCCGCCGAGCGTGATGGTGCCCGACGATCTGGCCGAGGAGGAGGAGGCGCCGAGCGTGAGGAAGCGCGCGCCGATCATCCCCATCGCCGTCGTGAGCGCGCTGCTCCTGATCGGCGGCGGACTGTTCATCTTCTCCGATTCAAAGCACGGCGCGCCCGATGCGACGCAGGATCCGCCAACGAATGTCGTCGTTCCCGCGACTCCGCCCGCCACGCCTCCGCCCGTCGCTGCTGTTCCGAAAACCGACAGCGGCACGGTGTCGATCGGATCACTCCCCGCCGGCGCGCGCGTGACGCTCAACGGAAAGACGATCACCGAACGACAGCTCTCGCTGCTTCCCGGCAAGTATCAGCTCGTCGCGACTGCGCCCGGATTCAAGACGGCGACGCAACGCGTCGCCGTCGTCGCGGGACAGACGTTCAGCTGGGCGCCGACGATGGAAGCGGCGAAGGTCGCCGCGAGCGTGCCCGCGGCGGTTCCCGTTCCGACGCAGACGCCGACGGTGCCGAGGCCGTCCACGCCGAACTGCCTCAACGCATATAGCGACAAGAATTATCCTGCGGCGCTCCTCGCATGCACGCGCGAGGCGAATGCAGGGAATCAGCAGGCGCAGCGCAATCTCGCCGTCATCTACGACCAGGGGCTCGGCGTCAACAAGGATCCGGCGCAGGCGGCGATCTGGTTTCGCAGGGCGGCGGAGACCGGCAACAAGGATGCGACCTTCCAGCTCGCGTCGATGTACGAGCAGGGGCGCGGCGTGCCGCAGGATCAGAAGCAGGCGCTCGACTGGTATCGAAAGGCGGCGCTGCTCGGCGACGCCGATTCGCAGGTGAAGCTCGGACGCGCGTATCTGGATGGCAAAGTCGTCGACAAGGATGAGGACGAAGCCTCGGCGTGGTTCCAGAAAGCGGCCGACCAGGGCAATCTGTACGCGCTCAATCGGCTCGGCGCGATGTACATCGATGGCAAAGGCGTGCACAAGGATGAGAGCAGGGGCGTGAAGCTCTTTCAGGCGGCGGCGGCGAAGGGTGATGCGCAGGGGCAGTTCAACCTCGCGGCGATGTACGCGAAGGGACGCGGTATCGCGAAGAGCGATTCGGCGGCGAACGATTTGTATGTGAAGTCGGCGAAGCAGGGGTATGCCGACGCGATCAAGGAAGCCAAGCATCGCAACTTGAAGTATTGATCTCGCGCAGCTGTGCCGCGGCGTCTCGAGCGCTGCGGCGTCGCTGTACCACATCGAGCCTCATCGCCCCTGACCGACATCAATGCCTGCATACGCAGTTGAGTTCACGACGGAGCGCGGGCTGCAGCGAACGCAGTTCACGCTCGATGACGATCGACCGCTCGGCCCGCAGGTGCGACAGATTCTCGAGGAGCTTCGCGGCACGGGCGTAGTGATCTCGGGCACTGCGGAGGACGAGCTCTCCGTGGTGTGGGGCGGTCGCGATCTCGACACAACGCAGGCGCCGCAACAGCTCGGCATCTCCCCGCAGCGCACGATCGAGCTGCACATGCAGCGGCGCGCGCGCGCAGTGAAGATCCCGGCGCTCGCGCCGTTCGTTCCCAAGGGAGCGTATGCTGCCGCGGTGAGCGGCATGGCCGGCGCGCTGATCGCGTGGTTCATCTGCTCGACGATCACGGATCTGAGCGACGCGCTGCCGACGTACGCGCGACTCGATCTCGCCGAAGGTGGAATGATCGGCGTCTTCGCCGGCGGCTGCATCGCGGGCAGCGACGCGCTCCGCCGCCGTACGAGCATTCCGCTCGGTGCGCTCTTCGGCGTGGTGCTCGGGCTCGTGGGCGGAGTCGCCGGTGGCGCGGCCGGCGCGGGGCTCGGCGGCTTGCTCACGCCTCGGCTTGCGCCCGCCGCGTTCCCGCTCGCGCGCATCGTCGCGTGGGCGGTGCTCGGC
>Ga0208078_1000135_pt1 | contig 19980 bp, 20 predicted proteins | sample NGESurdeep072012_3_FD_184468 | JGI IMG/M metagenome (GOLD analysis project Ga0208078, IMG submission 184468) | Arctic peat soil microbial communities from Barrow, Alaska - NGEE Surface sample 53-2 deep-072012 (SPAdes) | ecosystem: Environmental > Terrestrial > Soil > Wetlands > Peat ...
GAGCGTGTCGCCGCACGGCGCTTCGAGATTCATCGACACCCGCGTCGCCAGCGACGTGAGCCGCTCGATCTGCGCCACCTCCGCGCCGGGAACCATCTTCACGTGGATGTAGCCCGCGAAGCGATGCTTGACGCGCAGCAGCGTCAGCACCTCGATGAGGTCGTCCATCACCTTCACCGGCCGGCCCGGGATCCCCGTGGTGAGAAAGAGCCCCGTGCACCACTCGCGCTCCACCGCCGCGAGAAAGATCCGCACGAGCTCGGCCGGCTTGAGCAGCGTGCGCGGCATGTCCCGATCGCGGCGCATCGGACAGTAGTGGCAGTTAAAGCTGCACGCATTCGTCATGAGGATGCGCATGAGCGTCGTGCGCGGACCGTTACTCCCGATGCGCACCGGCCGCAGATTCAGCGGCCGCAGCGCCCCCACATCGTTCGCATGACGCAGCCTCGGCGGCAGCTGCTTCGTTGGCAGCCCCTCCTTGTCGTCGCCCGCGAGCGACATGAGGAGCTCGAGCTTCGCTTCGAGATTCGGGGTGCGCATCATGGTGAGCTCCTGGCCAGGTGGGAGGCCAAGGATACCCGAACAAACACCGAACAGCAAGGGTTAAAAAAAAGGGCTCCGAGAGCCCCATTTTTCAGCGAAGAATGCTCGTAGTCGCGTTGCGCGCGCCCGGCTGCCACACCACCCGTTGCTCATTCGACGAGAGCGACACGCGCTGCGACACCACGGTCAGCCCGGCATTATCGAGCGCCACCAGCTGATACTCGCCCTGATCGAGGTGCGACGGATAGGTGAGCGTCCGCGTCGAATCCGACTGTACGTCGCCGAGCCGAAGGCGCACGCCATTCGGGCGTTCGAGAAAGACGACGACATCGCGCGCCGGCCGCACATCGTTGCCGACCACCACTTCGAGCCCCGGCCGGCCAGCGCGCGCGCCATGCATCATCGCGCACGCCGATGTTCCGGTAGCGATCGCGATCGCTCCCGCCGCCATCGCCCCGCGCATCATGAGCCCGCGCAAATTCTTCTTGCCGCTACGTCGCATCGATCAGCCCCGAACAGGTGATTCACATCATTGCACACAGTGCGCCAACAGCGATTTCTACACGTGGAAGTCGCACGAGTGCCACCGGATTAATGCGATCGCGCGCACGCGATAGCAAGACGGTTTCCTTTTCAAACGTCCCGCGTCTGTTGAGGCTAGCGATCGTCACTCACTCGTCTCGTTGCAACGAAAGATGCCGCCCTTTCTGGCTTACGCCGCCGCAGTCGTCGCCGCCTTCGCAGTCATCTCCACCGCCGAACCTTCCGCGCCCAACGCGAGCGCGCCCGATGGTCCAGTGGTCCGAACGCACGTTCGTTGGGGACTTTTTGCGACGACCGAGCCCGTGATCGCGAGTGTGCGCTTCCCCGCGGCGTCGGGCACGAATGGCTGGACGGAGGCCGACGCCCCGTCGAGCGTCTCCTCCGAGGGCGACCTCTCCCACGCGATCACGATCGCCGAGATCACGCCGTGCGTCGCGCGCACGCTGCCGAGCGATGACAGCGCTGGGCGCACGCTGGTGCAGTGGTCCGCCGACGGCGGCGCGAATTGGAACGATCTCACGAATGTGCCGACCGTTGCCTCTCCGGTCGAGCAGCCGGGCAACCACCCCGCGGCACTGACTCTCCGCTACCGCGCGCGCACCGCCGCCGACAGCTGCTCGATGCGGGTGGTCTACACGGCGATTCCCGCGCGCTAGCCGCTACGGCGTCGCCGCCTTGGGCTTCGGCCCCGGCGGTAGCGCGTGCACCCGATCCTTGAAATCGTGGAACGCCTTGTTGTCCTCCGTCAGCGTGCGGAGAATCGCCGGGTCCTTCGCGTCGATCAGCTTCTGGATGTCCGCGATGCGATCCTGCGTGAGCGGGTGATCGCTGAACCACGTCTTCACACGCGCGCGCGCGCGCGCCGCGGATTCCTTCTTCGCCGTCGCCACCATTATCGCACCGGCACGAGCTTGGGTGGCCGCGCCCCGCGCCGCGTCGCGCCCGACACCGGGATGTACGTGAGCTCCGTGCTCTCGCGCACGCTCCTGAGCAGGAGCCCGCCGCGGCTCATGTCGCCGCGCCCCACGAACTCCTCGGGAAAGCGCAGCCGCTCGCCGAAGGCAGCCGCCAGCGTGCCGACGTACTTGTCCGTGGCGATGCTGCCGAGCAGTATGGCGGGAGCGGTGCGCGATGCGGCGGCGAGCGCCAGCGCGTCGCGCGCGAGCGGCTCGATGAACCGCTCGGACTGGGTCGCGATATTCACCTCGGCGAACTCGCGCATGTCGTCGAGCGTCAGTAGTGTATCGGGATCGACGAGGCCGCGAGTGGGCGTGATCACGAGTAGCCCGGGAGCGCCGCGGGGCGCGCGGGCGAAGGCCCGGGCGTAGGCGAGCTTGCCGCGGAAGTAGAGGCCGCTCAGGAAGGCAAACAGTTCGCCGATCGGCACCCCGCCGGCGCGGAGGCGAACCGCGAGCGGGAACGAAGCGTTCGTATTGAAGAGCAGCTTGGCCCGCTCACCGCCGCAAAAGGCCGGCGACAGAAGAAAGATTCTCGAGGCGGTCATGGGCCGGGAAAATGCAAGTCATTCGCCATGAGACGTCGGGCACGGAGGGGTTGCGGGCGAGGGATGACGCTGAGGTCGGAAAGCTGTCCCACGGGGCGTACACCGATTGTCCGAGAAGGGTGACATTTTCAACGATCTCTGGAAGTAAAGCGTATGCATTATAAGCACTTAGAAGTGGGCACAAAGATCGCCTAAGTATACCGCAGCGAATCGGGATTGCCGCTGACACAGCGGGCCCCGGATTCGGGATGCTAGAGGAGGATCAATGATTTCCGCCATTCTTCCGCTCGTTTTTGCAGCAGTGACTACCGTTGCGCCGACACCGGCGCCAGCGGCTTCCGGTGCGGAGCCCGCGGTCAGGGTCACGCTCAATCATCAGACATATGATCGCGGCGACCGTGCCCGCGTGACCGTGCGCGTTCGGGATGACGGATACGTCGTCGTGCTGCACACGGACGCCGTCGGCCGTGTTCGCGTGTTGTTTCCCGTCGATCCGGGCGACGACAACTTCATGAAGGCGGGGCAGGACTACGAGATCCGCGGCCGCGGCGATCGTGACGCGTTTCAAGTCACGGAATCCGGCAGCGGAACCGTCTACGCCGGCGTCTCGCTCGACCCGTTCCACGCGGACGAATTCGTTCGCAACAATCACTGGGACTACACGAGACTGGCGGGTGACTCCACCACCTCGAACGATCCCGAAGCGGCGATGACGAACATCGTCGAGCAGATGGCTGACGGCGCGCATTTCGACTACGACGTCGCGACGTACACGGTCGAATCCGCGTACGCCTCGAACAACCGCGCGTACGTAGTGCCGGTGTCGTCGGGCTACTCGTGCTTCTACGGCTCGTGGGATCCGTGGTGCGATGGCTACTATCCGTCGCCCTCGTACTTTAGCCTCGGCTTTGGCTACAGCCGCTTCGGCTTCGGCTATCCGTCCTACGGCTACGGTTTTGGCTTCCCGCACTACGGCTTCGGCTTTGGCTTCGGTGGCGGCTACTACGGTGGATATTACGGCGGCTACAACGGCGGCCGCGGTTACGGCTCGACGGGCTACGGCTACTCCGTCGGTCACGGCTGGAGCTACAACCACAAGCCGATCATCCTGGGCCCCGGCGGCGGCTACACGGTGGGACAGCGCAGCGCATTCGGACTCGCTCCGCGCTCGGTCGGCTTCGTTAATCGCGCAACGACGGTGCGAGGCGTGTCTCCACTCTACGGCGCATCGCGCTTCAACACGAATCGTGGCCCAACGCGGGGCAACAACTCGCCTAGCGATAGGTATGGACGGCGCGAGATGACGGGCGGGGAAAATCCAGGCTTCCGGACGCGCATCAACGACAACAGGCGCCCGGGATCGGATGTCGGCAACACGCGTCCGATGTCGCGCGCAGATGGTGCGCCGGCACGCGCTCCGGCGCGCGTTGAGCGCTCGGGCGGAGATTCGCGCCCGACGCGAGTCGAGCGGGCGGAGCCGCGGTCACAGCCGCGATCCGAGCCACGGGCGGAGCCGCGGTCACAGCCACGGTCAGAGCCACGGTCACAGCCGCGGTCGGAAGGTCATTCGCGCGCGCCGAGTGGTCAGTCGCACGAGTCGCGTGGCGGCGGCGGTGGTGGCGGCGGCGGGCATCGCGGTGGTGGCGGTGGAGGCGGCGGTCGCCGTCACTAACGCTCCAGAGAATGAAAAGCGGGACCCGAATTCGGGTCCCGCTTTTTTACGTGTTCGCTCGTGCTGATCGGAGCTCAGCGCGAGCGCAGTCGCGGCCGGCGCACTCGCAGGAAGAAGATCCCCATCAGCATGGCACCGACGCCGATCATCGCGAGCGCGGGGAGGATCGTTGCCGTCTTCGGCGCGATCAGCCCGTCGGCCGCGGCCTCGCTCGGCGTGATCGAGGGAAGCGGCGACGCGGACTCGCCGTTCGAGGTGCGCGAGATGGGAGCGCCGCCGGCTGCATCCGCAGGGACGAGCTCCGCAGCCGAAGCGCCTGGAGCGCCTCGAGCGCCCGCGATCGATGCGAGCTGGCGCGGATGTGCAGAATCACCCGGTGCGATGTCGGTGGAATCGGACATCGTAGTGAGCGCGGTTGGCGCGACGGCGCCCGGCGGCGCCGAAGCGATCGCAGCCGCGTGATGAAAGGGGATCACCGCTGCTATCAGCCCCGCGAAGAGACCACCGCCAATGGCGCTCGCGATGCGGCTGCTTTCACCGCCAGGAGCCGCACACTGGCACTGGTCCTGCCCGTACAGCTTCGGTGCAGACACCACCAGAACGGCGACTGCGGCTGCAACGCGAAACGTGGATCTGAAAGGCAAAGACATCAGCACCTTCGAGTATGCATCGGGACGTTACAGTTCGGTCGTCGTCCGCGGTCATATGAACATGGGGGCGTTATAATACCTGTCAAGTTACGTACACCGGAGGGCCAATAGTATCACGTCTTTAATATTCGTTTAACTGTGCGCTGCGACACTTTTTATTTTGAGAGGGTCGCTCGTGCGGCGAAATTTCCCGCACGACTTGGCGGCCATTTTCCGGAGGGTATTTGTATGCGCACGCGATCGGCACTTTCATCGATGCTCGTCCCGGCGATCTTCGTCGCGAGCGCGGCCCTCACGCAGCGTGCGGCTGCGCAGGAAGTTGACGCGGCGCCTCCGTCGCGCGGCGCGGACTCATCGCGCACGTACGGCGAGCCCACGAGCGTCTACAACGCGCATCGTGTAACGCGTGTGATCAACGAGGGCACGCACGTCGTGCTCGCGGACGGAACGATCTGGGAGGTCTATCTCCCTGACCGCCCCGCGGTGAATACGTGGAGGGCGGGCGATCTGCTCGTCGTGCGCGAGAGCAGCGTCACGCAGGGGGAGTACGACTACACGCTGAAGGACGGACGCACACGCGGCGCGGTGTACGCGCGCCTCGTGGGCGAGGTCGGCGGGCGAAGCTGATCGCGGACTAGCGCCCGCGACCCGCCTTCTTCTTCGTCTTCGCCTTCGTCCGCTTGTTCTTCCCGGCGACCTTCTTTTTCGACTTCGCTTTCTTCGCCGCCTTCTGCTTCGGCATCGTCACCTTGGCGGAGACGATCGTGCCACGGCACTCCGGTGAGCCGCAGAGGCACTTGTACATCCTTTCATCGGCCTTCGTGGTCTTCGGTGTGCGCTCGTAGTTGTAGTCGTAGGCGAGCTCCTCGCCCTTCCGAATCGTGCGATTCGCCTCGATGTAGACGCGACGCTTCTCGATGATCGCGTCGCAGTTCGGATCACACGAGTGATTGATGAAACGCGACTCGTTGCCCCCGAACGTCGCGTCGATGACCTTCCGCTTGTCGACCGAGAAGAGGAAGGTGTGGTGATTCTTCACCCCCGTGTCATCGTAGCGGCGGTCCGATTCCTCGGCGGAGATGTTCTCGCCGATGTACTCGACGAGCCGCGTGCCCTTGCGAATGTCCTTCCGCGCGAAAGCGCCCTTGCCGTGAACACCGGAGCTTCGAACCACGAAGTAATTGTTTTTCATTCCGCCGGAGTGATGCAAAGATCGTGAATGCCGCGCCACGCGCACGGCATTGGTCTCAGAGTGAGCTGTCGGGACGCGCCGACACCTTGACGGTATCTTTCACCTCGGGCGTAAAGTCCTCGCCCGGATTGATGAACTGGTCCTGCTCGGCGCGGTACTGCGTGTCGTAGAGCTGCCGGTAGCGTCCGCCCAGGCGCAGCAGCTCGGGCTGCGTTCCGCGCTCGACGATCTCGCCGTTCTCGAGCACGAGAATCTGATTTGCACTCGCGATCGTCGAGAGCCTGTGCGCGATCACGAAGGTCGTTCGCCCCGTGCGCAGCGAGCGAAGCCCGTCGCGGATGAGCGCCTCACTCTCGCTGTCGAGGCTCGACGTCGCCTCGTCGAGAATCAGAATTTTCGGATCGGCGAGAATCGCGCGTGCGATGGCGACGCGCTGCCGCTGCCCGCCCGAGAGGCGCACGCCGCGCTCGCCGACGATCGTGTCGTAGCCGAGCTCGAACTCCGAAATGAACTCGTCGCAGTGCGCGATCCGGCTGGCATCGCGGATCTCCTCCATCGTGGCGCCCGGCTTCGAGAACGCGATGTTCTCGCCGACGGTTCCGTCGAAGAGGAAGTTGTCCTGCAGCACGACGCCCAGATGCGAGCGATACTGCCGCAGCTTGAGCGACTCGAGCGGCCGGTTGTCGATCGTGACCGTGCCCTTCTGCGGATGATTGAAGGCCATGATGAGGCTGATCAGCGTGCTCTTTCCCGAGCCGCTGGAGCCCACGAGCGCCGTGGTCGATCCGGCCGGCGCGTGGAAGCTCACGTCGCGCAGCACGGGCGTGTCGGGCTTGTACTCGAACCAGACGTGATCGAAGCGCACGTCGCCGACGAGCGACGGCACATCGCCGTGCACGTTGTCGTTCTCGTCCTCTGTCGCCATGCGGCGGATCTCGCGGATGCGATCGAGCCCCGCGAACGCCTCGCTGATCTGCGTGCCGATCGAGGCAATCTGAATCAGTGGCGCCGCGAGCAGGCCGACGAAGAAGACGTACATGATGAAATCGCCGAGCGTCATCTGTCCGGCGAGAATGGCGCGCCCGCCGAAGATGATCATGATCACACCGACGACGCCAATGATCATCGTAGAAAAGGCGGTGACGGCCGAAATCCCGGTGAGTGTCGACGCGATGTTGCGGAAGAGCTTGTGAATGCCGACCGCGAAGGTTTTCTCCTCGCGCCGCTCGGCGACGTACGTCTTCACGATGCGCACGCCGCCCATCGCCTGCGCGAGACGGCCGGTGACTTCGGCCGTGATCGCGTTGCGCTGGCGGAAGATCGGGCGAAGGCGCTTGAACGCGACCGCCATGCCGCCGCCGAATGCGAGCAGGATGACGAGCGTGATCGTCGTCATCTGCCAGTTGAGCCAGAAGAGGACGCCGAGCGCGACGATCGCGGTGATGAGCCCACCGACGAGCTGCACGAGCCCCGTGCCGACGAGATTCCGAATTCCCTCGGCGTCGTTCATCACGCGCGCGATCAGGATGCCGCTCTGCGTCGAGTCGAAGTAGGCGACGGGGAGACGAAGGATGTGTGCCTGGAGCTTCTTGCGCATGTCGGCGATCGCGCGCTGCGCCGCGATGCTCATCACCTGCGAGAGCCCGAACGACGTCGCGGCCTGAACGAGCGTCGCTGCGCCGGCGGCTGCGGCCAGATAGGGCAGCAAGCCGACCATGTGCTTGCCGATCACGTCGTCGATGAGAAACTTTGCGCTCGCAGGAAGCACGAGCGCCGCGAACTGGTTGATGACCATCAGCGGGAAGCCGATCGCGAGCTGCTTCCGGTGTGCCCAGATCAGCTCGCGCGCTTCCGCCCACGCATTGTTGTAGTCCGTCTTTCGCTTTTCCTCCGCCACGCTTGCCGCCTGTTCTTCGAGACTCGTGAAAGATACCTGGTCGTCAAGGATGAACGCGCCGAGGGCGTGTGGCGTGCCAGCGAGCTCTCGGGGCGCTCAGCGCTCGATCGTGACGCGAACCTCGTCGCTCCGATTGGCGGATGCGCTCGCGCGGATGACGTGCGTGCCGGCGACGAGTGGCAGGCGGTGCGCGCTCGTCTCGCGGCCGTCGACGACGAGCTCCGTTGGCGCGACGATCGCGCCGCCACACGCGAGCGGGAGTGGCGCCGCGGGAACGAGCGAGACGACGCGACGCAGCGAGTCGCCGGAGCTGCGATAGTCGTGGTACTCCCACGGATCGTTCTTGTCGAGCCGGCGTTGCGCGCGCGCATCGAGCCTTGTGGCGGCGCTCAGCAGCCCGCTTGGCGTGAGCACGAGAGGCGGTCAAAGGTGATCTCGATGCTCGCGGCGCGGCCGGCGGTGTCGGCGGGAGTGGCCCGCAGCACCCGCAACGGCGCTGGCGGGGCCGCGAGATAGGCGGACGCGCCGGCTACCGCGAGAGCTGCTTTGAGTAGGCGCATGGGTTGCAGTTAGAGGGAGAGCCCTGGAACGAACCTATGCACTCGGCACGAAGAAATGTTAAATCTTCTTACCGAAACGATGCGCAAGTGTATCATGTGCAAGCTCAGGGGGAACAGAAGGTGTCGTCGCTCAACTTCATCGATTGCCAGGCTGAATGCCGCGTTTGCTGCTCGATAATCCGCTCATGGTGATCGCCGTGAGCATCGTTCTGCTCATCGCCACGATTTCCGTGGCGGCAAGCGGGGTGTTTTTGGCGCGCAAGCGGGCGTCGCGCAGGCATCGCCACGGCGCGCTCCCCCCGATGATGGTGACGGGCGGCCGCGATCGTCGCGATCGGAACGCGTCGAGCTCGAATGGAAAGGAGGCGGTGCAGATACTCCCCGGCCACCTCGAGGTCGAGGTCGGCAGCAATGTCGGCGAGGCGATCCGATTCATGCGACTGAAGGGGGAGCCGGCGGACATCACGATCGGTGCGGCGGATGGCCCGCGTCATCGCCACATCAAGCTACCTGCGGAAACCGTGAGTCGTACGCACGCGCGCATGCAGTACGAGCAGGGGCGGTGGCGAATCACGAATCTGTCTGCGAGCAACCCGACGCTCGTGAACGGGCAGGAGCTCGACTCCACCGCGCGCACGCGTTTTCTCGACGACGGCGACATGATTCAGATCGGCGAGATGCTGCTACGCTTTCGCGCGGACTAGCTTCGCGGCGGCACCGAAGTGGCGGCGCTCACTTCGTTCTCGCCGCCGCCCCTTCCTGTAACATCTTCGCAATCCGCTGCTCGAGTCGTCCGTTGCTCTGGCAGCGCACGCTCCCTCCCGGCCTATCGGTGGCCTTCGCAGTGGACTCGACCTCGACGCGTACCTTCGAGAGCCCACCATCTGCCGGAAGCACCTGTGCAATGATGCGAATCCACATGTCGTAAGTGTCCGCGGTGGAGACGCCGAGCATCTGCCCGCAGTCGAAGAAGTGCGAGAGGCGCTCCTTCGCGATTTGGTGGCGATACATCGCGCCCGCGTTCCCGAAGACCATGTCCTTCGAGATGATGACGTTCGGATCGATGCCCAGCTCGCCGAACACCGTGGGAAATGCCGCCCACGCCTGATCCGCGGGGATCAGCAGCTTGTGCTCCGAGACCCCGCGATCGCGCGTCCACGCGATGTCGATTGACGATCCCTCGAACGCGATGTGCGTGATCTCTTCCTCGTGCGCAACCATTGGAATCACTCCCTGCGCTGCCGCGGACGCGCTCGCGCAGCAGCACAGAAACGACGCGCCTATGAGCCATCGCGCGATCGCATTACCTCGCAGCGGGCGCACTCGCTAGCTCGCCGACTTCGCTGCGAGCTCCGACATCATGTGCGCGATGCGCGCTTCGAGCGCCCCCGTGCTCACGCAGCGAACGCTGGAGCCCGACTCGCCCGATGCGTGCGCGCTCGCCTCGACCTGCGTGCGCAGTGATGCGAGCCCAGCGTCCGCCGGAACGACCTGTGACACGACGCGGATGATCACGTCGTACGTATCCGCGTTCGTCATCCCCGCCGTCGTTCCGCACTCGAGATACTTCGAGAGTCGCTGACGGCCGAGCGAGCCGCGAATCTTGATGCCGGCATTTCCGAAGACGTGCTGCTTCTGGTCGACGATCCCCGGCTCGATGCCGAGCTCGCCGAACACGGTTGGATACGCCGCCCACGCCTTATCCACGCCCACGAGGAGCTTCGTCTCCTCATAGGTGTGCTGATGCTCCCAGTCGATCTCGATGCTCTGTCCGCCCGGCGTCTCGACTCGCGTGTACTGCTCCGTCGAGCGCAGGTCGGGCGACTCGGAGCTCGCGGTCTTGCCGCCTGATGCGGACGAGCACGCGCAGAGCAGCATCGTCGCTGCTACCAACGAAATTTGCTGCATCTGCAGCCTCCTGAGGCACTCGACTTGATTGTCCGGGCCACAACCGCGCCCGGCGTAGGGTGTTGATTAATAGATGCGGGGAAGCGATCCGCAAGAGTGCATCGCGGCGGCGCGAGTTACATGGCCGCCGGCTGGAGATACTTGCCAAGCCACCCCTGCACCTCGCTCCACCAGAGCTTCTGGTTCTGCGGCTTCTGCACCCAGTGCCCCTCATCAGGAAAGACGACGAGGCGCGATGGGACGTTCTGCCGCTGCAGCGCACTGAAGAAGGAGAGATCCTCGGTGTACGGCACGCGATAGTCGAGCTCACCAGCGGTGACGAGCGTCGGCGTCTTGAAGTTCTTCGCGAAGAGATGCGGCGACCACTTCCGATAGTTCTGCAGCATCGCCGTCGAGTCCCAGTACGCGCCGCCGTATTCCCACGTGGGGAACCAGAGCTCCTCCGTCGCGCCGTACATGTTCTCGAGATTGTACGGACCCGCGTGGCTGATAAGCGCCTTGAAGCGATCGCTGTGTCCCGCGATCCAGTCCACCATGTAGCCGCCGTACGATCCGCCGGCCGCGCTCATGCGTGTGCCGTCGAGCCACGGCGCCTTCACGAGCGCGGCGTCGAGCCCGAGCATCAAATCCGAATACACGGCGCCGCCCCAATCCTTCGAGATCGCGTCGACGAACTTCTGCCCGTACCCCGGCGAGCCGCGCGGATTGATGATCACGACGCCGTATCCCTGCGACGCGAACATCTGGTAGCTCCAGCGTCCGTGCCACTGGTCGAGCCACGGCACCTGCGGCCCGCCGTGAATCAGCAGCACGACGGGAAACTTCTTTCCGGGCGTCCACTGCGGCGGACGAAGGATCATCCCCTGCACGCTGTCGCCGCCGGCGCCCTTGAACCAGTAGTCCTCCACCGGATACACCTTGAGCGACGCGAGCAACGAGTCGTTCGCGTGCGAGAGCTGCTTGAGCCCCGACACGCCGGCGCCGAGCGTGGCAGAGAACACTTCGGCGGGGCGATCGGCGGCGTCCTGCAGCCAGGCGATCGTGCGCCCCGCGCGATCGAGCGTCGCCGACGCGTTGTTGCGTTCGGAGAGCACGAGCTGCGGAGCGCTCGCAACGCCGTTCGAAAAAGTGGAGCGATAAAACTTCTCGCGCGATGCGTCGACGGTCTGGATGAGGAGCGTGCGGCCGTCGGCGATGAAGGAGTAGCTGTCCGCGTTACGATCCCACGCAGGCAGCAGCTCGCGCGACTGATGACTCGAGCGATCGTACGCCATGAGCCGCCAGCGATCCGACTCGAAGCCCGCGCGCAGCTGCGAGTGATAGAGGATGAGCTTTCCGTCGGGCGAGTACACCGGATTTTCATCGGCCCCCTTGTTCCCCGCCGTGATCACGTTCGACGCGCCGCCGGCCGACGGAACCGTGTAGAGATTGTTGTCGGTGCTCCACGCGTCTTCGCGCCCCGAGTTCTTCGCCGTGTACGCGAGCTCCTTCCCGTCCGGCGCCCACGCGTAGCCCTCGCTTCCGCCGAATGGTCCGGGCGGCACGTCGTACACCGCGCCGGGCGTGAGATCGAGCGGCCCGTTGCCGTCGGCGCCGACGATGAAGAGATGCGCGCGCGTGCCGTCGTCCCATGCATTCCAGTGGCGATACATCAGCGCATCGGCAACGTGCGCCTTCACCGGACTCGCCGCCGCCGCCTTCATGCGCTCGAGCGTGCATGCGTCATCCGAGCACGCCGGGAACACGCGCGACGTGAAGGCGATCCGGTCGCTGTTCGGCGCCCACACGGGACCCGTCGCGCCGCCGGCGAGAGTGGTGAGCTGCTTGCGCGAGCCGCCCATCTGATCGGCAACCCAGAGCTGATCGCCCGCGATGTACGCGACGCGCTTTCCGTCCGGCGACCAGCGTGCCTCGCCAACACTCGTGGACGCATCGGGGAACGCCGCGGGCGCGCCGCCGCTCGCCGCAACCTTGTACGTCATCGACGATCTGCTGTTCGACGCGAGATTCGTCGTTCGCACCGAGAAGAGCACGCTGGCGCCGCTCGGCGCTATTTGCGGATCGGAGACCGCCTTCACCGCCTCGAAGCTTTCGATGTTGAGAGGCTGCTGCGTCTTTTCCTGCGCGGCGAGCGGCGCGGTGCGCGCGAGGAGCGCGGCGGCAAGGAGAAGCGAGGTGTGGGCGAAGCGATTGGGCATTCGAGCGTCCTCTCAGGGTACGGCGGCGGGGTGTGCGACATTCAAAAGTGGTGTGCGGGAGCTGGCCCCGATAGCGCCCACACGCGCTCAACCGGGACGTTGCCGCCCGACCGCCCCACGCGTCTCTCTCTGGTACCCCCATACGCACGACATGCATCCACGCCCGGAGTGAACGGCATGAGCCAGGTTGCTGAGCGCAAGCGCCCCGATCCTTACGCAGACGAGAACACCATCCTTCGACGCAAGAAGGGCGTGACGATCGGTGCCTACCAGGGATTGACGATCGCGGTTCTCGCGTGCCTCGTCGGCGCCCTCTTCTTCCTTGGCGTCAACATCGCCGCGCAGAAGGGCGTGTCGATCATCGCCTTGCTCGTCGCCGCCGCGTTCCTCGTGACGATGGCGCGCCGCAAGAGCCGCTCGGTCGAGTCGGATCGCACACAGATGATCGTGGCGGTGTGGCTCGCTGGAACGGCGCTGTGCTGGATCGCGATGGCCGTCGTGCTCTTCCTGCCGCCCAACGTGCTCTTCGAGAGCGGACCGCTGTACGCCACCGTCATCGGTGCGACGGGCGTGTTCATGACCGCGGCCGGCGCGCTGACGCTCTCCTCGATCTACGGACGCGACTGGGCGAGCCGAAAGGGACGCGCGAGCTAGTCGTTCAGTTCGGGCGCAGCCACACGAGCAGCACGCCTACCATCCGATAGCTCACTCCGTACATTTCTCGCGTAGCGGGTCCGACACGGATCCGCGCCGAGTCGATGCGTGCGGGTGTTATGGTATCGAGCGGCGGATCCAATATGACGCGATCTCCGTTGTAGGTGCCCGTCCCCCGCTTTTCTCCATCGATCACGACGAGCACCTTGTCGCCGCGGGTCAGCAGCGGCGCGACGGGCTGCGGTCCCGCATCGATTCCCATGTCCGGCGCGAGCGATGTCGGATTGGCTGCGTGATGATGGCAGCCGATCGCGATCGCCGAGAGTAGCGCGAGCACCATCCCGCGCGCATTGCGGTTCACTTCAGGGTACATGATCAGGCGCACCTCAGCCGTCGGGAATCGTCCGCAACAACTGTCGTCTGATCTGGCGCGTCACGCAATGAGGGCGGCGCGAGCGGCGGCCCTCGCGCTGTCGATCGCCTATATCCCGGCATCGGTGCGAGCGCAGGCCGTGCCCGGAACGCTCGTCCAGGGCGAGAACGATGCGCTCGACGTCTGGCTTCCGCAAAAGGAGCGTCCCGACGGCGAGTACACGAATGGGCTGCGCGTCTCGCTCTCGCGCGTCTCGGCGCCACTCTGGGGGCGGCTCGTGCGCTCCGCCGCGCCGTGCACCGGCAAGGAGTCGCCGGGCGTTCGCTGCCTCACGACGGAATTCGCGATCTCGCAGCAGATGTACACGCCGGAGCCGCTGAGCCATCGCGCGTCGCAGCTCGCGGATCGTCGCGGGCCGGCCGTGATCGCACTCGGCGCAACCGATCCCGAAGACAGCACGATCTCCGCTCCCATTCCCGGCGACCGCGCCTTCGCCGGCTGGCTTCACGCCGACGTCACGGCGAACATCATCTCCGAGAAGCGGCTCACGTCGTTCGGGCTCATGGCGGGGATCACTGGGCCCGAGTCGGGCGCCGAGGCGCTGCAGAAGGGCTTCCATCATCTCATCAGCCAGGTCGATCCGCCGGGATGGCGGTATCAGCTGGGCTTCTTTCCGGCGGCGAGCGTGTCGTACACGGATCAACTTCGCTTCGCGCTCACGGGATTCGACAGTCACGACTTTATCGACGTCGTGCCGTCGTGGAGCGCGCAGTTGGGCAACGCGCGCACGAGCGCGTACGGCGACGTCCAGGCGCGCTTCGGCTATCACGTGTCGCATCCGTGGAGCCCCGCGGCTCGCGCGCGCGCCGGCGCGCGTGACTTCGGCGTCTGGCTGTACGGCGGCATGCGCGAGTCGCTCGTGCTCTACGATCAGCTGCTCGACCGGAGCTACGCAAAGAACGACACGACGTTTTCGGTGAGCCGCATTCCGTGGGTGTACAGCTACGATTTCGGCATCGCGGTGCGGCGCCACTCGCTCACGATCACTTTCGGCGGCACGCATGTCGCGCAGGAATATCGAACGGAGGAGGTGCCCAACCACTCATACGGCACGATCACGGTGACGGTGGATCGGGGGCTGGAACACTAAGGTGGCGCTTGAGCCGATTCTCGCGGATCACGCGATGGAATCTTGGCTTGCGACCGAAATGAAGCAGTAGTCCGACCTCCAACCGAGTCGCACTTAGGTAACTGAACAGCTGCATCGAAGCGTTTGGATGAAGATGCTCTGTCGCTTTGATTTCGATCACGAGCTTCTCGTCGACGATCATGTCAAGTACCTGCTGCGCTACCGCCTCGCCTCGATAATAGGCTGTTGAAGGGACTTCGCGGCCGACCAGATGGCCTCCTGCCACTAAGACCCTTTCAAGTGCGCGAGAGTAGATGTATTCCCGAAATCCGAAACCAAGTCCTTGGTAGACCTGGTAGAAGGCGGCAATAACGGAGCGCGTTAGCGCCTCCTCGAGAAGGCCGTTCGGGCGCTTCGGAGACATTGATCATTATTGGCAGTTCTGCCGCCTTCGCATCATCGAATTGCAACGACTTGAAGCATGGGCCGGGTTCTCCGATAACAGCGTGAACTGCGCACAAAAAGGGAATGAACGGACAAAAAACGGACCGCTCTCACGGGGCAAGAAAATCCTTCTCGCGATGAAAAGCAGTCCGTTCTTTGTCCGTTCCCGTCCGTTTTTGTGGTCTCATCATTTGGTGTAAACTCACCGCTCTTCGCCCCGCTACAACAACTTCGTCCCCCGCCATGTCAGCGTCCACTCGCGCGTTTGGCCGGGCTCGAGCCAGCTCGCGCTGCGCCATTGGCCGAGTGCCTCGGTGAGTGAGTCGGGCGCACCGATGCACGGCTCGAAGGCGAGGTTGGAGTACGGTTTCCCGCGCGGGAATGGAGTCCAGCCGCCGCGATTGAGCCAGAGCCCGAAGTGCGTCACGCTCGCCGTGTCGAAGGAAACCTCGAGTCGCGCGTTCTGCTCCTCGACGGCCGCGCGCCCCGTTCCCATGTCGACGAAGAGCTTGCACGCATACTTGCGCGCGATCTGATCCGGATTGCGGAAGTCGTGATTCTTCCCCGCGGCAACAGCGCGCGGCCAGCGATGCTCCGCGCCGGGCCCGCCCAGCTCGATGCCGTGCTGCGCCCACACGCGCACGCGCGCGCCCTCGGGGAACTCGAGCTTCGTGTTCTTCGTGAGCGGGAGCAGCGGATGCGCGGACCACACGAACGGCAGCCGGTCGAGTCCATCATTGGTCACCGCGTAGTGCATCTCGACGCGATCGGCGGTGACGTAGATTGCGCGCGCGAAGCGATACGGCATGCGCTTCCCCACCCACCCGCACACGGCGTACGTCCCCTCGTCGAGCGTCTTGAGCTCGAAGGTCGTCGACTGCGACCAGAGCTCACCGTGATCCGGAAGCGCGAGCCCGCTGTACGCATTCGGTAGCGAGAGCGCGGCGTAGCGCCCCGAGATCGCGGGGAGCGTACACGAGGCGGCCGTCGGAAAGCACTCGTCGTAGCCACCGGAGTCCGCCGTCTCGACGTACGACGCGCCGTCGATCGGCGCCTGATGCGCGATGACATCGCTCGTCCACAGCCACTCGCGACCAGCCATCTCCATGCTCGCGATCTTGCCGCCGAGTGCGGGGATGATGACGACTTTGGTGGTCCCGGCGCGAAGCTCGGCTGATCCGAACATCGGGCGCGCGACCGCAGTCATGACGCGATCACGCGATGCTCGCGGGGTCGATGCCGCGCGTCGCGAATATGCGCGCGACCGTGTCGCCGATCTTGTTGTTCGGCGTGCTCGCGCCCGCGGTGAGCCCGACGCGCACGGGCCCGCGCGCCGGCATCCAGCTCGACGACACTTCCTCAGCGCGCCCGATCGGCTTGTAGCGGATCGTGCCGTGCTCCGGATCGATCGCCTCGGCGTCTTCGATGTGGTACGTCGTCACACGCTCGGCGCAGAGCGCTGCGAGGGAGATCGTGTTGCTCGAGTTGTAGCCGCCGACGACAACCATCACGTCGAGCGGCTCGACGAGCAGCTCGTTCACGGCGTCCTGGCGGTCCTGCGTGGCGCTGCAGATCGTGTCGAAGGAGCGGAAGTCGGCGGCGCGCGCATCGGCGCCACGCGCACGCGCGATGGCGGCGCCGACTTCTTCGCCGATCGCGAGCGATTCGCGCGCGAGCATCGTCGTCTGATTCGCGACGCCGATGCGGCGCAGATCGACGTCGGGATCGAAGCCCGCGGAGACGGCGGGAGCGAACTTCGCAAGAAAGGCGTTGCGATCGCCGCGCCCTTCGATGTACTCGCAGACGATCTTCGCCTCGCTCATGTCGCGCACGACGATCCACTGCGCGCCCGGATGCTTCTCGGCCTGCGACGCCGTGGCGCGGGTCTCCTCGTGATAGTGCTTACCGTGGATGAGCGAGGTGAAGCCGTCGCGCGCATAGGCGTCGACGCGCTTCCACACGTTGAGCACGGAGCCGCACGTGGTGTCGACCATCACGCATCCGGATTCGCGGAGCGTCTGGAAGTCCTTCATCGGGACGCCGAACGCGGGGAGGATGACGACCTCCTGCGGAGAGATCGCGGAGTAGTCGAAGCCAGTAGATGAGGGGACGAGAATCTCGATTCCCATCTCGCGCAGGCGATCGTTGACGTGCGGGTTGTGGATGATCTCGCCGACGAGGAGGATGCGGCGGTCCGGGAACTTCGTGCGCGTTTGGTAGGCGTATTCGACGGCGCGCTCGACGCCGTAGCAGAAGCCGAACTCGCGCGCGAGGCGGACGGTGGTGTCGCCGGATGTGAGGGCGTAACCCCGTGTCTGCAAAAGATCTACGAGCCGTCCGGAGTAGTCGGTGGTGAGCGTCTCCTGGACGTCCGCCTTGAGCCCGAATCCCTTCCGGAAGTACATCGCATTTTCATTCGCGGCCATGAGCGGCAATCTAGCCGTTCGTTGGGGGCGGCGAAACGCGGGCTACCTCAGAAGGTGACCCGCCGATAGATGTCCGTCTGGTCGCCGCTTTGAACTGGCACCACGTCATCGGGCCGGGGCGGGATGCTCGGGTCGGTGAGCGGTGGGATGCCGGCTGTTTGCGCGCTGAGCTCGAGCGTCATTGTGGCGCCGCGCGGCATCGTGAGCGCAAGTGTGAAGCCGGAATCGGGGGGTGCCGCGTAGGAGAGAGTCCATTGCGGCGTGCTGCGCCGGTAACGACTCGTGTCGATGACACGACCATCCACCTCCGCAGCGAGCACTGTCCCGCCTACCGATCGCATGTCGACGTTCAGCGTTCCCGGCGCCGACACGATCCGCAGCGCCAACCGCCGTCCCACATCAGTCGTCGTATCTGCGATCACGGTCGCCACTGGTCCGATGACCGAGACCCGCGCGGCGGGGCGCACAGCCACGCGCAATTCCTCGCCAAACACATTCGTCAGCCACGACGGCGGACCGCCGGCCGCGAGCTGTTGCCCCGGTGTCAAGAGTCGCCGAGACGCTCCGAGTGCGGCAGCGCTCCACGGACTTCGTTTCACCGATGCGGCGGGTGAGACGAGCCACGCATCGTTCGCCTCCGCATCGGCCGCATAGACGAGAATCGATGGCACGGGATGAGTGGCGCTGTTGCGCACGGTAAGCGCGCCGACGACGAAGAACAGAACCGTGGCCGCAAGCATTCCGAGCGTCGCTCGCCAGCGGTGTGCGCCAATGATCGCTTCGAATTGAGGCGCGATCAGCAAGACGAGCAGCGGGATCAGTGCCCCCATGACCACACCGCCTCCCGTCGTGAGACCGAGGAGGATGACGCCGATGCTGTAGATGATCGGCACCAGCAACGCCATCGCAATGAAGGTCGAGATCCAGAGCGACGCGGCGCCGATCGAATCGTGGCGCGACTCGAGGAGCGCGGCCGCCGACGCAGCAACCAGCGGCCATAGGAGGAAAAAGCTCGCACCCGGCGCCTTCCAGCTCACGAATAGCGTCAGGATCGTCCAGACGATCAGTGCGCCGGCATGTGTGCCAGCCTCGCTCCCCCAACGCCGCACGAGAGCCCAGCAGGCCGCCGCCAGCGTGAGCGAAAGCAGCGTGAGAGCAACGGCGTAGGTGCCACTGAAAGCTGGCGTTCCGCCCAACGTCGAATGGATCCGCGTCAGGCCGAGCGCCGCCAGGAACGCGGCGCCACCGCCCAAGGCCGGCGCGATGATCGTCGCCAAGACACCAAGGATGGGATCGCGAATCCAGCGGCGCTCTCGGCGTCGAATGGCGAGCAGCGTGATCGCGAGAAGGACGGCGCTCAACACGGCAAGCGGGCGCGCCGCGCCCTCCGGATAAAGCACGAGTCCAACTTCCGGGAAATCGAAGAACACCGCATCGCCAGTTGCGGGACGTGGCAACGGTCCATTCGCAAGAGCGCGAGTGATCGCGAGCGCCTGCTCACCCTCGTGCTGGATGGTGCCCGGGTTGAGTTGGGCGACGTTGTCCTGAGAGGTGTGATACCGATCGACGCCGTCGGCGAAGGCAAAGTTGAGCGCGGGGCGCGCCAGAATCGCCAGCTCGGACAGGTCGGTGTCGTTGGGCAGGGTCCGGTATACGGTGACCATGAGCGATGTGCCGTTGACGTCCGGAGCGCCCCGGTACTTCCGCACCATGTCGAGATTCCCCGGTCCGGTCTCGAACATGTAGACGCGGCCGGTCGTGCCGCGCGCGTCGAAGTTGAGCGTCGCGGCAACGTCGCTCGCCCACCGATGCTCGCGGACGAATGCGGCCGCACCGAGAAGCCCTGCTTCCTCGCCGTCGGTGAACAGCGCGATGACATCGTGCTCGAGCGGCGGTCCGGTTCGGAGCGCGCGGAGTGTCTCGAGCAGCACCGCCACTCCGGACCCATCGTCGCTCGCGGCCGGGCCGGCTGGAACGCCGTCGGTGTGGGCCATCAGGAGCACCGCGGATCCGCCCGGTTTGGCACCTGGCAGACGCGCGATCACGTTGTGAACCCGCCCCGCAACCTGATATCGGGTGCCGATGCCGGTCGCCTCTTGCACCTCCGTCGGCACCCGAAGAGCGGCGAGCTCTGCAAGAACATAGGCGCGAACGCGTGCCGCATCGGGGCTGCCGATCGGGTGTGGCCGCTCTGCCACCACCCTCACATGGCGCAGTGCGCGTTCGGCGGAAAAGACGTTGGCGGGGGCGTTAGCAGCGACTGGCGCGGGTGGACGACTTGCGCGGA
>Ga0208078_1000136_pt1 | contig 19923 bp, 18 predicted proteins | sample NGESurdeep072012_3_FD_184468 | JGI IMG/M metagenome (GOLD analysis project Ga0208078, IMG submission 184468) | Arctic peat soil microbial communities from Barrow, Alaska - NGEE Surface sample 53-2 deep-072012 (SPAdes) | ecosystem: Environmental > Terrestrial > Soil > Wetlands > Peat ...
CAGGCGCGCGCGGTTTACGTCAAATCGGTCATCACGGCTGCAATTCTAACGGCGATCGCCCTCATTCTATAGCGCTCACGGAGCAAAGATGACAATGGGCATGTATAACGGCGTGCGAAGGGAGCTCTGACAGGAACCGTCACTCCAACCGTAGGAGGCGAATGAGCAATCGTCTCGCCCTGCTGTTGCTCCTCTTTCCCGCGACGGGCATCGTGGCGCAAAGCCCCGCGCGCCTCGACGCGATTGTCCGCGCACAGGCGGACACCGGCTTTTCCGGCGTCGTGCTGGTGGCGAGAGACACTTCGGTTCTGCTCGAAAAGGCGTATTCACCGCGAACCGGAAAGCGGCTCACTCTCTCGAGCAAGTTTGACATCGGCTCCATGACAAAGGGGTTCACCGCGGCGGCGATCCTGAGATTGCGCGCGCAGCATCGCCTCTCCTTTAACGATCCCATCTCCCGCTTTTTTCCCCACGCCCCGGAGACAAAGCGCGGGATTACGGTTTTCCATCTCCTGACGCACACCTCGGGGCTGCGGGGACACTCGGCCGGCACGGGGATCATGCGCCGCGATGGCGCCGTCAACGCGATACTCGCGCTCCCCCTCGAGTACCCACCGGGTACTCATTACAGGTACTCGGATGATGACTATCAGCTGCTGGCGGCGATCATCGAGGTGGCTTCGGGCTTCACCTGGGAGGAATACGTCAAGCGGGAGCTGCTCGTCCCCGCCCGCATGGAATCGACCGACTTTCAGGGCGGAGACTGGGGACACAAAGGCGCGAGCGGGATGCGCAGCACGGCGAGAGACATTGCGCGCTGGGTAACCGCGATCCACGATGCGCGGCTCTTTGGCCGAGCCGAAAGCGTGGAGCTCGAGTCACCCCTGATGCACGTCCGGAGCGAGCCGCCGTTCGAGATTCACTATGGTTACGGCATCAGGGTGTACGTCCGGAACGGGAGAGTTGCGGAAGTGCTGCACTCCGGGATCGGAGACGCCGGCAACACCAGCATCGCGCGCGTTCTTACTGACGGCACCGTCGTCGTGGTCCTGTCCACCAAGGGCCAGCATCGTGGGACGACCTGGGCGTCGTATGTCGCGCAACGTCTCGTACCACGCAGGTGACCTGTTTGGACACGAGCTACAGGAAGCACGATTGACGTTCCCGCCGATCGATCACGAGAAGGCCGTTGGGGCGGGTGACTCAGAACGTGTGTGAGACGATCGTCTTGAGCACGAGCTTGTCCGAAGCCGCGGTCAAACCGAAACCGACGCCTGCCTCGACGTCGAACAGCTTGCGAGCGTAGTCGGCTACGGCAAAGAGGTTGTGCTCCTGCTTCGCGCGACTATCCAGATGACGGAGCTGGCCGAAGTCGGCGTAGTGCTCCACAGCCAGCGCGAAAGCCGGCGTTCGGTTGTAGGCGAGGCGCAGAGACGGCGCGAAATCGAGGCGGGGAAACCCGTCAAACGAGGTGTCCAGGATGGGATTGACGATCAGATCCCAGGGACCTGCCCGCGCCCCGACTATCGGCCGTATCTCTCCCCCGTATCGCGACTGATCCCAATGCCTCGAATTGAAGCTCAGCTCGAAGTTCACCCCATAGAAGAAACTTCGGGTCTCTGCGTGCGGCACCGCGAACAGCGCCCGCAGCTTGCCCCCATCGAGCTCGAGTTTCCGGTCGCGGGTAAGGGTGTAAACGGGAAGATAGGTACCTGCCTCGAACCAGTCAGTTACGCCGTAAGCCCACTCGAAGGCACCATTGAGCGATCCCTGGGGCACGACCGCGCCGGGAAATCCGGCGACCGCGCGGCCGTCGGGCGTGTAGTTGGCATGGACAGTGAGATTCGCTTTGCCCGGCGTTTCAAGCTCGCCGGTGTAGACCTGGATCTCGTCGGTTTGCGCCTGCAGCGGCTGGATCGCCAGCAGACAGGCCACTATCATGGTGGGCCGCCAGCCCAGTCGACCGCTCTTCATGGGTAAAAAATAGTGCTGGAGACCGGTGGCGACCACGCGATTCATCGTGGTGACAGTACGCCGTCCTAGTCGGAAGCGTTGGCGGTCAGATAAATTGGCTGGAGCGACATGCCGGCAACCCCGTTCCACCTCGGTCCTGGCCTTCTCATCAAGGCCGCCGCCCCACGACAGTTCTCGATGGCGGCGTACTCGCTCGCGCAGGTCGTGATCGACGTCGAGTCGGGCTACTACCTGTTGCAGGGCGAATACCCCGTGCATCGGCAGGCGCATACTTTTCTTCTCGGCGGTCTGATCGGAATGCTGTGCGGACTGGTCGTCTCGCGGATCGGGGGCTGGTGGGCACGACCGCGTGACGCGGTCCACGAAGCGCTCGCCGCCGAGTTCCGCATGCCAGTGGCGGTGGTGAGTGGAATCTTTGGCGGGATCTTCCACTCGCTGCTCGACGGCATCATGTACGCGGACATCCGTCCCTTCCGGCCATTTACCGAAGCGAATCCGTTGTACGAGCTCGTGAGCATCCGGACGCTTTACCTTTTCTGTACCATCACCGGTCTCGTGGGCGCGGCGCTGCTGCTGGCCCGGGAACGACGATCGAGACGGTACTGAGTGAAAGAGAGCGTCCGGGAGCCCTCCAGCCTTCTACACGATCACGCCGCCCAGCAGCACGCGAACGTCTTCATGAGGGCGTTTTCGTACCCGGCAAGCCAGTTGCCGATCAGTTTCGAAAAAGAAGTCGAGATCGCCGATAGGGTGCTGATAATGGACGGCATCCTGTTCATTTTCCAATTGTGTGAGCGCGATCAGAAGGTGACGTCCAAGGCGGGCGACCTCGAGAAGTGGATCTCCGGTCACGTAGTGAGGAAGGGCGTGAAGCGGATCCAGAATACCCGCGCGCTGCTCGGCGCCTACGTGGGTCTGTCGCTGGTGAATCACTTCGGACATCGTGTCATGGTCTCGCCGAAGGAGCCTGATTCGCTCGTCAGCATGATCATCTACCGCGTGCCCCCAAAATCCCGCGCGTTCCGCGCGGCGCGGTTCAAGAAGAGCCGCAACGGCGGCTTCGTCCACGTCCTGAGGGACGCCGACTACTTCGAGATCTGCGACCACTTCGTCACGCCTGCGGAGCTGCTCGACTACTTCACCTTCCGGCGCGACATTCTTCTCAACTGGGATCCGCCATCGACCGCCGTCAGCGAGTCGGCGCTGATCGGACAGTACCTGCTGGAAGATTTTTCGTCGCCGCCCGATCCCAGATTCGAGAGGGCGGCGCTTTCCCGCGGAGGGCCGACCGCCTGCGAGTTCTCCTTCGTGCTGGAGACCCTCGGGAGCAAGATTGCGGCTCACGAAGGAGAGTACGCCGACTCCGACTGCTACGAGATTCTTTCCGAGCTCGCACTTCTGGGGCGGTACGAGCTGCGCGCGCTCAAGCTGGAGCTGCGTCTGGCGATCGAGGGCGTGCGCGCCGACAAGTTCGAGCTGCCGTACCGAATCGCGTCGGAGCGGACAGGATGCGGATTTCTCATCCTGCCCGTGACGAGGGAATTTCACGATCGCGCCTTCAACGCGTTGCAAAGTCTTTCGCTCGCATCCAAGCACGAGCTTGAGCTGGAAAGGCAGGTCGGGATCGGAATGTGGAAGAACAGCGAGTTCGTCGACGTTGAATGGATTTTTCTGGAGGGAGGCAATCCTCCGGACCCGGATCTCGAGGGACGGCTGGCGTTCAGCTATCCGTTCCGACGAGCAAGCGAGCAGAGGCTGCCGCCGATTTTCACCTGACCGAATCCAAAGGAGGTCCGATGCTCGGATCGATGGACATCGTCGCGTTCGTTCCGACCAGAAGCAGGGAGAAGGCGCGCCCGTTCTACGAGAAGACGATTGGGCTCCGCTTTGTGAGCGACGACCAGTTCGCGCTGGTTTTTGATGCGAACGGGGTGATGATTCGGGTCGTCGACGTCTCGAGCGTGCCAGGGTTCCAACCGGCGCCGTTCACCATACTCGGCTGGAGCGTGGGCGATATCGGCACGACCGTGAAAGGCCTGCAGAAGAAGGGCGTAAAGTTCGAGCGCTACCCCGGCATGCAGCAGGACCAGCTTGGGGTCTGGAGCTCGCCCAGCGGAGCGAAGGTGGCGTGGTTCAAGGATCCGGATGGGAACGTGCTATCGGTGACGGAATAGCTCGTCCGAAACTGTCCGCTGTCGCTGCGATTGACCAGCTGTAAAATCGGAACAATCACTGCCATTTCTTGGTTTAAATAGGTATCCCACACCGAGAATCACGATGAAACGCTCTCTGCCCAGCTTCCTCGCTGTTTTGGCCGTAATTTCGATCGCGCTCGTTCTTTTCGCCGCGAAGCTCACGAACGGCGCTTCCCGGTCGACGGATGGGCCGGTGATCGCGCCGTCGTTCGATGCGCGGATGACTGGCGGCGCCGCCGAGGACACCGCTGTGTTCGCTGGCGGGTGCTTCTGGGGAGTCGAAGCTGTGTACGACCACGTGAAGGGGGTCAAACGCGCCATCTCGGGTTACGCCGGCGGCGACGTGGCGAATCCCTCGTACGAGCAGGTGAGCACGGGTGACACGGGGCACGCGGAATCGGTGGAGGTCATCTACGATCCGTCGCAGGTTACCTACGGCAAGCTCCTCCAGATCTTCTTCTCCGTCGCGCACGACCCCACGCAGCTCAATCGTCAGGGACCGGACCACGGCACACAGTACCGCTCGGCGATCTTCTACAGAAACGCTCAGCAGCAGCAGGTTGCCGAGAGCTACGTCAAGCAGCTGGCGGCGGCAAAGACGTTTTCACGTCCGATCGTGACGCAGGTCGCGTCGCTCCGAGGGTTCTACCAGGCGGAAGAATACCACCAGCATTACCTGGCGCAGCATCCCGACCAGCCGTACATCGTGATCAATGATCAGCCGAAGATCGTGGCGCTGAAGAAGCAGTTTGCTGACATCTACCAGGACTAGAGCTAGAACTGCAACTGAACGAGAGGGGAGCTGGCAGCTTTCAAGCTGAAAGGCTACAAGCTTCACTACGTCGGGAAGTTACAGGCGCGCGTCTTTGTTACAGTCACCTGCCTTTGCCTTCACTCCACTAGTGGCGTCCCGACGTTTGCAGCTTTACAGCTATCAACATTGGTCAGCTCAGGCTGACCTCTCGTTCAGTTGCAGTTTGGTTTCCGAAACTTTGGCTCGCGCCTCGGCGTAGAGCGAGAAGCCCCCCTCGTCCGGAGCATTAGATGAAGTCCCACCGTATTCTCGAGTCCACTTTCGCTCTCGCTGTCGCCGTCGCGATCGTCGCCGCACCGGCAGTCGCGCAGGACTCCGCGACGATGCATGTCACCGTCCACGTTCCCGATTCGGTCGCGCACGTGACGGATAGAGAGCTGCCGAGTCACGCCCGTTTTGGGATCGTCAGCAGGGATGGGCAGGCGGCGCTCCTGCTCATGGACACGACGATAGTCGCGCAAATGACCGACCGCGGACTCGCGCACATGAACGCGCGCGAGACGACGGATACGATCAAGAGCCCCGTCAACCGGATGTTCGCGCGCATGGCTCTGGGCGCGCTGGTGCCGCTCTTCGACCATGGGGTTGCGTACCACCTGCGCGATCTCGCCGACGCAAGGTACGCGGACGGCCGGCTTCAGCTCCTCCGCGCAAATGGCGAGGAGGTTTTCCGCGACGTGGAGATCGGGAAGGGACCGCTCATGGAGAGCTTCTCGCCGGATGACGCGAAGGCGTTCGCCGCGAGAGCGCGCCAAGCCAGGGCGCGCCTCGACCGCTAGTCTTCCGGGCGAGCTCTCGAACAAGACTCTTAACTGCAACTGAACGAGAGGGCAGCTGGCAGCTTTCAAGTTGAAGGCTGTTAGCATCACTACGTCGGGACGTTGCCGGGCGCGGGGCTGGGCAAAGGCGGTGGCCTTCTTGTCCCGCCGCTGATACAGATGGCGCCGCGGCCGATGCCGCCATTCGCATTATTTGCACTGCTGCGGGTTTCGCGGGCGGAACGTAGATTCTCCGAGGCTCGCCCCCACCAATACCCGACGGAGGTTTTGCAATGCATTTCCCCCCGGTCAACTACCTCGCAGTTCTCGTGGCCGCCATCCTGATGTTCATCCTCGGCGGACTCTGGTACTCTCCCGTTCTGTTCATGAAGAAATGGCTTGCGCTTCAGGACAGAACCGAGGAGCAGATGAAGGCTCAGGCGGCGGCAGCGAACATGCCGCTCATGTACGCCAGCGCCTTCGTGACGGCGTTGATCACGGCGTGGGTGATGGCGCATCTGCTCGGGCATTTTGCGGTGGCAGTGGATCCTGACGTCATGCGTCCCAGCGCCGCGCACGGCGCCGCGTTCGGCTTTGTCTGCTGGCTCGGCTTTGTCGCGCCGACCACCTACACGACTGCGATCTTCTCGGGCAAGCCAAAGCAGTTGTGGTTCATTGATACGACCTACTATCTCGTCTCGTTCGTGATCGCCGGCGCCATTCTCGGGGCGTGGAGATAGGACAATCTCGTTCAGCCAACCAGGAGGATACACATGATGTTCAAGTCAGGCAGATACCGGGCAGCGACGTTCGCCGTTGCCTCAATGATTCTCGGAGTGGCATCGATCGCCGACGCCCAGGGGCAGAGACCCGTACCAACACGGGGCCGCGGGCATTTCACGCTGACCGCCCCCGATCTCGCATCGAAGGGGCGGATCACGGCAGCCCACGTCTTCAACGGCATGGGGTGCACCGGACAGAATATTTCCCCGACACTCCAGTGGTCGAACCCGCCAGCTGGGACGAAATCCTTTGCCGTCACCGCGTACGATCCTGATGCGCCGACCGGAAGCGGCTGGTGGCATTGGGTGATGTACAATATTCCCGCGACGACGACTGCTCTCCTGTCTGGCGCTGGAAATGGAAGGAACGCGCCGAGGGGAAGCACTCAGGGTACGACCGATTTCGGGACGAAGGGTTACGGAGGCCCGTGTCCGCCGGTGGGTGACAAGCCCCATCACTACATCTTTACTGTGTTTGCATTGAAGGTGGACAAGCTCGACCTCCCCGGAAACGCGACGGCCGCCATGGTTGGATACAACCTGAACGCCAACAAGCTTGGGACGGCGCGCCTTACGAGCCTTTACGGACGGTAGTTGAGTCCGGAGCCGGTTTGAGGAGATCCTTCGCGTTGACGTAGAAGTTCTCGTCGACGCGAAACTCCTCAGGCCGGGCGAGATGTATCGGAGTTGTCTTCCATGTCTCCGTTGGCTTGATCCAGGAGTAGGTGCCCGTCGATGTCGTGACCTTCACCGGCATCGCAAATCCCGGCACGACATTGCTCCAGCGGTAGGAGAGCTCCTGTCCCTCGATCTTGTACTCGAGCTTGGGAATTTTTGTCGTCCGAAGATACTCATCGAACACCTTGCTCAGATCCATTCCCGAGCCACGGCTGATGTAGTCCTCGATCTGTTTGGTGGTCACGGTCTGGTGCCAGAAGGTCTTGCCCAGCCCGCGCAGAATTCCGCGCCAGCGGGCGTCGTCGTCAACCAGCTGGCGGATCGTATGGAGCAAGTTGCCGCCCTTGTCGTACATATCGCCTGAGCCTTCGTGGTTCATTCCGTACACGCCGATTATCGGTACGTCGTTTCTAATCAGTTTCCTCTGTCCAATGGTGTACTCCGCTCCTGCCTTCTTTCCCTGTTGGCATTCCGTGTACAGGCCTTCAGCATAGGTAGCGAAGCTCTCGTGGATCCACATGTCGGCCGCATCCTTCATCGTGATACTGTTGCCGAACCACTCGTGCGCGCTCTCGTGGATGATGATGAAATCCCAGAGCAAACCGCGTCCAGTCTGCGACCGATCGCGTCCGAGGTAGCCGTTCATGTAGTGATTGCCGTAAGCGACGGCGCTCTGGTGCTCCATTCCAAGGTGTGGAGTCTCGACGAGCTTGTAGCCGTCCTCGTACCACGGGAACGGACCGAACCAGCTCTCGAAGCACTGGAGCATCGGCTTTACCTGCTGGAACTGCTTCCTGGCGGTGTCGACGTGATAGTCGAGCGGATAGAAGTCGAGCGTGAGTTCCCCCTTCTCTCCCTGGTAGACGTCGCCGAAGTGCGCGTAGTGCCCCGCGTTGACGGCAACGTCGTAATTGTTGATCGGATTCCTGACGAACCATTCGTACATCGTCGTGCCATCGGCGTTCCGTGTCGTGTGGCGTAACCGTCCGTTCGAGGCATCCAGCAGCGAGTCGGGAACGGTGATCGCGATGCGTTGGCTGTCGGGCTCGTCGGAGTAGATGTCCTTGTTCGGCCACCACGCGCTCGCGCCCAGACCTTCGTTGGCCGTCACCACCCAGTCGCGCTGAAGGCTGTCGCGCGCCCACACGAAGCCGCCATCCCATGGCGCGTGAGTCGCGACGATCGGCTTGCCATGGTAGTAGACGGCGATCGTCTTCCTCGTTCCCCGTTTCTGCGGCGCGATCAGCGTGACGAAGAAAGCGTTGCCGTCGCGCCGAGCGCTCAGCTCGAGCCCGTCCTGCACGATGCTATCTACGACGAGCGGCATCTGCAGATCGATCTGCATCTCGCGGGCAGGGGCTGGCTTGAGCACGCGGTAGGTGATCGCGTTGTAGCCGCTGATGCTGCTGTCGGCTGGATTCACCTTGACGTGCAAGTCGTAGAACGCGACGTCCCACCAAGCGCGCTGTGGCGTGTTCGAGCCGCGGATGGTATCGGCGTGCGTGAACACTGGCAGGGCGGCCTGCGCGGCTAACATCACGGGCGATGTTGCCAGGCAACTGCAGAGGAAGACTGCCGTTTTCATCATCGGGCTCGGCGCTCGCCAATCTGGAATTCCTTCGGCGGCTCGGCCCCCAGCAGATTCTTGACGAAATAATCCCAGCGGCGGCGGATCATGTAGGGCTCGTTACCGAAACCGTGGGTGCGGTTGGGAAGCAGAATGAGATCGAAATCCTTGTTCGCCTTGATCAACTCGTTGACGACGAGAAGCGTGTTGTACGGCGGAACGTTGTCGTCCATGGTGCCGTGCGCTAGGAGCAGCTTCCCTTTCAGATTCTTCGCCAGGAGCTGATTCGCCTCCGGCGCGTAGTTGTCGCTGCTGTCCTGGGTGCGGGCGAGCAAGCCCTGGTATCTCTCGCCCCAGTCGTCTTCGTACTCGCGCTGATCGTGATTGCCCGCTTCCGAGATGCCGACCTTGAAGAAATCCGGGTAGCGGAACATCGCATCGGCGGCGGCGAATCCCCCGCCGGAATGCCCGTAGATTCCGGCGCGGTTGAGGTCGATCCACGGATAGCGGCGAGCGAGCTCCTTCATCCCCGCGACCTGATCGGGGAGCGTGTTGTCGCCCATCCTCCCGAAATAGGCGTCGTGGAACGATTTCGATCTCCACGGCGTCCCCATCCCATCGATCTCCACGACGATGAATCCCAGCTCGGCCAGCGCCTGCGCATCGCCGCGCGCCGGTGAGAAGCTGCGGCCCCCGACGCTGCCGGTCTGGGGACCCGGATAGATGTGATTGACGATCGGGTACTTCTTCGCACGATCCAGATTCGTGGGCACGTACATCAGGCCGTAGAGATCGGTCTTGCCGTCGCGCGCCTTGACCGTAATGGGCATCGGCGGCTTCCATCCAATCGCGCGCAACCCCGTAATGTCGGCTGTCTCGAGCCTGACTACGCTCTTCCCATTCAGATCGCGCACAACCGTGACCGGTGGCACTTCGGGCGTTGAATACGCGTCGATGAAGTATTGGCCCGATGGTGCCAGCGCGATTTCGTGGTCGGCGTTTTCAGGAGTGAGAAGGGTGAGCCCCTTTCCATCCATTCCGATCTTGTAGAAATGGCGGAAGTACGGATCGCGGCCGCGCTCCTTCGCGTTTCCGACGAACCAGAGAGTTCTGCTCTTCTCGTCGATTCGGCGCAGCTGCGCGACGTTCCCTTCCCCACTCGTGATCTTGCTCTTCAGCTGTCCCGTCGTGAGATCGTACAGATAGAGCTGGCCCCAGTCGTCGCGTTCCGAGAACCAGATCACTTCGTTGGACGCCGGAAGAGCGCGCCAGTTGACCATTCCGTTCCCGGACTCGTACTGCGTAGCGACGTCTTCCCTAAAGACATCGCGAACACTCCCGTTCGCCACATCGGCAACGCGGAATACCTCGTGTTTGTGGTCGCGCGATGTCGAGACAAACGCAATGTGCGACCCATCCGGATACCATTGCACATCCGCCCACTCGCTGCCTCGGCAGACGACGTGATCGCAGAGCGTGGAGCGGTGAGGATCTGGCGGCATCTGGAACCGCACGACGCGCGGCGTATCGACATCGATCACAACACGCTGGATCATCGCGATCAGGCTGTCGCCAGGCAGCGGATACTTCCACGCCTGAAGCTGCGGATGGCCGACCTTCGTGTTGACGAGATACATCTCTCCGACGCCGCGCTCGTCCTGCTGAAACGTTGCGATCTTCCGTGAATCCGGCGACCAGACGAGAACAGGCCTGTCGCTTTTCACCCAGCCGGCGTTGTCGGTAGCGTAGCCAAAGTCTTTCTGTCCATCGGTGGTCAGCTGCATCTCGCGGCCAGTCGCGACGTCACGCACCCACAAGTTGTAGCTCCGGATAAAGGCCGCGCGCTTGCCATCCGGCGAGACAGACTCCGTCCGCGATCCCGTCATCAGCGCTGCTGTGCCGCGCAGACGCGACATCTCGCGCGGATCGAGCGCTCCACCGCAGCGATCGGTCTCCGGGCTGCAGGGCACTCGAATGCCCTTCGAGGGATCGACGAGAATGAACTGATTCTGGCCTCGCACGGTCGTGCGATAGCCGAAGCGGTCGCCCGAGAGCCAGGTCGGCTGCACACCCATCCCGCTGACGAGCGGCAACACGTTGTCTCTCAGAAATCTCTCCGCCCGCGCGTAGTCCGCGGCGGTGACGACAGGCGCTCGCTGCGCATTAGCCTGCAGCGAGAACAGCACGACACCAATTGACCCAGCGAAGAGTCTGATTGCCGCCCGAGCGCGTACTACTCGACTGGCGCGCACTGGTTCAATTCCCGCCGGTCGGTTTGGTTGCCGCCGGTGCTCGCGGCCACACGTTGTCGGTAACATCGCGATCCGGGAATCTCCCGTTCGGATCCAGAGTGATCTTCGTAATCGCGCGTCCGCCGAAATCCAGATTGGCGGTGAAGGTGCGACTGCCGGCGAACCAGACATCCACCGGCCACGTGACGATCGCCGTGTTGGCGTCCGCCATTCTGCTGTTGGCCATTGGCCTGATCGCGCTACCTGTCGTCGCGAACTCGACTTTCAGGATGACGGGCGATGGCATCTGACCGCTCTGGCGGATCGTCACCGCCGTGCGCCGGCCGGCCGTCCGCACATTCTGAATTGAGCCATCGACTGACTCGGTCGTGAACAGCCAGTAGTTCCAGAACCAGCCGAGGTCCTGGTGGAGCGCGTTGCTCATGAAGTTCGCGTAGTCCCAGGGAGACGGATGCTTGAAGCGCCACGCCTTGGCGTAATCGCTCATCGCCCGCCACACCGCGCTGTCGCCGACGACGCCGCCAAGCGATGAGAGCATCAGCGGCGCTTTACCGTACGCCTGAAAACCGTAAAGTGGGCCGGCGTAGTTTCCATCCCACATGAGTGGCGGCTCCAGCTCGTTGCCGCTGATGCGTCCGTAGGAGATGCCCAGGCTGTCCAGTTTGTACGGCTTCTTCTCGCGATCGGCGTCGGAGAGGATGTTCATGTACTGATTGAATCCTTCGTCCATCCATCCGTACCAGGTCTCGTTGACGCCGACCATCATCGGCCACCACTCGTGTCCGGTTTCGTGGTCCGCCGCGAATACCGCGGACATGATGAACATCGGGTATTCCATTCCCAGTTCCGGTCCGTCTACCATCGTGAGCTGCGGGAAGGCGTAGGGCATCCAGAGCTTGGAGTAATACTCGAGCGCATGGCGGACCACGTGCGGTCCATCGGCGTATGCCTGGGCATGACCGGGGAGATACATGACATTGAACGGCACCGGGCCCCTTCCCGGAATCGTAGCGCGCGATGCATCCCAGACGAACTGATTCGCGGTCGCCCATGCGAAATCTCCAACGGTGTCAGCGACGAAGCGCCAGACGAGGCGCCCATTCGTGCCGGCCGCGGTTGATTTCCCCGGACCACGCTCGGCGGCCGAAACGATGGTGCGAGTGGAATCAGATTCAAGGACGTGCGACAGCCGCTCGCGCGCGGTCGGCGTGAGAACGTCCGTCGGATTCTGGAGCACGCCCGTCGCGCCGACTATCCACCCCGCGGGCACATCGATGCTCACGTCGAAGTGGCCGAAGTTGTTGTAGAACTCGCCGTTCCCGAGGTACGGATCGGTGTCCCAGCCGCGGAGATCGTCGAAGACGGCAACTCGAGGATACCACTGCGCGACCTGGTAGAGTGTGTCGGCCCAGCGGCCCATCCGGAATCCACGCGCGCCATCGGTGCGCGGCACCTGGAAGCTCCAATCCGCCTCGATTGTCCCGCTCGAGTGAGCGGCGATCGGTGTCGGCAGATCGATGCGGGCGGAAGTCTGTTTGAGGGCGCGCGAGAGCGGAGTCGTGCGGCGCCTCGAACCCGGAATCGGATTACCAAGCGTGTCCGTCACCGGCAACGTCTGACCGTTGACGACGAGTCTGGTGATCCTCATTCCGTCCGTAAGCGCATCCATCTGGCTGACATGAGGCGCTTCAGGCCTGAAGATGTTCTGATCGAGCCGCAGCACCACTGATCCCATCGCCGAGTCGCTGTTATTGCGAAAGGTGATGGTCTCGCGGCCAGAGACGACGGATGTCGCGGAATCGAGGCGAGCGTTGATTTTGTAGTCGGTCCAGAGCTGCCAGTAATTGCGTCCTGGCCGGCCAGTGGAGTCTCTCGTCCCCGCGGCAAATGCGCGTCGGATCGTGTTCGTCATCGGAATGTCTCGGCGCACCGGACGCTCCGGATATCTCGCTGGCGCGCTGGGCTGCGATCTCGTCGCGCCCGGGGGAGACGTGGCGGTGGCTTGAGCCGTCGAGGATGAAGGAGCGAGCAGAAGGACAGCGGGGATGGCGAGAGCGATCAGCATTCGAGCGGACATTCTTATCTCCAGAGATAGAGATGGCCGCCTGCGGAGCAGCCAAAGCGGCCAAGCGAACAATTTAGCGCAGGGAAAAGTAGTTGACGAACGCACGGGAGCGTATCATTGGGAGATGGACTTCAAGCTCGAGGAAGCGATTCCGGTTCTGGAACGGACGCCGGTGGTGTTGTCGGCGCTGGTCGATGACCTGCCGGAGGATTGGACGCGGGTGAACGATGGACCGGACACCTGGAGTCCCCGTGAAGTCGTCGCGCACCTCATCCATGGTGAGAGGACGGACTGGATTCCGCGCGCCCGGATAATCCTCAAGCAGGAGAGTTATCGCCGGTTCGATCCGTTCGACCGTTTCGCCCAGCTGAAATCGGAGCGTCCGCTCAGGGATCTGCTGGCAGAGTTCGACGAGCTGCGGTCGGGAAATGTCGCGACGCTGCGCGGGTGGAATATGAAGGAGAAGGACATGGAGCTGACGGGCGAGCATCCGGAGTTCGGCGCGGTGACGATGCGCCAGCTGCTCGCCACCTGGGTGGTCCACGATCTTTCGCACATCGCTCAGATCACGCGGACCATGGCCCGCGCGTATACCAATGCCGTGGGTCCCTGGACAGCGTACTTCCGCGTTCTGCAGCGCGGCGTAAGGCAGTGATCGCTTTTGCAGGATCGCACGGTTCTGGATCCATCGCCGGTCAGTCGGGCGAGGGTGTCCTCCCTCCCACTAGTCTCTTAACCCGTTTCTGACAGGATCCGACCAATGCGCTACGTAATGCGGCAGAAGCTGCTGTCGCTGGCAGACAGTTTCACGATCAAGGACGAGAACGAACGCGACGCTTACCTCGTTAAGGGAAAGTTGTTCAGCTTCGGCGACAAGCTCTCGTTCCAGGACACGAGTGGGAACGAGCTCGTTTACATCGACCAGCGGCTTCTCAACTGGAGCCCTACCTATGAGCTATGGCGAGGGGCTGACCTGCTTGCGGTCGTGAAGCGCGAGCTGTTCTCGTTCATCCACCACCGCTTCACGGTCGATGTCCCGGGACCCGACGACCTCGAGTCCGAGGGCGATTTCCTGGATCACGAATACACGTTCACGCGGGGTGATCGCGTCGTGGCGACGGTGTCGAAGCGCTGGTTCAGCTTTGCCGACACGTACGGAATCGAAATCGCGGACGGCGAGGATCCGGTGCTGATCCTGGCGAGCGCCGTCGTCGTCGACATGGTCTGCCACAGTGACAACAAACGGCGGTAGGCTTTTTGTTTGGCGGCCCGTCCCGAGGTCCTGTCCGCTTTGGCGCCGGAGCGCCAAATTCTTGCGTATGACGCAGAATTTCCCGTACGCCACGCACCTCGATATCCGCTACCCGCCGCTCGAGGTCGTCGACGTTCCCGCGATGGTCGCTGCCGTGAGAGACCAGTGGTACAACCAAACGCTTTGCAAGGTCAACGATTCGGTCGTTCGGCTCGGCGTGATGCAGGGCGAATATCACTGGCACAAGCACGACGACCTCGAGGAGTTCTTCTACGTCGTCGAGGGAAAGTTTCTGATCGATCTCGAGGGCCGCACCGTGGAGCTCGGCGAGCGCCAGGGATTCGTGGTGCCGAAGGGAGTCGTCCACCGCACTCGCGCGCCGAAGCGCGCGATCATCCTGATGGTCGAGGGGGCTGGGATAGTTCCGACGGGCGATTAGTTGGTCTGCTAATAGCTCCCCCCTCGTTCAGTTGCAGTTGTTTTCGCTACCGCGCGCCGAGTTGGAAGTCGTGCTCGAGAACCATATTCGCGGGAAAGGCGAGCTTCTCCTGCACGGTGTTCTTTCCAGCCATTCCGACCTTCGCCGTGATCTGCGCGTTGCGCGTGAATCCGCACATCATGTAGGACCCATCGCTGTTGGAGTCGGTCTCGACGATCCGCTGCTGATTGGTGGAAACCAGGCGGCCGTTCTGCTCCACCCAAAGGATCTGCCAGGTTGCCCAGACGTGAGCCCGCGGTACCGGCCTGCCCACGGCATCTCTCACATAGCCGGCCATGAATCCCTGCGCCTCGGTGCCGGTTTCATTCTGTCCGCAAAGGCGTTTGCGCAGCGATTCGTACGATGGAATGATCACCGACGCGCGGCCGCGGCCGCCAGCCGGCATCGAGAAAGGCTGCAAGCGCTCCGCGATGTGGAAGAGTCGAAGCCGCGGATGCTCGAATACAAGGGTGTCGTCGAGCGCTCCGTCGATTGCAAGCTCATACCCTCCGCCGGACCTCGTCTGCGTCTTGAAGCGACCGCCACCGGTCGAGACCTGGACGCCGCTCAACGCCCTGCCAGTGGTGCTGTCGTAGACGATGCCAGTGAGCATCGACTGACTTGCGGCTGGTGGCGAATCGACCACCGGCGCGCTCGCGGGCGTGGGCGGTGCAGAAGCCACGGGCGACGGCGCCTTGGCAGCCCCGGTTGAAACCGGCGCCGTCCCAGCTGGACGCGCGGCCCCTCCGACTTCCTGATACCCGACCAGACTGTCGCGCGAGACGGCCGGAGACCCGCCGTCGGTCGAATTCACGCGCGCGACGCGCGGCATTCTGATGTACCAGCGTGGAACGATCCACTGACCGCCCGCGAGCTGCTGGAACTCGACGCGTCCCGTAGTTCTCGCGATGCGCAAAGGAATCGGCAGGTTCACGTAATCGAAGCTGAGCGAACGAAGCGCGTTCGCCTTTGGATCGAGCCAGAGAACCCCCGTGAGCTCCGGTTGCGCCGCCACCCTTGCGGGCTTGAACTCGAGTCCCGTCAGTCCGGTCTCAGGACCGTAGCCGCGAATCGCGGCATAGCAATGCGACCTCACGAACTGGTCCGACAGCATCGTCGCGGCATCGGGTGCGCGATAGACGTCATTGTTGGAGGCTACACCGCGCTTGGAAGAATCGACCTGATCCCACGAGATACCTGTCGCCGGACGGCGCGGGATCCGTGTGCGCTGTTCAGATCGCTCTGAGACGACGGCGAGGTTTCGATCGAGCACACGCTCGTACAGGTCGACGTCGATCGGCACCAGGCCCTGCGCTTCGGTCATCGCGTTGGCAGTCAGCGCCTTCTTCAATTCGATCCACAGATCGCCCGCCGGGGTTCCCGGACCGGTGAGCTGCTGGCAAGCCGTCTCGCTCCGCGGCATTATGGGCGCCGGAATTCTCGTCGGCGCCATTCCCACGCGGACCAGGACAGGCCGATCGCCCAGGTGGAGCTCCACGGAGGTCCACGTATCGTATCCAACCTTGTCGGCGCGCACGCGATACGCGCCGCGCGCGGGAGCGCGAAGGTCGGTACGTCCGACCTGATCGCTGAAACCGCCGCCAAGCGAGGTGACCGCCGCCGAATCGAGAAGCGAGACGTTGGCGCCTATAATGGGCTTACCCGTCGATGCCTCGACGACTTCGACGCGCACGTCCTGCGCGCCGGCGCGAGCGCCGGCCGCCAGAATTGCCGCAAATAGAGCGATTGATCGCAGTTGCATTGAGTCCAGCGATTAGTGGGCGCGATGAGACGACAGGCCCGAGCGAGGCTCGGCCTACTCTAACAGGACGCGTCACAGGGGCCGGGGTTTTGATATTCATCCCGGGCACCCCCGCAGCCCCTCGCCGGCCCGCCCATCGCCCTTGGCAGGTAGTCCTCAGTTGCAGTTCTTCGACTTCAACTCGGCCTCGCTAGCCGGGTCGGAATCTTTGTCCTCAAAATGAGTGACCGCCCGAGCTTGGCCCTCGTCAATTCGGGGGACAAACATGTCCCCGAACTCGAGGGGAGGAAGAAGTTGTCGTCTAAAGCCGTCTGGTCAATCGCGCTGCTCGCGCTCGGCGCATGCGCCACGAGCAAGCCGCCTTACGTAGTGGGAGCTGCCGGGCCCTGGAAGCAGGGTTACGGTCTTCAGAATCTTCAGGGCATTGACCTCGCGATCGAGGAGATCAACAAGGCCGGCGGCATCGACGGTCACCAGCTCAGGGTGATTCCGCGGGACGACGACGGCGACGGTCCCACGGCCGCAAAAATTGCCCGTGATTTCGTCTCGACGCGCTCCATCTCGGCGGTCATCGGTCACGTGAATTCATCCGGCATGCTGTCCGCCGCCCCGGTTTACGATGGGCAGCTGGCCGCGGTTGCGACGAGCGCCACCTCCCCCGACCTCACCGGCATCTCGAGCTGGGTGTTCCGCATCATATCGAGCGACTCCCTCAACGGAATCGCGCTCGCCAACTTCGCATCGAGGTCCGGGCTGCGGACTCCGGCGACCGTCGCAGTGCTCTATGAAAACAATACCTACGGCCGCGGGCTGGCCGATTCGTTCCGCCGCTCCTTTCACGGCGAGATCCTGAGTCTCGATCCGATCAACGCGGACATGGCGAGCGCGGAGCCCTACATATCGTATCTAAAGACGCGGAAGCCGAAAATCGTGTTCGTCGCGGGTCGCGTCGCATCGGGGCTGAAGATTCTGCAGGAGGCGAAGCGCCAGGGCTTCAACGCGACCTTTGTCGGTGGCGACGGATGGCAAGGAATCCTCGCCGATACCGCACTGTCCGAAGGGACCTACATTGGAATGTCGTTCACGGCGGAGGACCCCACACCGGCGGCGCGCGCATTCGTTGCCGCATTCAGAAAGAAATTCAATACGGACCCAGACGCGCATGCGGCGCTCGCTTACGACGCGACCCGGCTGATCGCGCAGGCGCTCAAGGCAAAGGGTCCGGATCGCAGAGCAATCCGCGACTATCTCCATTCTCTGAACCGTGAGTCCGCGTATCAGGGATTGACCGGTCCGGCCTTCTTCGAGGACACCGGCGATCCGGTCGGGATGCGATTCCGCGTCCTCCGCGCGCACGACGGTCTGTTGACCCTCGCGGAGGCCAAATGAAGCTTCCCTTCAAATTCCAGACGATTCGTCAGGTCCTGACGGTCGGCTTCTCTTTCCTCATTCTGTTGCTGCTGGGAGCGGGAGCGGTGGGCTGGATCTCGATGGCGCAGATGGCCGATCGCGTAACCGAGACTCTCGCCGACGCGCAGCAGGACGCGAAGCAGGCGTCTGATTTCTCAAATGTCGTCACGCAGGAAATACAGGCCGCGAACACGTATCTCAGCGATCAGGATGCCAAGTCCGACGCCGAATTTCGTCGCCTCGGCTGGGAAGCGCACCGCCTGCACCGGAATTTCAGCTCCCAGCGCGACGTCGCCGACCAGATCGCTCGCACAGTGGCAATCGACACGACGCTGGCACGGGTGGAATCGTCCTTTGCGCTGTCGCACAGGCTGACCGACCTCGGACGCCTCGACGAGGCGCATGCGGAAGCGCAGAAGGCGCGCAAGATGGTCCCCGGGCTGCTGGAGCAGTTGACCGGCCTCGAGCATTCCCGCGCGCAGGGGCTGGCCGGGATGTCGGCCGATCTCCGTGGTCAGGCGACCGCGCGCTCCCGCATTCTCATATCCGTCATCATCGTTGCGACTCTGCTCGCACTCATGATTGTTCTTCGCACCGGTCGCGCGGTCGGCCGTCCGCTGCGGGCGCTCGTCAAGCACGCGGTTCAACTGAGCCATGGCGACCTGCAACAGCGCACCGAAGGCGAAATGCCCGGCGAGTTCCGCACTCTCGCCGACGCGATGAACCACGCGACGATTGCGTTGTCACGGATCGCATCCGGCGCGGCCAGGACGGCCGATGAAGTGGCGCAATCCGCGAGCGATCTACTGTCGGCGTCCAAACAGATCTCGGCTTCGGCCGGTGAAGTCGCGGACGCCGTGGAAGAAGTCTCACACGGCGCCGAGTCGCAGGTGGCGCAGCTGCGCCAGGTGAACGAGGCCCTCGATGGAATCCGCACTCGCGGCGACAACCTCGTTGGCGGCGCGCAGGAAGTGCATGGACTCGCGAGCGCGATCGAAGCAGAGGCCGAGGCGAAGCGAATCGACATCGATCGCTCACTCAAGATTCTGTTCGACGTGCGCACGATCGTCGAGCAGGCGGCGGCCCAGGTTCGCGAGCTGAACACGAGCGCGAGCGAGATCAACAAGTTCGTCGTCTCGGTCAGCCGGATCGCCGAGCAGACGAATCTTCTCTCCCTCAACGCGGCGATCGAAGCGGCGCGAGCCGGTGAAGCCGGTCGAGGCTTCGCGGTCGTCGCCGGAGAGGTGAGAAAGCTGGCCGATCAGACCCAGGCCGCGGCTGACGACGTGGTGAAGATGACGGAGAGCGTGACGACGCGCGTCCTCGCGACTTCGAAGGCAATGGAGCAGGGTGTGAAACAGGTGGGCGAGATCGAGATGGTGAGCCGCGAGCTGGATAGCGCGCTCACGACGATTCTTGCGGCGGCCGAGAGAACGCGAGCCGCCGCGTCGGCGGTGACTACGGCTGCAACCGAGAATGCGCGCGCGGTCGATTCAGCCGCGGCGAATCTCGGATTGGTCGCGCGCACCGCCGAGAGCCACGCGACGGCCGCGATGCAGGTGAGCGCATCGACCGAAGAGCAGAGCGCGGCATGCGAGCAGATGAGCATGGCATCCACGCAGCTGTTCCATGGAAGCCACACGCTCAGGGATCTCGTCGGCGAGCTCAAGACCGAGACTCCGGTCACGCCACTCGCAACCGAAGTTGTGGCGGAGGAGTCGCCGCATCCGAGGCTGACGCCGCCGCATCCACGTCCCCCGCTAGCAAAGAAGGTCGCGTAAGCGACCTTCTTTGTTTTGGCCGTCAGTCGTTTCGACTTAGAGTCCATCGCGCGGTCGGTCGGCGTGATCCGGTCGAAGCGGCGCCGCGGCCCGTGACAAAGAAGCACGACGTCGCGCACTGGGCCGCGTCGCTTGACGATCGCCGCGCGGGTTTG
>Ga0208078_1000137_pt1 | contig 19883 bp, 14 predicted proteins | sample NGESurdeep072012_3_FD_184468 | JGI IMG/M metagenome (GOLD analysis project Ga0208078, IMG submission 184468) | Arctic peat soil microbial communities from Barrow, Alaska - NGEE Surface sample 53-2 deep-072012 (SPAdes) | ecosystem: Environmental > Terrestrial > Soil > Wetlands > Peat ...
TCATTTCTTAGCTTTCAGATCTCGGATCCCGTTCAGTTCAGTAACTCAGCCCTTTACCGCCCCCGCCGTGAGTCCCTGCACGATCCGACGCTGGAATACCAAAACCATTGCTGCTACGGGCGCTGTCGCGACAACAGCCGCCGCCAAAATCTCCCCCCAAGGCACCTGGTACTGCCCACGGAACAGAGCTATCGCCACCGGCACCGTCTGCCGCTCGGGTCCAAGCGTGAACGAGAGGGCGAACAGGAACTCGTTCCAGCAGTAGATGAATGTCAGAATACCCGTCGTCGCGAGGCTCGGCACGGCGAGTGGCAACAGAATTTTGGTGAAGCTCTGTACTCGCGTGGCGCCGTCCACGTGCGCGGCCTCCTCGAGATCCTTGGGGATCTGTCGGATAGAGCCAGTTAACACCCAGACCGTAAGTGGCATGGCAAACGTCATGTACGGCATGATGAGTCCGGGGTACGTGTCGATCAGATGCAACGAGCGGAGCAACAGATAAAGCGGACTCACAATCGAGATCTGCGGGAACATCGTTACCGCGAGGATGAACCCCATGATCGCGGCCTTGCCCCGGAATTCGATTCGGGCGAGAGCATACGCCGCGAGAGTCCCGACGATCAGGCAGAAGATTGTCGTCGTTCCCGCGACGACCAGCGAGTTGCGGATGGGCGTAATGAAATCACGCTCGGTGAACAGGGCCCGGTAGTGATCGAAGATGAGGTGCTGCGGCCAGAGCGACGGATCGCGAAACAGCGCGGCGTCGGACGTGAGCGATGCGACGATCGCCCAATAGAACGGGAAAAGGGTGAACAGTATCAGAGCGACAAGCGCCCCGCCGAATACCCATCTCCCGGTGGCGAGCTTCATGATTCCTCTCCTCCGAGTCGCACGCCCAGTACGCGCACGTAGAACATCGCGAGGCCGAATGTGATCGCAAAGATCACGACCGAGAGCGCGGAGCCGTAGCCGAAACGGAGATTCTGGAGCAGCGCGTTGAAGGTGTAGAGCGCCACCGGCTCGGTGGACGTGCCTGGCCCTCCACCCGTGAGAACGTAGATCAGATCGAAGACGCGGAATCCGTCCAGCGTTCTGAAGATCAGCGTCACGAGAATCGCCGGCTTGAGCAGCGGGAGCGTGATGTGCCGGAGCTGCCACCACGCGTTCGCGCCATCCACCGCCGCGGCTTCATACAGAGTCAGGTCGATATTCTGTAGTCCCGCCAGGAGCAGCAGCGCGACGAAGGGAGTCGTCTTCCAGACGTCGGCGAGAATCACCGGTACCCACGCCGTCGATGCCTGGATGAACCAGACCATCGGCTGCCTCAGGATTCCCGCGTCGACCAGTAGTGCGTTGGCGATTCCGCCCTGGGACTCGAAGATGAAGCGCCAGAGGAGCGCGGCCACCACCGTTGGAATCGCCCACGGCACCAGGACCGCGGCGCGCACGAATCCACGTCCACGAAAGACGCGATTCATCGCAAGGGCGAGGAAGAGTCCGATCAGGAGCTCCAGCGAAATCGAGACTACCGTGAAGAACGCGGTGTGACCGAGCGCCGCCCAGAAGCGCGGATCCTTTGCGATCTCGATGTAATTCGCGAGCCCGACGAACGGCTTACCGAGCCACGGCATCCTCAGCTCATGTAGATGCAGCGATTCCCAGAAAGTCCAGCCGAGGGGGAAGATCGCGATGAGGGCGATGACGCCGAGCGCTGGCGCGACGAGTGTCCAGCCAAGCCGAGCCTCGTGTCCAAGGCGGGAGATCTTTTTCATGGCGCCGAGTCCTTCGCGGCACCCGTCATGAGTTTGCGCATCCCCGTCCGCTCGATCAGCGCATTGATGCGCGCTGCCGCCGAGTTGAGGGCATCCCCCGGCTCTGCCTGGCGCACGAGTGCGCGGTGCAATTCGATCTGCAGGATCTCCGACAGCTCCGTGTAGATCGGAGTTACGGGCCGGGGCGTCGCGCTCTCGATGGCTCGCCGCGCGTTGTCGAGCGGGATCGCGATTGCAGTGCGGAGGCGCGCATCGTTGTACAGCGCTGGCCGCGTCGGGTATTGTCCCACCGCCTGCGCACGCTCGAGCATCTGCTCCGGCGCGGTGAGGTAGGCGATGAGCTTGTAGGCGGCATCGGGGTGATCGGTGTAAGCGTTGATCGCGAGCTGTGCTCCGCCGAGCGCGGCGGTGGAGTGTCCGCTGGGAGCAGCTCCCGACGCCGGCATCGGTGAGACGGCGAACTTTCCCGCGACTTTGGATTGCGCGGTATCGCTCATCGCCGCGACAGGGTACGGCCAGTTGCGCATGAAGACGGCGTTTCCATTCTGGAATGCGAAGCGCGCTTCTTCCTCGTGCCAGGTGAGTACGTCGAGCGGAGCGACGTTCGTCTTGTACAGCTCGTCGCGCATGAACTCGAGCGCGCGCACGGCCTCGGGACGATTAACCACGACTTCGCCCTTATCGTCGATGATGCGGCCGCCGAACGCTCCGAGATATTCCACGAAGCCGGTGATCAACCCCTCGTAGCGCGCGCCCTGCCAGACGATTCCATAGCGTGGCCCACCGCGACGCGACATCGCCGCCTGGGCGTCCGCCACCATCTCCTCGAGCGTCTTCGGCTCATTCGGAACGAGGTCGGTGCGACGATAGAGGAGCCCGACGTCCGCGAACCACGGCAGCGCGTAGAGTTTTCCTGCCCACGTGTTGGCCGTGACCGTTGCTGGAAAAAACTCCGCTCTGGGCGGCCCGTACTTGTCGAGTGGCAGCACCCACCCCGCCGCCGCGAACTCCGGAGTCCAGACGACGTCGAGCTGGAGGATGGAAGGGTTTCCGACGCGCGCGTTGAGCCATTGCACGTAGAGCTGGTGCCGCTGCGAAGCATCGTCGGGCGTGCGCTGGAGCTCGACCCGGATTCCGGGATTGAGCTGCATAAACCGCTGTAGCTGCTTCGCGACGAGCGTCCCCTCGGCGCCGAGCGCAGAGCCGGAGAAGGTGAGAACAGTCTCGTTGGGGTTGGAAGCTCGCCCGCAGCCCGTGAGCAGCCACGCGGCGCAGAGGAATGCGTGCGCGGTCGATCGCACGAGGGAAAGCCGGTCGAGCCTCATGTCAGTAAACGCCGAGCCGCTTCAGAACAAACTGTACCGCGAGATCGGTCACGTTCCAGAGCTGCACATCTGTGCTTGCTCCGTAGCGAATCGGCTTGAGCGTTCCATCGCTGATCTCATAGCTCCAAAGCTCGTTGTGTTTCAGGCCGGATGCTTCCACCGCGAGGTAGGTTCGCATGAGCGCGGCGCGCATATCGTCGACGTACGTGACGGCGTCGCCAATCCCTCTGGCCTTTCCGGCGTCATCGGTGGCGCCGTTAATCTGGTTGGCGAGCCCGAGGAGGATGAGATTCACTTCCCTACCCCATACCACCCGTGGCGAATGGTACTGGTCCTTCCGAAATGCTTCCCAGACGGCTGGCGATGCGTACGCATCGTTCGCTACGACGGGGCCGAGTCGTTCTACGAACAATCCCACCGGGTACGGCCTCGTGATCGCGTTGACGTCACGCCGCACCGAGGCGATTGCGTCGGGGTTGATGTCTCTGCCGTCTCGCAGCAGGAGCCACGTCGCAGGATCAGTGTTCACGACCGGAATTGGCTTGCCCGCCGAATCGAGGGAGATCGCGAGGAAAGTGAGGGGCAGCGTGTCAGCAGCCGTCTTGGCAAGTTCCGCCCGCCAGTATGACCGCTCCCCAGCGGGAATCGATTGCAGCTTCGCCGCGACCCTGGTCCTGATATCCTCGGGGGTCAGCGTGACGACGAAGTGCCGCGTTGCGCCGCTCCAGTTCTGAATCGCGCGTTGGAGTAACGCTGGGTCGCGCGCCAAATCACCAAGCGGCGTTCCTGCCCCGCTCCCCGGTGCGAATGCGGCGAGATCGCTCTGGGAGAGCCCCATCGCGCGGAGCGACGCCAGAATCTCGGCGATCGACTGCAGCGCGCGCGGCACCCAGATCGCGTTGATGTCCATCTCGAATCTGCCATTCGCGTAGCCGGCGTTGCTGTCGCGCCAGCTGATCGAGCGCCAATGTGTCGAGTCAAGACGTGGCGATCCGATGAGATTCTGTACGACGGGATCGCGCGCGTAGGGCGCCGCCAGCGTCGAGACGAGAGCGAGCTCCTTCAGGAGAAGGCCAATCCGCGGCCCTCTCCCATCCGACGAGTCCATCAGGAATGCTTTCTTTCGCGCCGCGGTGACAGCGGGATTCCCGAGGTAGCGCGCGACGACAACCGGCAGCTGGAATTCGTCGTCGCGCATGTGATAGTTCTCTCGCACCTTCTGCAGATCCGCGAGCGGCGTGCGCGCGTGGGCGAGTGCGGTGTCAGCCGGCGATCGGCTTCCGCGCCGGATCAAACGGAAATACTCCGCCATGTGCGCGTTGTATTCCGCGGCATTCTCACGGATCGCCTGCCCGCCCAGCGCTTCCTCGTGACTGACATCGCCCTCCGGACCGAGCTTTCGTAGCGCGCTCGCGATCACGAACTCCGGCATCGCATCGGTCCAGACCGGCTGCATCATCAGCGAGGTCATCATCATGTCGCGACCGAAGTACGTCGCGTAGTTGGGGAGCCCGGCCATCAACTTTTCTTTGGAGCTGAGCAGCTCGGTCCCACGAACGTCGCGCTCGAGCTGGCGATAGCGGGAGACCGTCGCGGCGGCAGCCGCATTGGTTGCTACGTTACCGCGCGCACGGTCAGCCGCGACGCGCGCGTCGCTCAGGAAGCGAAGAAACGCGGTGTTAAAAATCTGATCCCGCCCGAGCGGAGTAAGCGCCGGTGCATTAGTCGTCACGCGGACCGTGAATCGAATCGGACGATTGGCGTTGGCGCGGATCGAGATGATCGGCAGCGTCACCATCATTGATGCGTCACGCGGATCGGGGCTCAGATCGAGCTGAAGATTCGTTTTACCGTCGAGCGTCGTCTGCGTCGCCGTTACCCCGCGGCGATCACGCACTCCGGTAGTGATGAGGTCAGGCTCGAGCCTCGCCCTCAGATCCGACGTCAACCCCGCGTTGAGGAATCCCAACTGGCGCTGCCGCTCGGCCGGATCGAGGCGATCCAGATTTGCGATCAGCTCCTCCTGCTCCCGCAATCTGAAGGTGGGCCAGTCGAACAGCTCGAGTTCACGCCCCGAATAGCCGAGATCGCGCTCGACGCGCATGGAGCCGAGCAGGACCCAGCCGATCAGGATCTGTGGCGCATTCGCGACGAGCTGGTACTCGATCGTCCGGCGATTGCCCGCCTGGGACACAATGGCATCGGCCGATCCCCACTCGAGGCGAATCGGCTTGCCGGCTCCGTCCCGGACGGTGAAGCCGACGCTCTCGTTCACCGCGTCGGGCAGGAGATTCACGACGCGTCCGCTCCGGGCGTCGAGGTAGACCTGCACGACATTCCCTTTTGTGTCGCGGAAGAATCGCGTCTGGTACCCCTGGTACGCAGCCGGATCGTCGAGTCCCTGCTCGGGGAAGGCGAGCACCGGTTGTACGGTGCGCGTCTGTGCGACTACGGGTGCCGCGCTCAGCGCGAGAGCAGTAAGAAGCACGGCGGTCGAGGCAGCCAACGCGTACATCCTGGTCATTAATACTCTTCTCCACTCGCACGGGCGCGAGGAATCGGGATCGGGATAATGTGGCACTCTAGGACCGCTGCGTCATTAGCGTTCTTGAGTTTGCTGCCTCGGCCTGGTTTGTCGAGCTTTAGCTGGTGTCCACTCGCACGCTAACCCCTAAGTGATCTCTCTCGACCTGGCTCTCATCGGTAACGGCAGCATCGGCGTACTGATTGACGCGGAGGGCGCCGTCGCGTGGTGCTGCTTCCCCCGCTTCGATGGCGACCCGGTTTTTTGCTCGTTGCTCGCGGGCGACTCGCCCCGTGGCAAACCTGGTGCGTTCACCATCGAGCTTGAAGGTGCAGTAAGAACCGAGCAGCACTACCTCGCCGACACTCCGATACTCGTCACCCGCTGCTACGACGCAAAGGGGGGTGGCGTCGAGATCACCGATTTCTGTCCACGCCACGAGAAGGACGGCCAGTTGGTTTGTCCCAAGCTGCTCGTGCGCCAGGTGAGACCGATCGGAGGAAAGCCGAACATCCGCGTTCGCGTCGACCCCGCCGCCGATTACGGTTGCGCGAAACGCGAGCACGCGCTCGGCGGCAGTCACATCAGTTACGCTGGTGAGCAGGCCCTCCGGCTCGCTACCAACGCTCCGACCGAAGCAATCGTCGACCGGACGCTGTTCCACGTCTCTGAAACCATCACTTTGATGTTCGGGCTCGACGATCCCATCACGGGGGATGTTACGAGTGCGGGCACTACTATGCTCGAGCGAACCACAGCGTATTGGCGCAATTGGGCACGCTCGCTTCAGACCCCATCCGAATGGCGCGACGCGGTGATCCGGGCGGCGATCACGCTCGAGCTGAACGTGTACGAGCCAACAGGCGCCATCATCCCCGCGATGACGACGTCGATCCCTGAGGCTCCCAACACCGCCCGCACCTGGGACTACCGCTACTGCTGGCCCCGCGACGCCTATTTCACCGCCGACGCGCTCAGCCGCCTCGGCGAGACTCGAACGATCGAGCGCTACCTCGCCTTCCTCCTCGGCGTCGCCGCAAGGACCGTCGACGCGCATCTCGTTCCGATTTACACGATCGACGGTGGACCAATCCCGGCGGAGCACGTCGCCAAGTGCCTGCCCGGCTATCGAGGCATGGGACCGGTGCACGTCGGCAACAAGGCGAGCGAGCAGGCTCAGCACGATCTCTATGGTGAAGCCGTACTAACGGCCGCACCGCTCTTTCTGAATTCGCGAGCGAGCCGGGCGGGCGACGAGTCACTGTTGGCGAAGCTCGAGCGATTCGGCGAGCACGCCGCCCGACTATATGAAGTTCCCGACGCCGGACTATGGGAGCTGCGCGGCGCCGAGCGCGTGCACACCTTCTCGAGCATCATGTGCTGGGCGGCATGCGACAGGCTCGCGAAGTACGCCGATCGCCTCCAGCTTGCCGATCGCGCCGAGTACTGGCGGTCGCGCGCGACGAATATCCACGAGGTGATCTCGCGCCGCTCGTGGAGCGTGAGGCTCAACGCATTTACCGCGACCATGGACGGCGACTCCCTCGACGCGAGTCTGTTGCTAATGCCGCGCCTGGGATTCCTCGAGGCAAAGGACCCGCGCTTCGCTGGAACTGTCGCCGCCATCGAGAAACAGCTCAAGCACGGCGACTTTGTATATCGCTACGTCGAGCGTGACGACTTCGGTTATCCGGAGAATGCGTTTCTCGTTTGCACCTTCTGGTACATTGAGGCGCTGGCTGCAATGGGAGGCAAGCGGCGCGAAGACGCGCGCGTGCTGTTCGAGAAAGTGCTCGCCGCGCGCAGCCGGCATGGACTACTGGCGGAGGATCTCGACCCCCGCACCCTCGAGCAGTGGGGGAATTTTCCGCAGACCTACTGCATGGCCGGAATTATCGACTGCGCACTCGGTTTGACCGAGACTGCTTCGAACTGAAAAACAACAAAAGAAGAGGGCCTGATGCTCGCCGACGCGACTCGCAATAAGCTTTCCGCCGCGGAATCCGCACGCCAGGATCAGCAGTGGCGCATCTGGATTCCTCTCGCGGCTGTAGTATTCGCGCTCATCGCCCTGGTCGTGATCCCGGTAATCCGTACGCGACTCGTCGAGCCTTTGCACGAAGACCTGCGATCAGTAATCGAACCCGGGCGCAGTCTGGTGACGCGTATCCACGTCGCGCTCGCGGTCGAAGGGGTTCTGGTCCACCGCATCCTCGAGCAGCCGGACACCGCGCTCACGGCTCGGTACCGCAGCGCGGTCGCCGACGAGCTGGCGGCTTACGCGGGACTCCAGCCGTTGATGATCCACCTGGGGCCCGACGCCAGGAGGGAGTTCAGAGACCTGAGCGCCCTACAATTGGAATGGCACTCGGCGATCGACCAGTCAATGGCAGCAGCGCCTGGAACGAGTCGGGTAAAGGATCCTTTTTATAGCGCCAAATTTGAGGAGCTGCTGGTGGCTGCCTCCCGCCTCGACCAGGCGCTGAGCGTAGGAGCGCAGCGACGATGGGTCGAAATTGCCGCTATGAATCGCACGCAGGGTTGGGTGGCTGTGCCGGTCGGCATTCTCGCGCTGGGTGCAGCCCTCATTGTCGGATGGCTCGCCCACCGCCTTCGCCTGTTTGCCGTCACCGCCGAAAGCAGGCGCGCCGAGCTCCAACAGGCCATCGAGGCGCGCGCTCGCATCATGAGAGGAGTGAGCCACGACCTGAAGAACCCGCTCCACGCAATCCTTGGCCACACTGAGCTTCTCGAACAGGGAATCAAAGGCCCTCTCACCGACGAACAGAAAACAACGCTGGTCCGGATACGCAAATCCGTCGATGCGTTGCTCTCACTCATCAACGACATCCTGGATTTATCCCGGGCGGAAGGCGGCCAGTTGAAGATCACCCCCGGCGAGACGCGGATCTTGCCCGTTATCCGCGAGATCGTCGACGAACACTCGGCGAGCGCCGCCGCAGCTGGACAACGGTTGGATCTCCAGCTTCCCAGCGATCTGCCGCCGTTAACCACCGATCGGCGACGCGTGCAGCAGATTCTCGGAAACCTGCTGTCCAACGCCATCAAATACACGCCGGCAGGCGGACAGATCAAAGTGCGGGCGGAGATAAGAACGCGCGACGGCGCCACGGGCGGCCAGCGTTGGGCCGCGATCGAGGTAATCGACACCGGGCCTGGCATCCCGAGCGATCAGGTCGACCGAATATTTGACGAGTTCTCCAGGTTGAAGATCCATGAAGACAAGCCTGGGGCAGGCCTCGGCCTGGCCATTGCGCGTCGGGTTTCACGCCTTTTGGGGGGCGACCTCACCGTGACGAGCGTTGATGGACGCGGGTCAGCGTTCACTCTCTGGCTGCCGCTCGAGAGCGACGCGTCGGGAGAGAAAACGCCGGCGTAGGCGGCGCGGCGCAACCGACTGCAAAGCAAAAGAAGAAACCTGCCCGGAGCCACCGGCTTTTAAGGTGATGGCTCCGGGCAGGTCGGCTTCCTTCTTGTTAACCCGGAAGGACCTGTCTTACGCTCAAACCGGTCCTACCTGAACACTATCCAAAGGGTGCCGATTATCGCGGCAAGCAGCACCGACAGCGCGATTTGCAGGCTCCTCTCTCGTGGACTGACTACCACCGCGGCCGACGGCGCCACGGTCTGGAGCGTGAGGTCTGCAACGCGCTCCGTAGCAGGAGGCGGAGTCATCATACTCACCACAATAAGGATTGCGCTGCAGAGGAGGAAGAGAAGTGCCGCGAAATGGAGGAAGTTGATCCCTGCGAGCCACGACCAAAACGTCCCGCTCGGCAACTTGGCCCTCGCAAGCTCCAGCACCAGACGCGAAAAACCGATCACGAAGCCTGACCATAATGCGGCGAGAGCACCCTTCCCATTAAGCCGTGGGCTCAGGACCCCCAGGAGGAAGACCGCCGCGATCGGTGGTGCGATGTACGCCTGGATGCTCTGTAGATAGATGTAGAGCTGCGACGAAACGAATTTCATGGCCGGAATCCAGGCGAGTCCCACGAATACCAGTATCACCGTGGTCACACGCCCCACGAACACCAGACGCGCCTCACTGGCGCTCGGCCTCCACTTGCGGTAGACGTCCCATGTCAGCAGGGTCGAGACAGAGTTGAACGCGGAAGCGAGTGAGCTCATTAGTGCCGCGAGCATCCCGGCGAGGACGAGGCCCTTGAATCCGATCGGGAGAAGGCGCGTGACGAGTATCGGATAGGCAGCGTCGGTCATGCCGCCTCTAACGTCCGCGTACAACGCATAGGCGATGATACCGGGGAGCACGAAGATGAAGACCGGAAGAATCTTCAGATAGCCGGCGAAGATCGTTCCACGGCGGGCTTCCTGAATATTCTTGGCCGCCAGCACGCGCTGGACTATGTGTTGATCCGTACACCAATACCAGATGCCGAGGATCGGTGCTCCGAAGACAACTCCTGTCCAGGGGAAATCCTTGTGGTTGGACGGTTTCCACATCGAGAAAAAGTCAGGCGGCACTCTGGCTTGAAGCCCGGACCAGCCGCCCACTGCATGGAGACCGATGAACATCAGGGTAACTGATCCCACGATCAGCACCACGGCCTGCATCACCTCGGTATAGATCACCGCGCGCAGTCCACCGAAAATCGTGTACAGCCCGGTAATGACGATGAGGATGGCCGCGCTGGTCCAGAAATCGAACCCTGTCACCGCTCGCATCACGACGCCGCCGGCGTACAACGTGACGCTGATCTTCGTGAGCACGTAACCGACTATGGACACCCAGGTGAAGTATGAGCGCGCGGCGGGGTTGTAGCGGCGTTCGAGGAACTCCGGCATGGTGTACACGCCGCTTCGCAGGTAAAAGGGCACGAACAGCCAGCCCAGAAGCAACAGGATGAAGCTGGCGAGCCACTCGAAGTGGCCGACGGCCAGGCCGCTCGCCGCTCCCGTCCCAGCGAGTCCGACGAGATGCTCGCTCCCGATGTTGGAAGCGAAGAGGCTGGCTCCGACTGCAATCCAACCCACATCCCTGCTCGCAAGAAAGAAGTCCGAGCTCACGTTTTTCTCTTTGCGCGCGGCCCAGTAGGCGATCCCTGAGAGCACGAGGAAGTACGCGACGATCACGAGGATGTCGATGATGCTGAGGTTGCTCATGGCGTTTCTTCGGTGAGAGAGAAGTGGACGGCCGAGCCCTTTTTGCGCTACGCTCCGCGACCTCTAAATCGGAGTCCGCGAAGAATCTGGAGCATTTCGGCGTTGAGCGCTACGGATGCCTGGCCGACGGGCGATCCTGCCCCGCGCTGGTTCGCTTGACACCAGGCGGGCTGACTCCCACATTCGCCACCACCGCAGAGGAGGCATGAATGAGCAGTGAGATCACTCGGCGGACGTTTCTCGTTGGAGCGGGTGCCGGAGCCGCGGGACTCATCGGGCTCAAGCCCGCACCCGCTGAAGCCACGGTTCTTACGACCGCATCGGCTTTCAAGCTCTCTGTAACACGCTGGCCCTTCCACCAATTCACCATCGACCAGCTGTCGCAGATGGCGCGGGAGCTGGGACTCGATTCGGTGGAGCTTCTCGAGCCGGACGAGTGGGCTATCCCAAAGCGGCACGGACTCACGTGCGCGATGGGATACGCGACGGTGCCGAACCCGGAAACGCGCCTGACGCAGGGATTCAACCGCGTCGAAAACCACGCCTGGCTCATCCCCGCCTACGAACGGGCGATTCCGCTCGCGGCCGCCGCGGGAGTGCCGAACGTGATCTGCTTTTCCGGAAACCGCGCCGGTCAGAGCGATGATGAGGGTCGCGCAGTCTGCGCGCGCGGACTCGCTCCTCTCGTCCCAATCGCGGAGCGGCACGGCGTGACGCTGTGCATGGAGCTGCTCAACTCGAAAATCGATCATCCGGATTACCAGTGCGATCACACCGCGTGGGGCGTGGCGCTCGCAAAGCAGGTCAATTCGGACCGATTCAAGCTCCTCTATGACATCTACCATATGCAGATCATGGAAGGCGACGTGATCCGCACGATCCGCGACAACCACCGATATATTGGCCATTACCATACAGGCGGGGTACCAGGGCGTCACGAAATCGATTCCTCCCAGGAGCTGAACTATCCGGCAGTCATGCGAGCGATCGCCGAATCGGGATTCACGGGGTACGTTGCGCAGGAATTCGTACCCACACGCGATCCGCGCACTTCACTCGCTGAAGCTGTCCGGCTCTGCCGTGTGTAGCGCGTGATGGCCAACCGCGCGTCAGAAAACCCGATCATCACCCCGGCGATGGTCCTGCCTTCGAGGCCGGACTTCGAAGTGCTGGGCGTATTCAATCCCGCTGTCACTCGACACGACGGACAGGTAGTGCTGCTGCTGCGCGTGGCGGAGGCTCCACGGAAGATGTCGAGCGCGCTGGCGGCCGCGCCCATCTTCAATGCGGACACTGGTCGCATCGAGATCAAGCGGTGGCAAGTCACCGAGAAAGGTCCGGATGTGAGCGATCCGCGGCTCGTGGTCGACAATGGGCGCACCTGGCTCACGTCGATGTCGCACCTGCGAGTCGCGCGCTCCACTGACGGCATCCATTTCGATGTCGAGGGACTACCGGCACTCGTTGCCGCAACCGCCTACGAGTCGTTCGGAATCGAAGACCCGCGCATCACGCAACTCGACGGCGTGTACTGGATCACCTACACCGCCGTGTCACACTACGGAATCGGGACTGGTCTCGCCTCGACCCTGGATTTCAAAACGTTCGAGCGGCACGGGGTCATCTTCCCGCCTCCCAACCGCAATGTCACGATCTTTCCTGAGAAGATCGGGGGGCTATACGCGACGCTGCACAGACCCATGCCGGAGGGTCTGGGACAGCATTCGATCTGGACCGCCAGATCGTCGGATCTGAAATCCTGGGGGAGCCACCGCGTCGTCGCGACACCGAGGGAAGCCGGCTGGGATGACACGAAGGTGGGAGGCGGGGCCGTTCCGTTCCGGGTGCACTACGGCAAGGAAGATGGCTGGCTGGCGATCTATCACGGCGTCACTGGCTCGCCGCCCACCTACTCGCTCGGCGCCCTGCTTCTCAATCGGCACGATCCCTCGCGAGTGAGGGCGCGCTCGCGCGAGCCGATTCTCAAGCCCGAAGCGCCGTACGAGCGCGAAGGATTCTTCGGCAGCGTCGTGTTCACGTGCGGCGCCCTGACGGACGGCGATCTCGTGCGCGTCTACTACGGAGCCGCCGATGGCGTCACGGCCGTCGCCGATCTGTCACTACAGGAGATTCTGTCGGGACTGGTGGAGGCGTGACCTTCGAGCTGGGCATCAACTATTGGCCTCGCCGTAGCGCGATGTACATGTGGGAAGATTTCGACATGGGCGAGGTGCGCGAGGACATGACGCACATGGCCGACCTCGGCTTCGATGTCGTGCGGGTGTTTGCGCGGACGAAGGACTTCCTCCCCGCTCCGTCGACTGTGGACGGCAGCATGATCGCGCGGCTGGTTGAAGTAGTCCGCGCGGCCGCGGACACCGGGCTCAGGGTGGTGCCAACGCTCATAGTCCTCAACATGAGCGGCACCATCTGGTGGCCGGCCTGGATGCTCGACGCGCAGGGCCGCCCGGGTGACCTTTTCTCGGATCCGGTCATTCTCCGTTCCCAGGCGGTGCTGGCGCAGACGTGCGCGGGCGCCTTCGCCGGGGATGCGGCAATCCGCGCGTTCGACCTCGCGAACGAGATCGATGACGCCCAGCTCCCTCGGTCGCGGGAAGCGGCCTGCGCCTGGGGCTCGATGCTCGCGAGCACGATCCGCGCAGAGGCGCCGGGCGTGCAAATCCGGATCGGCGCGCACCTGCCATCGCTGACTACCGATAACAAAATGCGCGTGGACGATCTGGCCGACATCGTCGACGAGGATGTGATGCACGCTTACCCACTGTATTCGGACTTCGCCCGCTCCTTCCTCGATCCGGAGCTGGTGCCGTTCTCGTGCGCGCTGACGGCCGGACTCGGGGGTGCAGGGCGTCGGCCGCTGATGCAGGAATTCGGGATGTGCACCGCCCCGAGCGGATCCGCCGGGCGCACGATCACCGACGATTTCCTGGGAGTCCCGAGGTCGCAGTACCTGGCGTCGGAGAAAGAGCAGGCGGCGTACTACGAGGAGGTGCTGGAGAGATTGGTGGCGACTGGCGCTGCCGGTGCCTACGCGTGGTGTTACGCCGACTACGACCCGCGATTGTTCGAACGACCCCCGCTCGCGACCGCTGTCCGGGAGCGGACGTTCGGGCTCGTGCGCGCGGACGGGAGCGAGAAGCCCGCGGCCGACGTGTTCCGGAAATTCCGGCAGCGTCGCGACGACGGCACATTGGTGCAGGCACCAATCGCTCGTGTGCTCGACGTGAGCGCCGATGAGTACTACCTCGAGCCGGCGAAGCACTTTGGACGCCTGTATTCGAAATGGGTGGCGCGGGGAACTTCATGATCGCGCCACTCGAGCGTCTTGCGACCAACCCACTCATTCGCCCCTCGGACATTTCGTTCGTCAAGGCGAGCGGAACGTTCAATCCCGGAGTGACAGTCGACCGCGCAAGCGACAGAGTCCTTTTGCTCGTTCGGGTGTTCGAGGAAGCGTCACGGAGATCGTGTCTCGGCCTGGCGCTGTCGGCGGACGGAAAGCGAATCGACGAGATATGGGATCGCCCGGCGGTCGCGCGCGATGCGCCTTACGAGCAATGGGGCGTCGAGGACGCCCGCATCACGTATTTCGAGAGCGAAAAACGCTACGCCATCACCTACACCGGGTACTCGCGGGACGGACCGCGGGTGTGCCTCATCACGACGGACGACCTGCTTACTCCAACGAGCTACAAGCGTCACGGCCCGCGCATCGACGGTGAAAACAAGAACTGCGTGATCCTGCCAGAGAAAATAGACGGCAAGTACGTCATCCTCCATCGGCCGATGCCGCGCATGGTTTGCATCAAAGTGACCAAGCTCGAAAAGAAGTGGCCGGCGGACGGGGTGGCTCTCGTTGGACCGCAGCCAAATACCTGGCGGAGCTCCCGCGTCGGCGCCGGCGCGCCGCCCGTGCGCACTGACATCGGCTGGCTATTGCCATTTCACGGTGCGACATCAATCGAAGAGGGAAACGTCTACTCCATGGGTTGGTGTGTGCTCGACCTGAAGAATCCGGAGAAAGTGCTCTACGTGTCAGATGTGCCCGCGCTCACGCCCGAAGCGCCCTACGAGATCCAGCGCGAGTCGATTCCGCAGGTGGACATGGCGAACTTCAGGACAGGGGTGCGCGTTGTCTTCCCCCAGGGTCTCGTCGAGCGAGGGGAGGATTTCCTGGTTTACTATGGAGCCGCTGATGTCTCGGTTGCGGCCGCGCGCGTCAACAAGCGCGAGCTGATCTCGTCCCTGGGAGAAGCCATCAGATTGAAGCAGGGCGGAATCCCCCTGTGACCCATGCGTTTCACACTGGACCAAATGGAGGTGCAGTCCCCGATCCTCGGCCGCGCTTTCTCCGAATTCTGATCGCGACGCTGGGCCTTTCTTGCTCTTTCCTCGTCGCGTCATGTGGCCGCAACTCGGAAAACCACGCTTCGCCTCGAGGGCCGGCGCCCACTGCTGTACGATTGGACCATCTCCAGCACCTAGGCCGCAACGCGGTGGTCCGAGGTCGGCCGGTTCGGGTGGTCTCTCTTTATGCAGAGGCACCTGACTATCGACCGACCGGCTCTCCGGCGCGCGACGGATTCGAGGGAATCGCCAGCCTCGACGATGCCGCGCGCGCGGCGGTGGTCTATCTCCGCGAGTACGAAGCAACCGGAGACACCGTTATCCGCAACGACGCCGTTCGACTCTTGCGCTTCGTCACGGCAATGGAACAGGGTGACGGCGAGTTCGTCAATTTCATCGACTCCGCCGGTCGGCTGAATCGCGACGCGCCGAGCAGCCGGCAGAGCATGTCGTACTGGGCCGCGCGCAGCATCTGGGCACTCGGCGAAGCAGTGCGGGTGCTTGGCCCCCAGGACTCGACATTGTTGAAGAGCATGCGTCCGGTGCTGAATCGCGCGGTTTCGCGAATGGCGGAGGAGATCGACGCGGGGCGCCTCATCGGCGGATCGACCACGGCAACTTCGGAAGCGCTGCTCGGTCTGCTCGCGGCGCAGCGCGCCGATCCAGCGAATGCTCTCGTCCCGTTGGCGACGCGCACCGCCCGACTGCTTGCGGCGCACTCGGAAGGCGACAACAAGACCGCACCATGGGGCGCGTATGTCGATCGAGCGAGTGCTCCCTGGCACGCGTGGGGAGCGCGATCTCCGGAGGCGCTCGCGATGGCCGGCAGCGCCCTTGGTCACTCCGAGTTTACGGCTTCGGCCAGAAAGGAAGCGGATGGACTTTGGGGCAGATTCCTCCTCGCTGGAGGCATCCCTTCGGCGGTCGCCGCCAACGGGACAGCTACGTGGTATCCCCAGATCGCGTATGGCATCGGCCCGATCGTCGAAGGGTACCTCGCATTGGCGGAGGTGACTGGACAGCGTCGCTACGCAGTCTTTGCCGGACTCGCCGCAGGCTGGTTCCTCGGCAACAATCCCGCGGGCGTGAGCATGTACGACGAGAAGACCGGCAGAACCTTCGACGGAATCGACGGCCCGTCGCCGGTGAAGGTGAATCGGAACTCGGGTGCCGAGTCGACCATCGAGGCGCTGCTGGCAATTCAGAAGGCCACGAGCAACCCGGATGCGGCGGAGTACCTGCATTACCGTCCGGTCGGCAATCAATCGCCGTTGCTTGCGAACGTTCCGGAACGGCGAGAATACACCGGGCCCGGTGGAAGTCGCCTGGTACTTCGCCGAGGGCCCGCCGGCGTTGAGATCGCGCTCGACGATCAGTCAGTCGGCGACAATGAGGTCGCCCCAAGAGACGCTGTCGCCGGATCGGACAAGCCGTCGACACCAATCACGCTGACGTATTGGCCGGCTGCAAACCCCGTCGAGACCAGTGTCGCCAATCGACTCGCGTCGCAGTGGAATCAGGAGCACCCCGATGTGCAGGTGAGGGTGCAGCCTCTGCCCGCGGGCCGCTCGTCCGAGGAAGTTCTGCTGGCGGCGATCGTCGCCAAGGCGACGCCGGACGTCAGCTCGAATGTCTCGTCGGCGCTGCTGGCGCGGCTCGTTCGAGCGGGCGGTGTCGTGCGCCTCGACAATCGCGTGGCGACGTCGGCGCGGCTCAGGGAGCGCACGAACGCGGCGATGCTCGCATCTCTTCGCCTGCCGGACGGCGGGATCTACGCGTTCCCCTGGAAGACGAATCCGATGATGCTGATGTACAACGTCGACCTGTTCAAAGCGGCAGGAATCGGCCCGCCGCGCACCCAGAGCGAGCTGGTGCAGGCGTGGCACAAGCTCGCCCGCGACACCGACGGCGACGGCCGCCTCGATCATTGGGCGATGTGGGCCACGCTCAAGACGACGTGGTACGAGCGCTTCTACGATTTCTATCCACTGTATCTTGCCAGCTCGGGCGGCAGGACGCTGGTGAACAACGGGAAGATCGTTTTCGACAACGAAGCAGCGGTCGCGGCGCTCGACGTATTGCGCCGCGGCTTCGCCGAAGGCGTGCTACCCAGGTCGAACTTCGCGCTGGGACGCGATCCTTTTGCCGATGGCACCGTGGCAATGAAGATCATCGGACCCTGGTTCGTGAAGGAGCTGACCGACATCAAGATTCCCAGCTTGCACTACGACGTCGCGCCTGTGCCGGGCGCGGATGGGACGGATCCGGCCAATCGTTATGCTTTCGCCGACTTGCGCAGCATCGCGATTTTCTCGACGACACGTTATCCCGACGCCGCGGCGAGCTTCGTCGCATACCTCACGTCGCCTGCCGCCGACCGCATGCTGATCGAAGAAGCGAGCCAGCTGCCGTACCGGCGCCGGCTCGCGACCGATCCGCGATTCACGGCTTCTCTCGCGAAGTGGCCGACGCTCTCGACCTACGCCAACTATGTCGAGCGATCGCGCGACCTGGACCTCGATCCTGACGTGGTCGAGATTTTCGATCTTCTTTCGGAAGCCTACGAGGAGTCCGCGATCTACCAGACCACTACGGTGAAGGATGCATTGGCGAAGGCCGCCCGCGAGGCAAGGAATATTGTGAATGCGCGATGAACGGAAACCGCGGAGGAACATGGTGAATGCGCGCTGAGCAGAAGACTGCTTCGCTGATGGCGGGGCCGTACGCGGCGTTTCTGCTCGTATTCGCCGTGTACCCGATCGCGTTCGCACTCGTCCTCGTCTTCCTGCAGTGGGATCTCGTCACGGCGCCGACGTTCGCTGGTGCCGACAATATTCGGCTGCTCGTCCACGATGGGCGATTCTGGAGCGCCGTCGCCAACACGTTCGTGTTTCTCAGCATCCACGTGCCGCTCCAGATCATCACTGCGCTTGCGCTTGCCCTCGCCCTCAATCGCCAGCTCGTGGGTCGTTCCTTCTGGCGCGCCGCGTTTTTCCTGCCGGTCGTCATCTCGGGCGCAGTGGTCGCGATTCTCTGGAGTAATCTCTACGCCACGGATGTCGGGCTGATCAACCACCTGCTGGTGAAGATCGGGCTGTCGCCCGTGCCCTGGCTCACCGATCCGCGAACTGCAATGCCCGCGATAGCGGTGATGGTCACCTGGAAGAACGTCGGTTTCTACGTGATCATCTACCTCGCCGGGCTCCAGTACATCCCGCGCAGCTGCCAGGAGGCGATCGAGATCGAAGGCGCGTCCGCGTGGCAGCGGTTTCGGTACCTGACCCTGCCGTCGCTACTGCCGCAGACGATTCTCGTCGTCACGCTCTCTACCATAAACGGCTTCCAGCTCTTCATCGAGCCGTACGTGATGACTGGAGGGGGCCCGCTCAGGCGCACGTACTCCGTGGTGCTCTACTTGTACAACAACGCCTTCGCGTACCAGAAGATGGGCTATGCGGCAACGATCGGTGTCGCGCTGGCGCTGATCATAGGCATCGTCGTCTTTGCTCAACGTCGGCTGATTGGGAAGGCTGAGGCCCTATGAAGCTCCTGCGGCGAATAGCGCTTTATGCCGGCCTGACGGTTGCGGCGATCACGTTCATCTATCCGTTCCTCTGGATGGCGTCGAGCACCTTCAAGCCGCCCGTCGAAGTCGGCTCGCTGGCGCTGATTCCCCACGACTTCACCCTCGACAACTACCGCACCATGTGGGCACGTGCTCCCTTCGGGCGCGCGCTCGTGAACAGCACGTTCGTGGCAACCACGATCACGCTTGCGGTGCTGGTGTTCGGCTCGATGACGGCGTACGCGATGGCGCGACTCAACTTCCGGGGCCGGCCCGCACTCAACGCCGCGACGATCGCGGTGCTGATGGTGCCCGGCCAGCTGACGCTGATTCCGCTGTACACATTGATCGTGCAGCTCGGATGGGTCGACACCTACGCTGCCCTCATCGTTCCGTACCTGTTCAACGCCACGGCGATCCTGATGCTGCGGCAATTCTTTCTGCAGATCCCGCAGTCGCTCATCGATTCCGCCCGCATGGACGGAATGAGTGAGCCGCGCATTCTCTTCACCATTTTCTGGCCATTATCCAAGCCCGTGCTGTCGATCGTCGCGATATTCACCTTCATGGGCGCGTGGAACGAAGTGCTCTGGCCGCTGCTCGTGGTGCGGGAGCAGAACCTGATGACGCTTCCGCAGCTGCTGACGGTTTTCGCGCTCGGTGGCGGCGCGGGCTCGGTCGGCGTCTCGCTTGCCTCGGCGATGGTACTGGTAGTGCCGGTGGTGGCCGCGTACGCATTCCTCCAGCGCAACTTCATCGAGAGCATGGCCGGCTCCGGGATCAAGGGCTAACGATGCCATCAGTCACGTTCGAGCACGTCACCAAGCGCTTCGGCGACGCAACGGTGATCGAGGATTTCGATTTACAGGTCGCGGACGGCGAGCTGCTCGTGCTGGTCGGCGGATCTGGATCCGGGAAGTCGACGATCCTGCGGATGCTCGCTGGCCTGGAGACAGTGACCTCGGGCAGGATCCGCATCGACGACCGCGATGTGACCGACCTCGCTCCGCGTGACCGCGACGTCGCGATGGTGTTCCAGGACTACGGGCTGTACCCTCACATGACCGTGCGCGACAACCTCTCGCTCGGACTTCGCCTCAGAAAGATTCCGCGCCACGAAATCGACCGCCGCGTCGCGTGGGCCGCGGGCATGCTGGGCCTCGCATCGCTGCTCGATCGGAAGC
>Ga0208078_1000138_pt1 | contig 19730 bp, 18 predicted proteins | sample NGESurdeep072012_3_FD_184468 | JGI IMG/M metagenome (GOLD analysis project Ga0208078, IMG submission 184468) | Arctic peat soil microbial communities from Barrow, Alaska - NGEE Surface sample 53-2 deep-072012 (SPAdes) | ecosystem: Environmental > Terrestrial > Soil > Wetlands > Peat ...
TCCACCTTGCTGTTGCCAATCAGGCCGACATAGAACTCCCGCCCATCGATGAACTCCTCGACCAGCACCGGCGATTGATACTCCTGCTGCGTGCTGCTGATCACATCGAGAAGCTCCTTCACATCGTTTACGATGGACTTCTGGGTGATCCCGAGCGACGCGTCCTCCTGCGGCGGTTTTACAAGCAACGGAAATTTGATATCGCCGACCCAATCAGACTGCCCGCGGTACATGGTAGCAAACTTGGCACTGAGGATGCCATGAAATGCCAGTACCTTCTTGGTCAGTGTCTTGTCGCCCGCGAGAATGAGTCCGGCGGGACTCGAGCCGGTGTATCTGAGGTCCAGCAGATTGAGCAGCGCCGCGACATTCGACTCGAGCGCGCTCTTGCCCCTGAATGATTCGGCGAGGTTGAACACGAGCTCCGGCTGCTCCTTCGTAAGCTCATCGATCAGCGGCTGCACGGCGTCGTCGACTGCCAACCTCCGGGTCGTGTGTCCGTTCGCCGCGAGCGCGGCGTCCAGCTGATCGAGCAGCGGATCGACCGGCGGTTCCAGCGCATCCTTGCTGTGAAGGACCGTGATCTTCACGAGTCCCCAGCCGATTCGGTCCCGTCGATCGCGTTCGTGTGACGGTAGTTCATCATCACCGCGGTCCCGAACGCCGTGAGCTCGATCAGGGTCGCCGCCTCGAGCCCGCCCAGTCTGAGACCGAGCTGCTCTGCGCGCTCGGTGAGAAAATCCACAAACTGTCGCACGACCGACGCGTTCTCGCCGGTCCAGTACGAGATGCGCGTGACGATCTCACGCTTGTGCCGGGAGATGAAGTCCGCGGCCAGCGCCGCGCCGGGAGCGTGCTCCACGGTGACGAAGATCGTGCTCAGGTCTCCGTCGAAGATTCGCGGATCGCGAATGGGAATGTTCTCCTCATTCTCCTTGTAATGCTCGGCGACGGTGTACTGCATTGCGGCAACGGGCAGATCATCCTCCGACGGTTCGGGAACTTCCGGAATCTGGTGCGCGATCTCCTTCATCACTCTGTCCATGTATTCGAGCTTTGCGAGCGCACCCCATCGCTCGTACACGTGGCGCCAGTCCAGCCCCGGCGTGAGCCACACGGCGAACGTCTCGGCGAAATCCTCGTCCGGATGCTTCTGCGCATACCAGCCGTGGATGTGCCGGACGAATTCGTGCGAGAAAGGATCGGCGCGGTATCGCTCACGGTACGGACGCGAGTACGGCCCAAACATCTTTCGCCAGTCGGGCCGATCGTAGAGACGATAGGCATAGTTGAACGCATGCCCAGCCTCGTGTCGCAGATAGCGCATCGATTCCTCGGCGTTCTCGACCGCCGAGGAATAATCCTCTTCGATTCTCGAGAGGCGCGCGTCCGCCAGATAGAATGGAACCCCGATGAGGGGCGTTCCATCGGGACACCCCCACTGGTCGCTCAGATAGACCGGCGGCCGGAACTCGAGACCCTTTGCGGTGATCTCCTCATAGAGCTGGCCGACCAGCTTCTCGAGCAGCGTTCCGCGTATCTCCAGACCAATGTCGGATATACGCTGCGACAGAAGCGCGTGACGCTCGCCTTCCCAGTTGGGAGCAGACTGTTCCACGACGAGGACTCGGGCAAGCACCGTACCTTACTTGCCCCAGCAGGTAGTCTTCAGTCGCAGTTAGGTAGTGGATGCAAAAAGGCCCCGCTCGAACAGCGGGGCCTGCTTCACCACTGAGTGGGCTGGGCCACCCACAACCTTATAGTATCAGCGCCGAGCTACGCAGCGCGGGTCGCTGATTCTTTGACGGAATCGGGAACGGGTCCCCAGATATACGCCGAGAAAATCGGCGTGGGCTCCGTCTTGTCTCCCCTGGAGATGATGATGCCGAGGGGCTCCGATGACGTTGTTTCCTTTCGATCCTTCTTCATACTGTTCTCACTTTTGATTGAGTGCCGCCTGTTGCTCGGAACTATAGAAAGCATCGGACATGCCGCGCAGAACGCGGCACGCAAGTCGTTGCCATTCAACGATTTCCAAGTGAGAGCTTATTTTGTTGGGAGCAAAGTGTCGCGAAATGACACGCGACGGGAGGACACCTGTGTCGTTACGACACCAGCTCAGCTGGCGATTTTTCTCGCGACGAAGCTCTTCGAAGAGCTGGAGTCGTCTTCGACCGAGATCGACCAGCCCTTGTACTGCCGACGCAGCTCGGCGACCGAGACTCCACGTTGGCCGCGAACGATCGTTCCGACCAGGTGAACGCCGCCGTCACGGGTGGCGCCCTGTAGAAGCTCGAACGCCCGTCCGCGCTCCTCGAGGGAAAGGCCGACGAATGCCGCAGGTGTGCACACGAGGGCGCCCAGTGGCACGTCGGGTGACCAGTCGGTGATGTCGGCGACATAGCTCTGGATCCGGTCGCCGAGCCCGGCCGCGTGCGCGGCGTTCATTACACGCTCGAGCGGGATCACCTCGCGGTCGACCGCGGTCACATCGCAGCCGTGCGCGGCGAGATAGAGCGCCGTGCGATCGATCTCTCCACCGGCGACGAGCACTTTCGATTCAGCGGGAGGATGAATCTCGCGCGCGAGCATCCCGTCCGCGGGGATTCCCCAGTGCTCGGGACGACGATACTCCTCGAGCAGCTTGACGCGTTTTTTCCGCCAGGTGTTATAGGCCGGGATGCGCTGGCGCTTGCGGATAATGCGGTCGACTTCCGCCCAGAGCAGAATCTCGTCCATGACGAACTGATCGCCGGCGCGCAGCGCGGCTGCCGCTTCGTCGCCAATCTTCAGAATGGCGGAGCGTGACACCGACTCTTTGTAATTCTCAATCTCGTTCTCAACGTAGAGCTCGTACTCGTACTTGAGAGAGCGAGGACTTGGTTGCGACATGGCGTCGGACAGGGGGGACAGGTGCTGAGCCAAGTGTTTAAACTAGGTCACCTGACCCAAGTCGCAAGAGTTCATTCGGCAAGCTCAACCGTCGCCGCTGTCTGGTGTGCCCGAGCGGTCGAGCACTTCCCGGACCTTCCGCGCCAGCGTGTCGGGAGAGAAGGGTTTCTGCAGATATGCGATTCCGGGCCTGAGGATTCCATGACGCACGATCGCGTCGTCAGTGTAGCCGGACATGTACAAAACCCTGGCGTCCGGGCGCAGCTTTACGAATCGTTCGGTCAGCTCGCGCCCGCTCATCTCCGGCATCACGACGTCGGTAAGCAGCAGATGAATTGGCGACAGGCGCTTTGACGCAATGCTCAGCGCGTCCCGGCCGGTCGGCGCTTCGAGTACGGTGTAGCCAAGGCGCTCGAGAATCTGTCGCGCGGCTACTCGCACAGCTGCGGCATCTTCGGCGAGCAATATCGTCTCCGTGCCGACCTGCAGCTGGGCCAGCTCGGGTTGCGCATACTTTTCGGCCGCCTCGTCAACGAGCGGGAAGTAGATCCTGAACGTCGTACCATGACCGGGCTCGCTGAACACTCGGATGAACCCGCTCGACTGCTTGACGATTCCGTAAGCCGTTGCGAGACCGAGTCCCGTTCCCTTGCCGATTTCTTTGGTGGTAAAGAAGGGCTCGAAGATCCGAGCGAGCGTCTGCTCGTCCATTCCTGTGCCTGTATCGGTCACCGCAAGCATCGCGAACCGCCCTGGATTGGCTCGCCAGTGGTCCCGCGCGAACTCGGCATCCATCTTCACGCTGGCGGTCTCGAGAATGAGTTTGCCACCCTGGGGCATGGCGTCGCGCGAGTTGACCGCGAGATTCATGATCACCTGCTCGAGCTGACCCGGATCGATCATCACCGCCACCGGCTCGCTCGTCAGAGTCGTCACCACCTCGACATCATCTCCAATCAGCCGGTTCAGCATCTTCTGCGACAGCGAGACAATCTCGTTGAGATTCACGAGTCGCGGCTCGATCACCTGCTGGCGGCTGAAGGCGAGAAGCTGGCGGGTCAATGAGGCCGCGGCGACTGCTGCTTTCCGAATTTGATCGAGGTCTTCGGCGCGCGGATCCTGTGGCGATACCCCCTCGAGCAGCATGTCGGTGTAACTCATGATCACCGTGAGGAGATTGTTGAAGTCGTGTGCGACGCCTCCGGCGAGGCGCCCGACCGCTTCCATCTTTTGCGCCTGGCGGAATTGGTCCTCGAGCGCGCGCTTCTCGGTCATATCCCGCAGCGCGGTGATGCGCCCTGGTCTGCCGGCGATCGTGTGTGTCTTCCCCGTGACTTCCAGCAGAATCTTCTTTCCATCCTTACGCCGTCCCACCACCTCGTAGGTTCCATCGACGCTGCTTGCGTAGCGCCGTTCGACCTCGGCGCGAGACTCCTCCGCGGCAAAGTCCGTGACGGGGCGACCGATCACTTCTTCCATTCGGTCGTACCCGAACATTTCGAGAAAACCGGGATTCACCTCCAGGAGGATGCCATCCTGGGCCACGTGAATCGCGTCGAATGAGGCGAGCGCGAGCTTCCGAAATCGATCAGCACTCTCCTCAAGGGCAAGCTGCGCCTCGCGCGACTCGGTAATGTCGAGAGAAACGCCAGCGATGCGATACACTTCACCCTGCTCGTTGCGGATGGGCACCGCATGCCCGAGCAGCCATCGCACGCTGCCGTTTGGCTGAACGACGCGGAAAACCACTTTGTCAGGTCGCTCGCCGCGCTGGATTCGGCCGAGGTGTTCTTGAAGCCGCGCCCGGTCCTCGCTGGGCAGCGGTTCCATGAAAGACTGGGGATCGTCATAGAGGCTCTGGCAGCTCCGGCCCCATACCTTTTCGTACGCGGGATTGATATACAGCGTTTGTCTCAGCTGTGAGTCAATGACGAAGAATACCTCGTCGATATTGTCCGCGAGCTGACGGAAGCGCTCTTCCCGGTGACGCGCCTCCGTATCGTGCCGGTGCCGGCTCAGATCGACGTTCGTCTGTTCGAGCTTGCGGGTGAACGCTGCCTCCGCGTCGGCCAGTCTCCGTCGTTCCGTTATATCACGGGTGACCTTCGCGAAGCCGACGAGGGTGCCATGTGCGTCCTTCAGCGCGGTAATGACGACACTGGCCCACATGCGGGAGCCATCCTTTCGAACTCTCCAGCCTTCATCCTCGAACCGGCCTTGGCTCTTCGCGATCTCGAGCTCCGTCCACGGCTCGTGTCGCGCGATGTCTTCCTCGGAGTAGAATTTCGAGAAGTGCTGGCCGATGATTTCCTCGGGGCGATAACCCTTGATGCGCTCCGCACCCTTGTTCCAGCTGACCACGATGCCTTCGCGATCGAGCATGAAGATCGCATGGTCCATAATTCCTTCGACCAGGATGCGATAGTGACCCTCGCTGGCGAGAAAGCTGTCAGGGACACTCTCTCCAGCGGGGCCTTGCCCGCTCATGAGAACCGCCGGGGAAGATTCTCCGGCGTCAGTATCATCTCACTTGGCGCTGCAACAAATGCCCGCGTTGTTGTTCCATCATCAGGTGCTCGGGCGCACCGCGAATGCAGCCGTGATCAACCCGATGCGGGCGGCGTAGCGGACGAGGCTTACGACATCGTGCATGCCGAGTCGCTTCATGACCTCACCGCGATGACTCTCGACGGTCTTCACACTGAGCTTGAGCTCACTCGCGATGTCCCGCGTGCGGTGACCCTCGGCAACCATGCGCAGCACCTCGATCTGTCGGGGAGTGAGGCGGTGCAGCGGCTGTCGGATCGAGACCGCAGTCGAGATCGAGGTCGGGAGGCGATTCAGGTAGGGCTTGAGGATCACGTCCTCGGCGCCGGCGCGGACGACCGCGACGGTGTGCTCGCCATTCATCGAATCGCTGACGACGATGAGAGGCGTGATGGGCCGCAGCCTCCGTAGGATCTGGAGGGCGGCACACACGCTGATCTGCGCGAGGGAGTAGTCCCAGAGAACCACGTCAGGAGAGAATTCGCTCAGAGCCGAAGCGAAGTCGCTTTCGGAGCCGACGCAGCGGGTCACGGGCTCCAAACCCGCGCGGCTCAACTCCTGCTTTATCAGCTCTACATCGCGCTCGCTGTTTTCGAGCATCAGAACACGTAAAGGCTTTGTCATATTGGGTACACACTTCGCACTTCGCTCACATCTCCACCGGGCGTTTTCTCGCAAGGACCGGTTTTTGGAGCCGTGTCGCGATTATTTTTGGAACTGACGTTGCCAACCCTTTCCTTTACTATACTTTGTTGTACTTTGTTGAGCAACGTCTGTGCCCTGACCTACGGTAGAGGTTCAGCAATGGCGGGGTCCGGACAGAGAGGTTATCACTACTCCGGCGAGGTGCCTATTGGGTAAACACCTGAGGCCTCAGGAGATAGCCGATGCGAACGAGCTCCTCGATATCGGCCAAGCCGCCGCATTCCTCAACGTCAGCGAAGCTTCGCTGAGGCGATGGACCAACTCGGGACGGCTGGCCTGCCTTCGCGTGGGACAGCGGCGAGAGCGGAGGTTCCGGCGCGCGGATCTCCTTGGATTCCTCGAGGGGCAGACGTCAGAGATTGTCCCATCCGTCTCGGGAGGCGTTGCGAATAAAGTCCCGGACGCGTCGGAAGGGCCCGTCACGATCACGCATGGGAGCCATCTCTGTGGGGTTTACGCCAGCGATCTCGGCCGCCTCACCCTCGCTGTTCCCTTTCTGCTCGAAGGGCTGAACAAGGGCAGTGTCTGTTTTCTGGTAGGACAGGTCCGCGCCCGAAACGATGTTCTCAGGAATCTGAAAAAAAAACGCCCCTCTCTTCAGGACGACATCGACGCGGGGCGTTTGATGCATTCGGAGTATCACCTCGGCCCCCGAGCACAGGTCAAATACTTTCGCACGCTGCTCGACAAAAGAGTCGCCGAGGGTGCCCAATCCTTCCGCATCATCGGTGATCTGTGGGGCATGCGCTCGAGGGCTACGCAGGAATCGATGCTGCAGTACGAAGCGGACTACGACCGTCTCATCGCTCGAGAGTATCCGGTCGTGACGCTGTGCGTGTACGACGCGCGGAAATTTTCCGGAGTGGAGGTCCTGAGCGCTCTCAAGGGCCACCGCGACACCTTTCGATATCCGCTCGAGAGAGCGCTCGCATAGCCGGAGTTTCCTGATCATAGCTCGTCGAGCCTGGTCTTTGCTATGTGCTGGTCTTTCCTTCGATGCGCTCAAGGACCACAATGACGGGTACGAGTTGCCAATGGGAAGATCGCTCGCTCGATGAGCTGACAGCGGATTGAATGCCGGAGCTTCCTGAAGTTGAGAGAGCAGCGCGGCAGCTCAAGCGCGCCGCTCTCGGAAAATCGATCGCGTCGGTAAGAGCGATCCATCCGGCTCTCAAGCGGAAGCTATCGCCGGCGCAGTCGCGCGCCGCCAAGGGAAAGCGGATCGAGGGCATCGAGCGACGCGGAAAGCACCAGCTCATTCACCTTGACAGCGGTGACACGCTCGTCGTCCACTTCCGCATGAACGGCGATTGGGAGGTCGGCACAACCGCTGACGCCCTCGACCGCTTCGCTCGCGCCGTGCTCGAGCTCGCCGACGGCACCCGGATCTCGCTCGTCGATCGCCGCGCTCTCTCCTCGATCACGCTCGACAAGAAGGGCGTGTCATCGCTCCCGAAGCTCGGACGGGAGGCCAGTGATCCGTCGCTCGACGCTGAATACCTGCGGTCAGCTCTCGCGCGTAAGAAGATCGCCATCAAGCCCGCCCTCATGGATCAGTCCGTCGTCGCCGGGCTCGGCAACATCTACGCTGCCGAAGCGTTATGGGAGGCGGAGATGAATCCACGCAAATCCGCGGCGAAAGTGAGTCGAGCCAAGTTGGCGACGCTCGTCGATGCGATCAGACTGGTGTTGAGCCCGAAGAAGCGGCTCCCGGGTCGGTACACCGACAAACGAGGCGCCAGCCGGTTCGCCGTGTACGATCGCGAGGGCAAGGTGTGCCGGCGCTGTGGAGGCACAATCAAGCGAATCACTCAGGCAGCGCGTTCCACGTACTTCTGCCCGTCATGCCAGCGGGGGTGAGCGTCAGTCCATTGCTTCGAGCAGCGCCCCCTTGATGTACCCCGTTTCCGGGATCGTCAGCACCTCGGGATGGTCCAACGGTTGCCCCGTGAGCGCGCGGATCGCGACGCGGCGTCCGCTGTCCGCAGCCGCATCGTGCAGCATCTCCAGAAAGAGCGGTTTGGTCAGATGAAAGCTGCAGCTCGCCGTGTACAGGAGTCCGCCCGGCGCGAGCAGGCGTAGCGCGCGAAGATTGATGTCCTTGTATCCGCGGATTGCTCCCGGCAGGGCTGAGCGTGTCTTTGCGAAAGCCGGAGGATCGAGGACGATCGTATCGTAAGTGATTCCTTCGCGCTCCTTCTCCCGCAGATAGTCGAACGCGTTCGCTTCAACGAACGAGATGTTGTCGAGTGAATTTAGCGTCGCGTTCTCGGCGGCTCTCATAAGGGCAGGACCCGACGCGTCCAACGCCGTTACATGAGTCGCCTTCTTCGCCAGATGCAGGGCGAACGAGCCGTGGTAGCTGAAACAGTCGAGCGCTCTCCCTCGCGCCACGATTCCGACGAGGTGCCTGTTTTCCCTCTGGTCGAGGAACGCGCCCGTCTTCTGTCCTGTCCAGGGCGCCGCCAGAAACCTGATTCCGTACTCGTGCACCTCGATCTCGCGCGGGACCTCGCCATGCAGAACGACTGTCTCCCGCGGCAAGCCTTCCTTCGCGCGGAGCGGCACGTCGTTACGCGCGAGAATTCCCGCAGGCTCGGCCAGCGAGCGCAGCGAAGTCAATATCTCCTCTCTGAACCGCTCGAGTCCCGCGCTCATGAACTGCACGACCAGCCAATCGTCGTAGCGGTCGCAGACGAGGGACGGACATCCATCCGCCTCGCCATGCACGAGGCGGAACGCGTTGGTGTGATCCTCGAGGGGCACTCGCCGCGCGATCGCCGAAGCGAGGCGCTCGTCCCACCATGCCTGGTCGATCACCGCGTCGGGATCGGCATCGAGCATCCTCAAAGAGATCTCGGACAGCGGACTCCAGAGCGCCCAGCCGAGCGGTTTGCCGCGATGGTCGTGCACCAGAACGGCGCCGGCTTCTACCACCGGCCGTTCCGTCACATCCGTGCGATAGATCCATGGATGCCCGCTGATCCAGCGGCGGGCTCCCTTAGCGTTCACACGGGCCACAGTCATTCGTGAAGCTAACGCCAGGGCAAAGTTCTTTGGTGATCAATGGCCACCACGAGAGTATCAACGCCAGCCCATGCAGCATTGAGTACGTATGCTTCTTGCAAAGCGCGCCGATATGAAGGGCATTCTCCCACTCTCGGTCGGCGCGGCCACAACCGGGCTGCTCTACCGCGAGCACAGGATGCGCACGAAGGCCGAGCGACTGAGCGCGGCAACGCTGGAGACGCTGCTCAACGCGATCGATGCCAACGACGCCCAAACCGGCGGTCACGTCCGACGGGTCGCCACATACGCGCTCATACTTGGCGAAGCGGCCGGACTGGACGAGCACACACTGCATACCGTCGAGCGGGTCGCGCTTTTCCACGACATCGGCAAGCTTCATGGGGCGCTCACGGACATCTTCCACGATCAGTCCAAGCTCACTCCGGAGGAACGACGCGCGGTGAGAACACACCCACAGCGCGGCGCCGAGGTGCTCGAGCCGCTGAGCGCGTTTTATCCTGAGCTCGGGAAGGGCGTCCTCGCGCACCACGAGCGCTGGGATGGCACCGGCTATCCGCGCGGACTCAAGGGGAAGCGAATTCCGTTACAGGCCCGCGTCGTTGCGATCGCCGACAGCTTCGACGCGATCACACACCAGCGCCGCTACAGTCACGCGCGCAGCTTCAGCGACGCGAGGCGCGCGATCGCCGCAGGGAAGGGGACGCAATTCGACCCCGAGCTGGTCGAACTGTTTCTGAGTCCTCCGGTGCTGGCAAAAATCGACGAGGCAATGCGCCACGCCCACATGCCACAGAAGAAAAGGCGGGGGAACCGGAGGCGCGGAGAGACTCAGCCCGCGCCCGACATCACTTTCCGATGGAGTTCGCGATCGCGCGGGTCGCCGTCTCGGGATCGTCAGCTTTGAATATCGCGTTGATGACCGCGACACCCGCCGCGCCAGCGACAGTGATCTGAAGCGCGCGGTCGGCGGTTATCCCGCCCACTGCCAGCGCGGGATGCGCCACGAGTGCCGCGAGTCGCTTGAATCCCTCGACGCCAATCGCGGAGCCGGCATCGCTCTTCGAATCCGAGCCGTATACGGGTCCAATGCCGACGTAGTCGGCGTCTTTCGCGTTCGCCAGCTCGGCGTCACTCCCGAGTGACGCGCCGACTATGAAATCCGCCGGAACAAATCTTCGGATCGCCGCGACAGGAAGATCCGCTTCGCCCACGTGAACTCCGGCCGCGCCGGCGGCGAGGGCGATGTCGGCGCGGTCGTTGACGATGACCGGCACGGATACTTTGCTCATGATCGCCCGGGTGATCTCAACCACCTCGCGCGATGTCGCGCTCTTGAGCCTCACCTGGACGCTCGTGGCCCCGCCTCGAACCGCTGCCGCCACCCGATCCACCAGCGTCGCGCGCCGATCCTCGGCGTCGTCCGTAATGGCGACGAGACGCAGGATCTTCGGATCGAGCATCTACGCGCTAGCGGCTTGCGCTTGTCGTCCTGCTGGAGGCGCGCTTTCTCGTGCTCGACGCATGACTGGTCGCCTTCTTCGCGGTCGGCTTTGCGGTCGTGCCGCTGGCCTTGGAAGTCGTTTTGCTCACCGTCTTCGCCGGCGTCTTGCTTGTTGAGCGCGAAGAAGTCTTGCCCGATCGGCTGGCCGCGCTCGGGTTATTTGATCCAGTGGAGGCCATCGCCAGCATCCGTGGCGCCGGCTTCTTCTTCACGGGTGTCGCGGCGCGTATCTGCCTGATGGCAGTCGTGTGCTCATCGAGCGTCATACGGAATTCGTGGTGACCATCCTTGCTCGCGACGAAGTACAGATAGGGGACGTTCGCCGGATTCGCCGCCGCCGCGAGGCTCGCCGAGCCCGGGGACGCAACCGGTCCCGGCGGTAGACCCTTGTGTATGTAAGTGTTGTACGGCGACGCGACTTCCAGATCCTTGTACAGCACTCGCCCGACGTGATGTCCGAGCGCGTATTGAATCGTTGGATCGGCCTGGAGGAGCATCCCTCTGCGCAGGCGATTGTAGTAGACCGCCGCGATGACCGGGCGCTCCTCAGGTAGCCGGGCTTCTCTCTCGACGATGGATGCCATCGTCACGAGATCGTTGCGATTGATCTTGAGATCTACGAGGCTCGAATCCCAATCCGGTTTCCAGCGACGCTCGAATGAGTAGACCATCTCGCGCACGGCCTGACGCGCTGTGGTCCCGACCGGGAAAGCGTAGGTATCGGGAAAGACGTACCCCTCGAGACTCGGATTGGGAATATCGAGTCTGGCGAGCAGCGCGGTATCGCGGACCGCAGCTTCGACCGATTCCGCGGGCACTTTGAGCGTGCGCGCCAGCAGAGGCGTGATCTGCGCGAGCGTGTACCCCTCGGGTATCGTGATCGTGTTGACGAGCCCGCGTCCGCCGTTGAGCGCGCTGACGATGTCTTTCCAGGGCGTCCCATGCTTGAGCAGGTACGTGCCTGGCTTGATGTTGCGATCGCCGCCAGTGAGACGGCCGTAGATGCGGAACATCTTCGGCGAACCGACAACGCCATTGCGGGCCAGCGAGTCTGCCGCCTGGGCGAAGCTGGCTCCGCGCGGAACGATCACGCGCGTCGGCGCTCCGTGCGGCTGACCCGCGCAGGCAGCGGCAAACACGCACGCCACGACGAGCGTGGAGCGCGAATCAGCTCTGAACATTGAGCGCCTGTTGAAGCAGAATCGCCGCCGCGAGCGAGTCAACGTCGCCCTTTCTGCCGCGGGTGGATTCTCCCATCTCTTTGACTGTACGCAATGCTGCCGCCGTGGTAAACCGTTCATCTAAGAAACGAACGGGCATGCCAGTACGTTTCGCGATTTCGGCCCCCAAAGCACGGATTTCTTCCGTCCAGGCCGTCTCGTTGCCCTCTCCGTCGAGCGGAAGGCCTATTAGGTACCCCAGAGCGCCCAGCTCCGTAGCGCGCGCGACAATTTTTGTGATGGGGGGTCTTTTGCCTTCCCGCCGCTCGATGAACCCCGCCGGCGAGGCGATCATGCCCAGAGGATCGCTGATTGCGAGGCCAATCCTCTTCCGGCCGTAGTCCACCGCGAGAAATCGAGCGAGCCCGGCGTTCACTCAGGTCTACCCCTGCGCCATCTGGGTGAAGAATTCCTTGTTGTTCTTCGACTTCGCCATCTGCCGCAGCAGGAACTCGATCGCCTCGGCTTCTGGCATGTCGGCGAGGAATTGCCGGAGCAGGATCGAGCGATTGATCTCTTCCTGAGTGAGCAGAAGCTCTTCTTTCCGCGTGCCCGACCGGAAGATGTCAATGGCTGGGTAGACGCGGCGATCTGCAATTTTGCGATCCAGGACGAGCTCCATGTTGCCTGTGCCCTTGAACTCCTCGAAGATCACGTCGTCCATGCGCGACCCGGTCTCGGTGAGAGCGGTGGCGATGATCGTGAGCGAACCCCCGCCTTCGATGTTGCGCGCCGAGCCGAAGAACCGCTTTGGCTTATGGAGCGCGCTGGCATCGACGCCGCCAGAGAGAATCTTCCCCGATTGCGGCGCGACCGTGTTGTGCGCGCGGGCAAAACGCGTCAGCGAATCGAGCAGAATCACCACATCCTTGCCGTGCTCGACGAGCCGCTTCGCCTTTTCGAGCACCATGTCCGAGACCTGCACGTGCCGCGCTGCTCCCTCGTCGAAGGTGGAGCTCACGACTTCCGCGCGCGTGGTGCTCGCGATCATCTCAGTCACTTCCTCCGGCCGCTCGTCGATCAGCAGCACGATGATAGTGACCTCCGGATGATTCTCGGCGATCGCGTTCGCCATTTTGTGAAGCAGGATCGTCTTTCCAGCGCGCGGCGGGGAGACGATGATTCCGCGCTGCCCCTTTCCGATCGGCGCCATCAGGTCCATGACGCGCATGCTGAGATCGCCATCCTTCGTCTCGAGGCGAAGTCTCTCGTCAGGATATTGCGGACGCAGGTTGTCGAACGGAACGCGATCCTTCGCCTTCTCGGGATCTTCGGCGTTGACGCTCTCGACCTTGAGCAGCGCGAGGTACCGCTCCCACGGCTTGGGCGGCCGCACTTGCCCCCGGATGTCATCTCCCGTCCTCAAGCCGAACCGCTTTATCTGGGACGGTGAGACGTAGATGTCGTCCGGACCCGGCAGGTAGCTCCAGTCCTGGCTCCGCAGAAATCCATAGCCCTCGGGCAGGATCTCGAGTACGCCATCGCCATGCAGCATGACGTCCGTATCGAGCAGATTCTGCTCGATCTGGAAGATGAGATCCTGCTTCCGGAGACCCGACGAGCCGTCAATCTTGAGCCCGTCGGCCATCTCCTGGAGCTCGGTCACGGATTTTCGCTTTAACTCGGCGATATCCACGCGATGGGGAGAGAAATGAGGTAGGAGCCTGCTGGGAACCCGAGCCTGAGGGAGCCCGGAAAGTACGGGTGTTGGGTGTGGACTGCGTGCGGGGGAGGACGGAGGGTCGCGCGTCACAGCGCGCGATTCACCTCGAAGCTAACGGTGACGAAAAATGCGGTCAAGTCAGAATCTGATGTAGCGTAGCGGATGGCTCTTGACGTCCTTGATGAGCGAGGCCAACAGGGCATGGGTGCGGTCCAGCTGCCGGGTGAGAACACTGTCCGAATGGGCGGCGGCGATCGCGCTCACGGGATTCGAGAGCAGGCCGCGCAATGTATCGACTTCCGCGAGGACGTGACTGGCGTTCGTAACGAGGGTGGTGTCGCGCCTGAAGCGACCGATATTTCCCTTGTTCGACGACATCAGAGCTCGGATGGAATCGGCCGCCGCCATCGCGTGTGATGCCCGCGCCCGGAGGTCGGCGCGCATCGATCGGGCGATGGTGCCGTTTTTCCCCGTCGCTCTCGCGCTCAGGCTCGACATGCCGGCGCTCACATCCGCCAAATCGGGAAGTCCGCTCGCGCGATAATTCCCGAACGTGCCGACTGGCCGGCCGAGGTTGTCGGCCAGCTCTTTCGTCGCCGCGCCGAGCGCGGCGAATTCGGGTCCGATGGTCGCCACGTCTTCGCTGAGATCCGCTACCTGCGCTTTCGGCCGTGCGTGTATCGTGTCACCATCGTGAAGGGGCCGCGCGTCCATCGTCCCCGGCGAGATGGACACGACGAGAGTTCCAATCAGGCTCCCGCCCGGCTTGATCTGCGCGTATGAATCCCGGCGCACGCTGGGAAGCGCCTCCGCGAGGAGCTCGGTCCTGATCAGAATCCGCTCCGATTCAGGCGCGGTAACCGGGCGGAAGGAAACGTCCCTGACGATTCCCTCCTTTTCCCCAGCGAGCCACACTTCGGTCCCGGAAAGGATGCCGGGTGCTTCGGCGGTTACGACGTAGAGGGTTACTTTCTTGCCGTGCAGACCACCCACGCGCGCAAACAGCAGGACGGCTACGGTAAGGGCGGTGATCACCGTCACCGCGATCATACCTCCCTTCAGCTCTCTCCAATGAAGTTGCCGTGGCATTTGAGCGAATATAAACACGAGCTATCGGGACCGCTTATCTTATTGCGCATACATGACGGCCAATAACGCTACGGCATGCTGATAGGCGTCCCGCGAGAGATTGCGAGCGGAGAGAGGCGCGTCGCGCTCGTGCCGGAAGTCGTCCCGTTGCTTACGCGCGCGGGGCATCGCGTGGTTATCGAGCGCGACGCCGGACTGCGAGCCGGTTTTATCGACGACGCTTATCGCGCCGTCGGCTGCGAAGTTGTCGACACGTCCGCGGAGATCTATTCGAAGGCGCAGATGGTTCTGAAGGTGCAGCGTCCCGGACGCGCGGAATCCAGCGGCGAGGCCGAGCTGGACATGCTCGCTGAAGGCACGGTTCTCATCGGCTTGTTCCAGCCGTCCGCCGATCCGGCCCTTTTTCAGCAGCTGGCCGACCGGAAGATCATCGCGTGCAGCATGGAGCTGGTGCCGCGGACGACGCGCGCTCAGATGATGGATGCGCTGTCCTCGCAGAGCACCGTTGCCGGCTACAAGGCGGTCCTGCTCGCGGCTAACGCACTTCAGAAGTTCTTTCCCATGCTCATGACGGCGGCGGGCACGGTGCGTCCCGCGCGCGTACTCGTCATCGGGGCCGGGGTCGCCGGACTGCAGGCCATCGCGACAGCGCGCCGCATCGGAGCGGTCGTCGAGGCCTTCGATACGCGGCCCGTCGTCAAGGAGCAGGTGCAGAGCCTCGGGGCGACCTTCGTCGAGCTCGACGTACACCTTGAAGACGCGCAGGACTCGGGCGGTTACGCGCGCGAGCTGAGCGATCAGCACATTCGGCGCGAGAAGGAATTGATCCACAACCACGCGCTGCAGGCCGACGTGATCATCACCACCGCGCTGGTGCCGGGAAAGGCGGCGCCGGTGCTGGTGACCGCGGAGACAGTCAAGGCAATGCGGCCCGGCTCCGTGATCGTCGATCTCGCCGGCGAACAGGGTGGCAACTGCGAGCTGAGCGTGCCTGGGGAAACAGTCGTTAGGCACGATGTCACGATCATTGCGCCGCTCCATATCTCGAGCGAGCTCGCCTATCACGCGAGCCAGATGTACGCGAAGAACATCTCCGCGCTCGCGATTTTGCTCGCGCCGAAGGGCGAGCTCAATCTCAATTTCGGCGACGACATCATCGACGCCGTAGTCGTTACCGCCAATGGCGAAATCCGGCATGAGCCGACGCGCCTGCGGCTGGGTCTGCCGCCTCTCAAACCATCCACTGTGGAGTCCGCCAAGTGAGTCCGGAGCTGGTTCTCGGCATCTACGTCTTCATCATGGCGATCTTCGTCGGCTTCGAGGTGATCAGTCGCGTCCCCTCGGTGCTGCACACGCCCCTCATGTCGGGGACGAACGCGATCCACGGCATCGTGGTGCTCGGCGCGTTCCTCGTTGCCGGCTCCGCGGACACCCCGCTTCTTCACGCGCTGGGGTTCATCGCCGTCGTGTTCGGCGCGGCGAACGTGTTTGGCGGGTTCGTCGTGACGGATCGCATGCTCGAGATGTTCAAGAAGCGCGAGACCGCCCTGCCCAAGGCGGAGGCCGAGAAAAAGAATGCTTGATTTCCGCGAATCGGTGATAGCTCTCAGCTACATCGTCGCCGCGGTGTTTTTCATTTTCGGACTCAAGCACCTGAGTTCGCCCGCTACGGCGCGGGCCGGCAATCGCCTCGCCGCAATCGGAATGGCGCTCGCGCTCGGCGTGACGCTGTTGGACCGGCAGATCGTGTCTTTCTGGACGATCGCCATTGGAACGTTGATTGGTGCAGCGATAGGCGTGTACTTCGCCAGGACCGTTCAGATGACCGCGATGCCGCAGATGGTCGCGCTCTTCAACGGCATGGGCGGAGGGACGGCGGCGCTGGTGTCTGTGGCGGAGTTCCTGCGGCTCACGCGAGCGGGCGATGCAATCGGATGGGGCGAGGGCGCATCGATCGTGCTCGGAACCGCGATCGGCGCGATCTCGCTTACGGGAAGCATCATCGCGTTTGGAAAGCTTCAGGAAATTCTTCCCGGAAGGCCGCTCCAGTTTCCGCTGCAGCGGCTGATCAACGCGCTGATTCTGCTCTCGGTACTGGGGCTCGGTGGGTTCGTCGTTATCGGTGGAGGCGGCTCGACTGCGCTCTGGCTGCTTTTCGCCGCGGCGCTGGTGCTCGGCGCGATGTTCGTGCTCCCGATCGGCGGCGGAGACATGCCGGTCGTGATCTCCATCCTCAACTCGCTTACTGGCCTCGCCGCGGCGCTCACCGGATTCGTGCTGCACAATCAGATGCTCGTGGTGGCGGGAGTTCTCGTCGGGGCGTCCGGCACATTGCTCACACTGCTGATGAGCAGGGCGATGAATCGATCTGTGGGCAACGTCCTGTTCGGCGCGTTCGGGGCGGCGGCAAGTGATGCCGTGGCCACCGCCAGCGCGGTTGGGCGCACTGTTCGCCAGACGACGGCCGAGGACACAGCGATCGCTCTCGCCTACGCCAGGAGCGTGGTGATCGTGCCGGGATACGGCCTCGCGGTCGCGGAAGCGCAGCACACGGTCAGGGAGCTCGCCACTGATCTGGAGAAGCGCGGAGTCGATGTGAAGTACGCCATTCATCCGGTCGCGGGTCGCATGCCCGGGCATATGAACGTGTTGCTGGCGGAGGCGAACGTGCCGTATGACCAGCTACTCGAGATGGATCAGGTCAACGGCGAATTCCCGCAGACAGACGTCGTACTCGTAGTGGGTGCGAACGACGTCGTGAATCCGGCTGCGCGCGACGATCCGTCGAGTCCGATTTACGGAATGCCGATTCTCGATGTGGATCGTGCGCGTAACGTCATCGTCCTCAAGCGCAGCATGGGCCACGGCTTCGCCGGAATCGAAAACGCGCTCTTCTATAACGAGAACACGCGGATGTTGTTCGGGGACGCGCGCCAGTCGTTGACCCAGGTGGGTCAGGCGCTCAAGTCGGTGTAGGTCAACCCCGTAGGACCTAGGGCGAATGTCTTGCGCTAAAAGTTAGGCTAGGGCGTCCATGCCGCCGTTCGACCGCACGGATCTCTCGCGGTGGATAGGCGCCCTGACCGCCCGATCGCTTCCGCCTGACTGGATGTACTGGCGCAAAGCCTCGTGCCGCGTTGGTTGCCGTCGACGTTCGAACTTTACTTTGGCTACGGTGTGACAGTGATCGTGTCAAACGCCGTCCAGTGCCACGCATAGCCTCCGCGGTAAAAATAGCTCCCCGGTATGACGTGGAATTCACTCAGATCGGATGCGACCTTGAACTCGTATAGCCAGCGTTTGGTCTCGAAAGGTTCAAAGAATAAAGTCGAGGAGTCTGCTGCTTTTTGGAAACCCGAGATGCCTCCCGATGACCCGCGGAGGCTGACCCCGAAGGCGTATCGCGTGAGTGAATCCCCAGGAGCGGGAGCAGCGACGATAGCGGCTCGCCCTACCGGATTTCGGACACTGACTTCCAGCGCGAGCCAACGTTGGCCATCTGCCTCGGGCGGCCTCAGTTCGATGCCGGAAGCAACCTCGAGCGACTCAGAAGGGACAACGACATAGTTCTCGTGGGGAGAGTGCCACCGCCCGGCGTCTTCCACGCACGCATCACGACACGTCACGACTGAGGCGCATGCACCTAGAAACTGTGAGCGCGGATGTCCAGTCTTTTGGAGCAACGCATGGAGCATTTCGTGCCGCACTACCGCGCCTTGGTCAATCACTTCGTCGCCGAGCACGATGCGATTCGTACGGCTAGCCCAGAAACCACTAACCGCTTGGCCTTCGTGCAAGAGCCCCATGCCCGGCACTCGGTACCACTGGACGCTTCTCAGGTCACCTGAGTGCCCCGAGCACGCCTCGGTCATCGACCACCAGCGCGCGAAGACCGAAGGTGGGTCAAAGGCCTTCGCGTTGGGCGGCAACGGCGCAGCGATAAAGTTGCATGCGCCGAAGACGCACAGGATGAGAAATGTAAACGGAATGGCAAGTCCGTCGTCGCGCAACGGCGCCCTTCGTAGAGGATCTCTCAACCGGAAGCCCTCGTTGAAAACAAGCTCTCATGCCGCGCTAAACGATGTCTCACTATGGAGCACCCTGACGCCGACGTAGCGCAGCCAGCCGGCGTTACCACCAGTGATAATGGTAACGCCGGCTCCTGTCGACACGTTTTATAGAGCTTCGTAGAGAAAACAATGCACATCAACTGCCAATTAATCCGGCCGAGGAGGATGGCGCAACGTCAGCATGTTCTTCCTGAGCCACAACCCGCGTTTGTCTGTAGTAGCTCGCGCCATCCTTGATTTCAGCGCCGAGCGATCCTGAAACTCCGCGCGGCTAAGACGCCGCCAAGAAAACCGCCGATGTGCTCCTGCCAGCTGATCCCCGGCGTGCCCGGCATCATGCCGAGGACGAGACCACCCCACACCACGGTGACGGCCACGCTGAGAAGTATGCTACTGACGCTACGCGCGTACCAACCTGCCAGCATCAGAAATCCGAGATAGCCGAAGATCACGCCGCTCGCTCCGATGTGCACCGAGCCGGAAGCGCCGAGCAACCACGCGGCCAGTCCGGATCCGAGCATTCCCGCGACCGTCACCGGGATGAAGTGTCGCTCGTCCCGAAGCATCACCATCCACCCCAGCGCCAGGAACGGGATGCTGTTGGCGACGATGTGATTGAGATTGGCGTGCAGGAACGGCGCGAACAGAATGCCGCGGAGTCCAATCGTCGTGCGGGGGATGACGCCCAGCACCAGGAGCGCGCCGCCAAGGAGCGTGTTCACGACGAAGACCGCCCAGAACACCGCGAGCGTGCCGCCCAAGACCACTGCCTGGGTTTTGAGAGTGCTCGTTATGCTACGCGCGCGATCGTCGACGATGATCCGCGATTTGGAGGATCGCATATCCTGCTGAGGGGACGTTCTGCCGACTGATTTGGCATCGATGCAAAAGTCGCAGAGAAGAGGGTGGGATCAAATGCGCGCGGCGGGACTCGAACCCACGACCTTCGGCTCCGGAGGCCGACGCTCTATCCAACTGAGCTACGCGCGCAGTGTAACGACTGCCCAGAGGGA
>Ga0208078_1000140_pt1 | contig 19498 bp, 15 predicted proteins | sample NGESurdeep072012_3_FD_184468 | JGI IMG/M metagenome (GOLD analysis project Ga0208078, IMG submission 184468) | Arctic peat soil microbial communities from Barrow, Alaska - NGEE Surface sample 53-2 deep-072012 (SPAdes) | ecosystem: Environmental > Terrestrial > Soil > Wetlands > Peat ...
GTGAACGATTCCGATTTCGAGGTGCAGATCGAGCAGCACAAGGGTCTCGCCGTCGTCGATTTCTGGGCGACCTGGTGCGCACCGTGCCGCATGGTTGGACCCGTGCTCGATCAGCTGGCGATCGAATATGAAGGCAAGGCGAAGGTCGCGAAGGTCGATGTGGACGTGAACATCAAGACCATGACCAAATTCAACGTGAGATCGATTCCCGCGATTCTCTTCTTCAAGGACGGGAAGCTCGTCGATCAAGTGATCGGCTTCATGGGCAAGCCCGCGCTGGCGGAGAAGTTCAGGCAGCACGCCGCCGCGTAATCGACGGAGTCCGTCGCCAGACGACTCATGAGCTCCGCTAAGGCCGCGGTGCGAGCCGAGTCGGGGGTGCTCTTTCTGGTGAGCACTCCGATCGGCAATCTGGGAGACATGTCACATCGCGCGGTCGAGGTTCTCTTCTCGGCCGCGCTTGTCGTTGCGGAGGATACGCGCCACTCACGGCGCCTGTTCGACCACTACCGCATCGCGACGCCGCTCAGCTCGTACCACGAGCACAATGAGGCGAAGGAGACACCGCGGCTCATCGCCCGACTTCTCGCTGGTGACTCCATCGCCCTGATATCCGATGCGGGGACGCCGCTCATCTCCGATCCCGGCTCACGTCTCGTCGCAGCCGCGCTGGAGGCCCAGGTGCCGGTGGTGCCGGTTCCGGGCGCATCGTCGGTCATGGCGGCGCTCGTCGGATCAGGGCTGCCGCTGGAGCGATTCACATTCCTTGGATTCCTGCCGCGCAAGGGAAAGGAGCGCGGCGAGATCATGAGCGAGATCGTCGATTCTCGCGTTACGGTCGTGCTGTTCGAAGCGCCGAATCGGGTGAGCGCAACGCTCGAAGCGTTGGTCACCGCCGGTGCCGGCCAACGGCGCGCGGTCGTCGCGAGAGAACTGACCAAGAAGTTCGAGGAGTTCAGGCGCGGCAGCGTCGCGGAGCTGGCGAGCGTATACGGTAAAGCCGACCCGAAGGGCGAGGTCGTGCTGGTGATCGCGGGAGCGGAAGCGCGCACGGTCAGTGAGGGCGACCTGAACAATGCGGCGAATAAACTCCGCGCCGAGGGAAAATCTCCGCGCGATGTGATGGACTACCTCGTCTCGGCACTCGGCGCGTCACGGAACGCAGCCTACAAAATCGCGCACGAGAGCGAGGCGTGAGCGCGCAGGTGAAGGACGAGTCTCGAGCAACCCAACGCCCTATAGAGGTGACCAACTGAGATGCCCGCCACAAGATTCCGCCCCGGAAAAATCGTCTGCGTCGGACGCAACTACCGCGAGCACGCAAAGGAGCTCGGAAATGAGGTTCCAAAGGAGCCGCTCATCTTCCTGAAGCCGCCCTCGAGCGTGGTCTGGGAAGGCGAGCCAATTGTGCTGCCTGGCGCTTCCTCCAGGGTCGAGTACGAAGGCGAAATTGGAGTCGTCGTAGGGAAGACCCTTAAGGGAGTGTCTGAAGGTGATGCGGCTCGTGGAATCAGGGCGATCATCGCGGTCAACGACGTGACGGCTCGCGACCTCCAGAAAACCGACGGACAGTGGACTAGAGCCAAGGGTTTTGATACCTTTTGTCCTCTGGGAGAGGAGTCGTCAAAGCTTCCGGACCTCGACAGTCTTACCGTCGTCACGCGAGTGAACGGCGTCGAGCGACAGCGGGGGAAAAGCGGCGAGATGGTCTTCTCGATCCCATCCCTCCTCGCATACATCTCGCGCATCATGACATTGGATCCAGGGGACCTCGTCGCAACTGGAACACCATCGGGTGTCGGACCGCTCGCCCCTGGTGACGTAGTTGAGGTGGAGATTCCCGGTGTCAGCCGCGTGAGCAACCCCGTTAAGGAGAGCCGATAGTGCCTGCCTTCACAGATCGACTGCTCAGCCTACCAGAATATCCTCTCGCCAAGATCCCGGAACAGAAGCGAGAGCTCATCGCTCGCGGTGTGGATGTCATCGATCTCGGAGCCGGCGACGCGGACCTCGCGCCGCCGCCCGCTGTGATCGAGCGAATCGCCGAAGCCGCGCGTATCCCAACTATGAGTCGCTACGGGTTCGCTCTTGGCCTCGTCGAGTACCGCGAAGCGGTTGCGAGATTCATGAAGCGAAGATTCGGCCAGGAGTTTCACCCCATCAAGGAGATTATTCCTCTCATCGGGTCGAAAGAGGGAATCTCCCATCTCGCCTTCGCGTATCTCACGAAGGGCGACTACTCCATCGTGCCCGAGCCCGGCTACAACTCGTACCTGGGCGGCACGCTGCTGGCCGAGGCGACGCCTTACAAGTACCCGCTCCGGCCCGAAAATGGATTCCTGATCGATCTCGACAAAATCCCGGCTGAGGTACTCAAGAAGACGAAGATCCTCTACCTCAACTATCCGAATAACCCGACCTCTGCGACCGCTCCCACGGAGTACCTTGAGGATATAGTCCGGCGCTGCAAGGAACTGGATATCCTGCTGGTGTATGACAATGCCTATTCCGAGCTCGCCTACGACGGGTACGTGCCCCCGAGCATCTTCGAGATCAAGGGCGCGCGCGACGTCGCCATCGAGTTCCACTCGATGTCGAAGACGTACAACATGACGGGTTGGCGTTGCGGGTGGGCGTGCGGCAAGCAGGAGTTCGTTGGCGCGCTGGGGAAAGTGAAATCGTTCATCGATACCGGGACCTTCATGGGAGTTCAGGCAGCCGCGGCAACCGCGCTGGACAAGTGCGCTGATTGGATCCCGACCAACGTCGCCGCCTTCAAGGAGCGTCGTGACGCGGCGGTCGAGGCGTTCTCGGCGGCGGGTTTTCCGGTCGCCCCGCCCAAGGCCACGATGTACATCTGGTGCCCGCTCCCCAAGAACATTCCGAGCGCCGTGTTCGGCGAGCGCCTGCTGCAGGATGAAGGCGTGATCGTATTGCCGGGCTCTCTGTTTGGTCCGGGTGGCGAAGGATTTTTCCGCGTGTCCTTCATCACATCGCCTGACCGCCTGCGTGAAGCAGCAACCCGCGCCGGACGCGTTCTCAAGCGTCTGCAAGCGCAAGCTGGGGACGACGCTCGCTCGGGTCGCCGTCCGGAAGCGCAGGGGATGGCGCGAGCCTGATGATTTTCCGCCGCGTCGCGACGGAGCCCGAAGCGCCGGGGAGGAAGGTTTCCACTTCCTTCCTCCTGTCCCTCGGCGTGCACGTCTTGGTCGTGATCGCGTTCATGCGGATGCTGATTCTGAACGCCGATTTCTCGACGAATCCGAAGCGCGAGGTGGTCCCTCAGCAGCGCGTCGGATTCGTGAGGTTGGCTAAGCCGGGTGAGAAGCCAACACCTGGAAAAAGCGGAGGCGATGGGCGTCCAGAGAAATCTCGTGAGATTCACGTGACGCCGCCCACGTCAGTCCCCACAACGATTCCGTCTCCTTCAACCGCGGTGACCACGCCGGCCGAGGAGGAGGGAACGGGTCCGCTCGTGGGTGGCGGAGGCCCGGTGCGAGGTGTGCGCCCGTCTTATTCTGATGGACGGCTCTGGAGTCCGCCGTCGCCGATCGTCGCGCCCCCCAAGACCGTCGCGCAGACGATCGACAGCCTCATCGCCGACGCGATTGCGCCCTACAACGATTCCGTCGCGGCGGCGGCGCAGGGACGCGATCCGACCGATTGGACCATCAAGAAGGGCGGCTACAAGTGGGGAATCGACAAGCGGGCGATCAGACTTGGTCCCTTTTCGATTCCGACGGCGCTGCTCGCGATGCTACCGCTCAACCTTCAGGGGAATCCGACAACGATGGAGCGCGATCGCACTTACGCCGCCATGAATCGGGACATCACGTGGCACGCGCAGCAGGCGATCAACGATGCGGATTTCATGAAAGCCGTTCGCAGCATCCGGGAGCGAAAGGAGCGTGAGCGGGCCGCCGCGCTCGCGGGCTCATCGTCCAAGGACGGGGCCGGGGATCCCCATCAATAGGACGTTACCACAAACTACAAAAGAACGGGTGGGAGGCGTCAGAGGCGTAGTTGCCAGTTTGTCAGTTCACTACGCCCGGACTTGTCTCGGCGGCGTGAAAGTGCCTGCTCTCGTCCAAGCCCGCTCAGGCGGGTTTTTTTGCGTCCAAACCGAACGGCCTGTGAACACGTCTGGGTACAGGCAACGCGGGGTCAGGCCCTCTCACGCCACCGAGGCAAGTCCGGGCGTAGTGAACTAACGACTGGCAACTATGCCTCTGACGCCTCCCGCCCGTTCTGTTGTTCTTGCGATGGAGCCGGTCTCGGCTCGCAGTTCCCAGCCTAGGAAAACTGCGCGAACCCGACCGTATTCCCGCCCGGTTCCCGAACGTATATCTCCGTGCTCCCGTAGAACGTTTCATGGCGAGGCTTCACCACGGGCGCGCCCTCGAGAGCCTTGGCCACGGTGTCGAGGTCCCCGACCGTGATGAAGAGAGCGACCGAGTGTCCCATCAGCTCGCCCGCCGATCCGGGCTGCTCGCTGATTACGCTCGTGCGCGTCTGGTACATGATCTCGATGCCCGCCTTCTGCACGCTGGCGAATATGAGCTTTCCGTCAGGGCCGGGAACCTGATTCGTGACCTCGAACCCGAGGCGATCAGTCCAGAACTTGATGCAGGGCTCAACCGCCTCCACGATCAGGACAGGGGTCAGCTGCTTGAGCGCGGGAAGGGGCATACCCGAGGAGTCGATTTTTTCATCAGCCATCTTTGCACCTCAGATTGGTCCCCACCTTAACGAAAAAACGGCCGGCCTGCGAGGCCGACCGCTCACATCGTTCATCTCGGTCCTGCTACGACTGCATGGCGGTGCTGCTCTGCGCGTCGAAGCCGGGACGGAAGACTCCGCAGATCACACCGAGGAGTCCGAAGTCCATGCCGGGCTGCACCGCGATATCCCGATCTGCCGGGTTGGCTGCCTCGAGAACCACGGAGCCGCCACGCCGAGTGTACGTCTTCACGGTCGCGTCCTCTCCGAGACGGGCGGCAACGATGTCCTGATCGCGGGGATCCTGTTTCGGGTTGACCATCACGTAGTCACCGTCGTTGATGCAGCGGCCGACCATGCTGTCACCCTTCACCTTGAGAAAAAAAACCTCATCGGAAGGGACGAAGCGGCGATCGATCGTGATGAATCCGTGTCTGTGCTCGGGAAGGAGCGCCGGCTCACCGGCGTGGATCCTTCCGTAGAAGGGAATGGGCTGCGTGCGAAGCGCGGCACCGAAGCCGAGGAGATTGACGCCACGCGATCTGGCGGGGTCTCTCTCGATGTATCCCTTTTTCGCGAGTGACTGGAGCAGGTCGGAGACGGTCTTGGTCGACTTGATCTTGAACTGCTTGCCGATGTCCCGAATGCTGGGCTGGTACGTGTTCTCGGCGGTGAAGTCGAGAAGGTAGTGATATACCGAGCTCTCAAGCTTTGTTAACTGCTCGGCCATCTTGGGGTCCTTGAAAGGGCGGGCCGAGTCGCGGGTCCCGCAACTCGGTCAAATGACAATCTGTGTACGAAACCGTACCTGGTCAACAGTTTGTTGGGTTCCTGAAAGGTCGTCACCCACCCAGGACACTCAAGGCTTTGTCGATGCGCATTAGGGACAGGTCTCGGCCCATCTGAATCAGCATCTCGAAGATGCCGGGACTGACAGGAAGGCCAGTTAAGGCCACCCTAAGTGGCTGAAAGACCTTTCCGGCCGAGATTCCGCGCGACTCGGCCAGCGACCGGAGAGCAGTCTCGAGGGGCTCCGTCTGCCAGTCGGAGACTGTTGCGAGAGCCTCTCGCGTGGCGCGCAGCAGTGCCGCCGCCTCGACCGGATCCTTCCAGTTTTTGGCGACGGCGACAGGATCGTACTCGATGTTTTCGAGGAAATACGGGCCGGCCTGGCGCACGATGTCGTCAATCGTGCGCGAGCGGACGCGCAGGAGATCGAGCAACCGGAAATACCAATCGCGCCTCTCCACCAGCTCTTCTTCGGTAGCAAGACGCGCCGTCACGATCGCGGGCGTGACGCGCGGCTCCAGCTCTTCGAGCGGAATCATCGAGAGGTGCTGGCCATTCATCCATTCGAGCTTTTGAGGGTCGAAGATCGCCGCCTTTTTCTGGAGGCCATCGACGCTGAAGAGCTCGATCATCTCGGGAACTGTCATGATCTCGCGGTCACCGCCCGGCGACCAGCCGAGGAGCGCGAGGAAGTTCAGCAACGCGCCGGGAAGAAGCCCGTAGTGCTGGTAATCTCCGACGGCCGTCGCGCCGTGCCGCTTGCTCAGCTTTTTTCCGTCGAGCCCGTGAATCATCGGCAGGTGCGCGAACGTCGGTAGCGAGGCGCCGAGCGCGCGGTAGAGCAAAATCTGTTTGGGCGTGTTGGAGATATGGTCGTCGCCGCGCATCACGATGGTGATTCCCATCGCGATGTCGTCGGACACGACCGCGAGGTTGTAGATCGGCGTCCCGTCCGAGCGGAGAATGACGAAGTCCTCGATGTCCTTATTCGGGAACGCGATCCGCTCGTGGACCATGTCGTCCCATTCGGTCGTGCCTTCGGGAACGCGAAAGCGAACCACGTAAGGCTCGCCTGCAGCAACTCTGCGCTCCACCTCTTCGCGGGGAAGGCGCTCGCAGCGTCGATCGTACTTGAAGGCTTCCTTGCGTGATTCCGCGTCGCGGCGTCGTGCGTCGAGCTCGGCCGGAGTGCAGAAGCAACGATAGGCAGCTCCGGTGTCGAGGAGTTTCTTGGCATCCGCCTGATGGCGCGCGAGGTTGGCGCCCTGATAGACGACACCATCGTCCCAGAGCAGGCCCAGCCACTCCATCCCCTCGAAGATCGCGCGCGTGCTCTCGTCGGTGCTCCGCGCCTTGTCGGTGTCCTCTATGCGGAGCAGGAACTCTCCGCCGAACTTGCGCGCGTAGAGCCAATTGAAGAGCGCCGTACGCGCTCCTCCGACGTGGAGATATCCCGTCGGCGAAGGAGCGAAGCGGAGCCGGGGTCTAGTGCCAGTTGTCATCAGCGATTTGAGCTTGGTTTGGTGCCTGTTGTCATCGGTGACTCGAGAATGAAAAGCGGGCCCACACTGGATGCGCGGACCCGCCAAGCGGAGAGAGAGGGATTCGAACCCTCGATACGCGTTTCCACGTATGCCGGTTTAGCAAACCGGTGCCTTCAGCCTCTCGGCCATCTCTCCGGAGGAATTTCGGAAGTTATTGCTGCTACGGTACTTCTTCAACCCGAACTGGACAAAGAACCGCGCGCTTCCACAGTTCTTTGCCTTACAGTCTTCGGCTCGCCTATAGGCACCTGCGAGGATTTGCAACGATTTGCCAGCCGGAAGGTGATGCTCAGTCGTCCTTCTAATGAGTCGCCGCACCGACCTGATTCCCGGGTCCGTTCAATCGCCTCGATCTTCCGGAAATCGCCTTTTCCGGCGTGCGGCAAGGACGCGAAACTACCCTACCACTGGCGATCGCGTTTCCCTTACTGAGAGGCCCCCAGTGCTCATAGCTCAAAAACAATGGATGGCGACAACGGGATGGACCGTCACCGGACCCGCGGCGGACCCCCTCGCGTCGGCACAACTCGTGATTTTCTTCGGGGCACGGGAAGCGCTTGCCGATCGCGCGATCCGCGACGCGCTCCGGGGCATGTATCCCGACGCATTCCTGCTCGGCTGTTCGACGGCGGGCGAGATCTGCGGGACCGTCGTGCGGGACGACAGCGTGGTCGCCACTGCAATTCACTTCGATCACACTGAGGTTCGCGCCACCTACCGCCCGCTGGCCGATGCCAGCAAGAGCAAAGCGGTGGGCGAGCAACTCGCGCGCGATCTCGCCGCGAAAGATCTAGTCCACGTTTTCGTTCTGGCGGAAGGATTGAAGGTCAACGGGTCTGAGTTGGTGAAAGGTCTCCGGGACGGGCTGCCGAGCAGTGTTGCCGTAACCGGCGGCCTCGCCGGAGACGGTGCGCGCTTTGAGCGTACGGTCGTGTGTCTGGACGGACAGATGATCGATGGTGCTGTGGCGGCCGTGGGCTTCTACGGCGATCGCCTACGGATTGGCTATGGCTCCCTCGGTGGCTGGGACCCGTTCGGACCCGACCGTCTGGTCACGCGCTCCGAGGGCAACGTCTTGTACGAGCTCGATGGGAGTTCCGCACTCGATCTGTACAAGACTTACCTCGGCTCGCACGCGGCCAATCTGCCCGCGAGCGGGCTGCTGTTTCCGTTGAGCCTTCGCGGCGAGGACGGCGAACAGCGAGTCGTCCGCACGATCTTAGGGATCGACGAGCAGGCGGGAAGTCTCATCTTCGCGGGTGACGTCCCTCAGGGCGGGTATGCGCGACTCATGAAGGCGAACGTCGACCGGTTGATCGACGGCGCGCATGGCGCCGCTGCGGCCTGCTACGAAGCCGTTGGAAGCAAAACCCCCGATCTGGCAATTCTGATCAGCTGCGTGGGACGAAAGCTGGTGCTCAATCAGCGTACAGAGGAAGAGGTCGAGAGCGTGCGTGACGTCCTCGGCGAGTCGACGGTGCTGAGCGGGTTCTACTCGTACGGCGAGATTGCACCCTTCATGTCGTCGACGAAATGTGAGCTGCACAATCAGACCATGACCATCACTACATTCTCGGAACGCTGAGCACATGCACAAGCTGCTGGCCCGCCAGCTCCGCCGATGTTTCGGGTCTCCGGAAGCCGTGCCGGTTGAACTGCGCCCCTTCGTGGCTGCAGTAGAGGAGGCGTACCGGCAGTCGGACAACGACAGGGCGCTGCTCGAGCACTCCATGGAAACTGTGTCGGAGGAAATGGTCGATCGATTCCGGCGGGCGGGGGAGGACCTGCTGGCCAGCCAGCGGACGGAGGAGCAACTGAGTCGCGCGCTCTCCGTCCTTGCGGCCACGCTCGAATCCACCGCCGACGGGATCCTCGTCGTGGCCGAAAGCGGAAGAATAGTTCGCATGAACCAGAAGTTCATAGACCTGTTCGGAATTCCGGAGCATATCCAGGCATCGCGAGACAACCAGCAGGCACTCGAATTCGTTGTCGGCCATTTGCAGGACCCGGAACAGTTCCTTCTTAAGGTCAAGGAGCTCTATGACAACCCGGAAGCGGACAGCTTCGACGTTCTACATTTCAGGGACGGGCGCATTGTCGAGCGCTACTCGCTTCCCCAGCGTGTTGCCGGGAAAACCGTGGGAAGGGTCTGGAGCTTTCGCGACGTCACGGAGCGCCGGCAGCTTGAGGGCCTCCTTCGCCAGTCGCAGAAGATGGAATCGGTTGGACAGCTCGCCGGCGGCGTGGCCCACGACTTCAACAACCTTCTCACCGTAATCAACGGCCGGGTCGAATTCCTGGTTGGTGCACCGAATCTGGTCAGAGAGCAGGATGAAGATCTTCGGGAGATCCAAAAGGCGGCGGAACGAGCTGGCGGGCTCACCCGACAGTTGCTCGCCTTCAGCAGGAAGCAGCTGCTGCAGCCGCGAGTGCTCGATCTCAATCGCATGCTTGATGAGGTTGAGCCCATGCTTCGCCGTCTGATCGGTGAAGATATCCAAATTGTTCTTGTTCGCGGCGAAACTCTCGGGCCCGTCATGGCAGATCCGGGCCAGGTGCAACAGGTTCTTCTGAACCTTGCGCTCAACGCCCGCGATGCGATGCCCTCGGGAGGTCTCCTCACAATTCGGACGGCGAATGAATCCGTCAGTCGCGTTCCGAAGACCGGGGCGTCGGAGGTCGTCGCCGGTAGCTACGTGTTACTTGAAGTCACGGACACGGGATGCGGAATGGACGAGGCGACGAAGTCGCGAATCTTCGAGCCCTTCTTTACTACCAAAGGATTAGGCAAGGGAACGGGGCTGGGTCTCTCCACGGTTTACGGAATCGTGAGACAGTCGGGCGCGGCGATGTCTGTCCGGAGCGCCCCGGAAAGGGGAACGGGCTTTCGCATACTGTTTCCACTCACGGACGGCGTCGAGCCTGAGCAGTTGAGACAGGATGAGCTCGGAATTGACGACCTTGGCTCGGAGACGATTCTTCTCGTCGAGGATGAGGACTCCGTGCGCGATCTCGCGCAGCGCATTCTTCAATCGCGCGGCTACAAGGTTCTTGCGGCCCAGCACGGCGGGGATGCGCTACAAATAGCATCGATCGCGGACCAGCGGATAGATCTCGTCGTTACGGATGTCGTCATGCCCGGGATGAACGGTCGCGAGCTGGTGGAGACCCTCATTGCCAGTACGCCCGGAATTCGCGTGCTGTACATGTCGGGATATACCGATGACGACATTGTCAGGCGTGGCCTGCTGACCTCGAATGTCTCGTTTCTCCAGAAGCCCTTCACAGGGAAGAGTTTGGGGCGGCGGGTGCGCAGCGTCCTCGACGCGGACTGAGCTCACCAGTCGACTCCCAGCTCGAACCCCGGAGAGATTGAAGCCTCTAAGCAGACCGCATCGTTGGACCATGCTGGCGGAATCACTTGCGTGCGTGCATTAATTTGCAGAACGCATCTGCTGGAGGGTGGAATGCTTACCCCGCTTATTCGCAAGCTGGCCAGGATTGCTCCCGCGCTCGGCTTGATCGCCGCAGCCGCATCGCCGCTCGCCGTCGTCGAGTATCAGATTCCGCGCAGCCGGGCTTTTCCGCACGATCCTGCCGTCGGCGCTGACGGAATCGTCTGGTATACGGATCAGCAGAACAGTTTCATCGGGCGACTCGATCCTGCGACCGGAAAGATCACCGACTATGCGACGCCTACGCCCGAGTCGGGACCGCACGGTATCGTCGTCGCTCCGGACGGAGGCGTCTGGTACACGGCGCAGCGGATCGCCAAGCTCGGTCGCCTCGATCCGAGGACGGGACACATTGAGGAGTATTCGCTACCGGCCGCCGCCCGTGACCCGCACACTCCGCTCATTCGCAAAGGAGTTGTCTGGTTCACCGTTCAACAGAGCAATGTGTATGGTCGGTTCGACCCGCGAACGCGCGAAGCCAAGGTGTGGACGGTTCCGACGAGCCGCGCGCTTCCGTACGGGATGGTCAATGCTCCCGACGGCTCGATTTGGGTTGCGATGTTTGGAACGAACAAACTGGGGCGGATCGACGGCGAGACTGGTGCACTTCGCGAAATCACTCTGCCTGAAAGCGGCGCGCGTCCACGACGCCTCGTCGTCGACGAGTCCGGCATGGTGTGGTACAGCGATTTCGCGCGCGGCTATCTCGGCTCCTACAATCCGAAGAACGGCGCGTTCAAGGAATGGCTCTCGCCCGGCGGAACAAGCTCCGCGCCCTATGGAATCGCGATCGCTCCCGACGGACGGATCTTCTACGACGAAGCACGTTCCGGTACCATCGTCGCGTTCGATCGAAAGACGGGTAAAACGGAGACGATCAGGATCCCGACGCCGGGGTCGATCGTTCGGAATGTCTCAGTCGACAGCACGCGTGGCCGGATCTGGCTCGCGTTGAGCGGCACCGGCCGCATCGGCAAGATCGAGCTCAAGTGACGGCGTAGCAGGCGAGGGCGCTCGTGCGCGCCCTCGCGCCACCGTGTTGCTCCAGCCATTTCCGCGGACTAGCTTCGGGTCCCGACCTCCATGGTCGAATGAGAGCAACCCGGATGATCGTCACCGAGGCATGGAAATGAGACCGTCAGTACGCCAACTCGCATTCTTCTTCTCGTTTTTCATTGCGGCCGGTGCCGCGCGGCTGCACGCGCAGGCAGCGGACGCCACGCCGAGCAGCTCGCCGGGTCTTCCGCCTTCCGCCACGCGCCCTGGCCGCGATCCGAATCAACCGATCGACGAGGAGTACACGCGAAAAATCCGCGAGTATACGACTGAGTCGTTCTTCCTCTCCCCGCTCGTCGACTATCTGCCGGCGTCGGCCACGGTGCCGACACCCAAGGCAGTGCTCGGTGACATCGCCGGCGCGCGCAATAATCTTCCCTACTCGAAAGAGGTCTACACCTACATGCGCATGCTGGCCAAGGCGAGTCCGCGCGTGAGGGTGTATTCGATCGGGACGACCGAAGAGGGACGCGAGATGATCGCCGTCGCGGTCGCATCGGAATCGCTGTTCGCGAATCTCGACCGAAACAAGGCGAATCTTGCGAAGCTCGCCGATCCGCGCTCGATCAACATGGACGATGCTGAGGCGGCGCGAATCGTCACGCAGACGACGCCCGTCTACTACATCACGGGCACGATTCACTCTCCGGAATCGGGGGCGCCCACGGCGCTGATGGAGCTCGCGTACCGACTGGCTGTGGATGAGAGCCCGTACATCAGGAACATCCGCGATCACCTGATCACGCTCATCACTCCCATCGTCGAGGTGGATGGGCGCGACCGGCAGGTGGATCTCTTCCGCTGGCGAATGGCGCATCCGGGCGAGACTGCTCCGCCGCTTATCTACTGGGGGCACTACGTCGGGCACGACAACAATCGCGACGCGATGGCAATGACGCTGAAGCTGTCCGAGAACGTCATGAACACGTATCTCGACTGGAAGGCGCAGGTGCTCCACGATCTGCACGAGTCGGTTCCATATCTCTACGACAATACTGTCGGCGATGGTCCGTACAACGCCTGGCTCGATCCGCTTCTCACGAACGAGTGGCAGATGATCGGCTGGAACAATGTCCAGGAGATGACGCGACTGGGAATGCCCGGCGTCTTCACTCACGGAAACTTCGACACCTGGTCGCCTGGCTATCTCATGTTCATGGCGGCCACGCACAACGGCATCAGCCGTCTATACGAGACGTTCGGAAACGGAGGAACCGCCGAAACGGTCGAACGCACGCTGTCGCCGACCGAGACGTCGCGCACGTGGTACCGGCAGAGTCCGCCGCTCCCCAAAGTGAAATGGTCGCTCCGCAACAACAACAACTACGAAGAGACCGGCTTGCTCGTCTCGCTCAGCTATTTCGCAAACAACCGCCAGCAATTTCTCGAGAACTTCTGGGAGAAGAGCAAGAGGTCGATTCTCAAGGCGCGAGTGGAAGGTCCGGCCGCGTACATCTTGCCTGCCGACGACAGACGGCCGGGCGCGCAAGCGGAGCTGCTCCGGATTCTTCAGAAGCAGCACGTCGAGATCTCGCGCGCGACGGCACCTTTCAGTGTGCTGGTTCCAGTACCGCGGCCGCGAACGCCGCCAAGTGCTCCTACTTCTGGTGGAGATCGTCCGGCGGACAGCGTCAAGCGCACCGACACCACGAGGGCCGCCGACCGTCCGCGAGTTGCAGACAGCGCGCGGGTGGCACCTCGGCCGCGAACGGACAGCGCGCGAGCGGACACGATCAAGCCGGCGATCACTCCCTTCGATACCCTACCGCTCTCGGTGCAGCGCACTGAGCTGCGTCAGTTTCCGGCTGGCAGCTACATCATTCGCATGGACCAGCCGTACTCGAGAATCGCGGATGCGCTGCTCGATTATCAATACTGGAGCCCGACCGATCCGCAGCGCACTCCGTATGACGACACCGGGTGGACCTTTCCGGAGAATTTTGCCGTGCGCTCCGTCCGTGTGACGGATCCCAAGGTTCTGGCTGTGCCAATGGAATCAGTGACCGGCGAGATCAAAGCTCCAGGCGGCGTCGTCGGGAGCGGTTCTGTCTTCGCCATCAATCACAACGCTGACAACGCATTGGCGACCCTTCGCTACAGAATCAAGGACGCTGATTTTCAGATAGCCGAGCAGCCGTTCGAAGCGGCAGGGCAGAAGTTTGGGCGCGGGTCGTTCATCGTCCGGCACATTTCTTCGGGCGATCTGGACAAGGCCGCGCGCGAGCTGGGACTCAAGGTATATGCCCTCGACGCCGCGCCGTCGGTTCCCATGCATCCGGCGCGGGCGCCGCGCGTCGCCATCATGCACACCTGGATCAGCACCCAGACCGAGGGATGGTGGAGGCAGGCGTTCGACTTCCTCCACATTCCTTACTCGTACATCAACGTTCAGAATGCGGCCGCGGATCCGAATCTCAGCGCGAAATACGACGTGATCATCTTTCCACCTGGCGGAGGCAGCCCGCAGCAGATCGTAGCGGGGCTGCCGATGTGGCGAAACCCGATGCCGTGGAAGAAAACCGACCTCACGCCCAATATGGGGATCGACCAGACCGACGACATTCGTCCGGGACTGGGGCTCAGGGGAGTCGACAATCTCAGCACCTTCGTGAAAAACGGTGGCGTGCTGGTGACGGTCGAGAACACGGCCGAGATGGCGGTCACGTTTGGACTCGCCAGCGGCGTGTCGCTCAACGTGGCTGGACGGCTGCACGTGGTGGGAAGTCTCCTGCGCAGCAAGGTCGTCGACGATGCGAGCCCGCTCGCGTACGGAATCCGCGACAGCCTTGCTCTTTACAGCGATGACGGTGGGAGCTTCAGCGTGACAAACGTCCTGGGCACTCGCGGCGGAAGATTTTCCGACTCGGCGACGGCGCGACCGACGGGCCGAGGGACGGCGGACGATGTGGACGCGCCGCAAGGGCGGTTACCGCTCGATCCGCGGAATGACGTTGCGCGGCGAAGACCAGTGGAGCCATGGCAGGCGGCGCCGGTGACTGACGAACAGCTGCGCAATCCGCTCGCGGTCATTCCGCCCGCGCTCAGGCCTCGCGTGATTCTCCGGTTCTCCGACCAGCGCGAGCTGCTGGCGTCGGGCCTTCTCGACGGCACCGATGTCGCTCAACGGCCCGCGGTCGTGGACGTCCCACTGGCAAAGGGACACGTGATTCTCTTCGCCAACAATCCCATGTACCGCGGCGAAACGATCGGCAGCTATTTCCTGGTGTTCAACGCGCTTCTCAACTTCGATCGGCTGGATACCGGGAGAAAACTCGATCAACGGTGAGCGTCGCGCCGACGAACACATACGTTTCCGCCGAAAAACAATCGCCTTCAAAGAGGGAATCAAGCGTTTTTTGGCACCCGCCCTGCTAAACCAATAGCCCGTTAGCGCGGACATTCGCGCGTAACCGGCGCGGGAGGAAACGCAGTGAGTTATCGGACCTTTATTGACCCTGCGGGGAAGCGGTGGGAAGTCTGGCTGGTGACGCCAGCCGCCGCGGAGAGACGAAAGATTGACCGACGCGCGGCGGGCGGCGGGGCCGACGATTTTCCGGGCTATTCGGACCGGCGGCGCACCCCGGAGCGGCGCAGGAATCCATTCCACCGAACTGTGGAAGTCGCGAGCGAATACAGCAGCGGCTGGCTCTGTTTTGAGGGCGAGGGGGAGAAGCGGCGCCTCGCCCCCGTGCCGAAGGGGTGGAATGAGGCGGGGCCTGACCGGCTGACCACGTGGCTTCAGAGTGCGAAGCGCGTTGTCAAATTCGCGCCGTGATATAGATTCAGGCCCTCGGAGCGCTCTCCGATCTCCCTCAACCAGGCCCGCGAGCAAGATGGCCCAAACCCGCCAGATTCTCCGCGAACGCGACGCGATGACTTGCCGGTCCTGCAGCAACGAGGAGCGCGCGTCGGAAGGTTATCCCTGCGAGAACTGCGGGACGTTCATCTGCATCATCTGTACGTTCCGGGGCATCGTCACCTGCCGGAAATGCGATGAGCAGCGGGCTGACCCTCGCAACAAGCGGAGCGCCTGAGTACCCGCTGCGATTGACCGCTTCCTCTCCCTCCTCAACAACGCGAGAATGAAAAAACTTTCCAGGCTCTACTTTGTCGGGCTCGTCATTTGTCTACCCCTGGTCGCCGGCGGACAGGAGAAGCAACGGTTCGCGAACATGGACGAGGCGATGCAGGCGGGCGCGATCCTCAGCGGCCGTCAGGGCCCGCGGGGCGTGAACTGGATAGAAGGGGGAATGCGTTTCTCCTACACGGATCGCGATGCCAGCACCGGCACGCCGGTCATTCGCGCCTACGACCCCGCCAGCGGCCGAGACACGGTTCTCTTCGCCACCACCGGCGTCACGTTTCCGGGAACGAATAAGCAGTTCAGCTACGACGGGTTCCAGTGGGCGCAGGACTCCAGGCACCTCGTCTTTCAGTCGAACTTCCAGCCGATCTACCGCCGGTCGGGGATCTCCGATTTCTACATCTACTCTCTCACCGACCGCAGCATGCAGCTCGCCACCAAGGGTGCGAGAACGGGTGAGCTCTCTCCGAATGGCGCCATGCTCGGCTTCGAGCGCGCCGGTGACATGTACGTCACCGATCTTTCGACGCACCAGGAAAAGCGGCTGACGCATGATGCGTCGGAGCACATCTACAACGGCCACTTCGATTGGGTGTACGAGGAGGAGTACGGGCTCGCGCAGGCGTGGAAGTGGTCGCCCGAGAGCCGTTACATCGCCTACTGGCAGCTGAACGATTCCGCGGAACCTGAGATCCAGATCTCCGACTACTCAGGCCTGCATCAGGAGTGGGAGAAGCTGCACATTCCGCAGGTCGGCGATTCGAATGCGACGGTGCGCATCGGCGTGGTCAACGTCTCCAGCGGCCAGAATACGTGGCTCGATACGGGCGAGAAGGGCGAGTTCTACGTTCCACGGATCTACTGGACGAGCAGGCCGGACACACTGGCGGTGATCACGCTCAACCGCCCGCAGAACGTGATGAAGCTCTTCTTCTTCGATGTGAAAACCGGGGGGCGCCGCGAGGTGATGACCGAGACATCGAAGACCTGGCTCGATGTTTACGACTTCTACGCGGGCGTCGACGACATGATGACGTTCCCGTCGGATTCGCACGAGTTTTTCTGGCTCTCTGATCGCGACGGATTCCAGCATCTCTACCGTTACGACTATTCCGGGAAGCTGATCAACCAGGTGACTCACGGAAACTGGAGCGTGACACGCGTCGAGGGGAGTGACGCGAAGAAGCAGACGGTCTACTACACGTCGACCGAAGCGTCTCCGCTCCAGCGCCAGCTATACTCGATTCGATTCGACGGCACCGATCAGCGCCGAATCACGACGGCGGAAGGGAATCATCGGATCAACATGTCGCCGACGGCGACGTTTTTCCTCGACCGCTATTCCTCGCTCAAGCAGCCGACTCAGGTGGAGCTCTGGGCGGCTTCGGGCCAGAAGCTGCGCACGATCGAGAACAACGCGGCGGTGACGAAGTGGCTCGAGACCCACGCTTACTCTCCCGCCGAGATCTTTTCGTTCACGACTTCCGACGGCGCTCACGTCGACGGCAGCATCGTCAAGCCGATTCCGTTCGATCCCAACAAGCGCTACCCGGTCATCTTCGACATCTATGGCGGCCCCGGCTCGCAGCAGGTCTACGATGCGTTCGCAACAAGCGGCTGGACGCAGTGGCTGGCGCAGGAAGGCTACATCGTCGTAGGCGTCAACAACCGCGGGACCAACAACTACGGCAGCGCGTTCATGAAGGTCGTCTACAAGCACCTCGGCAAATACGAGGCGCTCGACTTCGCGGAAACCGCGCGATACCTGGCGAAGCAGACGTACGTCGACTCAAAACGCGTAGCGATCATCGGCACGAGCTACGGCGGCTACAGCACCGTGTTCACGATGGAGATGTATCCCGAGCTGTTTCCGGTAGGAGTGGCGAACTCCGCGGTCGGTGACTGGAGACTTTACGATACGATCTACACCGAGCGCTACATGAGCCTGCTCAATGACAACCTGAGTGGGTACGTCGAGAGCGCGCCGATCGAGCAGGCGCCGAAGATGCGCGGCAATCTGCTGCTCATCCACTCGATGATGGACGACAACGTGCACCCGCAGAACACAATGCAGCTGCTGACGGCGCTTACCAACGCGGGTCGCGACGCCGAGTTGCGCATTTATCCGCCGGGCCGTCACGGAGCGGCCTACAATGCCATGAGCGCGAGATTGATCAGGCAGGTGACGGACTCGTACCTCTCGCGGTATCTAAAAGCCAGCAATCCTCCGGCGCTGGCGCCGGGGCGCTAGCATCGGGAGCCTATCCAGGGTTTGGGGGATGAGCATGCGCTCATCGTGACTTCTCCTGGGAAGTTGTGGGTAGGACGTGATAGTCTGCGTCATCAGGCTTTCCGCCGCGGGGCCAGTCGCGCGCCTTCGCCGGAAAATCGGGGCGGGGCCGCGTGTTGATGTAGGTCGCGACGTCGAAAGCCTGTTGTGCGCTCAGGTGTAATGCGCGATCGATCGGCATGACTGCGTGAATGAACGATGCGGCGGTGTTGATCCTCGCCATTCCGGCTCCGACGTTGAACGAATGCGGTCCCCACGTCGGGGGCGCCAGCGGAGTGCCCTGGCCGTTCGCGCCATGGCAGCGGGAGCACACCGTTGTGAAGACGGTGGCACCGCGCACGGGATCACCTTTGAGCGGCTGAAGCCGTGGCAAGCCCTGGCCCTCGGTCTCCGCGCCGACCGGCGTCCCGCTCGACAGAAATGCGAGATAGGTGACAATGTCGCGCATGTCCCTACTCGCGGGTGCGAGCGCTCTGCCATTCATGCTCCGCCGGAAGCAGTCGTTGATCCTGTCCTCGATCAGATCGACCGTGCCGCTCCTCGCACGGTATTGCGGGAACCGCGCGAAGCTGCCGACCCAGGACATCGCGTCCCGGCGCAGCCCGCCATCGAGATGACAACTCGCACAGCGGAGAGAATTGCCGACGTTGTGCCGAAGGCTGTCGCGCGTCGCCAGTAGTATCGCGCGGCCGCGGAGCGCCGACGCCCGGTATGTGCTGTCTTTCAGCTCGTCAACGGATGGAACGCGGAAGGGAACGCGCGGCTTTTGCGTCTGCTGCGCAAACGCGGAAGATTCCGGGCGAGCAATCACTCGCTCGACCGCTGCGAGCAAGAGCACGAGGAGAACAGCTTCTCCGACATGAATCCGAGGACGCAGAGTTACCTCCGCCTGGGCGAGGGTGAGACGGGACCGACGAGGCAAGAGAATACCGCAGCTCGGTTGCGCCGTACAGTCAGGATCCTGGTAAATGTCCTATCATCCTTTCACCAGCTGTCAGCCGGCGTCCTACAGTGCAACGAGGCCCGCAATAGCGGGAGCGCGCCATAGAGCGTGATTTAGGAGGTTGTGGCGATCACCGCAAGATTGTGCCGCGAAGCGTCTAAGACAGGTATTACCGCGGGAGAATCTTTCCCAGGAGCTAGCCTCCGCCGAGGGCGACGCGCGCGTTTTCAGTCTCTGGAAGATCGGCTCGCCAGCTGACTGATCGTGTGGATGTCCGACGCTCGGCGCTTGAGAGCGCGCTGGCTCTGCTCGATCGTGATGAGCTGGAATCTGATTTTCTCGCCGGGGCGCCGTTGGGCCAGGATCGGAAGGTCGGCCTCGCTGACGACCGCGATCTTGGGGTAGCCACCGACCGTGGGCGCGTCGGCCATCAGCGCGATTGGAAGTCCGTCGCCCGGTATCTGGATTGCGCCCGGGCATCCGGCCTCCGAGGGGAGCATGCCCAGGGAGTTTCCAAGTGCAGGGCCTTCGAGCTTGTAGCCGGTGCGATCTGACGCGGTGGAGATTCTGTAATCGCTTTCGGTCAGCGTGCGCCACGCTGATTCATCGAACAGATCT
>Ga0208078_1000141_pt1 | contig 19439 bp, 14 predicted proteins | sample NGESurdeep072012_3_FD_184468 | JGI IMG/M metagenome (GOLD analysis project Ga0208078, IMG submission 184468) | Arctic peat soil microbial communities from Barrow, Alaska - NGEE Surface sample 53-2 deep-072012 (SPAdes) | ecosystem: Environmental > Terrestrial > Soil > Wetlands > Peat ...
ACCGTGAGCACGGGACACTTTGCGAGTCGCTCAGCGTCTGAGCGAGTGGGGCGCGAGGCGACGGGCGCCGTGTCGCACGCGACGACGAGGCGATCGGTGGCCAACCCGCTGTGTAGCGGACTCGCGGTGGTGCCGTACATGTCGCGCACGTACTCGACTACGCGCGCGCCGAGCAGATTCAGGTTGAGATGCGCGTTCTTCGCGACGAGCGGATCGTACGTCCAGTACACCCGCGCGATGCCGCGCCGCGCGAGCTCGGCGCGCTGGAATTCCTTGAGCATGCGGCCGACGCCGGCGTTCCGCGCGGACTCGCGGACACCGAGGACGTGCGACCAGTGTGCGAGAGTGCCGTCGATGACGGCGGGGAGCCCGAAGACGAAGCCCACGAGCTCTCCATCGGCGAACGCGCCGGCCACGAGACCGCCGACGCGTGCGACGACCTGCAGCACGGATGCGGGGACGGCGTCTCCGTGACTCGGGCCCCAAATCTCGTGCTGGAGGGCGACGCAGCTCTGGCACTCGAGGCGGGTGGTGATGGTGCGCACGACGATCTCCGCGCCGACATCGGCGAGGACGCCGGTGTCGGAGGTGGGAGTCGAGTGTGTGCGGGAGTCGTCGAGCACGCGGGGGCGGTTGGGGGCGAGAGACGATGGAGGCCGTGGGGGACCAACATATGCCCCAATCTCGTATACCACAACGGTCGACCACTTCGGGCTACAAACCAGCGCGTGCTTGCGCCCCCACGGCGGCCCGCGTATGCTCTGCGATCGTGCCTCCCTCGCCCTCGCGCCCCGCCCGCAAGATCCCCCGCCGCCGCGCCGCCCCATCGCCCGCGGGCGCCGACGAGCGTCAGGACAACGTCTCGCGCGCGTACCACGACCTCCGCAGCGTCATCGTCTGGGGGCAGATCCCCCCCGGCACCCGCATCTCCGAGCGCGTGATAGGCGAGCGCCTCGGCCTCAGTCGCACCCCCGTTCGCAGCGCGCTCCATCGACTCGAGCAGGAAGGCTTCGTCGCCTCGGCAGGTAAAGGGCGCGAGCGCCGGCTCATCGTCGCGCCGCTCACGCGCGACGATGGCGAGGAGGTCTACTTCATCGTCGGCCATCTCGAGGGACTCGCCGCCCGCATAGCGGCGGCGCTCCCCGCGGCGAGGCGCAAGGCCATTGCGACGCGCCTCCGCGCGCTCAACCGCGAGCTCTCACTCGAGTCGCGCAAGCGCGAAGATGCCGCCCGCGTCTTCGATCTCGACCTCGAGTTCCATCGCACCTACGTCGAAGGCGTCGTCGGCCCGCGCCTCCTCACTCTCCACCGCGCGATCAAGCCGCAGAGCGAGCGCTACTCGCGCCTCTACGTCACCGTGCTCCTCGACGAGCTCTCCGCATCCGTGAAGGAGCACGAGGCGATCGCGTCCAGCATCGCCAAGGGCGATCCCGACGGCGCGCAGCGCGCCGCCGAAACCAATTGGCACAACGCCGCCCGCCGCCTCGCGCGCATCATCGCGCAGCATGGAGAGCGCGGCAGCTGGACCTCGTGGGACCACGGCGTGATCAACCTCGCGCCCAGCGCGGGGCGAAAGGTGCGCTTCTAGCGCGCACCCTGGCGATCGCCTCTTGCGGGATTTGGTATACCGATGTTGTATACAGCCCGAACCCCCTCAGGAGCGATCGATGGCTGCCGAACAACGAACGCGCACCGCCCGGCGCGCACTCTACACGTCCCTCGCCGTCGCCGCGCTCGCGCTGCTCGGAGCCCCCGCGCTCGCTCAAGCCCACACCAAAGCCGCGCCCCAGGCCGCCGGACCCAAAGGCGGCGCTCCCGCCGTCACCGCCGTCACGACGCCCTCGATAGCGACCCCCTCCCTCGACGACACCGCCGCCCTCGGCGATTTCATCGACGGCATCATGAAGGCCCACGTCGAAGACCTCCGCATCCCCGGCGCCGTCGTCGCGGTCGTCAAGAACGGAAAAGTCCTCTACGCCAAGGGCTACGGCAGCCAGGATATCGCCAAAAGCATCCCGATCGATCCGGCCACGAGCCTCTTCCGCATCGGCTCCACGTCCAAGCTCTTCACCTGGACCGCCGTCATGCAGCTCGTCGAGCAGGGGAAGCTCAGCCTCGACGGCGACGTCAACTCGTACCTCAAGACCTTCAAGATCAGGGACGCCTACGGCAAGCCCGTGCGCATTCGCGATCTCATGACCCACTCCGCCGGTTGGGAAGACGGCGCCCTCGGCTACCTCATCATCGAGGACTCCGCCGGCGTCGAGCCGATCGCCACCACGATGCAGAAGCACCAGCCCGATCGCGTCCGGCCGCCGGGCGCACTCGCGTCGTACTCGAATTACGGCGCCGCGCTCGCAGGGCTGATCGTCGAGCAGGTGAGCGGCGAGCCGTTCAACGACTACATCCGGAAACACATCCTCGAGCCGCTCGACATGAAGTACGCGACCTTCGAGGAGCCCGTCCCTCTCGCGCTCCGCCCCTACAGCACCGTCGGCTACGCGGACGAGGACGGCATCTACGTCGCCAAGCCGTTCGAGTTCGTCGGCGGCTTCCGCCCCGCAGGCTCGGGCTCGATGTCCGCGCTCTCGATGACTCACTTCATGTTCGCGCATCTGCGAGACGGCGAGTACAACGGCGTGCGCATCTTGAAGCCCGAGACCGCGCAGCTCATGCACAGCCGGGCCTTTTCGAACGATCCGCGCCTCCCGTCGATGGCGCTCGGCTTCTACGAGCAGGAGTTCAACGGCGTTCGCGTGATCGGGCACGGCGGTGACACGCAGCACTTTCACACCGAGATGTATCTCGTGCCCGATGCGCAGGTCGGCATCTTCGCATCCTACGTAGGTGATGGCGGCGGCCACGCGCGCGAGGGGCTCGTGCGCGGGTTCTTCGATCGCTACTTCCCCGCAAAGGTAGCGGCCACACCTCCGGCTGCTCCCGCCGACTTCAGCGCCGACGCGAAGAAGTACGTGGGCGCGTATCGCTTCGCGCGCCACAGCTCGAGCAAGTTCGAGAAGTTGATCCTCGTTGCCTCGCCGTCGATCGAAGTCGCGTATCTCGACAAGGACAAGCGACTCCTCGTCACGGGGCTCGGCGAAAAACCCGCGCAATACGAACCGATCGGCAACGGCATCTTCCAGGAAGTCGTCGGACACCGGCGGATAGCCTTCAACGGCGACTCGGCCGGTCCCGCGCTTCACATGTCGGCCGACGATTTGCCCTTCATGGGCACCGAACGCGTGCCGTGGTACGAGTCGCCCAAACTGTGGTACATCGTGCTGGGACTTTCCACGCTGATCTTTCTGTCGGCGCTGATCACCGCCTTCTATCGCCGCAAACAAACGGGCGAGATGCCACCCGAGCAGAAGCGCGTCGTGCGGCTTGCGACTCTCACCGCGGGATGGTTCTTTCTGACGATCATCGTGATCACGCTCGTGCTCGTGCTGAACTTCGACACGATCTTCTCGCACATCCCGGGCTCGCTCGAGGCCGCGCTCATCCTGCCGATCGTCTTCGTCATCCTCACGCTCCTCCTGCTCGCCGCACTCGTGCAGGCGTGGCGCGGTGGTTTCTGGACCACTGGCCGGCGTGTACGATTCACACTTCTCGTTCTCGCCGCGGTGGCCGTATCCCTGTTCTTCAACATCTGGAATCTCCTGGGCTGGCGCTTCGGTTGATCCGAAGACGCGCGCTCGCGCTACTCGTCGCCGCGGCGCCCGCACTCGCGGCGCTGTTGGCGGCGCCGTGCGTCGCGCACGCACAGAGCCCGGCTTCGCCCGACTCCATCCCCCCCGATGCGGCGCATGCACAGATCGCCGCGTATCTCGAGCGCATCATAGCCTCCGAGATGCGCGACAAAAGTCTTCCCGCGCTCTCGATCGCGTTGGTTGATGGGCACCGCATCGTCTGGGCGCGCGGCTTCGGCGAAGCAGATCCCGCGCGCCACGTGCCCGCGACCGCCGCGACGGTCTATCGCGTGGGCTCCGTGTCGAAGCTCTTCACGGATGTCGGCATCATGCAGCTCGTCGAACAACGGCGCGTCAGCCTCGATGCGCCGGTGTCGCGCTATCTTCCCGACTTTCATCCATCGAATCCGTTCGGCACGCCGATAACGTTGCGCGAGCTCACATCGCATCGCGCGGGGCTCGTGCGCGAGCCGCCAGTGGGCAACTACTTCGACACCACCTCGCCCCCGATCGCGGCCACCGTCGCGAGCCTCAACTCCACCACGCTGATCTACAAGCCTGCGACGCACATCAAGTACTCGAACGCCGGCATCGCCGTCGTCGGCGATGTGCTTCAACAGCTGTCTGGCGAGCCGTTCGCCACCTATCTCGCCTCGCACGTCCTCGCGCCGCTCGGCATGAAGGAGAGCGCCTTCGAGCTCACCCCCGCACTCGCGCCTCGCGTCGCCGTCGGCACCATGTGGACGTACGACGGCCGGCGCTTTCCCGCGCCCGGCTTTCAGCTCGGCGAGTCCCCCGCCGGCTCACTCTACACCACCGTCACCGATCTTTGCCGCTTCATGAGCGCGATGTTCGCGCGCGGGCAGGGCGAGCGCGGTCGCGTGCTCGCCCCCGAATCGCTCGACGAGATGTGGACGCCGCAGTTCGCGAGCGCGGGCGAGCGCACCGGCTTCGGCATCGGCTTCCACGTCGACACGCTCGACGGGCGCCGAGTGATCGGACACGGCGGCGCGATTTACGGCTTCGCCACTGAGGCGCTCATGCTCCCCGACGACAGCCTCGGCGTCGCCGTCGTCACCACGCTCGACGTCGCAAACATCGTCACCTCGCGCGTTGCCGAGGCGGCGCTGCGCGCGATGCTCGCGACGCGCGAACACCGCGCGATACCCGCGTGGACCGAGACCGCGCCAATCCCGGCTGCGGATGCCGCCAAGCTCGCTGGCCGCTACGTCGCCGGGAGCTCGGCCTTCGATCTCACGTACCTCACTGCACCCTCGGACTCACCTTCGACGGCAACGCAGCTCGTGCTCGAGTCCGATCGCGGCGGCTTTCGCGGCTCGCTTCGACTGCGCGGCGACACGCTCGTGCAGGACGACCGCTTCGACTTCGGAACATCGCTCGTCCGGCGCGGCGATGCGCTCGAAGCGGGCGGCAAGCGCTTCACGCGCGTGGCCGAGCCAAAGCCGGCTCCGCTGCGCCCCGCGCTCGCGCGCCTCGTGGGCGAGTATGGATGGGATCACGACATCCTCTACATCCTCGAGAAGCGCGGACATCTCGAGGCGCTCATCGAGTGGTTCTTCCAGTCGCCGCTCGTACGCAAAAGCGATTCGAGGTTCAGCTTCCCCGCCGCCTCGCTCTACGATGCGGAGCCGGTCACCTTCGCCTTCGACAAGGCGGGGGCGGTGGCGGGTGTCTACGTCGGCAAGGTGTGGTTTCCACGGCGCGCGATCGGACCCGCATCCGGCAATCAGCTCCGCGTCACTCCCGTGCGCCCGCTCGCCGACCTCGAGCGCGAGGCGCGCGCCGCGTCGCCTCCCGTCGAGCACAACCGTCCGCGCACGCCCGATCTCGTGGAGCTCACTGCGCTCGACAGCACGATCCATCTCGAAGTGCGCTACGCGACGACGAACAACTTCCTCGGCATGAAGTTCTATCCGCAGGCGCGCGCATTCCTGCAGCGCCCTGCCGCCGAGGCACTCGTGCGCGCGCATCGCTATCTGAAAACGCAGGGCTTCGGCATCCTCGTGCACGACAGCTACCGTCCGTGGTACGTGACGAAGATGTTCTGGGATGCCGTTCCGCAGGCCGACAAGATCTTCGTCGCCGATCCGGCCGATGGTTCGCGCCACAATCGCGGTGCGGCGGCCGACATCACGATGTACGATCGCGCAACGGGAAAGCCCGTCGACATGCCGGGTACCTACGACGAGACATCGGATCGCTCGTTCGCGAACTATCCCGGCGGCACCGCGCTGCAGCGTTGGCATCGCGCACTGCTCCGCCGCGCGATGGAGGCCGAGGGATTCACGGTGTACCACGCCGAGTGGTGGCACTTCGACTACAAGGGGTGGTCGGACTATCCGATATTGAACATCCCGTACACCGACATCCCGCGGCGAGAGCTTCCCTAGTAGCCGCTCGGAAAAGCGCCGCAAGCGAGACGAGGCAGAGTTACCGATCGCGCTGAGTAAGCCATCGACGGACTCATCACATGGATTGTTCGGCGAGGTGCCCGACGAGTCCTTGCACTGCTGCGAGGTATTGCTCAATGTCGAAATGCTTCGGGTCGATCATGGATTGAACAGCACAACCTTTGATGAAGCTCACGGCCACCGCTGCGAGTCCTTCGGCACTCACGTGCGCGAACCGGTCAGGCTCGGTTTGCAAGACTTCCACGGTGATTGAACGAAATGCTTCCCGATATCGATCGAGCTCCGCTTGCATTTTGCCGCGGATCTCGCGGTGCCGAATCCCCATAACCCAGAACTCGAAAAATATCCGCATGCGAGCCGGCTCGCTCGACAACCGGTGCATTTCGCGCTGAAGGAGTGCCCTTAAACGATCAAGGGGTGCTTCAATTGTCGCGATGTCATCGGTGATGTGCAGCACGGTCGTCGTTGCGAGCACCCAGTCTAGCAACGCCAGGATAAGCAGCGCTTTCGATCGAAAGTGAAAAAGTACAAGGCCCGTGGATAGGGCGGCCTTCGACGCGACTTGCCGGATGGTAAGCCCGTCCAATCCATCCCGCGCAGCGATGGCGAACGCGGCGCGTAATATTTGAGTCCGGCGCAACTCCTCGGAAGCCTTCTCTCCTGGCATCGTATGCTCCTGTGGATACGGTTCGCGACGAGCTGCGCTGCGTGCGACTACGATTCTACGCAGCTGCGCGGGTCCCGCTGCGAGCGTCTGAATCACAGGGCGAACGCTCGGCACTACCAACAAGGTCTCGATCTCCGCTCAAAGGCACTTTCTCGCTGCTATTGCACGGCTGCGACTTGCGATACTAGGGGTAGCCCTGCGCCAAGGCTTCGGGCCCCGGCGACTCGGAGGGTGCGGGTGCGACGGGTTGGCGCTCGGGCGGCAAGCGGTTCAGAAGGCGGAGTAGCCCGTCCAACATTGTGAGCGGATGAGGAGGACAGCCCGGGACGTACAGATCGACTGGCCACTCAGCTGAAAGCCCATCCCCGACCGCCTCACTACCGCGAAAGGGACCGCCGGTGATCGCACACGCACCCACCGCGATCACGATTCGCGGAGCCGGCATGGCGTCGTACGTCTTCCCGAGCGCGACGCGCATGTTGCGACTCACCGCGCCAGTGACCACGAGTCCATCGGCATGGCGCGGGGACGCTACGAACTGCACACCAAAGCGCGCAAGATCAAAGACCACGTTGCCGAGTGCGACGAGCTCCGCTTCGCAGCCACCGCAGCTTCCTGCGACGACGGAACGCAGTCGCAGGGAGCGCCCGAACATCGACAGCATCCGCGCGTTGAGAGCCTGCGCCAGTGCAACTTCCCCGCTGGCGGAAACGAGCCCTTCGCGGCTCGAGCTTGCCATTCGATGATCGCGCGTATATGAAAGCTCTCCGGCGGGAGTACAGACTGCCTCTTCCGGACTGAAGAGACAGGCGCCAAGGTCTATGGCGCGTCGCTCGCCGCGCGCACCCGTGACGACCGCCGACGGAATCTCCTGTTGCTCGGCGCAGTGGCCGACGTCGAGCACGGGGAGCCCACGGAAGCGCGCCGGGAATTCGGCGCTGCCATGCGGAAACGATGACGTGCGCTTCCCCTGCTGAAGTCGCGTTCGAAGAAACTCAAACATGGCGTCCCTTCGATCGGCTCTTGCGCCGATCGCCGCTCACAGGACGCGAACAGACGTCCGGTTCGCAACTGACATGCGAACTGACAGTATCGTTCGCTTCGAAAGGCACGATCGTGGTCGAGAGCCCTATCCACACGACGTCAAAGATCATGGCCGGCATACGAAAGGTTGAAGCTCTTGTTGCACAGTGGGAAATCGGAGATCTGGTTGCCCGGAAGCGCAAGTGAGACCGCGCTCCAATTGTGGAAGGAGGGATCGATGACCTTGTGACGACGAATCTCACCTCGATCATCCGTGATGACCACGTGCGCGACTTCTCCGCGCCACCCTTCCTCCATCGCAACGACCAGCTCGTTCGGCCGCAGCGCGCCACAGCTGACACGAGGTGCTCCCGCGGGCAGCGCCGCAAGCTGCTCGAGCACGAAGGCGAGGGAGCGTCGCACCTCGTGCCAGCGTACAAGGGTTCGGGCGTGCACATCACCGGCCCATGCAGTCGTCACGGGAATGTGTGCGAAACGGAAAATCCCGTAAGGGTGATCCTGGCGTACATCGCGCGCGACTTCGCACGCGCGCGCTACCGGCCCGACGAATCCGAACTCGACACACTGCGCTCTCGACACCGTGCCCACGCCTTCCAGGCGCGCCTGGACGGATGCGTTGTCGAAGAGGAGCGCCGCCACCGGTTCCAGCTCATCGCGCAGCCGTTCGAGGCGTCCACGCATTTCGCTCCTCATCGTGAGTGGCAAGTCGAATAGCACGCCGCCAGGACGCACCAGCCCACGACCGTAGCGGTTTCCGGAGAGCGTCATCAGCAGATTGAGACATTCCCCGCGCATCCGTCCAAAGAATGCGGCAGCGGGTTGAAAGGCGACGTCGCCACTCAAGGCACCAAGATCTCCAACGTGGTTGGCCAGGCGCTCCAGCTCCAGCGCAATCCCCCGGATCCCCTGCGCGTGCGGCGTCTTGCGACTCCGCGCCAACGCTTCGATCGCACCGCAGTGCGCGCCCGCGTGACCGATCACCGTGTCGCCAGCGATCGACTCCGCAACGAGCATGGCGCGCGCAGGATTGACCGTTTCAAGCAAGTGCTCGACGCCGCGATGTTGATAGCCGAGCATGATCTCGAGGAACAGCACCTGCTCGCCATGCACCTGGAAGCGGAAGTGTCCTGGCTCGATGACGCTCGCGTGTACCGGTCCCACGGCGACCTCGTGTACCTCCTCGCCCTCAACGCGGAAGAACTCATACACGTCCGGATCGAGTACGACCTCGCATCGGCCGGATGCGCGATGATCGGGAAGATGCCGGCGCAATGGCTTCATCCACGGGTGCCCCTCCGGCAGAATGGCGCACTGTTCAGCGATCTCGCGCTCGAAGCTGTGCGCCGCCGGACACTCGGGGGTCAGCGAAGGGTATCGATCGCGCACGAACGTACTCGTGGCTCCGAGCTCGCCGCGCTCGTCGTTCGCCAAAATCGCCAGCAGGCGCGTGCGATCCGCATCTTCTGGCGTTCCGAAGAGCGCCACGAGTCTCTGCCCTCCGGCCACCGCGTTGACGACGGTCTCCCGGTACGCTTCGATCGATTCCACGGGCACAGCGCTCAACGAAACTGCGCGACGGTTCCGCAAGCCGAGATTGTCGAAGCCACTCCGCGAGCTCAAGGTGCCGTTCCTCCGAGCGCAACGGCTGCGCGCGTGAGGATCTCGTTTAGTGGACCCGGGATGTAGACGCCCAGAAGGAGAACGAGAGCGGCGAGCGCTATCGGTCCGATCACCAGCCAGCCGCTCTCTCGCACTCTCCGCTGGCCCGGTGCGGGCGACCCGAGGGCCATCTCCAGAATGAGTGCAGCCATGCCGACGAAAATCACGGCGAGGAAAAGGAGCATCGTAGCAGCGATCCACACATGTCCGCCAGCGACGGCCGCGCGCAGGATCGTGAACTCGCTCAGAAACAGGCCAAATGGCGGAGAACCCGTTACAGCGAACAGCCCAAGGACGAGCAGCGTACCGGAGATAGGAATCGTTCGGACAAGTCCCCTGTTGGATGCAGCGGCCGAACTGCCCGTCGCGAGTACCACGTTGCCCACGACAAGAAACATCCACCCCTTGGTGAGCCCGTTGTTCAACACGTGCAGCATGCTGCCGTACGCGCCGACTCCCCCAAGTCCAAGACCAAGTACGAGAAGGCCCATGTGCTCGACGCTGGAGTAGGCGAGGAGACGCTTGACATCGCTCTGACCGATCACGAAGATCGCCGCCACCGCGAGCGAGAGCAAACCAAAGCCAATCAGCACGGGCTGCGCGAACGGGCCGAGACCGGCCGCCATCACAATCTCGGTGATGCGCGCGACGCCAAGAAACGCGCAGCTCGTGAGTGCACCGGACATCAGCCCACTGACGAGACTCGGCGCCTCGCCGTACGTATCCGGCTTCCAAGTGTGCATCGGCGCGAGGCCCATCTTGGTGCCGAAGCCGACGAGAAGGAAGAGAAACGCAGCGCGGAGCCACGCCGGGTGAAGCGCTTGGGCGTGCGCAAGGAGATCCGGCAGCAGGAGCGGGCGGCCCACCCCCTCGGGTTGGGCGCTCGCGAGAAAAAACGTCCCGAGGAGTGCGAGGGCGATACCGACCGAGGATATGAGCAGGTATTTCCAGACCGCCTCGAGTGATCGTCTGTCGTGACGGTGGAAGATGAGCGGAGCCACGGCGAGCGTGGTCGCTTCCATCCCGACCCAGAGCATTGCGAGATGCTGACTCAGCGAGACCACTGTCGTCGCGCCGAGGAAGACGAGCATCGCACTCACGAAGAGGCTCCCGCCGCGCGGGGTTTCGCGCTGAAGATAGCCTACTGTATAAATCGCGGTGGCGAGGAACAGCGTGCTGGTTACGGTAAGCACAACCAGTCCGAGGGCGTCGGCCTCGAGCCATCCGCCAAAAATCGATGGCGCGGGCGTGACCCAGAGCGACGCCACGAGCGCCCAATGTCCCAGCGCAATTCCGACGAGCAATGCGAGCCGCACGAGCGCGATGCGCCCGGTACGCGCGTTGGGAAGGATGCCCGCGAGAAGCGCCCCCACGAGAGGCAGCGCACATAGCGCGAGCAGTCGCATCAGTCGGTGAGCTCCGTCAGCCGCGCGGAATCGAGCGAGTCGAACTCGCGGTTGATGTGGAAGACCACGATACCCATGATGAAAACTCCAACGAACACGTCGAGTAGCACGCCCAGCTCCAGCAGGAACGGTACGCTCTCGGCCTGCGTGAGGCCGAACAGGTAGATGCCGTTCTCGAGTATGAGATAGCCGACGACCTGCGAGATCGCCTTGCGCCTCGTAATCAGAACAACGAACCCAATGATCACGGTTGCCAGCGAGACGGGTACCAGCAACTCCGTTCGAACCTCGGGTAGCGGCAGCCGCGCAGCGACCGCGAAGGCGAGCCCCACGGCGAGGGCTCCGAGCAGCAGCGAGGCGATGAAGCCCACCAGTGGCTCGACCTCGCGACGGACCGCGGCCTCTCGAATGGCCCAGCGCAGGAACCACGGCAAGGCGATGGCCTTCACAACCACGGTCCCCACCGCCAATGCGAGGATGTGCGGAGACAGGCTGGACGCCAACAAAAGTGGGAGGACGCCGAGCAGTAGGCCTTGAAATGCGAGCGCGCGAATGCAGGTGCTCAGGCGAGTGGTGCCGAGGACTGCGAAATTGCTGAGTACCACGAGTAATAGCACGAGTGCCGGCGCTCCCTGCGGACTCGACGCCGCTCGTACGGTCCAAATGAGCCGCAAGGTCGCCGTGACGACCCACATCAGAGGAGTCTGCATATTCTCAGCGCAGCAGGAGGATGATTCCGAGCGTCGCCAGAGCAGCCGCGCCGACAAGCAGCTGCGGGATGCGCGTGAGACGAAGCCGTGCCATCACGGACTCGACGATGCCAATGATCACCGCGACGAGCACGAGCCCCGCCAGCAGGCTGGCAATTGCGGCGGCGGGAGTGAGGCTGGGCCGCGGCGCGAACAAGCAGACAACGAGGGCGCCGAACAAGGTGAGCTTGAGCGCGCTCCCGTAGAGGATCAGCGCGAGATCAGGTCCGCTGTGGTCGAGCACGATGACCTCGTGGATCATGGTGAGCTCGAGATGGGTAGCGGGATCATCCACCGGTACGCGGGAATTCTCGGCGAGGAGAATAATGAACAGGCTCAGACCGACGAGCGTCAGCGATGCAGCTGACCGTGGCCACGCGTTGGCGAGTGGCACGCCGAGCATCCCGCTCAAGGTCAACTCACCAGTCGCCAACACGAGCGCGAGCAAACAAAGGAAGAGCGCGGGCTCCGCGAAGGTCGCCACCGTGACCTCGCGACTTGCGCCCATACCCTCAAAGCTCGAGCCGGTGTCGAGACCGGCAAGCACGAGCGCGAAGCGACCGAGCGCAAGCAAGCCGGCGAATGCCACCAGATCGCCTTCGAAGTGTGCGGGTGCGCTCCGTCCATCGAGCGGCAGAAAGAGCAACGCCGCGACGACTGACGCGAGCACGATGACGGGGCCGGCCTGAAACACCCACGTCGTCGTCGTGCTGTAGACGGTACCCTTCCTGACCAATTTCCAAAGGTCGTAATACAGCTGCAGAATGGGTGCACCCTTTCGCCCCGCGAGCACAGACTTGGTCTTGATCGCAATCCCGGGCATCACCGGAGCGAAGCACAGGAGCACCGCGATTGCAACGATTGAGGACGGTGGCGCCAGCCGAGCCAGATTGGCGAACATCGCCGACCTCATGTCGTCCAGCCATCGACCAAGAGATACAACAGGAGCGTCAGGAGCGCGGCGACCAGGTACAAGACGTAGGTCGAGAGGCGCGCGCGCTGCATGGGCCGCGCACGGTTGGCGATGTCACGCCAAGCGCGCCAGAGCGGGCGTACGAATCCATCGAGCACGGGGTCGCCCGCGTAAGTTTCGAATACCCTCGTGGTCTGGTGCGTGCGGATGCCCGTGACTGGTTGGAAGTGTGCGAGAATTGGCGCCGCGAACGAGGAGGCGCTGTATTGCATGCGCGCGGTCGGCGTAGAGTATCCACAAGCCCACGTCTCGCGCCGGCGGACAGCCTTTGTCTTGCTCGGCCGGCGTCCCACCATGATGCGGTGCACGGCCCAGCCAATCAGCATAGCGACCGTGACGCCGAGCGCGAGTGCCGTTATCGCCATCGCCGCGCTTCCGTCAACGTCCGCGGCAACGGTCGAAGTCACCGACGGGTCGCTCGCGGCCGCACCCACCACCACAGCCGCAGCCCGCAGGATCGGCGGGAGCACGAAGACTGGTAGCAATCCAATGCCCGCGCAGGCGCCCGCGAGGCCAAGTAGCGGCCAAGTCATACCCGGCGCTGACTCATGTGCCGAAAGCGCGACGGGATCGCGGGGAGACCCGAGATACAGGATGCCGACCACTTTCGCGAAGCAGGCGAGCGCCAACCCGCCGATGAGCGCGAGTGCGACTCCGGCAAGCGACGCGATCCGGCTGATATCCGTCACCAGACCGATATGCAGCACGCCGCGATAGACCATCCACTCGCTCACGAATCCGTTGAGTGGCGGAAGCCCCACAATGGCGACCGATCCTAGCAGGAATGCCGCAGCGGTCCGCGGCATCCGGCGCGAGAGGCCGCCGAGTCGTTCGATGTCGCGCGCGCCGGTCGCGTGGATTACGGATCCGGCACCAAGAAAGAGGAGACTCTTGAAGAGCCCATGGTTGAACGTGTGCAGCAAGGCGCCCGCGAAGCCCAGCATGGCAATACGTGGATGGTGGTACGCAAGCCCCAGCCCACCTATGCCCACGCCTACGAGGATGATCCCGATGTTCTCGACGCTGTGAAATGCCAAGAGCCGTTTGATGTCGTGCTGCGCGAGAGCCCACACAACGCCGAGAACACCGGAGATGACCCCCAGCCCGAGGACGAGCCAGCTCCACCATGCAGGCACGATCCCAAGGAGCGCGATGACGCGGAGAAGGCCGTAGATGCCCATCTTGATCACCACACCCGACATCAGTGCCGAGACATGTGACGGCGCGGCAGCGTGTGCCTCCGGGAGCCAGAAGTGCAGCGGTACCAGTCCGGCTTTTAGACCAAAGGCGCCCAGCGCCAGTGACAGCACGACTGCATCTCCCATGCGCGGGTGCAGCGTGACAGCGGCGAGCGACGCGAACGACAGGTCTGCGGCGCCCCTCCCCCAAGCGGCGAAAAGTGCGAAGAGAAGCAGCGTGCCCGCGTGGGTCGTAACAAGATAGAGGAGACCGGCGCGCCGTACCTCGGGCTTGTCCACGTCGAAAACGATGAGGAAGTAGGACGTCATCGCCATTAGTTCCCACGCGATGAGGAATGGGATGACGGCGCGCGCGACAACGAGCAAAGCGAGCGAGACGAGGAGCAGAGCGACCAGTGCATGTGCGCCGGCCACGCCCGATGGCTCAGCTTCGATTGATCGCTGTGCCGAATCGGCCTCGCCATGCACCGCAGGCGAAGCGAAATAGGTGAACCCGTAGCACCCGCTCGCGACACCGACCGCAAAGATCAACAACAGGAACACAGCAGACAGCGCATCCAAGCCGAAGACCCACGGGCCTGTCGGGCTTAGGGCGCCGAACTGCAAATCGGTGGTAGCGCCTCCGAGTAGCACGCGCAGTGCAGGCAATGCGCCGATCGTGCACCCGACGCCAAGAAGCACTCGGAAGAGCATCGAGCCGCCGCGCGCAAGCGGGCGCCCAGGAAGATTCTGTGATCCTGACTGGACCATGGCGGCAATTCCGGCCAGGAGGATTGTCCCGAGGCCGAGCCCAAGCATGATCACCGCCCCAACCCCGGCAGAAAAAGAAGTCCAAGAAGGAAAAGGACCGTGACGATGACGTACAAGAGTGATTGCGTGACATGCGGAGAGTGGTAGGTCCGCAATCGCAATCCTGCCCGGCGCACCGCGTAGACGATCGGCAGGTAGAGTTGCACCAGCAGTCGGTCGGCAGTATCTGATTTCCATGCCGCCGCCAACGGCCAGGCCACGTTCCGCGGAGACTCCAAAAGCTCGATTGCGAAGCGCGTCTCCGTACGCAGAATTGGTTGCAGCACGCGTGTGAGCGGCTCGCCGAAGGAGGTCGACGTGTACTGCATGCGAGGCGTGGGAGCGGGATAGCCACAACCCCAAGTCGTATCCTGACGACGCAAGGCGGACCGTCGTACCAGCGCTCGAATCCCTAACACCGCAAAGATCACCGCAGACAGAACCGGCAGGAGGAGGCCGAGCGGTTTGAGCGACGCGTAAACGGTTCGCACGTCCGCGGACGGAGCGATGATGTGCACGGGAACCGCGAGCGCGGCACTCACATATCCAGGGAAGGCGGCAATTGCGAGGCATCCGGCAGCGCATGTGAGAAGTGGCAGGCGCATCGCCCACCCCGGGGCGTGCATGTCCGCCTCCGCGGTCCGCGGCGACCCAAGCAGACTGAGTCCGGCAAGTCGGGTGAAGCAGGCCACCGCGATTCCACCCGTCAGTGCGAGCGACACGATGCCGCCCGCAAGTGCGATCTGGGGGGCGCCGCGAACAGAGATGACGCCGGCGAAGAGATCGCGAAGGAGTAGCCACTCGCTGGTGAACATATTGAGTCCCGGCAGCGAGGCAATCGCCGCCGCGCCGAGAAGGAGTACAGCGCCGATGAGCGGCCAGCGACGCAGCAGGCCGCCCAAGCCATCAAGGCTCCGGGTCCCGGCCGCTTGAGCGGCCGCTCCGAAACCGAGGAATAGCAGCGTTTTGGCGAGCGCATGATTCCAGAGATGAAGGAGCGCGGCCGTCCACGCGAGACCAGCGAGGATCGGGTCGCCGATCGCCGTCCCAAGTACTGCGACTCCCATGGCAAGTGTGATGAGGCCCGCATTCTCCACGGTTGAATACGCGAGAATTCGTTTGACATCGCGTTGCGCCACGCCGAATGCAATTCCAGCCGCCGCGCCAACTGCGCCTAGCACCATGAGGAGGTATCCCCACCAGGGAGACGGGGCGCCGAGGAGAGGAATGAAACGCGCGAGCCCGTAGAAACCCATCGTTATCATCACCCCCGACATGAGCGCCGACACGTGCGACGGCGCCGCGGGATGCGCGTCGGGCAGCCATACGTGCATGGGCACGATCCCCGCTTTAGTGCCGAAGCCGATGACGGCGAGGATGAAGAGCACGTCTGCAGAGACCGCAGCGTGCGGAGCCAAGGCGTCGAGCGCCGAACGCGCAGAGATCGCGAACGTTCCCCCGGCCGCTGCGATCAGGAGTGCGAAGAGGAGAAGCGCGGCGGTCGCTACGTGACCCGCGATCAGATATTGAAGCCCTGCCGCGCGAACCGTCGGACCTTCATGGTCGGTCACGACAAGCGCCCACGAGCTGATCGTCATGAGCTCCCACGCAAGCAGGAGCAAGACCAAATTGTCCGCGGTGACGACTAGCGCCATGCTGCATAGCAGGACGTTATAAGCGGCGAGCGAGGTGCCGATCGGGGCCGCAGTCGGGTGGTGGCGAGTGTGATTCCGGAGGTACGCCACGCCGTAGATCGCGCAGAGCGCACCGATGAGAGCTACGGGGAGAAGGAACGCTGCGGCCAAGGCATCGAGTCGCAACGCCACTACGCCACCCGGCCACGCCCACGCGATGCTCCACACTTCCGGTCGAGGCGCCACCAGCGCCTCGACCGCGGCCGTCGTCGCAGCAACGCCGCCGAGTATGGCTCCCACCACCCCCAGCACAGTTGCCCCACGCCATCGTTGTAGAAGTAGCGCGGCCACGGCGGATAGCGACCAGCTTGCGAGAGCGAAGCCGAGCGCGCTCATGGATTGCTCCGCGTGCGAGCTGTCCCTTCTGTCTCCGGCGTCACCGAGCGAGGCCGAGTGTTGGCGATGCGGTGCGCGATGGCTCGAGCGCTCTAATCCGTGCGAGGATCGTGTCGCTCGGAGCTTCTGTACGAAGAAGCTCTCGGAGCTCCACATCCCGAAGCGTATAGCCGAGCTGCGCGAGAATTTTAAGGTGGACCGGAATCGTCGGGCTCACGAGCGCGAACAGCGCGTGCACCGGACGCCCATCGAGAGCAGCGAAGTCCACCGGATGCCGGAGGAACGCGAGGGCGACGCAGGGTGCCGCACCGTGAAGAAGAATCGGATTCCGCACGTGCGGGATCGCGATCCCGTCTCCGATTCCCGTAGAGCCTATTGCTTCTCGGGCCTCGAGCACCGAGGCCAGAAAGTCGCGATCCACGTCAGTGGGCAGTGGCAGGACATCGACGAGTGCCCGGAGCACTTCGGGCGTCGTACGTCCGCTGAGGTCTCTGTGAATCCCTCCGGTAACGAGCAATTCGGAGAGCGATGGGAGATCATCGAGCGCGCCCCGCGCTTGCTCGAGCAACCCTTTGGAAACGGGCACACCGTTCTCCACTGCCCATTCCCAGAGCTCGATCGCGTTGCAGTGCAAACGCTCATTGATCAGATGCGCCGGCAACCCGCGTTTGGTAATCCAGCGACGAATCGTTGCCTCGGACAAATTGAGGTAGGTCGCGGCTTGTCGAAGCGTGAGCTGCATAGAAAGAGGTGCGAGTCATGCGGACAGATGCGTCCGTGTGAGGAGTGCCCACCACAGGCCAACTTTAGAACACGAGAGTCAGTGTGCGTGCTATTGACCACACATGCGAAGTACAGGTATTCGTGGGACGCAAAGTCGCAAGAGCATCATGTTCCGCATGACCTCTAATAAGCTGCCGATCTCAAGCTCACTCCTATGTCATCAGGCGGCACAACGAAGTGCGGCGACCTTATGCATCAAGGGCGCGGCACTCACACTCCTGCGGCAAGATCGGTCGGAACATCACGTCCAGAAAAAGCCAAGCGACCTTACCGAGCGGCTGCATCATGATGGCAAGCACTACCATCCCTCCGACGGCGACGTACGTAAGGGCATCCCACGGGACGTTTGGCCACATGAGAATCACCGAAAGCGCGAGGCTTACGCCGAAGATCGCCTCCATGATCATGAGGCTGCAAAACATCGCGCCGTCGAAATAATTATCGTCGCTCCGCATGTAGCGAAAGTTGCACTGAGAGCATCGATCGAGGAGGCGTACCTTCGACTTGGACAGAATTGGCTCCTTGCCACAATTGGGACAGCGCAATCGCACGCAATAACTGGAGAGCTGTAAGAGACGACCAAAAGATATCGACCCTAGCGGGGTGTCGGTCGAACGAAGCGGCGCAACGTAAGGAGACGCGATCGTGGGAGCGGAGGCTCTCTCTGAGAGTAGCGACGTGGGTGTGGCAATCACAAGCCGAGGAGATTCGTCAGTTGACAAACTGTCGAGTGGGGCCGTGGTGGTTGGACCAGTGCTCGTACGGCGCATGGCTGAAGCGGGCATAAGGAGCTCGAGTGAGATGGTGAGCTAAGCACTCGGGTTGCAACTTGACCCGATGGCTGTCGCTAGTCCTGCGCCGGCGGAAAGGAGCCCCTCGGCGGCATTGACGAAATCGGCGAGGTTCAGTTCGGGTTCGATAAGCGATTGCACTGAGCAACCCTTGATGAAGCTCACAATGACTGCCGCAAGCCCGTAGGGCGTGACACTGGGCAGGAATTCCTTATCCTCGGCGAGAACCGCCTCCGCTAGTGGGAGAAACGCCTGGCGGTAACGTTCGAGCTCCTGCTTCATCCGCGTCCCAATGACAGGATCGCAGAGTCCCGCGCTCCAGAATTCGAAGAACACTCTGGTTCGACCCGGCTCTTTGGCTAAACGGGTCATTTCTTGGCGCAACAGTGCGAGGAGTCGCTGATGCGGCGCTTCAATGGGGACAACTGCCGGTCCTTGGCAGAGTGCAGTTGTCGTTTCCAGTACCCAATCGAGCACTCCCAGCACCAAGCGCTGCTTTGTTCCGTAATGGAAGAGAACAAGCCCGGTGCTTAAACCCGCACGTTGAGCCACCCTGCGAATCGTTATCGCCCGGAGGCCCGACTCTGCAGCCAGTTCACAAGCAGCGGCGCGGAATCTGTGCGCGGCGAACGATTCCATTTCAGGTTTCCGCCCAACGACCTCAAGCTCAGCCGCTCGGCGGAAATCGGCAAGGCTGCTTCATCTATGGGGCCCTCGTGTCGCTCAGCGTCTTCAGCAAGGCGACGATCGCCGCCTCCTCCGCCGGTGTCAAACCGAGATTGCCTACCTGGCTGGTCATGTTGGCCGCGTACTCGGGTGCGGGCCAGCCGGCGCCGGGTACGTCACGGGTGTTGTAGAAGTGGACGATCTCCTCCAGGCTCTTGAAGTAGCCGTTGTGGCCGTATGCCTTCACGAAGCCGGCGCTCGGCCGCTTGTCGACATTGCGCAGTGTCGGCACCTTGAATTTGCCGAGTTCGGGTTCGTAGACCGACCCGTCGTAGCCGGCGCTCTTCAGGTACCCGCCCAGACCCGGGTCAACCCACGACGCGCCCAGAGGATTGAAAGCGAGCTCCGAGTAGAACGGGTTCATCGGGTTCTTCGGCACACCGAGGTTGACGTACGTGAAGTCGGTGAACTCCACCTTGCCGCTGGCTGGATCGGCGGTGCTGGTGTGGCAGCTGGCGCACTTCGCGTTGCCGTTGAACAGCGAGAGCCCCAGCGTCTCCTG
>Ga0208078_1000142_pt1 | contig 19373 bp, 16 predicted proteins | sample NGESurdeep072012_3_FD_184468 | JGI IMG/M metagenome (GOLD analysis project Ga0208078, IMG submission 184468) | Arctic peat soil microbial communities from Barrow, Alaska - NGEE Surface sample 53-2 deep-072012 (SPAdes) | ecosystem: Environmental > Terrestrial > Soil > Wetlands > Peat ...
CCGGCGCTCCCGCTGTTGGCGCGGGAGGCCACGAGCCTGGTGGGAAACCAGAAGACGGCCCGTGTTACTGCTTCGAGTCTGACGAGCGACGATATGGGCGGGAAACGCCGTCCAGGGGGTGTTCGCAAAGGCACCCGGAAACGGACGAGTTGAGCGTGTCTGTTCGCCCTTTACCGGCTTATGGCCTTCGTCGATACGGCGATCGCGGCGCCGCGCGGGCGGATCAGAGCAGTGGACTTTTGGGTGACCAAATCGGCTGAATAGCTACCCGTCATTGAGGTAGATTGCATCATGCCGATAAAGGACAAAGTGATACAGGATTTCGAGTTCGTTGATGGTGGGCGAAAGTTCTACTGTTCGGTCGAAGCACCCGGTCAGACGGGTATGCCGCCATGGTGGTGGTTTCGACCCGATACCGAGACGACCACGCGCTACGCCCCCTTCGAGGCTTCGCCCACCGACACGAAGCGATCAGTTCAGACGCGGATCATCGCGTACTATGCGGAGCTTCTTGCGATCGCGGCGCGGCCGGTACATCAGAGGCCAGCCTGGCGGAAGCCGGAGCCTTCAAACCCTCCTGGCGAGATCATCTCAGCCCTTTCACCGGCCACACCGCCGAGCTGATTGGCCTCCGCAGTCACGCGGATGTCTCGGCCGCCTGACGCGCTGTCTCGCGAAGCCTGTTGATGAACGCCACCTGGTTCGCCCACGATCCGTCGTAGCGCTCTCCATTCATGAAGAAGGTCGGCGTCCCGTTCACGCCGCTCCGCTCGCTTCGTTCTCCTCAGGCGGTTGGTGGAGCGACCTCCGTCTCCCGCGTCTCACGTCGCACTCGAGTCGCGGCGGCCGAGGACTCGGCATCCTGGCGGGCAAACTCCAGCAAGTCGGCGTTGAATTGCTCCTTGTGGGTGGTCATCAGTCCGTGCGGCGCGCCCTTATATACCTCGAGTGTCGCGCCCTTGATCATCTTCGCGGAACGCAGGCCCCCGACGTTGATCGGCACGATCTGATCGTCCTCGCCGTGGATGACGAGCGTCGGGATGTCGAATTTCTTGAGGTCTTCCGTGAAGTCGGTCTCGGAGAATGCTTTGATGCAATCGTAGGCGGCGGGGAACCCGGCCTGCATACTCATCAGCCAGAACGCATCTCGTACGCCCTGCGACACCTTGGAGCCCGGTCGATTGGCGCCATAGAACGGCGCGCTCAGATCCTTCCAGAACTGCGTCCTATCCGCGACGACGCCGGCGCGAATCTTGTCAAACTCCTCGATCGGGACTCCTCCGGGATTGTTCGCCGTCTTCAGCATGCCCGGCGGCACCGCGCCCACGAGCACAGCCTTCGCCACTCTCTTTGTACCGTGGCGACCGATGTAGCGGGCCACCTCGCCGCCGCCCGTCGAGTGTCCGACATGAATGACGTTCGTCAGGTCGAGCTTCTCGACGAGTTCCGCAAGGTCGTCGGCGTACGTGTCCATGTCATTCCCGTCCCGGGTCTGGGTCGACCGTCCGTGACCGCGCCGGTCGTGGGCGATGGCGCGATACCCGTTGGACGCCATGAAGAACAACTGCTCGTCCCATGCGTCGGCGTTGAGTGGCCAGCCGTGGCTGAAGACGACTGGTTGACCCGAGCCCCAATCCTTGTAGAAGATTTGCGCTCCGTCTTTGGTGCTGATCGTTGGCATACGGCCTCCTTGCGGCCTAGATGGGACGTGCTGCTAGGCAACTGCGTGGACATGCTAAGAGTTTACGCTTTTCGACTCGTGATTGGAATTTGAACGATCTCCAATTTCTCCTGCATGCCTCGCGCCGACTTTCAGCGCCATTCCCATCAATGATGACCTACCGCTGGATCAGGTCTTCGTCGAGCAGATAGCTGATGACGTCGGCAGCGGAGTAGTTCGTGCGTCCCGCGAGAAAAATGGAAATCGTCTCGAGGTCGTCGCCGCTCGTAAGTAGCGGCAGCTCCGTCTCTCCGTTGGCGCGCAGCTGCGGGAGTCCGACGTTCGCGAGGAGCGTGTTGCAGAGACATCTGCGCCCCTCGGTCTCCGCGAGCGCTCCGCCTTTTCGCACGTAGTCTTCGACCGGCTCGGCCGAGCATCGGTAGTCGATGCGTCCATCCGGGCGCCTGAAGGCTTCGCGCAAATAGCCGAGGTCGCACAGCCGCTGTCGCGGTGGTTGGTCCTCCCCATCAGTCCCCCACCGGACCACCTTGAACGGGTATCCGGTCGGCGAGGCGCGCGGATCGGTTATGACGATCACCTCACCGCGCGCAGCATGCTCGATCACCTCACGCTTCAGCTCAGGGGTGAACCCCGATTCCTCACAGTAGGCGAACAGCGTCCCGACCTGAACGCCGGTCGCGCCCGCTTCCAGCGCGTCGCGCAACCGCTGCGGTGTGCCGGCACCGCCCGCGATCCAGAATGGCAGGCCGAGATCACGCAATTTGGCCAGGTCGACGTTATCGCGCTCCCCGTACACCGGTTCGCCCCGCTCGTTGTACCGCGGTTCGCCGCGCGGTGGCGCGTTATGGCCGCCCGCTGTGGGCCCTTCGACTATGAATCCGTCAACCCGCCCGTTCGCCTTTCGCGCGAGCGTCGTCGCCAGCGAGCTTGCTGAAATTATCGGGAGGAACCGTGGCCGCGTGAGCGGCGTGAGATCCGTGACGCCGTACTCCTGCGGATCGAAGGAGAGCACCTCGGACTCCCCCGCCGCGAGCCCGTCGACGTCGAAACGAATCGTGGCCGAGCGGTGTTCGGCGAGCGCGTCGAGCACACCCGGAAATTCGCGCGGGATACCCGCTCCCATGAGGACGTAGTCCACTCCGGCCAGCATCGCGCCGTACAGGGAAGCCATGTTCGGCATCTGGACCTTGGTCAGCAGGTTGATCCCCACCGGCCCGCTGTGACCTTCCTTGGCAAGATAAACCTCGACGAAGTTCGCCAGCATCGTGAGCTGTTGCCGTGCCACACTCACCCGCTGCTTATACATCGGGATCAGCTTGTAGGGCTGGTCCGGACGGCGTCCCTCCGGCAGGAAATACCGCTTCAGGACCTCGTCGGCGACGCCGTCGACGGGAAAACGGCGTATGCCCCGCCGCATGTCGCCGCCGATATCCCCGTCCTGGAGCCGGCGCACGAGGACCGTGTCGAGAACGGTTCCGGAGATGACGCCGAGCTGGCCCACGAGCGACACGGCACGCGCGAGCTTCCAGTTCGATACGGCCACGCCCATCCCACCCTGAATGATCCGCGGCAGCGCGACGACAGTTGTCATGTTTGAGGAGCAGAGTGTCGAAGTGACGAACCTTTCAAATCTAACCATGTCCGGGGCGGCGGTGTCGGGGATGTCGACCCTCAATTGTCGTGAGTCCCCTGAGGGCAGCGTTAGCCGACACAGCCAAAGTTAGTGGCATTCGCGCCGATGTGTCGTTTTGCGCGGGCGGCGACGACGCTAGGAAGGCGGCCGGAACGGCGCCTTGATGCGCAAAGGAACCGCGGTCGTGCCCCAGTGGAGACGTAGCAGGGCTGCGTCGCGAAGCACCATCGGAAAATAGATCGCGAACGAATCCATTTTGCGAAGCCTGCTCCGGGGTCACATCCACACGCAGCACATCGAACCTGGCGCCCGGATACGGCTTGTGAAACACGTGCGCGGCGCTGCTGAAGATGACGGTCCACGGGCCGGCCTCGTGCGGGATGAGCCACAGCGAATACTCGCCGGCATGCGGGGCTCTCCCTTCGATCAAAACGTCCCGGTTGAACCTGACGCGCGTCGCTGAATCGGCGCCCGGATGCCAGACACTGTCCCACGGGACGAGCGCGCCGAACAACACGCGTCCGCGCGCCGCCGGGCGTCCATACGCGATAGAGATCTCGGTGAACGCTGGCGGCGGCGGCGCGGACGTAAGCCAACGCGGGTATCATGATCTCTGTTCCCTCGAAATGACGTGGTCTTATGTTACACTGGTTAGGAACTTCTGACATGCGACCGTCGTTCAGCAAACCGCTCGAACAGGAGTAGCAAATGAAAATCGGCATCATCGGCGCTGGCAACATCGGTGGCAACCTCACGCGTCGTCTCCGGGCGCTGGGTCACGATGTCTCCGTCGCCAACTCGCGTGGACCGGAGACACTCGCCGCTTTGGCGAAGGAAACCGGCGCCAGGCCGGTCACAGTCCGTGACGCAGCTCGGGGGAAGGACGTGGTGATAGTGACAATTCCGGTGAAGAATATCCCCGCATTGCCGAAGGATCTGTTCGCGGGCGCTGACGACACCGTCGTTGTCGACACCGGCAACTATTATCCACAACGCCGCGACGGGCGCATCGACGCGATCGAGGCCGGCACGACCGAGAGCCGGTGGGTTGCGCAGCAGCTCGGCCGGCCAGTGGTCAAAGCGTTCAACAACATCTACGCGAAACACCTTCTCGAACGCGGACGCCCAAAGGGTGAGCCCGGGCGTATCGCGCTCCCCGTCGCCGGTGACGACGCCAAAGCGAAGGGAGTTGTGTTGCGCCTGCTCGATGAGTTGGGATTCGACGGCGTCGATGCCGGCACGCTCGATGAGTCGTGGCGGCAGCAGCCAGATACTCCAGTCTACGGAACTGATTTCGACGCCGGCGGCGTGAGACGCGCATTGTCTGAAGCCCACAAGGAACGATCGCCCGGGTTTCGCGCAGTGGAGGGAAGCCCGGCGTCCGCGACGTGATGCGGAATCACACTCTGAGTCACTTTGCCCCGGGCATGTTCGCTTCAATGCATCGATGGCTGCGTGAGAACGGCGCGAAATCGATGAAAGCTCCAGCGAAGAATTAGTTCAGTCTGTTGCCAAGCTGCGTCGCGAGCGGGAGTCTGACATCAGCCAGCGGCGGAGAGCCGACGGTCGGCTCCGGTGCTGCGATCGCAGCGCTGCCGGTGAGCGAGTCGATGAGCGCGAAGAGCTCCCTGGCGTTCACCGGCTTCGATAGGTACCCATCCGTCCCCGCGGCGAGGCAGGCCTCGCGATCGCCCTTCATCGCGTGCGCGGTCAGAGCGATGATCGGCACGTGGCCGCCCGTCACTTTCTCGGCTCCGCGAATGAAGCCCGTTGCCTCCAGACCGTCCATCTCCGGCATCTGCACATCCATTAAAACGACGTCGAACGAGCCCTCGGCGACTGCGGCGACGGCTTCGCGTCCATTGCCGACTGTGACCACGCTGTGACCGCGCTTTCCGAGCAGTGCCGTCACGAGCTGCCTGTTCACCGCATTGTCCTCCGCCAGCAGGATGCGCAACGAGCGACGCGTTTCGTTGATGCTGTGGCGCTTAACCAGAGCCCTATGATCAGCGGGGCTATCCATGCCCTCGAGCACCGCGAGGATTGCATTGTGCAAGATGGCTTGCCGCACCGGCTTGGTGAGACAGGAGGCCATTGCTGAGCGTTGCCTCGAGTTCGCGCACGACTGCCAGGTATTCGCTGCGTATTTGCTCGAGTAGTTCAGCGGTCGATTCGAGCTGGCCCGCACGACCGGCCGTCTCAGCGCCGCTCAGGGCGACGGCAAGAAATGTGGCGTGGATGGTGCCCGCTCCTGATTTGAACGCGTGTGCCGCTGTCTCGACCGCTTTGGCATCTTGATTCTTCGTCGCCTGCTCCAGAGCCGCGAAGCGCACTGGGGCATCTTCCACGAATGTGTCGAGCAGAGTTCCAATCATCTCCTCGACGCCGGCCTCGCGCAGCTCGGCGCGAAAGCGCTCGACATCCACGTGCGGCGGCGGCTGCGCGGCTTTTGAGTCTGGTGAATCCGACTGGGGTCGCGGCTTTGTAAGAATGGCGATGCCGTAATGGTGGGCGTCGCCAGCAGCGCGGAGAGGAGCAGCGGCCGGGCATCTGGTGTGGTATTGCTCGGCTCTTGGTGATGCAAGGACTAATGGATTGTACCTAGCCCAGATGATCGGCGCAACTCGACGAATCGTGTGCGGACGCTACAAGCTCGAGCGGGAAGACGCCCGAAAAAAGAGCCCCCGTTTGCTTTTCGCGCACTCGCGTACTCGGGGTAATTGCCTAACGTGCACGATCGAGTCAGTTCAGGTCTCGTTGGCTTCGCTCGCCCGGGGCAGAGAAAGTGTGAAGCGTGCCCCTTTCCCCTCGGCGCTCTCTACCGTGAGATCTCCGTCCATCGCGCGAGCGAGGTCACGGCTTATCGCCAATCCCAGCCCGACGCCGCTCTCCCGATCGGAGAGCCCCTCCTTCAGCTGAATGAACGGCTCGAAAATGGCTTCATGCTTGTCCGCGGCGATTCCAATCCCCGTGTCGCTGATCCGCAAGGTGACAACGTCCCTCGTGGCTCCGCACTCCGCGCTGACCTCGCCGCCCGCCGGCGTGAACTTGATGGCGTTCGATAGAAGGTTCACCAGAATCTGAGTCACTCGCTCGGGATCCGCGCGCGCGACGCTGCTCGATTCCCCGCTAATTCCCTTGAACACGAGACCCTTCTGGCCAAAAAGGGGCTCGATCAGCTCGATGGCGTGCCCCAACGCATCGCACCCATTGATATCGCCTACAGAATAATTCACACGACCGCTTCCGACTCTCACGAAGGTCAGGATTTCGGTGATGAGGAGGGCGAGGTGCTGTTGATTGGTTCTCACGCGCGCGAAGTCGGCGTGCTGTTTCTCTGTAACGGGCCCCCGCAGGCCCATGTCGAGAAGATCGATATAGCCGCCAATCGCGTTGAGTGGTGTGCGCAGCTCGTGGCTCATCGCGCCGAGAAACGCCGTCTTCGCCCTGTTCGCCGTCTCGGCGCTCCGTTGGAGCACGAGCGCGAGGTCGTATACCTGCGCGTTGTCGAGCGCCAGCGCTCCGCGCGCAGCGATGTCCTCAGCCAGATGCACATCCTCAGCGCTGTGCGAGAGTCCGGGTTGCGCGCTGACGAATGTGATGGCACCCAGCAGCCTCTTCCGCGCAACCAGGGGCACCGTCAGGAGCGATCCGATCCCGAGCTGATGCAGGATGTTCAGGTTGTAGGGACTGTGCGCGCTGGCGGCGAGCGTAGCCTCGATGTCGTCGTTGATGGCGAGGGTTCGTGGGACGCTAAGCATCGCGGGCGCGCCGAACGGATCGTCGGGCTCGGGAGACCAGGTTGCTTCCAGCTCGTGCGCCAGCTTCTGTTTTTCCGGATCAGGATGATAGATGCTGAGTCGGTGAATGGCATCGCCCTCCTCGAGGATGTCCACGATGCACCACGCGCCGAGAGCGGGAAGCGCGAGCTTGGTAAGGGCGACCAGCGTGGTGGACTGATCCACGGATTCGGCAAGTAGGCGACCGGCCTCGGCCAGAAAGGCCGCCCGACGCCGCGCGGCCTCCGCATCGTCAGCGAGACCGCGCTCGCGCAGCGCACCGAGGAGCATCTGTTCGGCAACCTGCCGCTGAAGCTCCCGCGCACCGTCTCGCGGGCTCGACTCGCGAATCTGGATGCCGAGAGCCTCGACCCGGCGGTCCTCCGTAATCACGGGCCAGACACTGCATTGCCAGCCACTCGCTCTCTCGGTCGAAGTCTGGATGCGCTCATCAAGTATCTCGATCCCCTGGCGGAATGCCCGATCGAGAATCGCGGTCAGCGCTCGTCCTTCAGTCGCGATGAACGGGTCTGCGATTGGCGCGCCGATCGCGCCACCATTGGCCACACCGGCGAGGAGGCAATAGGCGGAATTGCCATAGACGACCGTGTGCTTGGCCCCGCGCGTAATGGCGAATGGCAGCGGGGCTTGCTGCATGCAGCGCCGCAGCGCCTCTTGGAGAGAAAGTTCTGTGGCGCGTTCACCAGGCCGACTTCGAGAGCCCATTCCGCTCTACGTGCTCCGCTTTATCCGCGTTGGCTTCGCCCGCAAAGTGGGCACACCGGTGATTATCCCATCGTACTCGGTCAGCGAATCACCAACGACCACACCCTTGGCACTAACGTCGTACAGTCTGAATTCATGGCTGTGGTTGCTTCCGCGCATCTTGATCACCGCCATCACGCGCTTGAGCTCTCCTTCCATCTCGACGTACCGCTGTATGATGATCTCGTCAGTGATGAACGACACCTTCTCCGTTGTAAAGCGTGCCTCGGAGAATGCCTCGGAGACTTCCGCGGTTGTGAATACCGTGACGCCGCTTGCGGTCAACGCCCCAACCAGGCGGTAGAGGGATTCCCGGAAGTCCGCGCGGAAGGTCGGGGCAAGGGCGACCTCGAACCCTGACAGCGAGTCGATGACAACGCGCTTTGCCCCGACACGCTCAACGGCTTCGAGAATTGCCTGGAGGGTCTCATCGACAGAGAGGTCGAGCGGGCGGAGATAGATCACCTCCAACTTCCCCGCCTTGATCATCCTCCCGACCTCGGAGTTTCGCGCGTCGGCGCGGGCAACGTACTCCTCCGGATACTCTTCGAATACCGCGATTACTCCGGTCTCTCCCTTCGCTAATCCTGCCACCATGAATTGCGTCGCGACCGTCGATTTGCCACTGCCCGCGGGGCCGGTGAGCATCACCGCGTCGCCGGCAATGACCCCGCCGCCCAGCATCTCGTCCATCCCCGGCACACCCGTAGAAAGCCGCTCGCGCTTCGGCAGCGCTCGTTTCCGCGTCTGCTCCGGAATGCGCGGGTAGATTTGCAGCCCGGCATTCGTGATCCGGATTGTGTGCAATCCAGGCATCTGGGCCCGGCCACGCGTCTTGATCACCTGAAGCCTTCGAACGACGGAATTTCGATCAGTGGCCTGCGAGAGCCAAAGTATACCGTCGGCTACAGTGAAGACGGGATTTCGCTGCTCCTCCTCGGTGTACTCACCGAGGAGAAAGGAGGTTACTTCCCAGGTAGTCAGGTGAAGGGCGAGACGCTGAACGAATCGGTCGAGGTCAAACGTTGCCCCCCGCTCGGAGCTACCATGCTGCCCGCCGATCGATCGAAATGAATCGACGACGACAATTCCCGGTTTGGCGCGCTCGATCTCGCTAATGATCCGCTTCAGGACTTCGCCCAAGTCCTGATCCATGACCTCTGCGCTTAGATTGATGAATTGGATAGCAGATCCGGCCAGATCAGGATTGAAGAAGGTGAACTGCCGCTGATATCGCAGCATCTTGATTGTCGGCTCGCCGAGCACGGTGAAATACAGCGCGGGTCGCTCGACAGTCGCATTCGTGAACATTATCTGGTGCGCCAGCGTTGTCTTCCCCGAGCCCGGTCCGCCCGCAATCAGATTGAATGAGTATTCCGGCAACCCGCCACCGAGCACGACATCGAGGCCGGGCACTCCGCTGGGAAGACTCCTAATTACCGCTCGCTCTTCCTTCACGCTTCCTCCCTCCTGTCATCTGGAGGTGCATCACCGCGTTCGGATGAGGCCAGACTTCGCTCTATCAGTTTCACTGCCATGTCGTCTCCGATGAGTCGGCCGAGAAGCTCGACCAGGCGCACGAGCATCGACTCGAGCGCCTCGGCGGTCGCGGGATCTCCGTGCGCCATGATGGTTTCCGCGACGCCGTCGATGTAGGGCTCCGAGCGCGCTCGGAGCTGAATCTGCGCCAACGCCGGGTATTCGGTCCGCGTATCCGCGAGCGCGCGCGTAAAGAGAGCGTGACAGCCGTCGGGACCAACCCAACGCGAAAGCTCCCGATACAGAGTGTCGCACGCGGCGGCGGCGGCGCGTGCGGGGGTCTCGCCGGCCTTTCGTTCAGACCGGCGACTGCTGATCAAGCGCCGCGCGATTTCTCGGGGCGGCGACTGTTTCCCCGACGGCGTTTCCTTAGCGCGGTCGGATGTATTCATAAACACCGGTGCCGGAAACACGGCGATCGTTCGGGCGACCGGCGGACCAGCGGTAAACGGAGTGCGCGCAGAATCCGGCTTCAGTCATGCCAAACAAATTATCCTGCCAATACACCGGTTTTCAACCGTGCGTTTCCGCGCCAGTCGTTTCCCCTAGGGCGTGATAGCCACCTTGAGGACCCCATCCCGCTGATGGGCGAAGAGGTCGTAGGCCTCTTCGATCTGGTCGAGCTTGTAGCGATGCGTGACGAGAGGGCGAAGATCAACCTGCCCTGAGCCGACTACGCCAACAGCCGCCGCATGCGCTCCTTGCCGTCCTGGAGCTCGATCTTTCCTGCTTTGACAAAGACGGCGGCCTTCATCGTTGTCCGCGCCACCGCCCTTGGCGCCGCACGCTCGGCGGCGAGCGTCAACAAGGACCGAGCTTACGTCCGGGAATGCTCTCACCCCTTAGCTGTTCGCGAGTCATGTCGCCCACGAGAACTTCGAACTCCTTGCTCGATAAGTCCGCGCACACACCCTTCAGCCGACGTGTCAGGTCCTTTCTCACACTATCTTCTCTCGTCTCGGCATTCTCTCCTTTGCGCTCAGATTTTTTTTCTTTGCGCTCAGTATTCTTGCCATCGAGTCCACGCGCAGTCGGGCCAGTAGTCGCGGGACGCCGAATCAAATTGCGTGGGAAAAGCATTTTGCCTCACTTGGCCGCAATGGCGTCGTGGGAGCGCCGAGGCAGGTTAAAGTAGGAGCCGTTTGCGGCTGTGCCGCCTCGCCAAATGGTTGCGTGGCAGCGGTGATGTGAATAGCAAGGTTGCATCCAGACCGAGAGCGGTTAAGCCCCAGCCGCCATCGCTGGATACCTTATGAGGGGCTAACCGTTTAGATTTAAGAGACAGTTTCATGCTGATCATGTGCGGGACTTTCCCACCAGCCCGCACTTTCGATCTGCCTCGATCGCGGGGCAGCATCACGGCGCTTCTGGCGACGCCTTCCTTCCGCCAAGGCGCTCAATGAATGACTCACCCATTGCCACTGCCGGGCTGCCGGACGATTTCGTCGCGCCGCATGACGAGGCGTTATCTGCGTTCGTAAACACGCTCCGTCTGTCGGTGCGAGCGAAAGTCGCGGCGGAGCAGAACCGCGGATTGTCACTCGCCGAGATCGTCGTTCAGGTGCGTGAAATGGTGCGGCTCGCGGAGCAAGACCCTCATCACCCCAACCGCTTTCCTCCCCGTGAATTCCGGGCGATGTCCAGACAAGCGGTTGGCTGGTGCGTCGAGTCATATCGGCCGCTTGTCTTTGCCGCTGGAAGAAATGTTTCAGAGCCTGCCAGGCAGCGGGATCCGGAAGCGCTGCCACCCGTTCCCGCTCCCACCGCGGCTACCGTGGCTCGTTTTCCAGCTTCGTCACCAACATATCGAGGATTACCATGAACCATTACAAGGGAATTTCCGCGGACGACAAGCACAAAATAGTCGCCGCTCTGAAATCTCGCGGCGCGGGAAGTTGCCCGCGCTGCCGCGACAGCCAGTGGACGGTGAGCGAGTACTCGAGGATTGAAGTGCAGGCGACGATGGACCGCAACAGCGCCGAAAGAACGACCATCCCCGCCGTCATGATCGTTTGCGAGCACTGCGGGTTCATCTCCCAGCACGCGCTTCAGCCGCTCGGCGTCTGGCCGAATGGCACGGGCGATACGGCCGATACGACGGCCCCGCGTTCAAGCGCGTCGACGGCCTGACGCTCAGGAAACCGTCATGACGACCAACGAAAAATCGGGCCTGGATCGACGTACACCCTCAGCGAGCTTGCCGAGCGTGGGCGAGCCTCTGCTCACAACAGGAGCTCTGCAGAGCGCGATTTTCAACAGCGCCAATTTCTCGAGCATCGCCACCGACGCGAATGGGGTCATTCAGATCTTCAACGTCGGCGCCGAGCGGATGCTCGGCTACGCGGCTGAAGAAGTGATGAACAAGATCACGCCCGCCGACATTTCCGACCCGCAGGAAGTAGTCGCGCGCGCCAAGGCGCTCAGCGTCGAGCTCGGAACCCCCATCGCGCCGGGCTTCGAAGCGCTGGTCTTCAAGGCCTCGCGCGGTATCGAAGACATCTACGAGCTGACCTACATCCGTAAGGATGGCAGCCGCTTTCCGGCGGTTGTGTCGGTCACCGCATTACGCGATGCGCAGGACGCGATCATCGGGTATCTGCTGATCGGCACCGACAACACCGCGCGCAAACAGGCCGAAGACGCGCTGCTCAAGGCTGGCGCCTTGCAGAGCGCGATTTTCAACAGCGCCAATTTCTCGAGCATCGCCACCGACGCGAAGGGTGTCATCCAGATCTTTAACGTCGGCGCCGAACGCATGCTCGGATACACGGCCGCCGAAGTGATGAACCAGATCACGCCGGCCGACATTTCCGATCCGCAGGAAGTCATCTCGCGCGCCAAGGCGTTGAGCGTCGAGCTCGGAACGCCGATCACGCCAGGGTTCGAGGCCCTGGTGTTCAAGGCTTCGCGTGGGATCGAAGACATCTACGAGCTGACTTATATCCGGAAGGACGGAAGCCGTTTTCCGGCGGTTGTGTCCGTTACGGCGCTGCGTGACGCGGAGAGTGCCATCATTGGCTACCTGCTGATCGGGACCGACAACACCGCCCGCAAGCAGGCGGAGGAAGCGCTGCTCAAGGCGGGCGCCCTCCAGAGCGCGATCTTCAGCAGCGCCAACTTCTCGAGCATCGCCACCGACGCCAAGGGCGTCATTCAGATCTTCAACGTCGGCGCTGAGCGGATGCTGGGCTACACGGCCGCCGAGGTAATGAACAAGATCACACCGGCCGACATCTCGGATCCGCAGGAAGTCATCTCGCGCGCCAAGGCGTTGAGCGTCGAACTCGGAACCCCGATCACGCCGGGGTTCGAGGCGCTGGTCTTCAAGGCCTCGCGCGGCATCGAAGATATCTATGAGCTGACCTACATCCGAAAGGATGGAAGCCGGTTTCCGGCCGTGGTTTCGGTCACGGCGCTACGCGATGCGCTGGATTCGATCATCGGGTACCTGCTGATCGGCACTGACAACACCGCCCGCAAGCAAGTAGAAGAAGAGCGAATGAAGCTCGATCAGAGGCTGCGCGATCAACATTTTTACACGCGCTCGCTCATCGAATCCAACATCGATGCGCTGATGACCACCGATCCGCGCGGCATCATCACGGACGTCAACAAGCAGATGGAGGGTTTGACCGGCGCCACTCGCGACGAGCTGATCGGCGCGCCGTTCAAGAACTACTTCACCGATCCGACTCACGCCGAGGCTGGTATCAACCAGGTCCTGAGCGAGGGCAAGGTCACCAACTATGAGCTCACCGCGCGCGCCAGAGATGGCACGCTAACGGTCGTGTCTTACAACGCCAGCACATTCCATGACCGCGACAGGGTCCTTCAGGGCGTATTCGTCGCGGCGCGCGACGTGACCGAGCTCAAACTGTTCGAGCAACGGCTGCAGCAGAAGAACGTCGAGCTGGAAGAGGCGAGCAGAATGAAGTCGGAATTTCTCGCCAACATGTCGCACGAGCTTAGGACGCCGCTGAACGCCATCATCGGCTTCTCCGAGGTGCTCGTGGACGGCCTCGTTGGAGAGATGACCGATCAGCAGCGCGGCTTCCTCACGGACATCTTCAACAGTGGCAAGCATCTCCTGTCGCTGATCAACGACATTCTCGACCTGTCCAAGATCGAAGCAGGAAAAATGACGCTCGATGTGGAGCCTGTGCAGGTGTCTTCGCTCTTTGCGAACAGCCTGTCCATCATCCGGGAGAAAGCCGCGGCTCGCCACATCCATCTCGCCATGGATGCTCCCGAAGAGCTTGGTGCGATACGCAGCGACGCGCGCAAGGTGAAGCAGATCGTCTACAACCTGCTGTCGAACGCCGTGAAGTTCACCAGCGAGCGGGGCGAGGTAACGTTGCGAGCAGAGCGCGTTCCGCGAGCGGAAGTCGGCCAGCTGTCCGAATCCAGCATTGGCCGGAGCTTCCCACTCGCCGACAGTGAGTTCACGGAGTTTCTCAAGATCACTGTCACCGACAGCGGCATGGGCATCTCGCCGGATGGACTCGAGCTGCTGTACAAACCGTTCAGTCAGATTGACAGCGGCCTCGCGCGCAAGTTCGAGGGCACGGGACTCGGCCTGGCAATGGTCAAGCTCCTTGCAGACCTGCACGCTGGCGCGGTCGCCGTCGAAAGCGAGGTGGGCAAGGGCTCACGGTTCACCGTCTGGCTCCCGTTCCGGCCGGCGGAGGGAAAGCCGCTGACACCGGCCAAGCCCATGCCCGCCCTGACAAACGTGGCGTTGCCGGGATCGCTTACTGCGCTTGTGGTTGAAGACGACTTCAAGTCGGCTGATTTGATTCGCGTGCAACTCGAGGCGGAAGGCTTCGTAGTTCTGCACGCCGCGACCGCCGAGACGGCGCTCGTTCTCGCGGCGCGTCAACCGCTGGCGTTGATAACTCTCGACATCATGCTGCCGAACATGGACGGCTGGGAATTCCTCGGTCGAATCAAGCAGACTCCGACCCTCAAACACATTCCGGTCGTGATCATTTCGATCGTTGCGGATCCTGAGAAAGGCTACGCGCTGGGCGCGGCTGGCGTCATGCAAAAGCCTATATCCCGCCAGGAGTTGTATGACGCGCTCGTCGGACTTGGCCTGTTTCCGCTTCCCCAGGGTCACACCCTCAAGATCCTCGTTGTCGACGACGATCCCAAGGCGGTTGAGCTAATCGCGGTTCGGGTTCTCGGCCTGGCCAGCACCGTGCTACGAGCATACGGCGGTCAGGAGGCGATCGATGCCGCGCGCCGCGAAATTCCAGATTTGATCGTGCTCGACTTGATGATGCCAGAGGTGAGCGGCTTCGACGTCGTGGCGGCTCTGCACGAAGACTCGCGGACGGCAAGCATACCGATCCTCGTGGTCACCGCCAAACACATCACCGCGGAGGATCGCGACCGACTCAACGGCCATGTGATGACGATCATGGAAAAGGCGAACTTCGACCGTGACCGCTTTGTCGGCGAAGTTCGCAGGGCTATGGCCGGCCGCCATGCGATAGCCTGACATGGCAACGGTGCTGGTGGTAGAAGACAACCCCGCCAACATGACGTTGGCGACCTTCCTCCTGAAGTCCGCGGGCTACGCGGTGCTCAGCGCTGTGGACGCCGAGGCTGGCCTGGCGCTAGCTCGCACTGAGCAACCGGATCTCGTGTTGATGGATATTCAGCTGCCTGGGATGGACGGCTTGCAGGCGACCGCCGTACTCAAGGGGGACGCGGCAACGCGTGACATACCGGTGATCGCGCTGACCGCTCTGGCGATGAAAGGTGACGAAGAGCGCATTCGCGCAGCGGGCTGTGATGGGTACATCGCCAAGCCCCTCGCGTACCGCGAATTTCTCGCGACCATTGCGGCTCGGCTCCCGAAGGCGACGGTGTAGGATGGCGTCCCAGACTCTGAAATGAACCCAACGACCGACGACACCAGCCAACAACCGGCATGCGTTCTCATTGTGGACGATGAGCGTCACAATCGAGAGCTCCTGGATGTCATGCTCAAGCCGGAAGGCTATCTGCTCCTGAGCGCGGCCAACGGCGAAGAAGCGCTTGCTCTGGTGGCGAGACAACCGCCCGATTTGATCCTGCTCGACGTCATGATGCCCGGCATGAACGGGTATGACTTGGCGGCCACGCTCAAAAGCGATTCCGCCACGAAGAACATTCCCATCGTCATGCTCACCGCTCTGGACGACCGCAACGCAAGGATGCTCGGGCTGAGCGCGGGGGCCGAGGATTTCCTCACCAAGCCTGTGGACCGTGGCGAATTATCCGTTCGGGTGCGAAACCTGTTACGGATCAAGGCCTCCGGGGACAAGTTGCGCGGCGCGCTCGAGACGCTCGAGTCCGTAAACGCGCAGCTGGATCGTCGCACGAAGGAGATCGCTTTGGCCCAGGCGATCGCTGATGGCGCGACCGCGCGACTGGCCCGGCTGCAAAACATCACGGCTGCACTGAGCAACACGGTGACGCAGGACGAAGTCGCTGATTCCGTTCTCCGCGAAGCCATCCTCGCCCTCGAGTGCGATGCCGGCGCAGTGGTGGTCGCGGCCGAACCCGGACAGCATTTGACTCTCCTCCGCGAATCGGGCTCGCTCGATCCGGTCATGCGGTCGTTCGAATATCTGCAGCCCCCGCGGTCACTCGGTCCATACGCCGAAGCAGTTGATAAATGCCACCCCATCTACTTGGAATCGTTCGAGGAGATGGTCGCGCGGTATCCGGAGTTCGAGAACGTCAGCAAGGGCATTTCGCGCGGCGCGTGGATCTTTCTTCCCCTTGGGATCGCCGGCCTTGCGGTCGGGGCGCTGGCGTTTGGATTCGCGGGTCCTCGCAAATTCACGCTGCTCGACAGGCACTTCGCCGACACGGTTGCACGTTATTGCGCGCAGGCGCTCGACCGCGTGAGGCTTCGCATTGCCGCGGCGGCCGCGCTCGCGGAAGCGAGCGACGCGCGCCTGATGGCCGAGCACGCGAACAATGCCAAGACGGTATTCCTGCGCGCGATGAGTCACGAGCTGCGCACTCCGTTGAACGCCATTGCAGGCTACACGGAGATACTTGAGCTCGGAATTCGCGGCGTGGTCAACCCGGAACAGATCAAGGACCTGGGCAGGATCAAGCGGGCGAGCGCGTATCTGCTCCGCCTCATCAACGACGTTCTTACGATTGCCAGACTCGAAGGGGCGAGGCCGCTCAACGTAATCTCGATCCTGGTAGGCCCGGTGCTTGCCGAGGTTGAGGGACTTTGCGCGCTACAGGCGAAGGCGAAAGGCGTGACGCTGACAGTCACGCCATGCGCGCGCGAAATCGTGGTCGCGGCCGACGCCGAGCGATTCCAGCAGATCCTGCTCAATCTCATCACCAACGCCATCAAATTCACGCTCACTGGCGGCAGCGTCGGCGTCACTTGCCAAGGCGATGCCAGCGTCGTGCGAGTGCGTGTGATCGACACGGGTGTCGGCGTCCGTCCGGTGGACATCGACCGCGTCTTCGAGCCGTTCGTCCAGATAGACAGACACCTGACCACGGCAACGCAGCAGGGCGTCGGCCTCGGACTCTCCATCAGCAGGGAGCTCGCCCGCGCGATGCGCGGCGATCTGGCACTTGAAAGCACCGAAGGAGTCGGCTCCATTTTCACGCTGGTGCTTCCGACAATGCCGGAAACTTCGGGCGCGGCCGGGATTACAGCCTGCGCTGTCGGGACGGATGATTCTCCGTATGCCCCGGCGCTGGCCTCCTAGAAGTTCGACGGCGTGGCGGGCGGCTTGCACTGTGAATACCGGCGTAGACCGGGTCGATAAATGGACAAGCTCGCTGGTCGAGCGGGCGCCACGCCGCAGCGACAGGATGGGAAAAGGGGAATGTCACTTTCTGTAACGCAGCGCAAGCATCTCGAACGGCGTCTGTTGGACGAACGCTCCCGGGCCCTCCGGACACTCGGCCGCTCTGTCGCCGAAAGCGCGGATGGAGATGAGCAGGACCGCTCCGGCGACCTGACGTCCATGCCGCTTCACATGGCCGATCTCGGCACCGACACCATGCAGCAGGAGCTCGACGCCTCGAACGCGACGCGCGTTTCACGCGAGCTCGCCGAGATCGACGCCGCTCTCGAAAGACTCTATCAGACTCCCAAAAAATTCGGCGTCTGCGAGGACACGGGCAAAGACATCCCGTTTACGCGCCTGGATCTGATCCCGTGGGCGCGCACCTGCGAGCATGCGGAAAAGTGACGCCGTCAGTGCGGGAGCGCCTATGAGTGATCCCAGCGAAGCGACACAAGCCAACCCGCATCCGGTGAGTCAGCACCGCAATCCACGCGAGATTGCCGCCGACGAAGCAGGGCCAATCGGCAAGCCCGACCTCGATGTCGTCGCGAAAGAGGCTTCCGACGCGGGCGCGGAGCGGCACCCAGCTGCAAAGGGCTCGCCCCGCGCCGTCTCCAAAAAACCGCGAAAGCGCCGGTGATGGCTTCTCGCGGGTAACTACCGTTCTACATCGCCGGCTTCTTGGCTGTCGGCGGCAACATCTGGTTCAGGCGAAGGTAGTTCGCGTACTGACTGTAATGGTCAGCCCAATCGCCCGTGGTCAGCGTCATCACGGCCGCGCGCGACATTTTGCGGCCTCCGAAGAAGGGAAGGGCCTCACCGAGATTCGAGTCGTTGAGCGACGCCAGCGCCTGGTCGCAGAACGCGAACGTTTCACGAAGGCGCGCGACCAGCGCGTCCTTGCCGTCGGTCGCGGCAACTTTGGTGCGCGTCGGTGCTTTCATCGCCCCGATGGTCCCGCACAGATAGTCATTCCCCTGCGCGAGATGAGCCGCGATGTCGCCGACGCTCATCTGGGAAGCTGTCGGCTTGTACGAGAACTTGTCGGCCGGAAATTCTTCGGCGGCCGCCATCAGGTTCTTGGCCGACTCGCGCGCGTAGTCACGAAATGCGTCAGCAACCGGGTTGCTCTGTTGTGCGGTGGTCACTCTCGGCAGCAGCACAAGCGCGGCGGCAAGAGCTGCGGAGTAGATGCGGGCCTGCATTTGAGTAGCTCCTGTAAGCGGGAGCTCAATTCTGCCGAGCGCGCCTAATCCTGTCCAGCCATTTTGGGCGAAGCCAGCCCACGCGCCAGCTACGCCTTGAGCCCGCGCGATCGCGACAGGGTCGCGGTTGCATCCGGCGGGTTGGCTGCCTCGTGAGTCGTGCCCGGAGCCACTAATCTCAGATCGAGCATCCGGCCCTCGCCTAGATACGCCACGGGCTGGACGTCCTGAGTGCCGCGAAGGCGACGCAACGTGAATGCTATGCGACGAGCCGCCTTGAATATCTGGTGCGCAGACTCGCGGATGTCGGTCCTCTTCGACTCCTCGATGATCATCTCTGCATTGAGCATGAGCGGAGTGAGACTGTTACCGATCTCGTGAAACGCGGAAAGCGTCGCATCCCCGAATCGAGCGAGCCAGGCGTCATGGCTGTGATCACCGCCGGTGGAGTCTTGCGCTGCAACGCTCTCGACCTGGGCGATGAAGCAGACGGGCTCTCCGGGGTTTCGCCGCGTCGCGGAAACGGAGAGACGTACCCAGATCGCATCGCCGCCTTTGCGGACGTAGCGCTGCATGAGCTCGTACCGCCCGATATCGGCCGCCGCGAGTCGACGATTCTGCTCGGCTGCTGTCTGGAGGTCGTCCGAATGCGTGATGTCGCGTGAGTTCAGCGCATGGAGCTCATTCTTCGTAAAGCCGAGCATCCGACAAAGCGACCCGTTCGCGTGCATAATGCTACCATCGACCGCGATCAGCGCCATCCCGTAAGGGGCGTTCTCGAAGGCATCCGCGAAGAGCTGCTCGCTGTGCGGCAGGACGGCGGCATCCCGGGGTGGTTGCTCATGGCGATTGGCGGACACGCTGCTCCCTCCCGATTGTGACTGGCAACGGAACTGGCCTCGTAAGAATTAGACTCCCGGGATTCTCGAATCCGTCACAATTGGCGCG
>Ga0208078_1000143_pt1 | contig 19328 bp, 14 predicted proteins | sample NGESurdeep072012_3_FD_184468 | JGI IMG/M metagenome (GOLD analysis project Ga0208078, IMG submission 184468) | Arctic peat soil microbial communities from Barrow, Alaska - NGEE Surface sample 53-2 deep-072012 (SPAdes) | ecosystem: Environmental > Terrestrial > Soil > Wetlands > Peat ...
GAGCCACGCGGCGCAGCTCGTCATAAACGAGAGGCATTAGCTTCGCGGGCGCATCCTCGTCATCGCCAGTCTGCCAATTCAACAGGAGCGCGGTGACGTCTTCAGATGATTTCCCAGCCATGGTTTTTCCCGTCCGAAGACAAGCTGCCACAGCATCTACCGGGAGAGCAGTAAAATCTTTAAAACCCAATGTCCGTTCTGCCGGCTTTTTTGCACATGCTTGCCTGAAGGCAAAATGAAATCTTCCCGGCTCAACCAATATACGCCACCATAAATTGTGGCTGCCAGCGAAGGCAGCGCGGCACCTTCGCGACCGACTCCTATGAAATCTAAAAAATTGCTCACCTTTGGTCTCCTCGCGCTAGTCGCCGGCGGCATTGGTCTCGTTAGGCCGGAAGAGTGGCTTACGACCGAGGAGAGCCGGGCCAGCCTCGAATCTGCGGACAACCGGTTGGTCGAGGCGCCCGCGAACGATCCGCCGGGCACACCGCCCGGAATCGAAGCGCCAGTCGCGGCCCACGCGAATGCGACAATGGGCCAATTCAAGGGCGAACTTTTTGCGCGACCGTCCGGCCGATGGGCGCTCGTTTCTTCCATGAATGAACTAGGTCTCACCTGGATCACACGCGACGGAGATTACGCGCCGAGCGAATCGACCGGGAACGATTGGGAGAACATGCAATCGTCCAATTTCAATAGGATCGGGGGCCGAGGTGGCGGAATGAGCCCAACCCTTGCCGCCGCTCGCTCGACCGGGATCACCCATGTGTCCTTCAGCGACTCGCACACGTGGAATTCGATGCCGGCCGACGGCGACTGGAATAACGATGCAAACTGGACCCCAGCGCCCGCTCCGAATGCGTCATCCGCGACCGCCCTCTTCGACGCCTCTGCGATTACGCAAGTATCCATCTCCACGGACACGGAGGTAAACGGCATTGTCTTCAATGCGAACGCGAGCGCGTTTACCATCACCGCCAGCCCGGCGTTTACCTTGACCCTCAGCGGAGTGGGAATCACGAACAATTCCGCCATCATGCAAAACTTCGTGACTGCCACGGACGCGTTGGGGAATTTCGGCGACATCAGCTTTACGAACAGCGCGACTGCCGGAGCCTTGACCACGTTTACTAATAACGGGCCCTCGGCCAGTGGCGCGTTCGGCGGCCGAACGGAATTCTTCGACACCTCGACGGCCGGCAGCGGGATCTTTATCACCAATGGCGGAACGGCCGACGGCGCCTTCGGCGCGACCACGCAATTCCACGGGACTTCAAACGCAGGCACTGGCAATTTCACGACCAACGGAGGCACGGCCGCCAACGCGGGCGGCGGCGCCACGCTGTTCCTGGATAGCTCGAGCGCCGCCACTGGCACCTTCACGGCGAACGGTGGCACGGCCAACACAGCCGGGGGCGGTCAGACGGGCTTCTTCAACAGCTCGAACGGGTCGAACGGCATTTTTGTTAACAATGGCGGGACGGTGGATGGCGGCGCCCCGGGGCAGACAAACTTCTTCGACTCCTCGGATGCGGGCAGCGCCAAGATCACGAATAACGGGGGCACGGTCAGTAACAACGGTGGCGGCCAAACGAACTTCTTCAACACGGCGACGGCGGACAACGCCACCTTCACCAACAAGGGTGGCACCATGGCCGGCGCAAATGGCGGCAGCACCAGTTTCTTCGACACCGCGACCGCGGGCAGCGGCACATTTACCAATAACGGCGGCACGGTCACTGACGCATTCGGCGGTCAAACATCATTCTCCAATAGTGCGACCGCGGGCCAGGGTCAGTTTACTACGAACGGCGGCACGGGTGGCGCACAAGGCGGCACGACGACGTTCTTCGACACCTCAAATGCGGGCAGTGGGACGTTTGTGACCAACGGTTCCGCGGTCGCCGGGCTATTTGGCGGCATTGTCACTTTTGTGAGTTCATCCAGCGCAAGCACAGGCAACTTTACGAACAACGGCGGTCTCGCGATCGGCGCAATCGGCGGGCTCCTAGATTTCCAAGGCGGCTCGACTGCGGGCGCGGCGACCGTGACTAACAACGGTGGCACGATGGGCGCAGGGGGCAGCTTGACGAGGTTCTTCGATACCTCATCCGCAGGCAGTGCGACTCTGATCGCCAACGCAGGAACGGCCGGGAGTGGGGATGCTACGATTCAGTTTTTCAACGATTCCACGGGTGGCACGGCAACGGTGAAGGTTTTCGGCGGTGGCAGTCTGGACATCAGCCCGCACAACGCTCCGGGCGTGACGATCGGTTCGCTCGAAGGAACCGGGAACGTTTTTCTGGGAGCCAATAACCTGTCCGTGGGCAGTAACAACCACAGCACGACCTTCTCCGGCTTACTCCAGGATGGCGGTGCGGGCGGCTCGCTCACGAAGATAGGTACGGGGACACTGGCTCTCACCGGAGCGAATACTTATACCGGCGCGACGACGGTCAACGCTGGCACGCTGAACGCGGGAGCGACTAACGCGCTCGGAAGCACTTCCAATATCACAGTCAATTCCGGCGGGACATTGCTTCTGAGCGCCGCCACAACCGATCGGATCAATAACACAGCGGGAATGACGCTCAACGCGAGCGGCTCGACCACGGTGGCGTTTAACACCGGCGGTTTGTCGGAACATGGCGCCACGAACAACACTGCCGGTCTCGGCGCACTCACCCTGCAAAGCAGTTCGATCATCGACATGGCGAATGGGGCGAGCATTATCGCTTTCGCAAACAGCAGCGGGCAGACTTGGTCCGGCACCTTAAGTATCTATAACTGGAGCGGGAATCCCGTCGTCGGGGCCGGGACCGATCAGCTTTATTTCGGCATTGATACTACCGGGCTAACTGCAGTTCAGTTACTCGATTTCCAGTTCTACAGCGGGAACGGAACCGGAGCGTATGCGCCAGGCGCTTTTATTTTGGCGGATGGCGAGGTGGTCCCTGGTGGCATGGTCCCGGTGCCAGAACCCGCGACGTGGATCGGCGGCACGCTCGCAGTCGGAATGCTGGGATGGAATCACCTCCGAAAGCGTTCGCGAGCGGGCGGCGGCCGGTTGCGAAGGCTTTTGTAGGGTAGGGATGCCGGAGACGGCGGGCTTGAGATTATTTTCGCGCGTGATGTCCGTTTCGGCGGCGGGTTCGCACGTTACTGGTTGGAAGCTCTCTAACACAAAGGATCGCCGGCGCATCCTCGTCGTCCCCACGCTGCCAATTCAATAAAAGCGCGGTGACGTCCTCAGATGATTTCCCAGCCATGATTTTTGTCCGCTGAAGGGAAACTGCCACAGCATCTGGCGGGAGAGCAGTAAAATCTTTTAAACCCGATGTCCGTTCTGGCGGCCTTTTTGCACATGCTTGAATGAAGGCAAAACAAAAATGAAAAACACCCACCAAAATAACCTCGGCTCCCACCTCGCGGCCCTGGCTGCTCGTCGCTTCGCCACCATCGTCCTGATGTTCGCGGCAACTATCGTCGCCCTCCCGCGGCTGGCCACGGCCGAGACCGCCACCCTCACCGTGCTCGCCAATCTTGCCACCCTCCCCAATCCAGCCGGGGGATCAACCTCCACCAATTTCGGGGTAATTCGGGCCAGCGACGGCAACTTCTACGGCACCACCACCTTTGGTGGCACCGCCAACTTCGGCACCATTTTCAAACTAACCCCCACGGGCACACTAACTGCCCTGGTCAACTTCACCGGCCCCAACGGTACTTACCCGATCGGTGGGCTGATCCAAGCCAGTGACGGCAATTTGTACGGCACGACCGCCGGCGGCGGCGGAGACTCCAATGGTCACCCGTTCGATACCCAGTACGGCACGGTTTTCCGGGTCACGCTCGATGGGACTTTGACGACGATCTTTACCTTTACCTATGACGCCCTGACCGCCCGCAACCCGAACGGCGCACACCCCGAAGCCGCGCTTGTCCAAGGCAGTGACGGCAACCTGTACGGGACCACGCTCGACGGTGGAACGGACGGCAGCGGAACCAATAATGACCGGGGAACGATCTTCAAGATGTCGACTACAGGAACACTGCTGATGGTGGCCACGGTGCATGGCGTCTCCGTCGGCCAACCCGAAATCCTGCGAGAACCGCTGATCCAAGGCACGGATGGTAATTTCTATGGCGTCTCCTACAAGGGAGGCGACCTCACTTACTCTGGCGGCACAGTATTCCGGTGCACCCCCCAAGGCGTGGTGACGGTGTTGCACGGCTTCACTGACCCCGAAGGCGACAGCCCCGAGGGCGGGCTAGTCCAGGGCAGCGACGGCAATTTGTACGGCACGACAGAAGCCAACGGCGCTGGACACTTAGGCACTATTTATCGGGTCACCCTGGCGGGCGAGTTTACGGTGTTGCACTCGTTCACTGGGTCTCAACCCACGGGGCCGACTGATGGCGCGCAACCGTTTGGCGAAATGATCCTGGGCCGAGACGGCAATTTTTACGGCACGACTTCCGGGGGCGGCGCCGGCAATCTCGGCAGCGTTTTCCAGATCACACCTACGGGCGTCTACACAACGGTGTACAGCTTTCCCAACACGGGCATGACCGGGGCCGGCACAACCGGCTACCAGCCACGCGGGACATTACTCGAAGGCAGCGACGGCAACTTCTACGGCACCACCCCAGGCGGCAACGCGGGCGGCGGCGGGACGGTGTATCGGCTCAACATCAGCCCGAACGGCGTCCAGGAAAAAACGCTTGGGAACATCGCTACCCGGCTGCCTACCGGCACCGGCGAGAATGTTTTGATCGGCGGATTTATTGTTACGGGTAACAACCCGAAGAAAGTGATGGTGCGTGGAATTGGACCGTCGCTCCCATTCGCGGGCGCTTTGGCTAATCCAACTCTGGCCCTGCACCAAGGCGACACGACATTAGCCACCAACGACAACTGGAAGATTAACGATCAAACCGGCCAGTCGCAGGAGGCTGACATCCGTGCCACAACCATCCCCCCTTCCAACGATTTGGAATCGGCGATCGTGGTAACTCTTAATCCTGGGACCTACACCGCCATCCTTGCGGGAAAGAATGGAGGAACTGGGATTGGCGTGGTGGAAGCCTACGATCTGGACCAGGCGACCGACTCGCGGCTGGCGAACATCAGCACGCGCGGCTTTGTTGATATCGGCGATAATGCGCTGATCGGTGGATTCATCTGCGGGCCCAACACGACGGTAGTGGTGCGCGCGATCGGACCCTCGCTTACCCAGTTTGGAATCACAAACGCGCTCGCCGATCCGATGTTGGAACTGCGGGACGGCAACGGAGTTCTCGTCCGTTCGAATAACGATTGGAAAGACACTCAGCAGACTCAAATCCAAAACGCCGGGCTCGCGCCCAGTGACACCCACGAGTCCGCCCTGATTCAGGCGCTGACTTCGGGGAACTATACTGCGATTGTGCGCGGCGTTGGAAACACGGTCGGTGTCGCTGTAATCGAAGCCTACAACCTACAGTAGGAAAGATGCTCGCGTGTTTTCTTCCGGCGAAACGCGCCATGCAGGTGAGTCCGCTGAGCGCGTTGCGAACGGAGTAGGCGTCAGCCTTTCGTAAAACGAACCCTGAGTTCGTCGATGGTGTGGAGATGATGGTCGTCGTGTTCGGCGACGAAGAAGCAGAGATCGACGACGGACATGGGCTGGCGCAGGCGTGGATGAAGCGCGGTGCGGGAAAGTTCGGCGGGAGTCACGCGCGCGAGACGGTCGACGATGCGGCTGCGGACGGCGGTGAAGTCGGCGAGGATTTCGGAGATCGGCCGGTCTCTGGAAAAGCTTTTCGTACCAGGCTGACGCGGTTTTCAAGTCTTTCACCGCAATGCTGGCAATGGCATTATCGATTTTCATTGGAATTACTACTCCTCACACAGAGGAGGCTAGGGTTCACGAAGTTTATCGTATCTCAAGACGTTCCATCATCACGTCGACAGAGGGCCGTGGCTAAAATCCCGGCGACGAAGCGTCGTGTCTATAGCGCGGGAATCCAGGCTGATAATTTCAGGATTTCAGTTCTTCCTGTTTTCAGCTTTTCTCTAAGCATGCTTGCCAATCTTCGACTCGCTCTGCGGCTCCTTGCCAAATCCCGTGGCTTCAGCGCCGTCGCGATCGTAACGCTGGCGGTCACGATCGGCGTCAACTCGGCGATCTTCTCGCTCATCGATGGCGCGCTGCTGCGTCCCGCCGCGCCGCTCAAGCCTGAGCAGGTGGTCGGCATTTTCACGGGAAGCCGCGACGCCAAGCGGTCGTTCCGACAATTTTCCTACGCGGAATTCGAAGCGTTGCGCGATGACAACAACGTTTTCAGCGACGTCGCCGCGGTCAATTTCAACTACGTCAGCATCGGCGGTGAAATGGAACTGCGGCGCAGCTTCGCCTTCATGGTCTCGGACAATTATTTCCGCCTCATGGGCGCGACGCCCGTGGCAGGCCGTTTCTTCAGCCCGCAGGAAACGCGTCCTAATGCCGGCGAACGCGTGGTGGTGGCGAGCTACGCTCTCTGGCAACGCCTCGGCGGTCGCGCGGATTTCGTCGGCAGCACTATCCTGGTAAATGGCCGCGCGCACACCGTGATCGGCATTTCACCGGAAGGCTTCAGCGGGGTGAGCGCGCTGATCGCGCCCGAGATCTGGCTTCCGTTTGGTTTGTTTTCCGAAACAACGCCGGCGTTCGGGGAAACACCGAAGTCCAGCGACCTGGCGGACCCGAGAAATTATTCCATCAATCTTATGGGTCGAATGCGGCCCGGCCTGACGATTGACTCGGCGCGGCCGCACCTCCTCACTCTCGCGACGCGGCTCGCAGCCGTGGACGTTTCTGGGTCCGGTGTCGGGCGCGACCTGGTGCTCGCGAAGCCGTTCGGAATCAACACGACCCCGGGCGACACCGGCCCGCTGCGGCTCGTCGGTGTCCTGCTTGTCTGCATGTCGGGCGTGGTCCTCCTCATCGGATGCCTGAACCTCGCGAACATGATGCTGGCGCGTGGATCAGCCCGCGCTTCTGAGATCGCCGTCCGCCTGGCCGTGGGCGCGACGCGCAGACAGATCGTCTACCAGCTTTTGACTGAGGGGCTCGTGCTGGCAACGATCGGAGGAACACTGGGGCTGCTCCTGAGTCTCTGGGCAAACTCGTTTCTCCAGAATTTTTTCGCGGCCGAGTTTGCTTCCTTCAACCTGACGCTGAGCGCCCAGCTTCGGCCTAACCTCGTCGTGGTGGCGGCGACATTCGGCCTTGGCCTCATCGCAACGCTCCTCTTCAGCCTGGGGCCGGCTTTGCGCGCAGCGCGTGCCGACCTGGTGCACGACCTGAAGGGGCAGGCGGGTGATGCCGCCGCGGCGGGACGCTGGAATCGTTTCTTTTCCGCCCGGCATTTGATGGTGATGGGCCAGATCGCGCTTTCACTCGTGATGCTTTTCTCGGCCGGGCTGTTTATTCGGACCGCCGTGAAAGAAGGTGATGTAGGTGCGGCGACCGGATTCACAACGAAGGGGGTTGCGGTGATGGAACTTGATTTTTCGCTGGCAAAAACGAGCCAGCCTGAAGCGATGCGACGGGTCACAGCGGCCGTTGAAAAAGTTCGCCGTTTCCCTGGTGTCGAGTCGGCCGGCCTAACGACTCTAGTTCCGTATCACAGCAGCATTGCCACGGCCCGTCTCCTTCCGGCGGAAGCGGCGCCGGCATCAGACCTGAATCAGAACGTCCCGGCTACCGCGGCGATCGGCATTTTCTCCGCCGTGAGCGCGAGTTACTTCGACAGCATCGGCGTCCGCCTCCTGCGAGGCCGCGACTTCACCGAGGTTGAGTCGCACACAGCCGATGCGCCGCGCGTTTGCATCATCGATCAAGGCATGGCCGAGAAACTTTTCCCGGGCGAAGACGCACTGGGCCGGCGGGTCCGGTTCACGGAGCTACCGGCGACCGCGCTCGCGGGCGACATGGAGATCGTTGGCATCGTGAGCCGCCACAGCCATGGCTTGGAAGACCGGGAAAAACCGGCGCGCGGGATTTTTGTGCCCCTCGCCCAGGCGTACAACCCGGGCATTTTTCTCACGGTTCGGAGTGCACGCCACGACCGGGCCGGCCTTCTGCAGGCGATCATGACGTTTCGCCAGGAACTGCACCAGATGGATCCGGAGTTGGCGGTTCTGGAGATACTTCCGTTCACGGATTTCATGGAAAAGAATTTTACGATCCGCATGGTCCGGCTGGGCGCGATGATCTTCGGTGTGTTTGGCGGGATCGCGCTGATCCTGGCGAGCGTGGGAGTGTATGGGGTAAAGGCTTATGCCGTCGAGCGGCGCACGCGCGAGATTGGCATTCGCATCGCGCTGGGCGCGAATCGCCACGATGTCTTCGCGTTGATCATGAAACAGGGAATGCAACAGACCCTGGTGTCGGTCGCCGCCGGAGTGGCCTTGTCGCTGGCGGCAGGGCACGCGTTAGCGGCGGTCTTTTTTCAGGTCAAACCTAACGACACGATGACCCTTGTGTCCTCCGCGGCGGTTCTGACCGTGGCGACAATGCTCGCGTGTTTTCTCCCCGCGAAACGCGCCATGCAGGTGAGTCCGCTCAGCGCGCTCCGCACGGAGTAGGCGTCAGCCTTCCGCAAAACGAACCTTGAGTTCGTCGATTCGAACCAGGGTCGCGCCGTTGTCATGACGGTCAGGAGCCCATTTGCTCCATCGCCTTTTGCATTTCCTCGGGGGTGACGTCACGGACATGCGCGCCGATCGACCATTGATGACCGAATGGGTCTTCGACCTTGCCGTAACGGTCGCCCCAGAACATGTCAGCGAGCGGCATCGTGACTTTCGCGCCGGCGCGGACGGCCTGCTCGAAGACGGCATCGGCGTTCTCGACGTAGAGATGAATGGTGACCGGCGAGCCTTTGAAATGTTTCGCGCCGAATGATTCCCATTGCGGGTTCTCGTCGTTAAGCATGATGACCGAATCGCCGATCCGGATGCTGGCGTGCATGACCTTGCCATCCGGGCCCGGCATGCGGCTCAGCTCGACCGCGCCGAAGGCCTTCTTATAAAACTCGATCGCCTCAGCGGCGCCTGCGCAAATCAGGTGCGGAGTGACAGTGTGCATTCCAGCAGGGATCGCGTTCATGAGAATAAAATGCTGAAAGACTGAAATGCTGAAAAGCTGAAAAACGGACTTACAAGCCCAGGGCCGGCGTTGGGCTCGGATTATCCGAACGATCGTTGCTTTCGGTTTGGTCGTGGCCGTGCCGGTGATGCCGGTGCTGCGGGTGGTCGTCAGTGGAATCGTTGGCGCAGGCGCCGGCAAAGAGCGCGCATCCGAGAAGAAGGAGGAGGGTTTTCGTGATTCGTTTTGGTTTCACCGGGTTCACGCCTCTTCTGCGATAGAAACCGCAGGTCACCGCGAATAGTTGCGAAGGTTTTTCTCGCGAATGGCCTGCAGCGGCGGGCGCCAAAATTGTTCTGCAACCAAACGGCAACGATCGCGGTTCAAACAGAAAGAGGATGGACACTATCTGGAATATCTGTTGCGCGCTCGTGGTCGGGATGACGTGGCTCCGCGCGGGATGGCGAACAGATCGGTTCACTCCTCGTCCGCCTTCGACTCGATCTCCGAAGGCAGAAGGGAAAGTGTGATCGCCCTTGAGAAGAATAAACTGCTGGAGCGATCCGGAAGAACGGCGCTGAAGATCCTGGCCGTGGACGATGAACCGGCGATAGCCGCCTGTTTGTCTTTCATCTTCAGGGGCCCTCGTTATGAGTTGACCAGCGCGCGCAATGGCCGCGAGGCGCTGGCCCAGCTCTCCGCGGCCGCGACGCCCTACGACGTGGTCATCACCGATAACCAGATGCCGCAACTCTCGGGCGTGGAACTCGTCCGCGCGTTAAGGGAACGGCACTTTGGCGGCAAGATCATCGTGCTGTCGGCACGGCTCACACCCGAAAATCTTGACGCGTTCGCGGAGATGAAAGTGGATGCGATCCTCGACAAGCCCTTCGACAATTATGAGCTGCGGAACCGGCTGGACCTGCTGGTAGCCTGATCCTCGCTCCAGAAAATTACCGCCGGTGCTCGGCCTGATAGTCGTTCACCACGAGACACGCGTGGATAACACCAGGCACCCAGCCCGCCAGCGTGAGAAACAGGCTCAGAACGAAACTGAGCAGCCGCCCAGTCATCAGGACCGCCACGGGTGGGAGAGCGACACAGAAAAAGTAGCGAAGCGATTTCATCGGGACGGTTATTCGCAAGAGCGTTACATCGTTTCAGTCGAAAAGCCACTGGCGCAATCCGGCACGCGGAAAATTCGGCTGGAAAATTTGAAACATCCAGCCGGTGCGTGGAATCCGTTTCTACTTCACAATGAAGACGAATCTTATCGCACTGACATTTCTTGGCTTGGTGGCTATTTTCCTCGCGGGCTGCGCGGCCAGCACTGAAACCACGACGACCACCACCCGGACGCGCGAGCAAAGCTCAATGTACGCACGCTGAGCCGCACAGCGGAATCAGTGGGGTGCTTTGCGCATCTGCAGCTCGCCACGAACCGGCTCGTGCGCCTCGTAACGGCGCAACCGCTTTCGCATTGCCTCCAATCCGGATGGCCGCACGGTTTTCGTGGCGATTGCCTGTTTCTGGAATTTGATCGCTGAATCGAAGTCTCCGGTTTGGGCGTTTGCCTCGGCGAGCGCTTCGTAGGCAGCCGGATCGTCGGGATTGAGACGCGCCGCCGTGGTGTAATCGGCGATCGCGCGGCGCAGGTCGCCGGTCTTCTGGTAAATCAGACCGCGATTGAAATAGGCGTCCCCGTCTCGCGGCGCCATCCGGATCGCGACATTGTAATCCGCCATTGCTTTTGCGAAATCGCGCAGGCTGAAGAACGACCCTCCGCGGTTTACGTACCCGTCGATGGATTGCGGCGCCAGCCGGATGGCCTGATTGAAGTCTTCAATGGCGCGGCGGTCCTCGCGCTTGTCGCTGTAGGCGACGCCGCGATTGTTGTAGAGCTGGGCGAACGTCGGATTCAATCCAAGCGCCACGTTCAGGTCGATGATTGCCTTGTCGAGCTGCCCTTTTCGGCGATAAACGCGGCCTCGCACCTGGTAACCGCGAAAATGTCGCGGATCCAGCCGGATCATCTCGTTTCCGTCGACGAGGGCGCGGTCGAGATCGCCCTTCTCGATGTAGGCGTCCGAGCGAAGCCGAAGCATAATCAAGGCGGCGGCGTGCGGCGGCCTCGACTGAAGCGCCGCCGAAAACATCGAGATCACTTCATCATAACGTTTGCTCCGCAGGGCGATTTCGCCGCGGGCAAGCAACGCTTTGAATTCGGGCGCGATCTCCGGGCTTTGTCGTTCGCTCGGCGGCGAAGCGTGATTGAACCTGTCGAAATCGTTCGGCCCGGCGGCCATCGCGCCAGGCGCCGCTCGTCCGGCGGAAGGGCAGAACGCGAGGCAAACGATCAGGCAGGCAATCAGTCTAATTTTCATCGCCGCGTCGCATCATCCTTCTCATGCGGTTCGATCCACGGAAAATCCGCGACGCCAGATAAAGTAAACGGGAATTCCGGTCAGGACGAGAAGATAACCGATTCCGGAAGTCGTCGGCGCGAGATACGCGAGATCGACGATCAAAAACGCGGCGAGAACCACGGAGACGATCGGCACGACCGGATATCCCCAAGTACGATAAGGGCGCTCCGCTTCCGGCCGTTTTTTCCGGAGAACGATGACGGCGACGACCAGCAGCACGTAGAAGACGAGATCGGCCGAGACAATGTATTCGAGAAGCTGGGTGTAAACGTTGCCGTAGACGATCGCGCCGGTCGCGGGATTTGTCGTCACCGTGCGAGGAAGGATGAGCAACACGGTCCAGATCGCCTGCGCGAAAAGCGCGGCGGCCGGAACGTTGTGCCGATTGATTGCCGCGATGCGATGGAAGAACAAGTGGTCGCGGGCCATCGCATAATAAACGCGGGCGCCGGCGAGGATGAGCCCATTGTTGCAGCCAAACGTCGAGACCATGATCGCAGCGGCCATGGCGAACTTCCCGGGATTTCCGAAAACGGATTCCATCGCGACTACCGCCACTCGACCTTTTTCGGCGTCCTGGATTCCACGCAGAGGCAAGACTGCCACGTAAGCGAGATTCGCCAGGACGTAGAGGACAACGACCACCGCGCACCCGCCCAGCAAAGCGCGCGCGAGATTGCGGCCGGGATCACGCACTTCGCTGCCGATGAAGGTCACGTTCGTCCAGGCCGTCTGCGCGAAAAGCGGCCCGACCATCGCTTTGCCGAAAAGCAGAACGAGGGCGAACGCGCCAACCGCAGTCAGGCCGGGCTGCGCGCTTTGCGGACTCCACCCGTTCGCCCACGAGTTCCACCAGTCGCTCGCGCGCGCCGCGCTTCTCGGATTCCAGCCTAACGACAAGCCGATGACGATGAGAGCAAGAAGCGCAGCGGTTTTCGCGAACGTGAACGTGTTCTGGACGAGTTTGCCGGTCTCGAGACCGCGCGTGTTGGACCAGGTGAGCAAAAGGATGAGCGCGATGGCGACCAGTTGCTCGGTCGAAAGACTAAGCGCGTAACCGCCGGCGAGATGGATCGGCTGGACGAGATAATTGTCGGTGGCAATCGCGGGAGCAAAGACGCCGGTGAATTTCGCGAACGCGATCGCGACCGCGGCGATGGTGCCGGTTTGGATAACGACAAAGAGTGTCCAGCCGAAGAGAAAACCGAACGGCGGTCCATAGGCTTCGCGCAGAAAAACATAAACGCCGCCCGCGCGCGGCATCATCGCCGCCAGCTCGGAACAGCAAAGCGCGCCCGTGATCGTCATGACACCGGCCACCGCCCAGGCGAGAATCAGCCACCCCGGCGCTCCTGTGAGCCGCGCCGATTCCGCCGACGTGATGAAGATGCCAGACCCGATCATCGAGCCGACGACGATCATCGTCGCGTCGAGCGGGCCGAGCCGCCGGACAAGCCCGTGATCTTCCTGCGGTGCTCCAGAATCTTGCATGAGCAGGAACGATTAAATTGGCGGAGCAGGATTCTGTCGAGCCCGCTGTAGCCGGGATCGATGATGCCGGCCGGGGAAAAAGCGTTCGACCGACCGGAATCAGCGATCCCGGCTACAACGTTGATGTGGGCGCGGCGATCAAGACATCCTCGATCTCCAGGCGTTCGCGAAGTTTGCGGACGAATTCCACGGCCTGCGGATTATCGCCGTGCACGCAGACGGTGGTCGCTGAAATCTCCACGTCGGTGCCATCCACGGCGGACACTTTGCCTTCACTCAAAATGCGAAGGATGCGCTCCGCCGCTTCAAGCGGGTCGTGCACGAAGGCGTCGGCGCTAGAGCGCGGCACAAGCGAGCCATCGGCCAGGTAGTTCCGGTCGGCAAAAACTTCGGACGCGGTTTCCAGGCCAAGCTCCGTGGCGGCGAAATCAAGCTCGCTCCCGACCGGTGCGAACAGGATCAGTTTGGGATCGAGTGCGAAAACGGCGTTGGCGATGACATCAGCGAGCGCCCGATCGCGCGCGGCCATGTTGTAGAGCGCGCCGTGCGCCTTGACGTGGTTCATCCGCCCGCCAGCCGCCCGGGCCAGGGCCTGGAAGCCGCCGATCTGGTAGGCGACCGTCGAATAAACTTCCGCGGGCGGCATCGCCATTTCGGTGCGGCCAAAATTTTCGCGATCTGGAAAACTGGGGTGCGCGCCTAACGACACGTTGCGCTCGAGCGCTGCCTGGACGGTGGCGAAGATCGAGGCGGGATCGCCGGCGTGAAAGCCGCAAGCGATATTCGCCGAGCTCACGAGATCGAGGATCTCGTTATCGTGGCCGGCGCCTTCCCCCAGGTCGGAATTGAGATCGACGACGAGATTCATGAGAAGTGCAGGCTGAGACCGACGCGAAACCGGGCAAAATCTTCTTCGCGTTCGCGCAAAAGATTCTGCGCCTCGGCCAGAGAGACTTCGCGAAAGCGCACGGCGTCGCCTGGCCAAAGCTGCGCCGCTATCGGCAGGTCAACGGTGATCACGTGCGCGATCTTCGGGTAACCGCCGATGGTTTGGCAATCGCCGAGGAGCAGAATCGGTTTCCCATTCGGCGGAACTTGCACGGTTCCGGGCGCGACGGCTTCCGAGAGCAAATCGCCAGGCTCGACGAAATCGAGCCGCGGTCCTTCAAGCCGGGCGCCCATGCGATCGGAATCCGGCGTAACGGCAAATGAATCGGTGACCAGCGAGCTTTGCGCCCCGGTCGCAAAAGACTCCCAGTGCGAGCCCCGGACGATCCGCAGAACCTGATCGGCGTCCGCGGTCGAGGCCCACGGTGCCGGCGCGCTCCATTCGGAAATCCGGCGATCTTTCCAGGAAGCTTCTATTTTCAAATCGCTGTTTCCCAAAGAAATCACGTCGCCATCACGGAGCGCTCGGCCTTGAAGACCGCCAAAGTTCCCGCGCAAATCGGTCGAACGGCTTCCGAGCACTACTGGCACATCGATCCCTCCGGAAATCGCGAGCCACGCGTGGGAACCGGCGCTCGGCGCAATCATAAGCAGCTCGTCGTCTTTCGTGACCAGACCGGCGTGGCCCGGCGGAAGATCTTCGTCGTTAATCCGAGCGGTGGACGCGCCGCCGCACCAGGCAACGAGGCGCTGGTCTTCGAAACGAAGGCGTAATTTTCCAAAGGTCGCTTCCAGGCCGGCCGCGTTGTCCTTGTTGCCAACCAAGGCATTCGCCACCCGCAGCGCGTGCGAATCGAGCGCGCCGCCGAGCGAAACCCCCGATTCCCGAAAGCCCGTGCGCCCCGAGTCCTGAACGGAAGTCAAAAATCCAGCGGACTCGACCAGGGCCTTCATTGCGCCAATCGTTCGAACTCGTCGCGCGAAATCTTCCGGAAACGGACGTGATCCCCGGCGCTAAAAAGAGCGGGCGACTCGCGTTCCACATCAAACAATTGTAACGGCGTCCGCCCAATGATGTGCCAGCCGCCCGGAGATTTTCGCGGGTAAATTCCGGTTTGGGTTCCGCCAATCGCTACCGCGCCCGCCGGGATTTCCTTGCGCGGGTTGGCGCGACGCGGCGTGGCAAGTTCGGCGGGCAATCCGCTCAGATAGGGAAATCCTGGAGTGAACCCGACGCAGGTAACGCGATAAGTGCCGGCCGCGTGGCGAGCCACAATTTCCTCCTCCGGTAGGTTAGCGTGCCGCGCCACCTCCGCGAGATCAGGAGCGAATTCAGCCTCGTAGCAAACTGGAACGTCGATGATCGATTCCTCTCCGGCGCGAGGGCGTGCCGGCTCCAGGTTCCGTTGCAGAGCGCGTTCGATGGAAGTCTTAAGTTCATCGTAATCGACGATCCGCGCGGGATCGAAGAAAACTCCGATCGTCGTGTAAGCCGGCGCCAACTCGATCACGCCTGGAATCGCTGCGAGTTCAATCCGGCGGGCAGCGCGCAGCACGGCGTCGAGCGATTGCTCGGGATGAAATTCTTCGACGACCCGGAGGAGCAACGCTGAATCTCCGAGCGGCTCGATGCGCATGCGTCATTCTATGCTCGGAGGGACGCGCTTCTGCACGTCCGATTTTCGTTCCCCGGTTCGAAATAAGAGTGGGACGTGCAGAAGCACATCCCTCCGAACTATTGTTTCTGCGCAGAAACGGCGTCCGACACGTCCTTCACCGATTCCTTGATCTCATCAACCTTCGGATGCACCTCGCGAATCAAATCGTGCTCGGCTTTCGAAAGCTTTTCGATTCGCTTGGTCACATCGTGCAATTCCTTCAGCATCATTTCCTGGCGCGAGGAGAGCCGGTGCATCCACCAGAAACAAATCGCCCAACAGGCGGTCCCGATCCAGGTGAGGAGAAGCGCAATCGTCATTTTTCTCTCAGGGCTGATTTGAAAACTGTCGTCATCGGGATGATAGGCTGACAATTAATCGCCGCAGTTTGGGAGAAAGCCAGCCCGCCGCGATAATCTCATCTCATGTCCCAACAACTCGCCGTCTGTCTGGTTGCTGTCGCCGCTAACTGCGGCGGGATGCTTGTCATCTATGCGGTGATGGCGCACTCGCTCGCAAAACTTGCCTGGCGCGGCCGCAGTGTTTTCTGTGTCGTTGCCATCATTGTCCTGGCCCAGCTGTTCTGGATTTTGCCGGCCTTGCTGATTGTCGCCCCGCGCGACGCTGATAGTGCTTCGTCGTATGCACTCTGGTTCGGCAACTGGCTCGTCTCAGGATTTGGCGTCGTCCTGCTTTACGAGAGAGCGAAACGCATCCCGCGGTCGCTCAAGGATTCCGCGCGGATGGATGGCCTGGGAGCATTTGGCACCTGGCGGCAGGTGGTCTTTCCATTTGTCCGGCGCGATCTGGGCCTCACCGCGTTCTTCACCCTGATCGCGACGTTGCTGCCGTTCTGGGGATTAATTAATCAACCGGATACCGCCAACGTTATCGTTTTGTACCAACGCGTCTCGAGCCCGGCAGAAAGAATCGGCACGATGATAGCCTGTTCGCTGGTTGGGGCATTTATTGTGATCGCGCTCTTCCTGGTCGCAAAGCGGCGCAGCAGCACGCTTGGTTTCGAAGCAGGTTACTAAAGATTATATCCCTGGATTACTGCGATCCCCGTCGTGTTATTGGCGCCAGGCCTAACCAGGGGCAAGGGCGTTAACGAGAAATCGTATAGCTGTATGGAATTCGCGCCACTTCATCGCCAGTGAAAAAAACGTTACTGTAGGTGTCGAGGTAGATATAACCCTTAACCGTTTGTCCTATCTTGCTCGGATCGGGCGTGATTGTCAGGTTGATCGTCCCCGATTGTCCCGGAGCGAGGACTAGTGGGTTGAAGATGTCGCTACCGGAAACGAGCACTAGCCAGGCGTCGCCGGTATCGGCAACCATGGTGGAATCGAACGGCTTCATCAGGGCAAATACGGAGGTCTGGACCGGTTCTGTGGGCGGACCTGAGGGGCCATAGGGTCCGATCAGGGACGGGAATATGACCCACTCTCCCCATGGCACTTCCGGCTTAGACAACGATGCTACCACGGTGTTGTTTCCCACCGAACGCGCATAGAGGTCGGGAGACTCTGTGAGGCCGAAGGTGGGTCCAGAGAAGTAGCCTCCCTCGCCCGCGAGGTTAACCGCATCCATGGTGATCGGCACCGATGATTGGGCGACGAACGCCACACCGGCGACTTCGGGCGGTAAAAAGGTGTAGATACATATCCCCGGGAGGGTCTGGGTATTAGAGCACAGACCGGTAGACAACTGTTCGATCGCGAGTGTGTCCAGGCGGATATCGGCGAAGTACCACTCAGTCAAAGCGCCATTGTTGGTGACGGAGATCGGTATGGTCACTGGTCCCGCGCTAACGGATATCCGATAATGCGCATTATTCGGGACGTGAGGCGCCGAGTATTCGGCGGTGTTGAATCGGACGTGCGCCGTAAACGGCAGTGAAGTTTGATTTCCGGACGAATAAAAATTCTGCAAGAGCACGAAGTGCCAGCGCCCCGGCTGCGGGTGATCGCAGAATTGCTGCAACGTGCCCTGGACATTTCCATTAACATCCACATTTCCCTGGACGCTGAGTTGCATTCCCTGTGGATCAACCAGGAGCCCTTCCAATAAATAGCCGCTGTCGGCGATGTGAAGATCCAGACTCATGTTACTGGGCCCATCCGAGCCGTGTTTAGGATCATGCGAGCTGGAGGTGGGCGCACCGGGCACATCGAACTCAAAAGTCTGATATGGGCCGAGTAATCCGTTGCCGCCGGTAAGAGTGCCCGTGAAGCTACCGCCCTTGGGTCCTAGCGGAACCAGAGTGCGTAAAGTGATCGGCACTTCGGGTTCGTTGTTGCTGCCTCCTGTGGAAGAGGGGTTCAGACGAAGCGCAACCGCGGCATCCCCGGGTTGCGAAGGCATTGCGAAAGTGGTCGTAATCGCGGTGCTCGCGCCCGGCGCCAGATTGATTGTTGCGGGCGAGACCGAACCGAAATCAACGAAGCGCTCCGCGGCCCAGGTGAACTTAACCGGGCCGGAGTAAGTGCTAGGGGCCGACGTACCAGTGCAGACGATGGCAGTCCAATTGCCCGCAGCCGGCGCGACCACATCGGCGCTGCCGTAAGCGCTGCCGTCTCCGTCCGGAAAGGAGAAAGCAGCATTCCGGCCTGCTGGGTCGAGCAGGCCATACGCGACCGTGGATGATCCACCGATTGGGTTTTGCCACGCGATCGCTGTATCTAGATGCTGCGCAGTCGCCGGCACCGTGAAGTGTTCAGTGATGCAGGAAACCGAGTCCCCAAACGCGCCGAGGATGGTCGGGTCGCTACCGGGTGCCAAAGTCAGGTTAAGGGTCGCCCCCGCAATGGCTGGGCCGAGCTTCTGTAATTTGGGCGCGAGATGCTGCGTTGCAGACCCAGTGTTGGTAACCGTGAAAACCCTGGCCTCGGGTGTGTTTGGCGCGGCGACGATAGGTGCGCTTTGCGGCGTGATCAGTAATCCGTTGCCCTGACGAGTCGGCGTCCCGTGCGTGTCGGCGATGGAGAGCGCTGCCTGGACTGCTGCCAATGTGTTAATCAATCCTGCCCCCTGCTCGTCCGAGGGCGCGCCGAGATCGGTCGCGGTGCTCATTATGATACTCTTGATCAAAGCCGGGCTGGGATCGGCATTATGGTGCGTGCTCCGATAAGCTTGAATGATTAGCGCCGCCTCACCGGCGACAAGTGGCGCTGATTCGCTGGTTCCACCAAATCCCACGATCGGCGTCGGTGAAAAGTTGTTGTAGTTGTAGCAATAGAAATAGAGAGACTGGTTGGTTGAACAAAGCGCCCACGAGTAATCGCCCGGCGCGACCACATCGACTGTGCGCGGCGCGAGCTGCGCGAAGCCGCCAGAGCTGAAGGCCGAAATGTTATTGGAGATGTAACCGTAACCGGTTGCCCACGGGGCCGCGCCGGTCGCGGTTTGGGCGTAGTTGCGGAACTGCGTGCTCGCTCCCGCCGCGATCACGTTGGGATTGGTCGAGGACGAGTCGAGCGTTCCCAGCCCGGAATCACCAGAGGAGACCACGACGGTCACCCCGGCGCTCACCGCCGCTGTGTTAGCGAGCGCGACAGGATCGTTCTCATTGTCGGGAAAAGGATTTGAGCCGAAAGACTCGTTGATCACGTCCACATCATCCTGCACCACTGCGTACTCAATCGCCTGCACGGCCTCTGAAGAGAAACCGGTCAAGCTGCCGGATAAGTCCAAAGCGACCAGCGAAGCGCCCGGCGAGATGCCGCGGATCTGAATGTTGCAGGGAG
>Ga0208078_1000144_pt1 | contig 19307 bp, 17 predicted proteins | sample NGESurdeep072012_3_FD_184468 | JGI IMG/M metagenome (GOLD analysis project Ga0208078, IMG submission 184468) | Arctic peat soil microbial communities from Barrow, Alaska - NGEE Surface sample 53-2 deep-072012 (SPAdes) | ecosystem: Environmental > Terrestrial > Soil > Wetlands > Peat ...
GAGCATCGTCGGAGCGGAGCAACCGCCGAAGGCGGGTGAGGGTGCACTCGCAATCGACGACATGGAGACACTCGTCGATCCGCGCGCGGAGTGGGCGGAGATCTACCGCGAGACGTGGCGCACGCAGCGAGAGTTCTTCTACGATGCGAAGATGCACGGCAACGACTGGCAGGCGATCTACGACAAATACAGCGCCTTTCTACCGTACGTGCAGCATCGCGCGGATCTCGCCTATCTAATCGCGACAGTCGGCGGCGAACTGACGGTTGGTCACTCGTATCTCGAAGGACTCGGCGACGTCCCCGACACCGCGCACACATCGGTCGGACTCCTCGGCGCGGATTACTCGGTCGAGAATGGCCGCTATCGCATTCAGCGCATCTACACGGCCGGGAGCTGGAATCCGCGGCTGCGTGCGCCGCTCAGCGTGCCGGGAGTGAACGTCAGCGAGGGGAACTACATCCTCGAGGTCAATGGGCGCGCGCTCACGCCGCCTGCGAATCTCTACAGCTTCTTCGAGGGAAGCGCCGGCAAGCTCACGAGCGTTCGCGTAAACACGACGCCGGGCATGCAGGGGTCGTGGGTGATCAACGTGATGCCGATCGCGGACGATGAGGCGCTGCGCACGCAGGCGTGGATCGACGACAACCGCCGGCTCGTCGACAAGCTCTCGGGCGGAAGGCTCGCGTACGTCTGGCTTCCGAACACCTCCGGCGCCGGCTTCACCGCGTTCAACAGATATTTCTTCGCACAGCAGGACAAGGACGGCGTCATCATCGATGAGCGATACAATCAGGGCGGCGCCGTAGCGGACTACGTCATTCAGCAGCTCAGCCGCACGCGCATGGGCTACTTCGCGGAGCGCGCGGGAAAGACAATCACGGCGCCGATGGCCGGCATATTCGGTCCGAAGGTGATGATCATCAACGAGTCGGCCGGCTCCGGAGGCGACGCGCTCCCGTACTACTTCCGCGTCGCGAAGCTCGGCCCACTGATCGGCACGCGCACGTGGGGAGGGCTCGTCGGCACGCTCGGCGTTCCGAATGTGATCGACGCCGGAGGCATCACCGCTCCAGATCTCGCCTTCTACGACAGCGCTGGCAGATGGTCAGTCGAGAACGAGGGTGTCGCACCGGACATCGAGGTCGAGAATACCGCCGCGGAGCTCATGCGCGGCCACGACGCGCAGCTCGAGCGCGGCGTCGCGGAGGCGATGAAGATGTTGCAGGAGCATCCTGTGCAGCGCACGCCGCGTCCGGCACCCATTGACCGGGTCGTAACTGCGCCCGCGGAGCACGACTGATGGTCTACTACTATAGTATGCGTGGATTGCGCGTTGCGGCGCTGTCGCTCGCATCGGCGCTAGTCGCCGTGAGCGCATCGGCTCAATCACCCGACCTCGTCGCCTTCGACAAATACGTCGCGCACGCGGCACGCGACTGGCGCGTGCCGGGGCTCGCGATCGCGATCGTGAAGGACGATTCGCTGGTGTTCGCGAAGGGCTACGGTGTGCTCGAGCTGGGGAAGCCCGCGCCCGCGACCGAGCACACGCGCTTCGCGATCGGGTCGACGACGAAAGCGATGACCGTTGCCTCGCTCGCGATGCTCGTCGATGAAGGAAAACTCAAGTGGGACGATCGCGTCATCGATTACTTCCCCGAGTTTCAGCTGTACGATCAGTATGCCACACGCGAGCTCACCGTGCGCGATCTGCTCACGCATCGCACCGGGCTTCCGGGCACCGATCTGCTTTGGGCATTCCCGGAGAATCAGTACTCGACACCGGAGATGATGCGGCGGCTGCGCTACGTCAAACCCATCTCGTCGTTTCGTTCGCAGTGGGAATATCAGAACGTGATGTACGCAGTAGCGGGCGCACTCGTGGCGAAGCTGTCGGGGATGCCGTGGGAAAAATTCGTCCAAACGCGCATCTTCGATCCGCTCGGCATGACGGAGTCCATTCCGCTGGTCGCGGGCATCGTGGGGAAGCCGAACGTCTCGAAGCCGCACGACGTCGTGCGCGATACCGTGCGTCTCGTCAAGCTGCGCACCACCGATGCGATCGCGCCGGCGGGCTCCGTCTGGTCCAGCGTCTCGGACATGTCGAAGTGGATGCGCTTCATCCTCGACAGCGGCCGCGTCGGAAACAAGCGCCTCATTCAGCCCGCGACGTTCCGCGAGACCGTCGCGCCGCAGATGCGTGCGCCGATGTCACAGTACCCCGCGCTCTCGATTGCGCAGCCGCACTTCTTCAGCTACGCGCTCGGCTGGTTCATCCAGGACTTCCACGGCGAGACCGTGTGGATGCACACCGGGAGCATCGATGGCCAGAGCGCGATCATCGGGCTTCTCCCCGAGCGGCACGTCGGCGTGTACGTGCTGGCGAATCTCGATCACGCCGAGCTGCGGCACGCGCTCATGTACGAGGTGTTCGACATGTACCGGAGCGCGCCGAAGGCGTCGAATCGCGACTGGAGCAAGGATGTAAAGTCGCTCTTCGACTCGCTGCACGCAGCGGCACACGCCGCCGCGTCGGCAGCCGACTCCGAGCGGAGCCACGATGGAGCGACCCAGCCCTCATTGACGCTCGAGCGCTACGCAGGTAGCTACGTAGATTCGACGTACGGATCGATCGAGGTGACGGTCGCGAGCGGAGCGCTGCGTGCGCGCTTCGACAACTTCGAGATCGGCGAGCTGAAGCACACATCGTACGACACGTACAAGAGCGTGAAGGACGACGAGCTCGAGGGGGCGACGGAGTTGACGTTCATTCCCGACGGAGCCGGCCACGCGAGCGCCGTGCAGGCGTTCGGTGTGACGTTCAGTCGGTCAAATGGCGCGCGGCAATTGCGCCCGATTGAACATTGAATCGCGCGTCGTCTCGAGCACCGGCTGCGATCGGTCGAGTCGCAGGAAGAGAAAGCCGGTGATCGCCGCGGTGATTGCCAGCACGGCGCCAAACTCGCTGAGCAGATACTTCGTCACGCCGGTATCGACCGTCACGGTGTCGAAGAATCCCTGGATGAACAAATTGTGAGTGGCGTGCAGGAGTGCGGCGGGCCATACGCTGCCGGACTTGAGCCTGAGCCATGCCAGCGGGAAGCTGATCCCCACTACCATCACCGCGAAGCACGCGATCGAGTAGAGCGTGGGGGTGCCGCCGTTGTAGTCCGCGAAGATTATCAGCGGCATGTGCCACGACGCCCAGATGATGCCGCTCACGATTGCGGTGCGAGTGAACGACAGCCGCTCGGCGAGCTTGGGCACGAGGAAGCCGCGCCAGCCGAGCTCCTCGCCGAGGGCGAAGACGACGCTCGTGGCGAGACCGACGGTGAGGAAGCGGAGCGGGGCTGTGTGAAAGCGACCGAGATCGACGCCGCCGAAGTCGAAGATCCAGACCGCGGCGTAGGCGCACGCGGCGTACGCGAGGGGAAGGGCGTAGCCCGCGAGCAGGTAGCGAATCGGGCCCGGCGCCCATCCTTCGCCGCGTACGTTGTGTTGGAAGAAGAGGCGTGTCACGAGCGCCGAGATGCCGGGGCACCACATGAGCATTGGCACGTAGAGCCCACCGCCGGCGCCGAGCGACTTCGCGCGCGCGAAGGTGACGTAGAAGATGGAGCTGAGCGCGAAGGTCAGCAGCAGGAAGGTCGCGAGCTCCCGTTTCCAGCGGGGCGAAGTATCCGTCATATTCGGCATACTATAACGGTATACCAAAAGCGTGCAAGTGGCGCGGCACGCGCCTCGCACACCCTACCAGGCGCCGCGCTCGCCCACCGCGTTGATCACGCGCGCCAGTCGCTCGGCCGCGTTTTCCCAGTTCGTCTGCACCGCGCGTTGAGCCTTCGCGCCATCGCCCGCCTCGAGCGCCTTCACGATCGCCTCGTGCTCGGCCACCGACGTCACGACCTCGCTCACGAGCGTGCTCGTGTAGATGCGCCCGTAGCGCTCGGCCTGCGGCTTGACCGCGGCGTGCAGGGTGCGCAGGCGCGGCCCGGCGCCGACGTCCACGTAGCGCTGGTGAAATGCATCATCGAGGTCGTGGAGCCGGTCGGAGTCGGGGAGCCGAGCCTGCGCCGCCTTCGCGAATTGCGCGTTCAGCTGCCGCATCTCCTTCGTCATCGCGAGCCGCACGGCCTTGGGCTTGGCGGCGGCCTCGCGCGCGGCGAGCCCCTCGATTTGCGCGACGATCATGTGGATCTCGCGCGCGTCGTCGTTCGTGAGCGGGGCGACGGTCGAGCGCGCCAACAGCGCGCTCCCTGTCGCGACGATGTACCCCTCCTGCGTCAGGCGCTCGAGCGCCGCGCGCACCGGCGTACGGCTCACGCCCAGTCGCGCGGCGACCTCGCGCTCGACCAGCCGGCTCCCCGGCGCGAGCCGCCCACGCACGATGCGCTCGCGCAGCTGCTCGTAGACCGCGAGGGCTCCCTCGCCGCGCGCGATCGTCAATACGTTGGTCGCGCCCGCCACCGGGCGCCTTGCGGTCTTCGCTGCGCTGCGAACGGCCATGGTTGGGTCCCGAAAGGTGGATGTGGATGCGGATGCATGAAAGTATAGTCCGGGCGAGTCGCCTTGCGCGGCCACTTTCCCCCGACAACATTAGGATGCACTGCATACAGTCTTGTGCACAACTATATATACCATTCTTTCGAATGGCAGGAAGCCGCATGCACTCCGCGCGTCACAGGTTCGGCGTGGGCGCCAATCGCCTCTACGCATTCGGAATGGTCGCAGTCCTCGCACTCTTCACCGGCGCCCCGCTCCAGGCACAGGCCGCCGGCACGCTCGCCGAGCGCATCCAGCGAATCATGGATCGCCCGGAGTTCCGGCGCGCGCTCTTCGGGATCGAATTCTATTCGCTCGACTCCAGCCAGACGATCTACGCGCTGAACGCCGAGAAGCTCTTCGTGCCGGGCTCCACGACGAAGCTGCTCACGGAAGGGACCGCGCTCGAGCTTCTTGGCGCCGACTACCACTTCCACACGCGCGTCTATCGCACCGGCACCGTCGACAACAGTGGAACGCTCGCCGGTGATCTCGTGCTCGTCGCCAGCGGCGATCCCGATCTGTCCGGGCGCGTGCGCACCGACGGAACACTCGCTTTCGAGAACGAAGATCACGCGTACGACGGCGACGAGCACACGCGCGCCGTGCCCGGCGATCCGCTGCTCGTGATTCGAGAGATGGCCTCTCAGGTCGCCGCGCACGGCATCAAGCGCATCACGGGCCGCGTGCTCGTGGACGCGACGCTCTTCCCCGGAGGCGATCGAGAGCTCGGCACCGATGTCGTCATGTCGCCGATCGTCGTCAACGACAACGTCGTCGATCTCATGATCGGACCCGGCGGCAAAGCGGGGAGCGCCGCCGCGATCGCCGCCGCACCCGCGACATCGTACCTGCGCATCGTGAACACCGCCACGACCGGCGCGCCGGGATCGAAGAGCTCCATCGCGTTTGCACTCGATACCGCCGACGCGGCTGGGCTCCATACGCTCACCGTCACCGGCACCACGCCGTACGGCAAAGAGCCGATCCTCTACGCCTATCGCGTTCCCGACCCCGCGCGATTCGCGGAAATCACCTTCACCGAAGCACTGCAGCAGCGCGGCGTTTTCGTCGCGCAGCAACGCGCGCTCTCCGCCGCCGACTTCGAATCGCTCCGCGCAGCGTACCTTCCCGGCCAGGTAGTCGCGGAGCACGTGTCCCCCGCCTTCAAGGAAGAGGCGAAGATCACGCTCAAAGTCAGTCAGAATCTTCACGCCAGCATCACACCGCGCATCCTCAAGGCGGTCCTGTCGCCGGCTGATACGTCGAAGACCGGCTTCGATCTCGAGCACGATTTCCTCGAAAAGGCCAGACTCGATCTCACCGGCGCGCAGCAGGCCGACGGGGCGGGCGGTGACGCGCACTTCACGCCAGCCTTCATGGTGAGCTATCTGAAATACATGAGTCAGCTGAAGGATTCCGCGATCTTTCGCGCGGCGCTTCCCATACTCGGCCGCGACGGCACGCTCTGGAACATCCAGCCCGCGTCGCCGGCCGCCGGACACGTCTTCGCCAAGACAGGGACGTTCGCGACCTACGATCCCCTCAACCGGCGGCTGCTGATCACCGGCAAGGGGCTCGCGGGATACATCACGACCGCGGACAACAGGCACCTCGCGTTCGCGATCTACGTGAACAACGTCTCCGTCTCCACAGAGCCGAATGCGGCGACCACCGTCGTCGGCCAGGCACTCGGCGAGATCGCCGCGGCTGCGTACGAGGCGCGACGATGAGCGTCGCGTCGTCCGATGACATCACCATTCGGCGCGTCGAGACGACCGAGGAATACGATGCGTGCGTCCACATGCAGCACGCGATCTGGGGCGACGATTTCACGGAGATCGTGCCGGCAACGATGCTTCGCGTCACGCAGAAGATCGGCGGCGTCACCGCCGGCGCATTCGATGCGAACGGACGACTTCTCGGCTTCGTCTTCGGAATGATGGGCTCGATCGACGGGCGACTCGTGCACTGGTCCGATCTGCTTGCCGTTCACCCTGATGCGCGGAACAAGGGACTTGGTCGCCGGCTCAAGATGTACCAGCGCGAGCTTCTCCTCCCACTCGGCGTCGAGACGATGTACTGGACGTACGATCCACTCGTCGCGAAGAACGCCTACCTGAACATCGTGCGACTGGGCGCGAGGCCGAAAGAGTACGTCGTCAACATGTACGGTGCCGACACGCACAGCGCGTTGCACGGCGGGATTGGTACCGATCGCTTCGTCGTCGCCTGGAATCTCGCCGTGGAAGGTGGAGCGAATGGCCGCGCTGGCGCCGCGACGGAGGAGCAAGCGTGGCGGGAGCTACCGATCGTCAACACTCTCGTCGCCGCCGAGCGCGGCACGACTGCTCCAGCCGAGCTCCCCGACGTCGACGCGGTTCGCGTCCAGGTGCCGTCCGACATCGACGACGTGATCACGCGTGACATCCGCGTCGCCGCTCGACTCCGTGAGACAACGCGGCGCGTGCTCACTCACTACATGGGGCGAGGCTACGGCGTCACCGGCTTCTCGCACTGCATGCCCGAAGACCGCTACTTCTACATTCTCTCACGGAACGGCGCCTGATGACCCGGGTCAACCAGATCGAACTGCGCGAAATTCGCCTCCCGCTCAAGGAGCCCTTTCGCATCTCGTCGGGGCTCTGCACGGAGCGCCGCATAATGCTGCTGCACCTGCGGGATGCGGACGGAATGGAGGTGTGGAGCGAATGCGTGGCGGGGGAAGCGCCGAACTACACCTCCGAGACCATCGACACCGCGTGGTTCGCCATCACCGAGTACGTCGCTCCGCGCGTGCTCGGCGTGGAGTTCGCGCATCCATCCGAAGTCGACCCCGCGCTCGAGCTCAACTTCCGCGGGCACAACATGGCGAAGGCCGCGATCGAGATGGGGATATGGGGGCTCACAGCCGTGCGCGAGAAGATCTCGCTCTCGCGCCTGCTCGGCGGCACTCGCGAGGGAATCGAGACCGGCATCTCGATCGGCATTCAGGACACGCCTGCGGCGCTCGTCGAGCGCGTCGGCCGAGCGATCGGCGAGCACTATCGCAAGATCAAGATGAAGATCGAGCCGGGGCACGACGTGGAGTTCGTGCGCGCCGTCCGCAGCGCCTTTCCCAAGGCGCCGCTCATGGCGGATGCGAACAACGCGTACACGCTGGCCGACACCGATCGCCTGAAGCAGCTCGACGACCTCGATCTCATCATGATCGAGCAGCCGCTCGCGTTCGACGACATCATTCGGCACGCCCAACTCCAGCGGGTGCTGAAGACGCCGATCTGCCTCGACGAGTCGATCACCGGTGTCGAAAAGGCCGAAGACATGATCTCGCTCGGTGCCGGCCGCATCATCAACATCAAGCCGGGGCGCGTCGGTGGATTTGCGCAATCGCGCGCGATTCACGATCTCTGCGTGAAGAACAAGATCCCCGTCTGGTGCGGCGGGATGCTCGAGAGCGGTGTCGGCCGCGCGTACAACGTGGCGCTCGCGTCCCTTCCGGGGTTCAGCATCCCGGGAGACCTGAGTCCCAGCGCGCGCTACTGGGAGAAGGATGTCGTGACGCCGGAGTGGACGATGAGCGACGATGGGATCGTGAGCGTGCCGCGCGACAAGCCAGGGATCGGTGTCACCGTCGATGTCGCTCGCGTAGACGATCTCACCGTGCGCACACAGACTCTGACCGCCAAGTGAGCATCGGGTGAGCACCACAATCGACGACATCGCTCTTCCGCCTGCTGTCGCGAGCCGCTTCTCCCAGGATGCCGCGCGGCGCCTTGTCGAGCTGCGCCGCGATCTGCACCGGCATCCCGAGCTCTCGTGGCAGGAGAAGGAGACGGCAAACAAGCTCGTCGCCGCGCTCGCGTCGTTCGGCATCACGGATGTCGCGCGCGTCGCGGGAACTGGGCTCGTGGCGCGCGTGCCGGGGCGCGATCGCTCGGCGCCCATCGTCGCGCTGCGCGGCGACATCGACGCGCTTCCCATCACGGAGAGCACGGGACTTCCATTCTCTTCGGAGAACGCCGGCATCATGCACGCCTGCGGTCACGACGTGCACGCGTCGTGGGCTGTCGGCGCCGCGATGCTGCTCGCGGCGTCACCGGCAAGCGGCGATGTGCTCGTCGTCTTTCAGCCGGCCGAGGAAGTGGGCGATGGCGCGCGCGCCATGCTCGAGAGCGGTGCGCTCGCGAACGTCGCGGCGATCTTCGGCGGCCACGTCGATCGTCGCTTCGAGGTTGGACAGGTTGTCGCGCAGGCGGGCGCGCTCGCGGCATCGACCGATACCTTCGAGATCGAGGTTGCAGGCGCGGGTGCGCACGGCGCGCGCCCGCACGAGTCCGCAGATCCGATCGTCGCGGCGGCGGCGATCGTCGCCGCGCTGCAAACGCTCGTCTCGCGCCGGCTCGATCCGGCGCAGCCCGGCGTGGTAACCGTGGGCACGTTCAACGCCGGTACGGCCTCGAACATCATCCCCGATCGCGCGCGTCTCACGGGAACCATACGCGCGACCACCGTCGCGGCGCGAACGCTGCTCACGCGCGAGCTGGTGGCGCTCGTGACCGGCGTTGCCGCCGCCTACGGCGTGAGCGCCACGACGACGCTTGGCGGTGGTACTCCGCCGATCGTGAATCCGGAGAGGATGGCATCGATCGCCGCGCGCGCCGTCACCAACGTGCTCGGCGAGGCCGCGCTCGTACCGCTCGGAACGACCAACATGGGCGGCGAGGACTTCGCGGTGTACATGGAGAGCATGCCGGGCTGCTTCCTGCGCATCGGCGCGCGCGAGCCGGGCGGCCGCGTGATCGCCGCCCACTCGCCGGGATACTATGCGGCCGAGGGAGCGCTGTTCATCGGCGCCGCGGTGCTCGCGGAAGCGGCGCGCGTTGCGTCGGCGACGCTCGCCGGAGCGCGCGCGACTTCGTGACTATCGTCGCTCACACGCGCGTGAGTGCCTGAAGCTTCATGACCGTCGCCCAGTTGCGGCTCGTGGCGGCGTCGCCGAGTTGCTTCGCAATCGCGAGTACGATGCTGCTCTCGAGAATGCCCTGTGGGCACCAGAGATACGCCGCGTGCGTGCCGACGCCGAGCTTCTCGCTCCCCCAGTCCTGCTTCGCGAGTGCCTGGACGCGCGAGCGGGCCACTGCGTCCGCGAGCACGGTCACGAGAAAGCGCGACGGATTCGTCTCGCCCTCCTCGAACGGATTCTCTTCGACGATCTCCGTGAGCTGATCCGCCGTGACCACGAGCACGCGGCAGGAGACGCCGATCTGCGACGCGATCTCCTTCTGGATCTTCGCCGCCGCCTTCGCGTCGGCGCGCGGCGCAGAGAAGACGATGTTGCCGCTGTTGAGCAGCGTCTTCACGTCTCGGTAGCCGAGCCCTTCGCAGAGCGCGCGCAGGTCGGCCATCGGAACGCGCTTGGCCTTCCCGACGTTGATGCCGCGGAGGAGCGCAACGTGCATTACCCGCGTGGACTTTCGTGCGGCCACTGTGAATTCTCCGTCGTGATGAAAAGCTCGCGCCCGCTATCCGCATCCAGACGCTATCATAAGTCATGACCGAGATCAAATATGAGCCGCGCTGGCCCGTCGCACTCGCATCGCTTGCGGCTGCAGCGCTCCCCTTCGCGCTTCCGCGCTCGCTGAGCATACTCCCGCCGTGGATCGTCGCCCTGATGGTCACGCTGCTCGTGATCGCCGCCGTCGTCACCCACTACACGCACAAGCCGATGCTGAACCAGCTGTTCGGCTACTCGATGCTCGTCGTGCTGACGGCGGTGCTTCTGTATTCGCTCACCACGCTCATCCTGGCGCTGCCGCACCACACCGAGCCGGCTTCGCGGCTGCTCGAGTCGGCGGCAATGATCTGGGTGACGAACGTCATTGTCTTCGCGGTGTGGTACTGGCGGCTCGACGCCGGCGGCCCGAACGCGCGCGACGTGCGACAGTCGCATTCGCGGGGCGCCTTCCTCTTTCCGCAGATGGCGACCATCGTTCCCGGCACCGATGGAAAGTCGATCGCCGAAGTGGAGAAGTGGCGCCCGCAGTTCGTCGACTACCTTGCGCTCTCCTTCTACACGTGCACCTCGTTCGCGCCGACGGATGTGCCGGTGCTGTCGCGCTGGGCAAAGCTCATGATGATGATACAGGCCGTGATGTCGTTGACGACGGTGGCGCTGCTGGCGGGAAGGGCGGTGAACATCCTGTAGGCGCGATCGCTCTACGACGATGCGCCGTTGGCAGAGTCGAGCACGGGGTGATACGATATAGTGGGTTTTCCGGCCCCCTGTAACAGCCGAATCGACAATTCGAAGCGAAAGATCGGGCACGCGCGCTCGGCACTGCAGTCACACCAGGGGCGCGTTGCGGCGTCGTGACCGATCGAGGGTAGATGAAAGGGTCCACTAAGGCGCTCAGTGTTACGAGTCTCCCAGCTTCGGGAATCGATCGCGATACCGCGGTCGCGTTGATCGCGGCGGGCGGAGACATCGCGCTGGTCGTCGACGGGGCTGGAGTCATCCGTGACTTCGCCGGAAGCGAGGCTGCAGAGCCCGGAAATTCGGAGCCGCGCGGGTGGCTCGGCCGCCTGTGGGTCGAGACCGTCACCGCGGATTCGCGCGGCAAGGTCGAGGCGATGCTGCGAGATGCCGCGTCGTCCGGTGTTTCGCGCCGGCGCCAGGTGAATCACCCGACGGCCGCCGGCCCCGATCTCCCCGTGTCGTACACTGCCGTGTGCCTCGGCGGCGGCACCGTCGTGGCCGTCGGCCGCGACATGCGGCCGATCGCGTCGCTGCAGCACAGGCTCGTCGAGACGCAGCAGGCGCTCGAGCGCGACTACCGGCGGCTGCGTCACGTCGAGACGCGCTATCGCCTGCTCTTTCAGGGGTCTGCCGAGGCGATTCTGATCGTCGATGCGGCGACGCGTCGCATCGTCGATGCGAATGACGCTGCCGCGCGACTCTTCGACAAGACTCCCGACAAGCTCAACGGGCGCACCTTCCCGATCGGCATCGACGTCTCATCGGAGCCGGCGCTCGAGGATGCGCTCGCGAATGCGCGCAGCGTCGGACGCTCGGGCGCAATCGAGGTGCGTCTCGCCGGCAACGGGCCAACGGTCGACGTCTCGATCTCGTGCTTTCGACAGGACGCCGTGTCGCTCTTCCTCGTTCGCTTCGGAACGGCGGCGATTGGGAAGCAGCAAGATGGGGAAATGGGTGGCGAGGTGGTGGAGCTGCTGTCGAATGCGCCCGATGCGTTCGTCATCACGGATGTCGAAGGGCGAGTGATGTCGACCAATCGCGCGTTTCTGGATGTCGTGCAGCTCTCGGGGGAGCGACAGGCGCACGGTCGCCTGATCAGCGACTGGATCGGCAGGCCGGGCGCGGATCTACCGGTGTTCCTCGCGATGCTGCGCAAGCACGGGGTGGTTCGCCGCATGGACACGGCGGTGCGTGGCGAGCAGGGGGGAAGCACCGAGGTCGAGGTGTCGGTCACCGCGGCGCATGACGCCGAGGAGCCGTGTCTGGGCTTCATCCTGCGTGACATCGGGCGGCGCATTGCGCACGGTCCGCAGGGCGCGCGTGATCTCACGCGCGCGGTGGAAGAGCTCACGTCGCTGGTGGGTCGCACGTCGTTGCGCGACCTGCTGCGTGACACCACGGATCTCGTGGAGCGGCACTTCATCGAGGCGGCGCTCGAGCTCACGAACAACAACCGGACTGCCGCGTCAGAGGTATTGGGGCTGAGCCGGCAGAGCCTGTACGTGAAGCTGCGCAGGCATGGCCTGGCAGCCGGCGGAAACGCCGAAGGGGGGTCATGATTCAGCCCATCGTGCTTGCGGGCGCGCGCCCCACGTTGATCGGTCTGCCGTACGACGCGAGCTCATCGTTCTTGCGTGGGCCCGCGCTCGCGCCCGTGCGCATCCGCGAGGCGCTGCACTCGTCACAGTCGAACGGATGCAGCGAGAGCGGCTTTCACGTGCTCGGGCCCGACGGACTCGCGGATGCCGGCGATCTCGACTTACCGGGCACGGGCGACGCGCGTCTCATGATCGAGAGCGGCATTCGCGCGCTCATTGCCTCCGGCGCGCGCCCGCTGTCGCTCGGCGGCGACCACTCGGTCACCTATCCCGTTTTGCGCGCGGTCGGGCCGTTGGCTCCGGGGCTCACGATCCTGCAGATCGACGCGCACCCCGATCTGTACGCCGACTTCGAGGGCGACCGCTTTTCGCACGCGTGCCCGTTCGCGCGCATCATGGAAGAGAAGCTCGCGTCGCAGCTCGTGCAGGTGGGCATCCGCACGATGAATGCGCGGCAGCGCACGCAGGCGGAGAAATTCGGAGTGCGCGTGATCGACATGCGCGCGTGGGCCGCGGGTACGCGCCCGGAGCTGCGCGGGCCGCTCTACGTGAGCATCGACATGGACGGGATCGATCCCGCATTTGCGCCAGGCGTGTCGCATCGGGAGCCGGGCGGGCTCACGGTGCGCGAGGTCGTGACGATGATTCAGTCGCTCCCGGGGCCGATCGTCGGTGCGGACGTCGTGGAGCTCAATCCGACGCAGGACTCTGGGGGCGCCTCGGCGACCGTCGCGGCGAAGCTCGTGCGTGAGCTTGCGAGCAGGATGCTCGAGTGGTCGGACGACAGCTAGCGCGCGCACCACGCGTATTCCCACGGTCGCGGCGATCGCGTACGAGTAGAGTCGACAGCGGCTTTTGCCGCTGAGTATATTCGCGGCATGACATCACTACGCACAGCCGTTCACGTCGCGCTCGCGGCATCCTCCATCGCTGCGCTCGGCGCGCGGGCGCAGGGCACGCTTCCGATCACGAAGCTCGCTCCCGACGTCTACCTCATCGTGTCGCCGGCGGGCAATCTCGTCGCGGAGACATCGGCGAGCGGGATCGTGCTCGCCGGCGCGCAATCCGCGGCTGCGACAGCCGGCGTCGTCGCAGCGCTTCGCACGGTGTCGGCAGCGCCGATCCGCTACGTGCTCTTCGCGCCCGGGGACTCGATGGGCGACGAGGGCGACGCGGGGTGGAGCGAGCGCAATGCGACCGTCGTCGCGCACGAGCGGATGCGGATGAACGCGCCGCACGTGATCTCGGCGCTGGGCTTTTCCGAAGTGTTGCAGATCTATCTCGACGGAGGGTCGATCCACGCGGTGCATCAGCCGCCGGGGCACACGAGAGCCGACATCATCGTCCATTTCGAGAGCAAGCGCGTGCTCTACCTCGGCAACGCCTTCGTCGCGAAGGGTTATCCGCGCATCGATGTGCACGGCGGCGCATCGATCGACAGCCTGATCAAGGAAGTGACGCCGTTCGCGGCCTTCGAGGGTGTGCAGATCGTGCCCGGCCGCGGCGCGGTCTCGCGCGCGGCGGATGTCGGGGCCTACCGCGACATGCTCACTGGCGTGCGCGCGAAGGTGGCGGCGCTCGTTGCGCAGAACAAGGCGCTCGCCGACGTGATCGCGGCCAAGCCAACCGCACAGTGGGACGCGACGTACGCGCGGGGCAGCGCGGCGCCGGATCGTTTCGTGGAGAGCGTGTACCAGTCGCTCAAGCACTGAGCGATCGCTTACAACGAAGCGGCTAGGTCGTGATCGAGATGGCCACCGCTTCGACCGGAGCAGGCTCCGGCGGAAGCAGTGCAGACATGCGCTCGAGCGCCTGATCCGCGAGCTCGCGATCTGCGGGCACGCCGTCGGCGGCGGCAAGCTGCCGCTTGACCGCGTCAAACATCTCGCGAGTGAAGCCGTACGGGTGATCGTGCAGCAGCACGATCGCCAGCGCACGGTAGCGCTTGAGGTGGCGAAGGCGCGTGATCAGCGACTCGACCTCGTCCGACGAATGATTACGGCCGGACCGCTCGAGGGCTGCCCATTCAGCCTTGGTGAGTGCCGGGGGCAACTCCTCGCTCATACTCAGCCTTCCGCGTCTGCGACGGTCGCTTCCGCGGCCGGTGCGGCGGGAACGGCGGCCCCTGCGGGGCGCTGACGCTGCCACGATGTAGTGCGCGGCCGCGCGCGGCCGGCAAGGAGCTCCTCGTGGTACGCGAGGATGCGGCTCTTCACGGTGGCATTGGTGTCGGTCGACTCTGCGCGAAACGGAGCGTACCGATTGCGCGTGTCGTTGGACACGGTGAACCACCACCAATCCGTAGGATGCGCCACGGACTGCTTTTCAACGAAACAGCTGAAAGTGCGCCCGGCGTCTTCGAACTCGAACTCCTTCACACGCGTCTCCTGTATACAGTTCAGTAATCTAACGGGTTTCGCACCCTCGTGGAGCCTTGCGGGGGACCAAAAATCGTTACCGAGCCCCCGGAGAGGCGATCGACGCGCGCACTTCGGCCTCGAGCTCCTGACGGAGCCGAGCGAGTTGCTTCACGCGCTTGTTCTTGATCGCCCCCATTATCGATCGCGCAATAGAGAAGGTGGTGAGCTCGACCGCTAATCCCGCCGCCACCGCCGCGACCCATGAGTGCGTGGCGGTCGCCGCAGCCGAAGCAGCGAACACGGCCACGCTCGAGGTGCCACCGACGATTCCTCCATACAATCCGCCGGCGATCTGTCCCAGCCGCTCATCGATACGGATGCGCGTGCGCCCACCGCGCGGAACGATCGACACGCTGACGTTGCGCCCCTTGCGACTCAACATGCGCGAGCTCCACGTGAGCGAGCGCCCGAGCGAGCTGACGGATCCTTCATCGCCGAGTACGCCGCGAATCGTGTCGACGACGAGCTCGTAGTCGCCGGCGGCGATCTCGCCTTCGATGTCGGAGTCCTCCTGGAGCCGATACGGCGCGGCGAAGAGCGGGCCGAGGATTGGGCGATTCGGGGGCGGCGAGAGGGCGAGATCGGCGCGCACGCGCGAGCCGCGCACGAGCCCGAGCTCCGCCGCCGCGCGCTCGACGTGCTCGCGCGAGATCCCCGCTTCCACCGCACTCTCGCGCACGCGCTCCATCGCGATTCCGCTCGTGAGACTCGCCGGCGCTGTCGAAGGAAGGGGCGCGATCGCCGGCGCGGGGTGCGACTCAGTCGCGGCTTGCAGATTCGCCGCGCGCTCCCACACCGCCTGCGCCTGTTGCTCCGACAACAACGGCGCGGGGAGGTTCACTGGCTTCCGCCGCTTCTCCCACGCCTCGTCGAGCGCGCGCGCGAGCGCATCGCCGGTCGCGTAGCGCGCGTCGGGTGACTTCGCGAGACATCGGTCGATCACATTTGCAATCGTTTCGGGGACGCTCGGCGCAACGGAGAGCAGCGTCGGCGGCGCCTTCGTCACGTGTGCGACGATCACCGCCGATGCGCTCTCGTTGTCGAACGGCAGTCTGCCGCTCAGCGCCTGGAAGGCGACGACGCCGAGTGAGTAGAGATCGCTGCGGCCGTCGATCTTGTCGCCGGAAACTTGTTCGGGACTCATGTAGTGGACGGAGCCGAGCACCTGTCCCGTCATCGTGAGCGGCGCCGCCTCGGCGACGCGCGCGATGCCGAAGTCGGTGACCATCGCGCGACCGGAGCGCGCGTCGAGCAGAATGTTTTCCGGCTTGATGTCGCGGTGGACGACGCCGCGCTCGTGCGCGTACGCGAGGGCGAGGGCGACGTCGCGGATGATGGGGAGCACGATCCCCGCATCGAGGACACCCTCGCGCCTGAGCCGCTCCGCGAGCGACTCGCCCTCGACGTAGCTCATCACGAAGTAGACGCGCGACTCGATCTCGCCCGCGCCGTAGATCGCGACGATGTTCGGATGCGTGAGACGCGCGGAGGTGCGCGCCTCGCGGAGGAATCGCTCGCGCACCTCGGCGGTGTCGGCGAGGAGCGGCGGAAGCACCTTGATCGCGACTTTGCGATCGAGCTTCACGTCGTGCGCGAGGTAGACGATCCCCATGCCGCCGCGGCCGAGCTCTCGCTCGATGTCGTACTGGCCGGAGAGAGCGGCGGCGAGAGGGGCGATTTCGGGCGATATGGGAGCGGAAGTCACCCCAAATGCTATTGCACGCCGGACGCCGCGAAAAGGCTCAGCGCGTTCGGGAGGTCCGGCGCCCGGGGCGGGCGCCGGCCCGCGCTAATGGACCGTAACCGTTCCCGATTCGACCGTTCGCCCGTGTACCGTGCAGAAGAACGAGAAGATGCCGGCTCGCGGGAAGCGTACCGTGAAGGTGCCGGTGGACTGGATGGTCGACGCGGTGATGGTAGCATCGTCGAACGTCACGCCGTGGGCATTATTGCCCGTCCAGACCCAGGTCACGGTGCCGCCGGGGGCGACGATGACCGCGGTGGGGCTGTAGCCGTTGTCGAAGATGAGGACCGAGGCCGTGTCGAGCGCTCCGGAGCTGTCGGGGGTGCCGGTTCCGCCGCCACCGGTGCCTCCAACCTGCGTTCCGCCATTATTGAACGGATCTAACGTCGATTCATCGAAGCATCCGACGGCGACGATAGTTACTAGCGCGAGAAATGCGAGCAGCGTACGGCGCATCATGCCTCCTCGCGGGAACCGCCGCGATAGCGGAAAAACGGCAAAAATGGGTCACAGTGGGCTTGACCTACCCCCCCTCGGGAGGCTACTAAGTCGTTGTACCAGAAAGGACGAACAGAACTGCGGTCGGAAACGTATATTGGGCAGGAATTGACGAAACTTTGGGCCCCCAATCGGTGTTAGGATAACAGCGATCCTTCCTAATTCTTCAAGCATTTGGCGCCTGGTGGCGACGCATGAGCCCGCCAGGACAGGGAGATTTCATTGACCATGGCAACAGCACCCCGCACCCGTTCCCGTCGTCGTACGGCCACCCCGGCGGCAATCTCGGGGGCGCTTCGTGACGCTGACCTCATTGATCTGTACATCGCGGAAACCGGCCGCATGCCGGTACTCGCCGCGGAGGACCAGAAGCAACTCGCGCGCCTCATGCGTGACGAGAAGCGGAGCCGCGCTGAGCGCGAGGCTGCGCGCGAGAAGCTCATCGAGGCGAATCTGCGCTTCGCGTTCTCGGTCGCGAAGAAGTACCAGAATCGTGGACTCGATCTCGAGGATCTGATCAGCGAAGCAAACGCTGGTCTCGTTCGCGCGGCCGACAAGTACGATCCCAACGTCGGCGTCAACTTCATCAGCTACGCGGTGTGGTGGATTCGTCAGGCGGTGTTCGCAGCGATTGCGACGCACGGCCGCGCGATTCGCTTGCCGTTGAATCGCACCGGTGATCTGACGCGCGTGACGCGTGCACAGGCGGCGCTTCGCGACGCCCTGCGCCGCGAGCCGACGCCGGATGAAATCGGGAAGGTCGCGCAGCTCGCGCCCGATGTCGTTCAGAGCCTGCTCGGCGTCGTCACGCCGGAGCGTTCGCTGGATGAGCCGCTCGGTGGGGCGCGTGGTGAGCGTGATGGGCAGACGCTCGCGAGCGTCGTCGCGTCCGAAGCGTCGGGAGAGGGCTACGATGCACTCTCGAGCGCCGAAGACGAGTCGCGTCGTGCGGCGCTGTATCGCGCGCTCGAGCAGCTGCCGCCGCGCGATCGTCGTATCCTCGTCATGTACTACGGCCTCGAAGATGAGCCGATGACGCTGGACCAGATCTCGAAGCTCTTCGGCGTCACGCGCGAGCGTGTGCGTCAGCTTCGCGACCGTGCGCTCAAGTCGCTCCGCGCGCACGATGCGGCGGCGACGCTGCACGACGAGTGGGCCGCGTAAGCACGCCGTCGCAGCATTGAAGTAGTTCGAACGAGCGCCCCCGGAGACCAGCACTGGTCATCGGGGGCGCTTTCTCGTTCTTGCCGGGCGCGCTCGATGGCGCGACATTCCCGAATGTCGCAACGAGCGCGTCGACCTCAAATACACAAGTTTGGTGGGGCTTCTCTAGCCGATGCGACCGCGGTACGACACGCGGTCGCGTTGATTGTGAGCCATCGCGCCGAGCCGACCGTGGTCGTGCTCTCGGCGATGGCCGGCGTGACGGACGCGCTGCTCGACATCGCGAAGCGCGCGGTGGTGGGCGATGTCGCGGGGGCGCTCAGGGAGTCGGCGCGGCTGCGTGCGCGGCATGTGGATGTCGCGCGCGCGGTGCTGCGCGGCGCGAGCCAGCGCGTGGAGGTCGTGCGCGCGATCGGCGAATCCTTCCAGGAGCTCGACACGCTCGTGCGCGGACTCGACGCGGTGCGCGAGCTCACGCCGCGTACCACCGATCTCATCGTGGCGCGCGGGGAACGATTGAGCGCGACGCTCGTCGCCGCGGCACTGCGCGCCGCGCGCGTGAAGGGGCGCTACGTCGACGCGACGAAGGTCATCCACACCGACGACGCGTTCGGCGCGGCGACGCCCAATCTCGCGGCCACCGATCGCGCGGCGCGCGCCGTGATCCGCCCGCTGCTCGCGCGCGGCGAGATCGCGATCGTTCCGGGATTCCTCGGCGTGAGCGCTGGTGGCGCGGTGACGACGCTCGGCCGCGGCGGCTCCGATCTCTCCGCGACGCTGCTTGCGCGTGCGCTCAACGCGCGGGCGGTGTCGCTGTGGAAGGATGTGCCGGGGCTGCTCACGAGCGATCCGCGGCTCGTGCCGCACACGAGCGTGATCGCGCAGCTACACCCGCGCGAGGCGGCGGAGCTCGCGTACTACGGCGCGAAGGTGCTGCATCCGCGCGCGCTCATCCCGCTCACGCGGCGCGCGATGCCGTTGTACGTGCGGCCGTTCGCGAATCCGGAGTCGATGGGCACGGAGGTGTCGTCGCGTCGCATGGTGCAGCGTTTTCCCGTGAAGGCGCTCTCGATTTCGGCCGA
>Ga0208078_1000145_pt1 | contig 19256 bp, 17 predicted proteins | sample NGESurdeep072012_3_FD_184468 | JGI IMG/M metagenome (GOLD analysis project Ga0208078, IMG submission 184468) | Arctic peat soil microbial communities from Barrow, Alaska - NGEE Surface sample 53-2 deep-072012 (SPAdes) | ecosystem: Environmental > Terrestrial > Soil > Wetlands > Peat ...
TCAGCAGCTCAAGCGGGAGTCGGGTAAGGGACTGCTCGTGGGAGGCGTGAAGCTCCCGCTGGCGTTGGCGGAGCTGGGATTGATCGATGAGTACGAGTTTATGGTGCAGCCCAGGCTAGCGGGCCATGGGCCGACGTTGTTCGCGGGCCTATCGAAGCATGTCGACTTGAAGCTCGTGAGCCGCCAGGAGTTCGGCTCGGGAGCGGTGGCGATGCGGTATGAGCCGAGAAGGTAGCCATCGGGCTTGCTAGTGCGGCCACAGCCAGCCGAACGTCGCGCCGGTGATCAGGGCGTAGATGATGCCGTCGAGCGAGTTCGTCACCGTGAATCGCGTGCTCTTGCCCCACCAGATCCAGTTCTGCCAGTGCGCGACGACGTAGCAGCAGAAGGTGACGACACCACTCACGCGGAACACTTCGACGTACGGCGCGCCCAGTCCGTGCGTGCGGCCCGTGATGTATGCGGCGAGCACGGCGATGAAGAGCGAATAGACGAACCATTGGCCGAACATCTTGCCCATGTTGATGGGGGCGCTCGGCGAGATCGACATGATGCCCACGGGACCCTGCTTCATCTTCTCGTCCCACTCCGGCGTTTTCATCTCATCCACGCTGTTGGAGAACGGGAAGCGATAGTCCCCCGGCTGCACGTTCAGGCCGCGCAGCGTTTCCATGCAGAAAGCCCGACCATGACGACCTCCAGATATGGGGGGACGGAGCAGCCAGCTACGTCTTGGGTGCCGCAGGCTTGGCCGCGTAGATGAACTCGTAGTAGTCGCGCATCGTCAGCTCCGACGCCGCGTCCTCGTCGGCGAAGACGGTCGCATCGCGATGCAATTGCAGCGCGCTCGCGGTCACCATGCTGGTCACCGGTCCCTCCACCGCCTGCGCAATCGCCCGCGCCTTCGATTTTCCGCTCGCGACCAGTAAGAGCTGGCGCGCCTCCAGGATCGTGCCGACTCCCATCGTGATTGCATACACCGGCACGTCTTCGCGGCGCTCGAAGAATCGTGCGTTGTCGTCGATCGTCTGCTTGGACAGCGTTTTCAGACGAGTCCGCGAGCTGAGCGAGCTCGTCGGCTCGTTAAACGCAATGTGACCGTCACTGCCGATGCCGAGTATCTGCAGGTCGATCCCGCCGCACTCCGCGATACGTTTTTCATACCACTCGCAGAACGCCGGATAGTTACTGGTCGTGCCGGACGGGACGTTGATGTTCTGAGGTTGGACGTTCACGTGCTTGAAGAAATTCTCTTGCATGAAGTAGGCGTAACTCTGCGGGTGATTGCCGGGGAGGCCGACGTACTCATCCAGATTGAACGTCATCACGCGTGAGAAGTCGAGCTGACCCCGCTGGTACATTCGCACCAGCTCCTGGTATAGCCCGAGCGGCGTGGACCCCGTCGCCATGCCGAGCACGGCGTTGGGCTTGGTGTTGAGCAGCTCGGCGACCATCTGCGCCGCCAGTTTACTCATCTCGTTGTAGTTCTGCCTGATGACTACTTCCATGGAGGTCCTCACCTTTTGTTCAGTCTTCACTGTGAACCGGCACGACGATTCTAATAAGTTGGGTCGCACTATATGCTGCGATAATGCGGCGGCAGCGGCAACATGCTTCGAGTCAGTGCGTCGGCGACGAGCTCTCCGGCGTGACCATGGCTGCGCCCTCCCTAACTATCTTTCACCGAATGTCATTCATCGTGTGAGGCTTTCCCAGCGCTAGCTAACGATAGTTCCAGCATGACGAGCGCGTGATAGTCGTTGGGTTTCTCGGCTTTCGAGAGTATCGCGTGCTCAAGCGTTCTCGCACTAGTTTAATAGAGTCGCTCGCAGCTGAACTAAGGCGCTAAGTGGCCGCCCATACTTCCGTCAAGGAAAGAGTCCTCGTGCCCTGCACACAGACCGTGATGGCCCTCGTTGTTCTTGTCCTCTCCGAGTCGCTGCCAACCCGCATCTGGGCGCAGAGCCCACCCGCACTGGGCGCAGATTCCAGCCTGCGCAACTCTGTCTCCCGTATCAGTGCGGACAGTCAGCGGTCGGTCCGCGTCGCGAGCCGTGAGACAGGGCGAGTCGAAGGCTCTCACGTTTCTTTGCGCGGTGACAGCGTGCTCCTGAACACTGACTCGGGAGTGCGCGTGATCTCGCTGGTGAACGTCGATTCCCTATGGGTACAGCATGGTACCGCCGCACCCATACTTGGTATCATCGTCGGCGTGCCGTGCGCTGTGTTTGGGGGCATGGTCGGCTCGCTGGCCGGAGGTCCGGACAGCAGTGGCGGTTCGGGACGTGCAGCAGCCGGAATAATTATTGGCATGTTGGGAGGCGGTTTCGTGTGCGGCTCAATCGGGGCCGGTATCGGCTCTTTGTTCCGACGATGGCGGGTGGAGTACGCAGGCCCAACAGATCCCGGCGCCTAACTAAGGCGTCATGCCGCAACCATCCTTCATCAAGGCCAGGTCATGACAGGCGAAGAGAATCGCGGCTCGCGTCGCGAGTTCATGGCGAAGGCCGGGCGACTTGCCTCGGCAGTCTCGCTCACAACGTTCCTAACTCCCGGCGCGGCCTACGCTACTCCAGCAGCACTTTCACCGGTATCCGGATCGCCCGGACAGTGGGACCTCTCGTGGCTCTCGCGCCTCGCTACGGCAACCGACCGTGCGGTATTCGACTGGCCCAGCCTGGGCGATCCCGCCGAGCCGCTCGTGTTGGAAATCGCGGCGCGCTATCTCGACAATTGTGAGACGGCGTACGCGCCGCAGAAATATGAAGCGCGCGTCGTGTTGAATATCCGCACACAAGCGGTATCGGCCGCTCTTGACGATGCGACCTGGGACCGCCACGCATTGGGCGTCGAGTATAATGTGAATGATCCGGTAACGCACAAGGCGGCGGTCCGAAATCCTTTTTGGCATCGCGCCCCAGATCCTCTCCCCGGCGTCGCGTTGCCCACGCTCCCCGACTTGCTCGGACGAGGTGCAATAGTCCTGGTCTGCGATTTCGCGCTCGGACATTTGGCGAAGCGCCTGGCGGACAAGTCCGGCCGTCAATCGGCGGAGGTGCATCAAGAGTTGCGCAACGGGTTCGTATCCGGAGCGTTCGCGGTACCCTCAGGAATATTCGGCCTCGCCAAAGCACAGAATGCCGGCTGCGCGTTCGTGCGCATGTGAGCGAATCGGGAGACCATATAGGTAGCTATCGCGCTGGCGCTAACCCCCTTGTTCGAGAGCGACCGAGCCCGCGCGATATTCCGCATCGGCCTCTGTGAGCGGGGCCAATTCTCGCGCGCACCACCGCCTGGCGGCCGTCACCGCAACCTGATCTCCCTGGGCATTTGCATGCTCGATGAGCAGCGCGGCCGCCTCGGTGCGCGCGATCGCAAAAGCGAACCCACGCGCGCCCGCCTGCTGAAATTCGCTTCCGGCACTCACCGCCCGCTCGGCGTACTGCTCGATGCGGTGAACGGCACTCAACGTCCGCTCGGCACACGATGACAATGCGGCCGCCTTGAGGCCGCTCAACCGACGCTTTACGTCAGACGTCCACTCGGCAAGCCCGTCGCCCCTCTCAACCGCTCGAAGCGCATCCAGGCTCAGGATGTTCGTCGTGCCCTCCCAGATCGACAGCACCTGCGCGTCTCGCAGCAGGCGAGGAAGTCCGGTGTCCTCCAGGTAGCCGGCGCCGCCGAACGCCTCGAGCGCTTCGCTCGTGACCGCAATCGCCTGCTTCGCGGTGTAGAGCTTGGCCACCGGAATCAGAAATCGCAGCAGCTTCAACTCGGATTCAGTCGCGTCGCCACATTCGTCCTTCCCGAGCAGCTCGACGACGCGAAAGGCCAGAAGAAAAGCGGCGCGCAGCTCCAGTTGCATCTCTGCCAGCGTCTCGACGTGCAGCGGATGTTCGATGAGTGGCTTCCCGAATGCGCGCCGCCTCCGGGCGTAATCGCTCGCCAGCGCGATTGCGCGCCGCATGCCCGCCACGGCCGCCACAGCGTTGTACACCCGCGTGATATTGAACAGCGTAGCAATCTTGCGGACCCCGTCGCCGGCGCCGCCCACCAGCTGCGCGGGCGTGCCTTCGAGTGTCAGCTCGGCGGTCGGCAGTGCACGCGTGCCCAGTTTGTCCTTGAGACGCTCGACTCGAATGTTGCGAAGCATTCCGTCGTTGCCGCGCAGCTGGATGAGGAACACGCTCAGCCCATGACTTCCAGCCGGCGCGCCTTCAATGCGCGCCAGTGTCATGGCGACCTGCGAGGTCGTCGCCGACGTGAACCACTTCGAGCCGTAGAGGCTGTAGGAGTCACCTTCCTCGCACGCCGCAATCGTCGACGTGCTTCCAACGTCGGAGCCGCCGGTGCGCTCGGTCATCCACTGGCCGGAAGTCCAGAACTCACTCGGATCGCGGGAAATCAAATGTGAGAGCACCGGCTGCATGCTCTTGTCGCCGTGAACCTCCAGAAACCTGGCCGCGCCGTCGGTCATGGCGAGCGGACAGCTGTACAGCGCTGACGATGGGGCAAAGAGATACAGGCGTGCGAACTGATGAATGCGCGAGCGCGGTCCATGCCTGCGCTCATAGGCAGTCGCGACGATGCCTTCGGTTGCGGAGATCCGATCGAGCTCGCGCCAGGCATCGCTCGTCTCGATCCGGTCGACGCGATGCCCCCACGCGTCGTACGGAACGTGAAGCGGTGGCGATGCCTCCGCCGATTCGCCCAGCGCCAGAATATCCGTGGCGGCGCGATGACCGAGCCGTCGGAGGCCGGGCTCGACCTCGGCGAGCATGTTCGCGGGCAGTCGCCAGCGCAGGTACGCGCGGAGAAGCGCGTCGTCGTCGTACTGGTTACCGAGCCTGGGCGGATTCTGATAGAACTCAGCCATAAGTCCTCTACGCAATTCTAACCACTGGCCCTTTGCCGCGACATTAAATAGCGTTGGCATATGTGCGGACGCGCGACTGTCGTCAATCCCGACGGGATTACCGAGAAACTCTACGGCTACACGAAGAAGTTCGTCCCGAGCGACTGGAAGCCGCGCTACAACCTGAATCCTCACGAGGACATTCCAGCCGTCTACTACGATCCGTTCCTGAAGGAAAGGGTCCTCAGGACGATGCACTGGAATCTCATCCCATCGAAGCTCGAGAGCAGGGATGACGTCGTCGCGTTCGACTCGCAATACTCCACCTTCAACGCAAGGATCGAGACGGTTGCGTCGGCCCCGACTTTTCAGCAGTCATGGCGAAGTCAGCGTTGTCTGGTAGTAGTCGACGGCATTGTCGAATGGGTGGGTGAGAAGAAGCGGAAGACGCCTTACCTCATCAGACATCGAGACAGGATTCCATTCGCGATGGCGGGGCTGTGGAGTCGCTGGCACGACAGCGCGGGCGGTGAAGAACTGTGGTCGAACACGGTCATCGTCAAAGATGCGGACGATTGGTACAGGCAGTTTCACGACCGGATGGCGGTACTGCTTGCGCCTGAATCCTACGAGCAATGGCTCGATCCACAGCGCACGCACGGACAGCTCGAGGTGCTGAGCAAATCGGCGTACCACAAGAATGACGAGCTGGAGTACTTCCCGATTTCGACTCTGGTCAACAATCCGCGCAACGATTCCGCGGATTGCCTGGAGGAAGTAACACCTTCCGAGCTCGCCAAGACCACGGAGTTGCTACTGGATCTCTAGTGGTGCTGCGACGGCCGTATGACGCGCACTCCGAGGCTCGCTGGGGGCGTCGAACCGTAGAGAAGAGAGAGGATCACCGGGTAGGTCACTCTCGTGTTCCCCGTGAGCTCGTCCGGATCGACGATGTCGTGCGGCAGGCGAAGGGTATCGGCCAGCTCGAACATCGACACATGTCCACCGGCGGCGGACCAATGCTCCACCAGCTCGTCGATGGCGTGACGGTTGACGGTCCGGTCGTTTGCGTTCACAAGAACACGAATGTCCCGCGCGGCAGGCGGGTGATTGTCGGCAGCGCGCCGGATGGCCGCGCTCAGACGGAGCATCTGCCCAACCCCGCGTGTGCTCCAGCCCAGCTCACGATCGGGGCGCAGAGCGTTTGCACCGCCCTTCCTCGAGTAATTTGGCAGCCGCAACATGAGATTCATTATCAGCGTCTCGACGGCGGTGGACATGTGCGTTAACCCGAGCGCGGGAGCGACGATCACTACTCGACTCACCGGCCGGAACTGCGCCGCCCAAGCTGCCATGTCCCCGCCGAGACTTAATCCAAGTACGACGACGGTATCGCCGAGGCCGCTCGCGACATCGATCGCTGCGTCGGCGGCATTTCGCAATGATTCCGCGGTCAGTCGGCCGAGCTCGGCGGAGGTCGCTCCCCGCAGCGCGTGCCGGGGCAGTCTCGGGACGAACACGTTGTCGCCGCTGTCATAGAGAATGGCGGCCAGCCGCTTGAATTGGCGCGGCGAGTTCGTCAGGCCGTGGAACAGCACAAACGCTCGCGGCGTGCGATGACCATGGACGAGGACGATCGACTCGCCACCAGCCGCGACGGCTGTGTCTGTATGTTGAAAGGCCTCCGCCAATTTCATTGCCGATTCATAGTCATGCGTTGGTTTGGGGTGAGACCCGAGTGTACGAACGCTCGTAGACCACACAGCGGCCCATACCAGATACAGTAGGGCGGCTGAGAGAATCCAAAGCGCGCTGAGCCGAATACTCTCGATCAAATCCAGCGACCGATGCGCGCGAACCATTGCCGACGCCCGTTCGTCGAGAGACCGTACTGCAAACGGACCGGCCCTATCGGCGAATCCGCACCGATGCCGATCCGCGCTCCGAACAACCACGCACCTCCAAACGCGCGGTCGGCAGCTCTGCTCACCGTTCCGGTCATCGCCGTGACCTGTGTGTTCAACGGCCCGTACAGTTGTCGCGCGGCGTCGAGCATGTACGAGGCGGTCCATGTCCCGATCGACTCACCCACGTTCAGCCCGGGGAACCCGTCGGTTCCCCCCAGGAGGAACCACTGACTGTAAGGCGCGCCGACACTCGTCGCGCCCGCGCGAATCGTGCTCGTGAAGCGAGCGATGGGAGTCCGGGTAAGCAGCGAGAAATGTGCGCTCGCTCGTCTGTAGCGCTGATTCCACTCGAGATCCAACCGGCCGAACTGCGGCCTGGTTTCGTCGGCATTATCGATCCGCAATCCCACGCCTAACGGCGTCGGCGTGCGTGCTGAATCAGCGAGCCCGCCGTGCCATCGCCGAACCAGCGCTCCTGTCTGCACCGTCCATTTTGCATCGATGGGCACGTCCACACCAAGTTGCAGCAGCTGTTCGGAAACTGGCGGCAGCTCCACTTTGGTTGAGGTTCCATCCGCACCTGCGACGAAGAGAGGGTCTCGCTCTCGACCAACCATGAGCAAGCCGAATGGGCTGATCGAATACCTCACTTCGTGGTCCGATCGTCGAAGAGAAATGAAACCCTCCTGACGTCGTGTGCCCAGTGTGAGTCGGCCCCCGCTCTCCAGCGCTGGAAATCCGGGGCGAAGGATGGCGTGCCTGTTCGCGAGCGCGAGCCAGGCCTGTGCGCCGAGATCGTTGTCGTAGGCCGCGCCGATCCCGATAGTCCGCTCGTCCGCCCACCGAACAATCGGATCAAACACGACGGAGTCCCCGGCCGCGCGTTGCGGCGAGAGCCAGAGCGCCTGCAGCGAGCCGGATGTACCCGCGCGAGCGAGCCGTGCCTGAACGGTGTCCAGTACAATCGTCGCAGTGTCAGGAGTAGCGCGCACTGAAGACCCACGAAGCCATCCCGGTACTCGCGACTCACCTGGCCTGACAGCGCTTCGAAGAAGTTGCGCGGCCCCCGGCACAGCGTTCCGCGTGACGATCGCGGATGACACCGGAGGAAGCTGATGCTCGATTCGTGCGTGTCGAGGCAAGCACGACGAAGCAGGAATTGCCCGGGCGGCGGCCGTGCCGCGCTCGATCAATCGGGCGACAACTGCCGGGGAGAAATCGAGATTGGTTATGTCCGCGACATTCGTTGTCACCTCGACGTCGTCTGGTCCGAGTGGAGGATGAGCGTCGAGGAAGATGCGATCTATCAACATGTCGACCGTTCCGCCCGCGGAGGCGCCCCTCGAAGTGCTGTCGCCTGTGCCGCTTTCATCGAGACGCGAGAGGATGACACGCGTCGCACCGAGCTCACGCGCGAGGCGCACGGGAACATTCTCGCTGAGTCCGCCATCCACCAACTGGCGGCCATCGATAGTGACCGGCTCAAAGACGAACGGGATGGCGACACTCGCGCGGATGGCTTGCGCCAGATCGCCATGATCGAGCGTCACCCGCACTCCGGTGTGAAGATCCGTGGCGACGGCGCGGAACGGAATCGGAAGTGAATCGAAACTGCCGCGCGCGATCAGATCGCCGCGCACGAGCAGAGCGCTCAACAGGAGATTGATCGCGCCCTCATCGGCAAGGCTCGTCGCCACGACGAAGGTTCCGTCTTCCTGCCGCAACAGCATGATGGGCGTCGGCTCGCCGGGCAGTTGGCTGCCAAGCAGCGATGCCCCCGAGGCGCCTGAAATCGCGAACGCGCGTGGCGCGCGCGGCGCGTATCGTCCGATGTACGCACCGATACTGTACTGCCGGGTCAGGCGCTCGATCTCGGCGCCCGAATAACCGCTGGCGTACATCCCACCAACGATGGCGCCCATGCTGGTGCCGATCACGATGTCGGGCACGATGCCGAGCGAGTCCAGCATCTTGATCACGCCAACGTGCACCATTCCTTTGACACCGCCGCCGGGCAGGACCAGTGCCACCTTACCGACGCTCGTGGCTGGGCACGTTGATTGAGCCGGCGACTGCGCCTCGCTCCGCGCCCAGATTGGAGAAATCAGAACGATGGCGACGACGGCACGTGAAGCCGTCGCGAGCGTGAACATCCTCGAAACCGGGGCGTTCATGGGAGACCGCGGCAACGTCAAGACCTGCCGGCTGCTCCGTACTCGTCCCAAAGGGTGGCCATTGCACGCATGCCGAGCCTGAAATTGTCTTCGCCCATCCACTCGTCGGGCGCATGAGCATTTTCGCCCGGTAGTCCAAAGCCCACGAGGAGAACCGGCGCGCCGAGTATGCGCTCGAAGTCGCCGACGACGGGGATGGAGCCGCCTTCGCCGGTGATTACGGGTTCCTTCCCGAACGCCGCGCGTAACGCTCTCCGCGCCGCATCATAAATCGGCCCATTCAGCTCGGCCCGCCACGGGCGTCCGCCGTGCAGATGCTGGACGGTCACCTTCACTCCCTTCGGCGCGACCTTCGCCACGTGCGCCTTCATCAGCTTCTCGATCTCGGCAGGATCCTGATCGGGAACGAGACGGCAGCTCACCTTCGCCATCGCCTTGGCGGGCAGGACCGTCTTTGCGCCCTCGCCCGTGTATCCACTGAGCTGGCCGTTCACCTCGCAGGTAGGACGAATCCAGAGCTTCTCCAGAGTGGTGTAGCCCTTCTCGCCGCCGAGCGCGCTGACGCCCGTCTCTTTCATGAGAGTCTTGTCGCTGAACGGAAGTGAGCGCATCTGCTTCCGGATCTTCGGATCCCACGCCCGCACTTTTTTGTAGAAGCCGGGGATCGCAATGTGGCCGTCCTTGTCGTGGAACGTCGCGAGGATGCGCGCGAGCGCCATTGCCGGATTGACGACAGCGCCGCCGTAGCTGCCCGAGTGCAGATCGCCCTTCGGGCCCTGCACGTTGATCTCGAAGTATGCAAGTCCACGCAGTGAAGAGAGAATCGATGGCAGCCCCGGCGCGAACATCGCCGAATCGGAGATCACGACCGCATCGGCCTTGAGCAGCTTCTTCTGCTCCGCGACGAACGCCGCCAGGTTTTCACTACCAATCTCTTCTTCGCCCTCCACTATCACGACGACATTGACGGGAAGCGTCCCTCGCGTGGCGAGGTGCGCTTCGAGCGCTTTGATATGGAGGAAGATTTGACCTTTGTCGTCGACAGATCCGCGCGCGAAGATCTTTCGGTCGCGCACCGTCGGCTCGAACGGTGGCGATGTCCACAGCTCGAGTGGCTCGGCCGGCTGAACGTCGTAGTGGCCGTAGATGAGGACGGTCGGCGCTCCGGGCGCGTTTCGCCATTCGCCGACGACGACGGGGTGGCCGGCGGTGGGATAGATCTTCGCCGGCACGCCGATCTTGTCGAGCGATGCCTTCACCCACTCTGCCGCCCGCCGCGTGTCGGCGTTGTGGTCCGACTTCGCGCTGACGCTCGGGATGCGGAGAAACTCGAACAGCTCATTGTGGATCCGCGGATCGTTGTCGGAGAGAAACCTCTCGAGATCCGCCGGAATGGTTGTGTTGCCGCGAGCGGTTTTGCTCGCGCCACGAACAGCTTTGCTTGACTTGGTCATTGGTTGAGGCTCGTCTGCGTTTTCGTCATCGTAAAAGAGGTGGGACCAGCAGGCAGGATCACCTGGCATTACTCGCGCCCGCAAGGGCGCTCACAGCGGCCATGCCCGCAAAGGTCGCCACGAGGCACAGCACGACGCTTCCAAGAATGTAGGTCGCGGCGCGCGCGTATTCACCGCCCTCGATCAAACCCACTGTTTCGAAGCTGAATGTCGAGAAGGTGGTGAAGCCGCCGCAGAATCCAACGACCAGCAGCGCTCGCAATTCTGCCGAGGTCTGCATATTGAGCAAATAGCGCACGAAGACGCCTATCAGAAAGCAGCCGGCGACGTTGACGAACATCGTCCCGACCGGAAAACCGCTGGCGCTCGAGCGTTGGACCGCACCGCCGATCAGATAGCGCAGCGCTGACCCCACCGCTCCGCCAAGTGCAATCAGGAATAGGATCATCAGAAGTTGATATCTACGGGCGTTGCCGGAGCATGAATATTCCCTGTTCGGTGATGCGTCGCAATTCGACCGACAGCGTCGCCACGAGGTCGGCTGTCGCCGGGTCGAGATCTCCATAGCCCTGGAGGCGTCGGCCCCCGAGGTCACTGAAGGATACGTCGGCGACCCGTAACGCGGATTCGATGCTCCACCGGGCTGACATGTCTTTCCGCGCCGAGGGAATCCCTAGCGTGGCCAATACGCTTGTCATTCTCGATCTGAGCGCTGCGACGAGATCCTGAATGGCCTTGCGCTCCTCCGCCGAGAGGTCGCTGGCTTCGCGCGCGAACGGTGAGTCGGATGAATCCGCCAGCCGCTCAATAGTGGACAGCACGGAGTCCACCTGCGACATGACCGACAGAACATGCCGGATCTGGTTGTCGTTGAGCCGTGCCTGTTGACTACTCATGCGCCGATACCGATATCTTCCTGAGGGGTCCGCGAAAGAGTAGCAATCGTAGAAGAGAGGAGGCAGCATGCACGGTTTCAAGGGCGAACGGGTTCTGATGCGGATCCATATCGGGGAGAGAGACAAGTACGAAGGTGAGCCGTTGTATTGGGCGATCGTCCAGCTGCTCAGGAAAAGGCATTATGCCGGGGCGACTGTCACCAAGGGAATCATGGCTTTCGGCGCAAGTAGCCGCATTCATACGGCGAAATTTCTGGAGCTGTCGCTCGACCTTCCGATCGTCGTCGAATGCGTCGAAACCGAGGATAATATCAAGGCGATACTGCCTGAATTGGACAAGATGGTTGGTGGCGGTCTGATCACGCTCGAGCGAGTGAAGGTAATCATGTACCGCCCGCACAACACCGAAGAAGAACAGCCGGACGACTGGTCGCTCGACGTGACGGGGTCATGGAAGACGCTGCAGGCTTGACTCGGGTGGACTCATCGTTTCGATGTCTTCTTCGGTTGTCTCGAAGCGAGGTCCCCCTGGCTGGAAGAATCGCTGGGCGATGAGTGTGGGCACGATCGCGCTCCCGATGACCGTCGTCACCAGAATCGTGTACTGACCCTGACTGATGATTTTGTTCGTGAGGCCAAACAGCGCCGAGATGGTTCCGAACGTCAGTCCAGTCGACATGAGAAGCGTCGTATAGATCCCGTCCTTCTTGTCGAACCGGAACAACACGGTGAGCGGCATCACGCCCGCGACTTTCGAAATCATCTTGACTGCGAGAAATGCGGTGATCAGTAGGGCACCCGTCGCCACGGCGGGAAGTGAGACGTAGAGGCCGGCCTTGATGAAGTAGAACGGCGTAAGAATCGAAAACGCTATCGAGCGCATCCGGTCCATCAGGATTCGATCGTTGACAAAGACTCCGGCGATGACGAGGCCCACCAGATACGCGGGAAGAACGGCCTCGCTCTGCGCGACCTTGGCCAATCCACCGAGCAAAAAGAGAATCAGGAAGACGAACTTGACCTCAGGCTCGCTGATGCGGTGGCCCACGGTCCTGATGACAAAACGCGTGAGCCGCGGCAGATACCAGAGAACGATCGCGGTGACACCCACGAACAGAGCCAACCATCCGTTGAAGTTCGCGAAGATGATTCCGAGCGCGAGGACCGTCCCGAAGTCGGTGACGAAGCAGGCGGCGAGAATCAGCTTGCCCAGCTCGGACCTGCTCAGGCCCGTTTCAATGATCACCGCGTAAACGACGGCCACTGAAGTCGTCGAAAGGGCAATCCCGGCGATGTAGGAGGCTTGCCGATCCCAGTGGGCGACCCAGTAAGCGAACGCGCCCGCTGCGAGAAACGGGATGAGAAAGCTCACGGCCCCAATCGTGAGCGCGGGCTTGAGGTGGCGCCGCAGCGAGGCCGGATCGATCTCCGCCCCAGCCAGGAACGTGAGGAGCCCGGAGCCGAACGTGGCCAGAAAATCGATCCACGGTGCGCTGTGGATTCCGAACAGATTACCGGCAAGAATTCCAACAGCGATCTCGATCAGCGCGACCGAGATTCCGATTCTGATGGAGATGATGCTCGCCAGGAGGGCCAGGCCCATCCAGACACTTGCGACCAGCCAGACGTTGGAATCCACCGAAGCTCCTTTTTGCGTGTTGGCGGCACGCGCGGGAGCGGGTGGGAAAACAAAAACTCCCGCTCCGGCTTGCGCCGAGCAGGAGTCATCAACCGCTGATACTCCGCGGTACTTGAGGGCGAACTCCATCGCCACAGTGAATTGCTTAAGGCTAGGGTGCGTGTGGCGCACAGTCAAGATTGCAGACACTACCAGCTGTCGCGGGCGATAGCTTCATTGGAAGGATGCCCAACCGCCTCGCCAACGAGACCAGTCCCTACCTCCTCCAGCACGCCGGCAACCCCGTCGACTGGTACGCGTGGGGACCCGAGGCCCTTGAGAGAGCGAAGCGCGAAGACAAGCCGATCCTGCTCAGCATCGGCTACGCCGCCTGCCACTGGTGCCACGTCATGGCGCACGAGTCGTTCGAGGACGAAGAGACCGCGCGACTCATGAACGACAACTTCGTCAACATCAAAGTCGATCGCGAAGAGCGGCCCGACATCGATGGCATCTACATGCAGGCCGTGCAGGCGATGACCGGCCAGGGCGGCTGGCCGATGACGATGTTCCTCATGCCCGACGGAAGCCCGTTCTACGGTGGGACGTATTTCCCGCCCGACGACAGGCACGGCCTACCATCGTTCCGGACGGTTCTTCAGTCGGTGACCGACGCCTACGTGAAGAGACGCGAAGGCGTAGCTGAGAGCGCGGAACAGCTCCGGCAGATCTACCAGAGCAATCTCGCCCAGACGCGGCCCGGCGGCGGCCTCACCCCGGAGATGCTCAAGACCGTCTATCGATCGCTCGCGCAGCGCTACGACGCGCAGAACGGAGGGTTCGGCTCGGCTCCGAAATTCCCGGCGACGATGGTGCTCGATTTCCTGCTTCGCCACTGGAAGCGGACCGGCACCGACGAGGCGCTCGAGATGGTCGTGAATTCGTTTCGCAAAATGGCGCGCGGCGGAATCTACGATCAGATCGGCGGCGGTTTCGCCCGCTACTCGGTCGATGCGAGCTGGCTCGTCCCGCACTTCGAGAAGATGCTGTACGACAACGCCCTGCTCACTCGGCTCGGCGCGTACGTGTGGCAAGCGACAAAAGACGAAGAGATCCGCCGAGTAACGATCGAGACTGTCGAGTGGCTCAGTCGGGAGATGACAGCGCCCGCAGGCGGCTTCTACTCTTCACTCGACGCCGACAGCGAAGGGCACGAGGGCAGATTCTACGTCTGGAGCGCAGACGAGCTCGATTCCCTACTCGGCGCCGACTCCCCCGCGTTCAAGACTTACTATGGCGTGACACCCGGCGGAAACTTCGAAGGGAAGAATATCCTTTTTGTGCCGTCGGACCGCGCCGCCGCAGCGCTGCGCGCCGGGATTGATGAGGGAACGCTCGACGTCATCCTCGAGCGGGCAAGGCGAACTCTCTACGACACGCGCGCGCGCCGCGTCTGGCCCGGCCGCGACGAGAAGATCCTCGCTTCCTGGAACGGCCTGATGCTCCGAGGTGTCGCGACCGCGGCGAGGGCCTTCTTTCGGGATGATTTCGCCACGTTGGCGACACGAAACGCTGAATTCCTCGCGCGCGAGATGGTCCGCGACGGACGAGTGATGCGCTCGCACAAGGAGGGCGTCACACGGATCAGCGGATTTCTGGAGGACCACGCCGCGGTCGCCCTGGGATTTCTCGCCGTCTATGAGATCACCTTCGACGAACGCTGGGTAACGCACGCCCGTGAGATCGCCGACGCGATGATCGCATGGTTCTGGGACGATGGGGTCGGCGCATTCTTCGATACCGCGCGCGATGCGGAGCAGCTGATAACTCGACCCCGCGATATCACCGACAACGCGACGCCTTCCGGGACGTCGCTTGCCGTCGAGCTCCTCCTCTATCTCGCCGAGCTGCAGCATGACGGCGAATACCGCCGCCGCGCGGTTCTTGCGCTCGAGACACTCGCCGAGCCAATGCTTCGCTTTCCCACCGCCTTCGGCCATCTGCTCGGCTGCGCGGACATGGAGCTCTACGGCGCGATCGAGGTTGCGCTCGTTGGAGAGACATCCCACCAGGGCTTCAGGGCACTGGAGCGCACGGTGGCCCAGCGGTACGTTCCATCACTCGTGTTGGCGGGCGGAGCTCCCGGGTCGCGCTCCACGGTCAAGCTACTGGAGAACCGCCCGCTGATCCGGAACAATCCAACCGCTTATGTCTGTCGGGCTTACGCCTGTGACAAACCAGTAACGGAGACCGACGCACTGTCAGATCAACTCGAGAACGCAGCAAAGGTTGGAACAATCACCACCGCTTGAAGGAGCGCCCCAATGGACAGGATGCATAGTCGTATTGCGCAGTCGTATGGCTACGCGGTTTGTTTCATCGCCGTCGTCGCGATGCTTTTCGCCACCAAGCAAGTCGTCGACGCCGCATTCGACCTGAGCGATCCGATTCGCGCAGAGGGCGGTGGGTATGGAAGGATGGGAGGCCCGCTCGCGAACTTCGAGGTGTACAAGGTGACGGTGCAACATCAGATGGCAATGCGGCCATACGGTGGCCCAATGCCTGCCGGGGTTGGCCCGTCCCAAGTACCTGCTGACACGTTATCCGATGCCGAGCTGCGACGTCTTTACGACGCTGAGCACGAGGCGGCAATCGGAAACGTTCACTTCCGCGCGAGCCGGTCCCTCGTAAGCAATCTCCTTCTCATAGTGGTCGCCGGCGTCCTTTTCGGCATACACTGGCGTTGGCTGAAGCGGCGCGACGCAATGCCATCATCGGCGTGAACGGCGCGCGAACCTCGTCGTCAGAGCGGCGCCTCTGAGTGGCTGAGCAGACATTATCGTTCACCCGCGGGATCTTCGCGGGTGTGGTCCTCGACTCACTTCTTTTTCCATATCCGCGTCGGCTCGATGAACGGAACGCCGACGAGGCGCGCACCGTTCGCCGCCTGATCAAGAGTCTCCGCGAGATGGAGAGCGATCTGATCGACTCCGCGAAGTTCGATGAGGAAGAGACGATCCCCGAGAATGTCATCCGCGCTTTTGCCGAGGCGGGGATGCTGGGGCTCACAATTCCGAAGAAGTACGGTGGGCTGGAGCTGTCGTCGTCCGCGTATGCGCGAGTCTTCGAGACGCTGTCCGCAGTCGACGCATCGCTCGCCGTTCTCGTCGGAGTCCACTGCGGCCTTGGCTCCAAGGCGATCGTGCTGCACGGGAACGACGAGCAGAGGGAGCGCTATCTGCCGCCGCTTGCGCGCGGTGATTTTCTCGCCGCCTATGCGCTGACCGAGCCGGATGTCGGATCGGATGCCCAGAACATCAAGACGACCGCGACGCTGAGCAAGGATGGATCGCACTGGCGGCTCAACGGACGGAAGATCTGGATCGGGAATGGCCATCGCGCTGGCGTGATTGCGACTTTCGCGCAGGCGCTAGTCGAGCGCCGCGGCGAAACCGTTCCGCGCATGACCGCCTTTCTGATCCGCCCCGACATGCCGGGGTTCAAGGTGGTCGGCACCGTACACAAACTCGGCATCCGCGGCTCGACACAGGCGGAGCTGAGCTACGAGGCGCTCGAGGTTCCCGTCGATCATCTGCTCGGCGCCGTGGGCCGCGGGTTCGGCGTCGCGGTGCACGTGCTCAATGCCGGGAGACTCACGCTTGCCGCTGGATGCACGGGCGGAACGAAAAGAACGTTAACTTGGATGACATCGTACGCCGAGCAGCGCGTGCAGTTCGGGCATCCGCTGGCGGACTTTGAGATCACGCAGCGCAAGCTCTCGCGGATAGCGAGCGAGATTTACGCTTCCGATTCGATGCTCGCGATTCTCGCGTCCCTGGTTGATCGCGGCGACAATGATTTCTCGCTCGAGGCTGCGTGCGCGAAGGTGTTCGCCAGCGAGATGGTGTGGCGAGCGGCTGACGAAATGGTCCAGCTCGCCGGAGGACGCGGCTACGTGAAGCCGTATCCGTACGAGCGAATGCTCCGCGACTCCCGCATCAATCGGATATTCGAGGGCGCGAACGAGGTTTTGCGCCTGTTCATCGCGCTGAACGGAGTTCAGGCGCCGGCTGAGGCTCTCAAGGAAGTCGGGTCGGCCCTGCGGCGGCCTTTGCGCAATCTCGGACTGCTGAGTGGATACGCCACTTCACGAGTGAAGCTTCGACTCGGACAGACATCGACGCTCGACATCGAGCTCCATGACCGGCTCAAGAAGCACAAGGAATATTTCGAGCAGCACGTGGCCGAACTTGGCTCGGCGACCGATCGTCTGATCATCCGCCATCGTGAGCAGATCGTCGACAGCCAGCTCATGCTCGAGCGGCTGGCGGACATGGCGATCGATCTATTTGCGACGGCGGCAGTGATCGCGCGGACCCAGAGTCTCATCGACGAGCGCGGCGTCGAGACGTGCGAACGCGAAATCGCGCTCTGCGATCTCTTTTGCGTCGAAGCGGGTCGCCGCTTTCGCGCGAATCGCGGCATGCTCGATTCGCGCGAGGAAGAAGTGGACAACACCCGCCGCGGTGTTGCCGGGTTTGTGCGCGAGGGAAAGGGCTACTTCGTGACCGACGCTATCCTCGATGAATAAGTCCTGGTACAGCAACAGCCGCCGCCAGTATGAAGGCGCCTACTCTGACCCCAATGTCGGGATGAACGTCGGAGCGCGCCGATGCTTGGTCGCCTGCTCGTACGCGTAGGCAATCTTGATCAGCGTCGGCTCGCTGTACGCGCGTCCGAAGAACGAGATGCCGATCGGGAGATTGTGTGAGAACCCGGCCGGCACGTTGATGTTCGGGTAGCCCGCGACTGCCGCGGGTGTCGAGCTCGCGCCGGAGAAGTGATCCCCATTGACCAGATCTGTGACCCACGCCGGACTTCCGGTCGGCGCCACGATCGCGTCAAGCTTGTACTTGTTCATGGTAGCATCAATCCCATCCACCCGTGACATCTTGAGATCCTTCGCGAGGCCGGCGAGGTATTTCTTCTCAGTGAGCGGACCTTTCGCCTGAGCCTGGATCATGATCTCCTGCCCGAACCACGGCATCGACGTGTCCTTGTGCTGGTCGTTGAAGGCGATGATGTCCTGCAGTGTCCTCACCGGTGCCTTGGGTCCGAGTGAGGCGAGATACTTATTGAGATCTGCCTTGAACTCGTAGAGGAGGACGTCGAACTCGCTGTCGTCGAACTTTCCGGCGGTCACAATATTGGCGGGATCCACGATCACCGCGCCCTGCGCCTTCATGCCTTCGATCGCATCGTTGATGACTTTGTCGGTGACATCGCTGTAGCCGAAGAACTTGGTTCGGGCGACCCCGATTCTCGCGCCGCGTAATCCGTTCGGGTCCAGGTACCTGGTGTAATCCAACTGGCCACGCGAGTGGCCGGCTGATGTCGCGGGGTCGCGGGGGTCGATCCCCGCCAGCACGTTGAGGATGATCGCCGCGTCTCTCACCGTTCGCGCCATTGGACCGGACGTGTCCTGACTGTGCGCGATCGGGATGATTCCCGCTCTGCTGACGAGCCCCAGCGTTGGCTTGATTCCGACAATGCCGTTGGCGGACGATGGGCAAACGATCGAGCCGTCTGTCTCAGTTCCTATAGCCGCGGCGCAGAGGTTCGCCGATACCGCTCCGCCAGATCCCGAGCTCGAGCCGCAGGGATTCCGATCGAGCACGTACGGGTTCTTTGCCTGACCTCCGCGTCCGCTCCAGCCGCTCGAGGAATGCGTCGAACGGAAGTTCGCCCACTCGCTGAGATTCGTTTTTCCGAGGAGAATTGCGCCCGCCGCTCGGAGCTTGGCCGCGATGAAGGCGTCCTGGAGCGGAATCGATCCCGCAAGCGCCAGTGATCCCGCGGTGGTCGTCATCCGGTCGGCGGTATCGATGTTGTCCTTGAGCAGGATCGGAATGCCGTGCAGCGGACCGCGAACTTTGCCCGCCTTCCGCTCCTGGTCCAGCGAATCGGCGAGCGAGAGCGCGTCCGGATTTGTCTCGAGCACATGGCGCAGAGTCGGACCCTGCCGATCCAGCTCCGCGATGCGATCGAGATACTGCTGCGTAATGGATCGCGCGGTCATCGTCCCCGACGCCATCCCCGCCTGAAGGTCAGCGAGCGTTGCCTCCTCGAGTGCGAACGGGCTGATTGAAAAACGGTGCCCGGCAAGAGGCGACAGTACTCCGTCGCTGTTAGCCAATGTCTGACCCGCCAGCGGCTTTCCACGGACTGCCATCGCGCCAGCGATGGCGCCGAGCCTCACGAAGTTTCTACGATCCATTTCGATTCACCTCAATTGAAGGCGTGATTGCTCCGAGATCGGCACAGCTTCTCAAAATCGTCCCACAGTTCTGAC
>Ga0208078_1000147_pt1 | contig 19081 bp, 18 predicted proteins | sample NGESurdeep072012_3_FD_184468 | JGI IMG/M metagenome (GOLD analysis project Ga0208078, IMG submission 184468) | Arctic peat soil microbial communities from Barrow, Alaska - NGEE Surface sample 53-2 deep-072012 (SPAdes) | ecosystem: Environmental > Terrestrial > Soil > Wetlands > Peat ...
GGAGCTCTTTGAAAAGGATGCACCGCTCGCGGCCGCGAACTTCGAGAAGCTCGCGAACAGCGGCTTCTACGACGGCGTGAAGTTTCACCGCGTGATCCCCGACTTCATGGTGCAGGGCGGCGATCCGCTCTCGCGCGATCTCCCCGTGGGCGATCGCCGCATCGGCACGGGCGGCCCCGGCTATCACATCAAGTGCGAGACGAAGGGAAATCCGAACAAGCACGACGTCGGCGCGCTGTCGATGGCGCACGCCGGGAAGGACACCGGCGGCAGCCAGTTCTTCATGGTGCTCGACGAGAACAACACGCGGCACTTGAACGGCGTCCACACCGTGTTCGGCAAGATCACGAGTGGCATCGACGTGCTGAAGAAGATCACGCAGAACGACACGATGACGACGGTTCGCGTCGCGTAGCTCACCGCACCAGGCACCGCACCAGGCACCGCACAACGAGGAGACGAAATGGCCGCACCGAAGGCAGGGGATCTGAAGGCTGGTGTTACCGGGCTCATCATTGGAGCGGTGCTCCTGCTCGTCACCATGACGGCCATCGTGCATTTCACGAATGTGCATTTCGCCGGCGAGAAGCCAGCTGCCGAGTCCGCCAAGTAGATCGTCGAGCGAGCACGGAGGGGGCGGGCGCGAGAGCGTCCGTCCCTTTTTTGCGCCCGCATGCTGCGCTCCGAGCACCCCGGGTTGTACAAATAGCCCCAGATGAGTAACTTACTCGTCAGTCAGTAATATTACTGGCTGCGCTCCCTCCCGTGGGAACAACTCTACTGACGAGCCGTTTAGTTACTCTCGCACTAACCACTAGAGCACGATGTCTGAGTCCGCACATACGAACGCACCGCGCTGGCGCCGCCTCCCTGGCGAACGGCCGCGCCAGATCCTCGACGCAGCACTCGAGGTGTTCGGCGAGCGTGGGCTCGCCGCTGCCCGGCTCGAAGACATCGCCCGCACCGCCGGCGTCTCGAAGGGCACGATCTATCTCTACTTCCCCAACAAGGAAGCGCTCTTCTGCGAGATGATCCGCGAGATCCCGTCGCGCCACATCGCCTCCGTCGAGGCGATGATCACGGAGAGCGCCAGCGCGCGCGAACAGCTCCGCGAATATCTCCATCACTCGTGGGACTACGTTCGCACGCCATCGTTCGAGATTCTCTATCGCCTCATCCTGAGCGAGCTGCATCACTTCCCCGATCTCTACGAGCAGTTCATCGAGGAAGTCCCCATGCGCTCGATGCGCATCCTCGGCGACATCGTGCGGCGCGGCATCGCGAGTGGCGAGTTCCGCGACATCGACCCACTCGCCGCGGGACGCATGCTCCACTCCGTGCTCTTCGTCCACGGTGTGTGGGCGGCGAAGCGCGCGCGCATCCCATTCATGCGCGATCTGTCAGATAACCAGGTACTCGATCAGCTCGTGGACTTCTGTCTGCACGCGATCGGCCAACTTCCGGCGCCGCTAGCGTCAACCGTGCACACATGACCGCCAGCTCCCGCTTGCTCTCCGCGCTGCTTCTGATCGGCGCCGCTACGACCGCCGCCGCGCAGGACTCCACCCTCGCCCGCCCGCTCACCCTCGGCGACGCCGCACGGCTCGGCGCGCGCCAGAACGCGTCCGCGCTCGAGGCGAACGCGCGCACCGCCCAGGCAAACGCGCGCATCACGCAGAGCCGCTCGGATCTCCTCCCGTCGATCTCGGGATACGCCGAAGAGAATGGCCGCTCGTACAACTCGGCCACCTTCGGCATCACCTTCCCCGGTTTCGACGCGAACGGGCAGGTAATCGGCCCCGTCAACATCTTCGATGTGCGCGGGCGGATCTCCGAGACCTTTCTCGACTTCGGCGCATTGCAGCGTGTGAAGGGCGCCCGCACCACGGCGCGCGCATACGGCGCCACGGCGGCGAACGAGGCCGAGCTCTCGGCACAGAACGCGGCGAATGCGTATCTACGCGTGCAGCGCGCCGATGCGCAGCTCTCCGCGCGCGTCGCGGACTCGGTGCTCGCAGACTCGCTCCTCGGGATCGCGAACGAAGAGCTCCGCGCCGGTGTCGGCGTCGCGCTCGACGTCACGCGCGCGCAGTCGCAGTTCGCGACGATTCGCGCGCAGCTGATCGTCGCGCGCAACGAGCGCGATCGCTCGCGCCTCGATCTGCTGCGCGCACTCGGCCAGCCGCTCACCGCGAAAGTGAATCTCGCCGACAGCCTGAACGGCCTCGTGCTCCGCGACACCACGATCGACGAAGCCTCGGCGATCGACCTCGCGATGCGCACGCGCCCCGATCTCCGCGCCGCCGACGAGCAGATACGCGCGGTGGAGCAGCAGGTCGCGGCGATCAAGGCCGAGCGTCTGCCGTCGCTCTCGGCGTTCGGCGACTATGGGTACATCGGAAAGGATCGACTGCTCGGCACGTACGACTGGGGCGTGCAGGTCTCGATTCCGATCTTCGACGGCTTGCACCGCGAAGGGCGCATCGAAGAGGCGAAGGCGATGGCGAACGAGATCGACGTGCGCCGGCGCGACCTCCGCCAACAGGCGGCGATCGAGGTGCGCGGCGCGCTGCTCGATCTCGCATCGGCGAAAGAAGAAGCGGACGCGGTGCGCGAGGCGCTGCGTCTCGCACAGCAGGAAGTCGCGCAGGCGCAGGAGCGCTTTCGCGCCGGTGTGGCGGGCAACGCCGACGTGATTACGGCGTCGCTCTCGCTCAACTCCGCGCGCACGCAGGCAGTGGACGCGCTCTCGAGCTATCAGGGCGCAAAAGTCGCACTGGCCCGCGCGGTCGGCTCGGTCACGGCGCTTCCGTAGCTCTGAAGGATTGCAGGCACACGCTCATCAGAATCAACGACACAGAGGAATAGCAACATGGGGACGTCCACCGAACAAGCGACCACGCAGCCACAGCCCGCCGCGCCCGCACCCGCACCTGCTGCGCGCCAGCCTGTGCCCGAGCCACCGGCGAAGGCGACCACGAGGAAGAAGATCATCCTCGGCTTTGTCGCGATAGCCATCGTGCTCGCGCTGATCTGGGGCATCAAGACGTTCATCTACTCGCGCGGTCATGAGACCACCGACAATGCGCAGGTCGATGGACACATCGTCCCCGTGCTCGCGAAGGTCGGTGGCTACGTCACAGCGGTGCTCGTCCAGGACAACGACTCCGTGCGAAAGGGGCAAGAGCTCGTTCGCATCGACGACTCCGAGTACAAGGTGAAGGTCGCGCAGGCCGAGGCGGATCTGGCGGCGGCGCAGTCGACGGCGGGCGGTCGTCAGTTCACCGGCCAGTCACAGGCGGCGGTCGCCACCGCAACGGGAAATCGCTCCGCGGCCGATGCGCAGATTCAGTCGGCGATCGCCAATCAGCAGAAGGCGAACGCGGATCTCGCGCGCATGCAGGATCTCGTCGCGAAGCAGATCGTCTCGGCGCAGCAGCTCGACGCGGCGCGCGCGGCGGCAGCGTCGGCGGCGGCGGACGTCGAGGCGCTACAGCGGCAGGCGGCGGCCGCTGGCGGCGCGGTGCAGAACGCGCAGGCCGGCGTGCGACTCGCGCAGGCGAAGCTGCAGGCCGAGCAGGCTGCACTCGATAACGCGAAACTCCAGCTGAGCTACACGGACGTGCAGGCGCCCGAAACCGGAACGATCTCGAAGAAGCAGGTCGAGATCGGGCAGCTCGTGCAGCCCGGCCAGACGATGATGTCGATCGTGGCCGACACGGGGACGTGGGTGACGGCGAACTTCAAGGAGACGCAGCTCAACAAGATGGTCGTCGGGCAGCCGGTGGCGTTCGAGGTTGATGCCTACCCGGGGTGTGAGGCCGAGGGGAAGGTGCAGAGCCTGAGCGGCGCAACGGGCGCGCGCTTCGCGCTGTTGCCGCCGGACAATGCAACCGGCAACTTCACGAAGGTCGTGCAGCGCCTGCCGGTGCGCGTTGCCGTCATCAAGGGGTGCGGATCGAATCGTCCGCTCCGCCCGGGCATGTCCGTCGTCGCCCACGTGGACACGAAGCAATAAGGAGTAGCGCTCTGTGAGCTCCGAGAACACGCTGCCGTCGCGCGAAGACGCGCTCGCGCTGATGCACGAGTACACCGCGAGCGAGTCGCTGCGCGCGCACATGCTGTCGGTGGAGGCGGCGATGCGCGCGTACGCGGTGAAGTTCGGGGAGGATCCCGAGCGGTGGGGACTGACGGGGCTGCTGCACGACTTCGACTACGAGCGCTTTCCGAACAACGCGCACTCCGCCACCGAGGAGCATCCGGCGGAGGGAGTGCGCATGCTCCGCGCGCGTGGTTATCCCGAGGACATGCTGCAGGCGATTCTCGGCCACGCGACGTATTGCGCGACACCGCGGGAAACGAAGATGGCGCAGGCGCTCTTCGCCGTAGACGAGCTCACGGGGCTGATCACGGCGTCGGCGCTCGTTCGCCCGTCGCGCAGCGTGCTCGATCTGGAAGCGAGCTCGGTGAAGAAGAAGATGAAGGACAAGCACTTCGCCAAGGGCGTGAGCCGCGAGGATGTCACGGTTGGCGCGGCCGAGCTGGGGGTCGAGCTGGACCAGCACATCCAGTTCGTGATCGAGGCGATGCGGCCGGTGGCCGATTCCCTGGGCCTCAAGGGCGCAGCTGTCGCCGGGTGAGCCCGGTTGGCCAACGCTAGGCTATTGCGGCGCGTATGAGCGAGACACCACGATCATCGGAAATGACCGCACTTCCGCTCCACATCCAGCATCGCCCAATGACCGCGCCGACCGCTGAGCCTGCGCAGCCAGACGCTGAGCGTGCGCTGGTTCGCGAGGCGCAGGCGGGGAGTGAGCAGGCGTTTGCGATGCTGGTACACACGCACATGCGCCGGGCGTACGCGGTGGCGCGAGCGATCTGTGCGACGCACGAGGACGCGGAGGATGCGGTGCAGGATGGCTTTCTGCACGCGTACAAAGCGCTCGAGCGTTTTCGTCCCGAACAGGCCTTCGCGGCGTGGCTGAATCGGATCGTCGCGAACGCTGCACTGGACATTGGTCGTCGTAGGAAGGTACGGGACGCGGACTCGCTGCCGGAAACGCTCTCGGTGCCGCAGTTCGACCCGTCGGAGCGATCGGAGCTGCGCGGTCGGTTGGGCGCGGCGCTCGAGCATTTGCCGGAGCGTCAGCGCTCGGTGCTGGTGCTGCACGATGTGGAGGGCTACACGCACGGCGAGATCGGAACGATGCTTGGAATACCCGAGGGGACGGCGCGATCGGACCTTCATCATGCGCGCGCATCGCTGCGAGAGCGGCTGCGCGATCTCTGGAGCGACAAATGAGGATGGAGCCGCGGATCGGCCCGGAAGGGCGGGACGACGAGTTGACGCGCGCGCTGCGCGTGCTGCATGCGCCGCCGGACGGCGAGGCGTTCTGGGTGTCGCTCGAACGACGCATCCTGGCGCGCGTGACGGTGACGGAGGACGATCTCTGGTGGCGCCAACTGGCGCGCTGGCGTCGCGGGCTCGCGCTGGCCGGTGCCGCGGCGATCATCGTCGCCGCGATGGCCGCGCGACACTCGAATCATCTTCGCTCGCTGCACGCGTACAACGAGATCGAGGGAACTCGTGTGGCTCCCGTGCAGGTGGCCAGTGAGACCGAGCGAGAAGCCTCGCGCGAAGTCACGCTGCGCTACGTCGTAGGACCATGAGCAGGAGATAGCCATGAGAAAATCGAAGTCACTTGCCGTGGGCTTTTTGCTCGGTACGCTGGTGGCCGGTGGTGCGCTCGGCTTCTCGCTCGATCGCGTACTGACGCGTCCGGCATGCGATGCGAGCACCGACCGCCAGGCCGTGCGCGCCTACATGGCCTCGAAGCTGCAGTTGAGCCCCCTGCAACGCGCGCAGGTGGATAGCCTGCTCGATATCCGGCATCGCGAGCTCAGCAAGATCGTCGCGCCCGTCCGCCCGCAGCTCGATTCCGTGCGCGAGGCGACTCGCGTGCAGATCAAGCGCCTGCTCGACCCCGGCCAACAGCAGCGCTTTCAGGACTGGGTGGACGAATCGAAAAAGGAAGAGGCCAGACAGCAGTGACTTCCGCAACACAACTGATGTTCGTTGTGGCACTATTGGGCGCGGCGCAGCAGGCGGACGCTCAGAGCGGCGCGGATTCCACGCGCACAATGTCATTGCAGAGCGCGGTCGCGCTGGCGCAGAAGAACTCGCCACTCGCCGTCAACGCGCGCGGCCAGGTGCGCTCGACTCGCGCAGCCGTGCGCTCGGCCTACGCCGCCTTTCTGCCGACGCTCCAGGTCCAGGCAACGAACACTCAAAACAGCCCGGCCGGCGTCGTCGTCGACAGCACCGGGCATGTCTTCTCCGGAAAGTGGCAGAACTCGCAGGGCTTCAGCACTGGGCTGCAGCTCTTCGATGGGCTGTCGCGTCTCTACCAGATTCGAGCGAACAAGGCCCAGGTGACGGCGGCGCGCGCGAACGAGGTGACGCAGACCTTCCAGATCGCGCTCCTCGTGTCGCAGCAGTATTTCGCGGTGCTCGCCGCCAAGGAATCCGAGAGCGCCGCGCAGGCGGAGCTCGAGCAGGCGCAGCAGCAGCTCGCGGTGTCGCGCGCGAAGGTGCTGGCGCAGACCGTGACGAAATCCGATTCGCTGCGCGCGATCATTCAGGTCGGTACGGCGCGCCTCGCGCTCTTGCAGGCGCGCAACGATCTGCAGACGGCGAATGCGACGCTCACGCGCCTGGTGGGCGAGCCCTACAAGGTCACCGCGAACGCGGCGGACACGGCGGGCGGCCCGACGGTCGACGTCGACAGCGCGAAGCTCGTGCAGCTCGCGGACAACAGCCCCGCGGTGCAGCAGGCGCAGGCGCAGCAAGTCGCGGCGACGGCGCAGTACCGCGCGTCGCACGCGCCGTACTTTCCGAATATCTCTGTCGCCTACAATCGCTCGCGCTATCACAGCGACAGCTCGTTCAACTTCGCGAACGGCGGCTATAACTACAGCGGCACGCTACGCTTCACTGTGAGCTATCCGCTGTTCAACGGACTCACGCGCGAGCAGGACGTCGTCAACGCGCAGGTGGCGGAGCAGAATGCGGCGGCCGAGGCGCAGGATGCGGTGCTGTTGGCGCAGCAGAATCTGGTGTCGTACATCGGCACGCTGCGCACGACGCAGGAGCAGATCGGCATCCAGCAGGTGTCGGTGGCGGCGGCGGAGGAGGATCTGCGCGTGCAGCAGCAGCGCTATCAGCTGGGCGCGTCGATTCTGCTCGATGTGCTGACGTCGCAGACGCAGTTGACGCAGGCGCGACTCGCGCTGATCCAGGCACGGTACAACTATCGCGTTGCCAAGGCACAGCTCGAGGCCTTGATCGGGCAAACGCTGTGAGGGCAAACGCTGTGAGGGCAAACGCTGTGAGGGCAAACGCTGTGAGCCCACTTCGGAGACCGCTCGTGAGACGAACTGCATTGGTGCTCGTGCTCGCTACGAGCGCGACGGCTTGCAAGGGCAAGAAGGCCGATCCCGCCGCTGCGATCCAGACTGCGGCGATCGTGCGCCAGGACATCGTCATCGATGTCGAGGCGACGGGAGTGATCCAGCCGATTAACGCCGTGCAGGTGAAGTCGAAGGCGTCGGGGCAGGTGATGCACCTGCACGTGAGCACGGGGTCGCAGGTGAAGCCGAACGATCTGCTCGTGGAGATCGATCCGCGCGATGCGAAGAGCCGTTACGATCAAGCGGTGGCAGCGCTGCACGCCGCTCAGGCGAGCGTGACCGTGACGAAGGCGCAGCTCGACCGGTCGCAGTCGCTCGCAAAAGAGGGAGTGATCACGGCGCCCGAGGTCGAGACCGCGGTACTCGCGTCGGCGAATGCGGTGTCGAATCTCGTGGCAGCGCAGGCGGCGCTCGATCAGGCGAAGATCGCACTCGAGGACGTCACCATCCGCGCGCCGATGGCGGGGACGGTGATCGAGAAGGATGTGAGTGAGGGGCAGGTCATCAGCTCGGCGACGAACACCGTCGGCGGCGGGACGACACTGCTCACGATGGCGGATCTCGGGCAGGTGTACGACAGCACGCTCGTGAGCGAGAGCGACATCGGCAACGTGAAGGCGGGGCAGGCGGCGAGCGTGAAGGTGGACGCGTATCCGAATCGCACCTTCCAGGGCACGGTGGAGAAGATCGCGCCGCAGGCGACGGTGCAGCAGAGCGTGACGATGTTCCCGGTGCTCATCCGCCTCGACAATCGCGACGGCGCGCTGATGCCGGGAATGAACACCGACGTCTCGATTCTCGTTGAGCATCAGGACAACGTGCTCGCGATTCCGAACGATGCGGTGCGGAGCATGCGCGACGCGGCGACGGCGGCGACGGCGCTGGGGCTCGATCCGACGAAGGTGCGCGCGAGCCTCGCGAGCCAGGGCGGCGGCGGGGGCGGAGCGAGTACGCCCGCGGTGGCGGTGACGCAGTCGCAGTGCGACTCGGTGCAGAAAATTCTCGCGGCGCATCCGGCAGCGCAGGCGGCGCTCACGAAGTATCGCCAGCAGATGCGCACGGACACCGCGCACGCGGCGCAGCTGCGCGCGAGCGCCAAGGCGACGACGGACAGCCTGCATCTCGATGCGGGGGTGCTGCGCGGCTGCATGCAGCTCCGGCGCTCGAGCGCGGGCGGCTCCGCACTCGCAGTGGGGAGTGGCGACGAGCAGCCGGTGATCGGCAACACGAAGCCGCACGCGGGGCTCGTCTTCGTCGCGGCGAATGGCACCTTCGAGCCTCGCATGGCGATGCTCGGCGTCGGCAACTACGACGTCACGCAGGTGCTCTCGGGATTGAACGAGGGTGACAACGTCGCGCTGATCAACGCTGCGATGCTACAGCAGCAGCGCGTACAGCAGCAGCAGCGCATCCAGAGCCGCATGGCGCTGCCGGGGGTGAATCAGACGACCACCGGAGCGCAGGGCGGCGCGCGCGCGGGCGCAGCAGGTGGCGCGGGCGCAGCAGGTGGCGCGGGCGCGGCAGCTGGCGCGGGCGGCGGCACACGCGGCGGTGGTGGTGCTGGAGCGGGCGGCGGCGGCGCGCGCACGACGCCGCCCACCAGACCTCCGCCACCGTAGCCGCATGCCCCTCAGCGAGATCATCGCCGTCGCCCTCAACGCGCTCCGCATCAACAAGCTGCGCTCGCTGCTCACCATGCTCGGCATCGTCATCGGTGTCGGCGCGGTGATCGCCGTCGTCGCGCTTGGCCGCGGCGCTCAGCAGGCGGTGAACGACCGGATCTCATCGCTCGGCACCACGATGCTCACCATCGTCCCCGGCCAGGTATTCACGGGAGGCGTTGCATCGTCCGCCGATCGCGCGAAGCTCTACGTGGAGGATGCCACGGCGCTCGCACAGAAGGGAACCTACTTCACGGGCGTCGAGCCCGAAATGTCGCGCACGCTGCAGCTCCAGTATCGCAATCACAACACGAGCACGCGCGTCATCGGCACGACGCCCAACTATCTCGACGTGCGCAAGTACTCGCTCGCCGCGGGGCGCATGTTCTCCGAGGCCGATGACAACGGCCGCGCGCGGGTCGTCGTACTCGGCCCCACCACCGCGACCAACCTCGGTGCGAATCCGCCCGAGGCCGCGGTGGGCTGGAGCATTCGCATCGGCGGAATTCAGTTCGAGGTCATTGGCGTGCTCGCATCGAAGGGCGGCGCGACCGGCTTCAACGATCCCGACGACCAGGTGCTCATCCCGCTGAACACCGGGCGCTTCCGCGTCTTCGATACCAAGAATCTGCAGTCGATCAACGTGCTCGCGAATTCCGAAGCGCTGATTCCGCAGGCGATGACCGAGATCGAGAGCATCATGCGCCGGCAGCATCGGCTGCAAACCGGCAAGGACGACGATTTCGACATTCGCAATCAGTCGGACTTTCTGAACGCCGCGCAGCAGACCACGCAGGTGTTTGGGCTGCTCCTCGCCGGCATCGCGACGGTGAGCCTGCTCGTCGGTGGCATCGGGATCATGAACATCATGCTCGTCTCCGTCACCGAGCGCACGCGAGAGGTCGGCATCCGCAAGGCGCTCGGCGCGACGCGACGAAACATCCTCGCGCAATTCCTCATCGAGGCCGTCGTGCTCTGCATCCTCGGCGGGATCGTCGGGATCGTGGTCGGCGCCGGCACCGCGATAGGAACGCGCTACTGGCTGCACTGGAACACCGCGGTCTCGCTCGATGCCGTCGTCGCCGCGTTCTTGTTCTCGGCGCTCGTCGGTGTCGTCTTCGGCGTGTGGCCCGCGCGTCGCGCGGCGAGCCTCGATCCGATTGCAGCGCTGAGATACGAGTAGGTGCGCCCATACAGGCCGTGAACGCCCCAACCGCGCAACAAAGCTGACATTTCGATGGGTTCGAGTCGAGCCGGATGCGAAAGCCGGCCCCGCGCTTTCACGTGGGGCCGGCTCGATCTTCGTGCGGCTGCGCCTAGATCTTCTTCGCGCCGCCGTCGGTGTATTTGGTGTTCGTCTTGTCGAGCTTATCGTCGATCTTCTGCTCGGCCTTGCCGAAGTTCTTCTGCACATTGCCCTCGGCCTGCTGAGCGCGACCCTTGAGATGCTCGCTGCTGCTGTCGAGCGCGGCGCCAACATCTCCACGGACCTTTCCAACGGTCTCCTTCACGCTGCCCTTGACCTCGTTGGCGAGTCCCTTGTTGGCCATGTTGTTGTTCTTGTCCATCGTGCACCTCATGCGGTAAGACGTTGATGTCCGGCTCGCCACCTGCCGGCGGGCCGTTGCCCGTTAAAGGGCAATCCGCATGCCGCCGGTTAGCAGCGCGTGGAGGGCCGCAAGTGCCCGACTAGCCAAGTAGTTAGGGCGACTAAGGGGACTCGCGTAGAAAGCCGCCGGACCGCAACTTCCTGATGGTGCTTTGGGCGCCCGCTAGACTACCGCTGGCGCGCGCCACCGCTGATTCCTCCAACGCTCCTCATGCCTCGATTGTCGTACCCCCGAAGCGCACAACTGAAGGCGACGACGATCGGATTCGTGCTTCTGCTCGCCACGGCGTGCGCTACCGCCGCAGGCGCAACGCACGGAGGCTCGCAGCAAGCGGATGATTTCGCCGAGCAGCAGGTGCTGAAGCGCTTTACGGATGTCGACTTTCAGCTGCAGCTCGCCGGCGAGATGGTCGTGCGCAAGGTGCAGTACGCCGGCGCCGACGACATGATCATTCCCGCGTACCTCTTCATGCCGCGCGACACGACGCGCAAGCACGCGACGATCGTCATGGTGCACGAGGATCTGCACGGCGACTTCAAGACGCTCTATGTGCCGGAGCTGAAGGCGCTCATCGCGCGCGGATACATCGTCATCGCGCCCGAGTACCGCGGAAGCACCGGCTACGGGCGGGAGTATTACGACGCGATCGACTACGGCGGCAAGGAAGTCGAGGACGTGATCCAGGCGCGCGACTACCTGCGCGCGCTCGTTCCCCAGGCCGATCTCGATCGCCTCGGCATCATGGGATGGAGCCACGGCGGCTTCATCACGCTGCACGCGATCTTCCGCCGTCCCGAGCTCTTCAAGGCCGCCGTCGCCGTTGTCCCCGTCGCGGATCTGGCGGAGCGCATGCGCACGCACGACGCGGGCTACCACGCGCTGTTCGCGGCGCAGAAGGCGTACGGCGCGGACATCGCGCAGAATCCAAAGCCGTATCTCGACCGGTCGCCGATCACGCACGCGCGCGAGCTCAAGGTGCCGCTGCTCGTCCACGCCGCAGACAACGACAGCGACGTCTTCGTCGCCGAGAACCATCATTTGCGGGATTCGATGGTGGTGGCGGGGAAGGACACGGCCGGGCTGTACACGTACCGGGAGTGGCACAATCCCCCCGGTGGCCACCAGTTTTCACGGGTGGACACCAAACAGGCGCGCGAGAGCTGGACGGAAACGCTGGCGTTTCTCGACGCACGGCTGCACCCGGAGCGCTAAATCCCTCTCCCTCGTCACTCCGCGCGCTTCTTGCACGCTCGCCGTTCGTGACCGCCAGCTTCCCAGCCGCCCGTGAGCGGCCGACCGTCGAAGCGAATCCGTCGGGCAAGCGCCTGGCCGTGCTATCGCTCACGGCGCTCGGCGTCGTGTACGGCGACATCGGGACGAGTCCGCTGTACGCGCTTAAGGAGTGCTTCCGCGTCGTGGCCGGAAACACGACGGAGTCGAGTGTCACGCCGACCGCCGACAACGTCTTTGGCGTGTTGTCGCTCATCGTGTGGGCGCTGACGATGGTCGTCACCGTCAAATACATCTTCTTCATCATGCGCGCGGACAATGACGGGGAAGGCGGCATTCTCGCGCTCCTCGCGCTCATCCAGCAGCGGCTGCACAAGGACAACGACGCTTCGCGGTTGGCGATTCTTGGAGCGCTCGGTCTTTTCGGAGCCGCACTGCTCTACGGCGATGGCGTCATTACGCCGGCGATCTCCGTACTGGGCGCTGTCGAGGGCATGGACGTCGCGACCCCCGCACTCAGGCATCTGGTCGTGCCGATCAGCGTGGTAGTGCTCTTCGCGCTCTTCCTGGTGCAGCGAGGCGGCACGACGAAGATCGGGCGCGTGTTCGGACCCGTCATGCTGTTCTGGTTTGGCGCGATCGCGCTCTTCGGGCTGCTGGAGATCGTGAAGGAGCCTTCCATTCTCGCGGCAGTAAATCCCCTGTATGGTGTGCGCTTCTTCGCGAATCACGGCTGGCATGGCATCTTCATTCTGGGATCCGTAGTTCTGGCAGTTACTGGCGCTGAAGCACTTTATGCCGACATGGGCCACTTCGGCCGTCTTCCGATCCGGCTCGCGTGGGCAGTATACGTTTTCCCTGCTCTTCTTCTGAATTACTTTGGGCAGGGCGCGTTACTGCTGCGTGATCCTACGGCCTCGATCAATCCATTCTATCGCCTCATTCCGGGCGCCTTGATCTGGCCGATGCTGGTACTCGCCACTGCGGCCGCCGTGATCGCATCTCAGGCACTCATCTCGGGCGCCTTCTCGCTGACACATCAGGCAATGCAGCTCGGCTACTCACCGCGCCTCACCGTTACGCACACATCGAAGCACGAGGCAGGGCAAATCTTCATTCCACAGGTGAACCGGGCGCTAATGATCGGCAGCATTGCGCTCGTCTTCTTTTTCCGCTCCTCGAGCGCCCTCGCATCCGCGTACGGTATCGCCGTCACGGGCACGATGGTTATTACGACTCTTCTCTTCACGCAGATTGCGCGTCGTCACTGGGGTTGGTCGCGTCCCCAGGCGATCGCCTTCCTCGCGGTCTTTCTCACGATCGATGGAGCCTTTCTGATTGCGAACGTCGTGAAGATCGAGTCGGGCGGCTGGTTCCCGCTCGCCGCCGCGTTCGTCGTCTATCTCATGATGACCACGTGGAATCGCGGACGGCGCGCGCTGCACACGCTGCTGCGCGAGGGAAGCTTGCCGATCGGGCTCTTTCTCGAAGACGTCAAGCGCCGGCAGCCGCCGCGCGTGCCCGGCACGGCGGTGTTCATGACGAGCGACGAGAGCGGCGCGCCGGTGGTGCTCCTGCATCACCTCAAGCACAACAAGGTGCTGCACGATCAGGTGATTCTGCTCTCGGTGATCACGGAAGACGTGCCGGAGGTCGCGGCGAGCGAGCGCGTGAACGTCGAATCGCTCGGCGAGGGATTCTATCGCGTGATCGCGCGCTACGGCTTCATGCAGCAGCCCAACGTGCCGTCGATCTTCCCGCAGTGCACATCGCTCGGCGTGAAGCTTCGCCCGAACGACACTTCGTACTTTCTGGGACGCGAGCAGCTGATCCCGACCGGCCGCTCGCAGATGCCGCGGTGGCGGAAGAAGCTCTTCGTGATCATGTCGCGCAACGCACAGTCGGCGACGCAGTTCTTCGGATTGCCGCCCAATCGCGTGGTCGAGTTGGGCGCGCAGATCGAGTTCTGATGCGAGCGCGCATGGTGGCGCCGCTCGCGGTGGGAATCGCGGCGCTGGTGATGGTCGCGAGCGCGGCGCGCGCACAGGGGAGCGACAGCTCGGCCGCGCCGGAGAATCCGCACGACGCGCAGCCCGAGCGGCCGACGGTCGCGACGCATGCCGGCACCGTGGCGCCGGGGTGGGTAGAGCTCGAGGCGGGCGTCGAGCGCGATCATCTCGATGGTGCACACGTGCTCCTCACGCCGACGGTGCTCAAGTTTGGCATCGTGCCGCGCGTGCAGCTCGAGCTTCTCGGCTCGTTTCAACATCTCTCGGGAACGATCCCTGATTTTTCGGGGATCGGCGACGTGAGCGCGGCGCTCAAGTGGCGCGCGCTCGAGCACGCGCCGGTGCTCGGCGACTTCGCGCTGCAGCCATCGCTGAAGCTGCCGGCGGGATCTGAGAGTCACGGCACGGGCACCGGCACGACGGATGTCGGGCTGCTGCTGATCTCGAGCCACGACTGGGGCGACTACGCGCTCGACCTCAACGCGGGCTACACACGACGGAGCGGCGACGGGACGCAGGCGCCGAAGAACGCGACGCTGTGGACCGTGTCCTTCGGCGCGCCGGTGTACAGGAAGCTCGGATGGGTGGCAGAGCTCTACGGCTATCCGCGCACTACCGGGCCCGCGGGCGAAGATGGGATCGTCGCCTTTCTCACGGGGCCGACGTTCGCGATCGAGAAGTGGATCGTGCTCGATGCCGGCGCGATCTTCCCGCTCACGGGAGCACAGCCGCACGCGCTGTACGCGGGGCTGACCTGGAACATCGGGAAGCTGTAGCGCGATAGGCGCCGCCTGCGACCAGGGCGCTCATTTCGCGCCAATCCCTGCTAAATTTCGGGCATGGCAACGACGAGCATCGCTACGAACATGCCCGACCTCGACACCTTCGAGCATCACTGGCAGGACGAGGCCGACGCCGCCTTTCTCTACCGCATTCTCGCCAAGGCCGAGTCGGATTCGCATAAGAGCGACATCTACCTTCGCCTGGCGATCGTCGAGGACCGGCACCTCGAGATCTGGGGAAAGCTGCTCACCGACGGTGGGCGTCCGCCCAAGCCCTTTCGCCCGAGCGGACGCGCGCGGCTCTTCGCGCTCCTCGGCAAATGGTTCGGCCCCAAGCTCCTGCTCCCGATGTTGCTGGCCGAGGAGGGGCGCGAGGTGCGCGGCTATCTCACGATGCATCGGTCCACGCCGGAGGGCGTTGCAGGGCGAGGCGAGTCGCTGCTGCTCGCGCGAGAGAGCGCCGAGCATGCGAGCACGCTCGGCGAGATCTCCGGCAAGGGGATCGAGCCGTGGCATCGCACTGAGAGCGGCGGCTTCCTGCGCAATGTGGTGTACGGCTTCAACGACGGGCTGACGGCGAACTTCGGGCTCGTGGCCGGCATGATCGGCGCAAGCGCGGTGGCGGCGCATCAGACGATCGTGCTCGCGGGCGTCGCGGGGCTTATTGCCGACGCGCTGTCGATGGGCTCGAGCGGCTACCTCGCCGCGAAGAGCGAGCAAGAGGTGTACGAGAACGAGATCTCGATGGAGCGCACCGAGATCGAGCTGATGCCCGAGGTCGAGCGCGACGAGCTCGCGCTCATCTACGAGGCGAAGGGGATGCAGCGCGATGCGGCGCACGCGCTCGCCACCGAGGTGATGGCCGATCCGCAGCGGATGCTCGAGGAGCAGGTGCAGGAGGAGCTCAAGATCAGCGACGCGCACACCTCGCCGCTGCGCGAGGCGTGGCTCACGGGCTTCGCGACGGCGGTCGGGGCGCTCATCCCGGTTTCCCCGTTTTTTTTCCTGACCGGGACGGCGGCGATGATCACGGCCTTCGCGCTCGCGATGGCGTCGCACTTCCTCGTCGGCGCAGCGCGTTCGGTGTTCACGGGACGCGGCGTCTTCCGCTCGGGGCTCGACATGTTCGTGGTCGGGCTCGGCGTCGCCGTGATCGGTTATTACGTGGGCGTGTGGGTGGCAAGCCTCCTGTAACGGTGTTCCGCGTGCTACGTTCTCCGTCCCTGCCGCACGTCCCGAACCCGAGTTTTCCATGAACCGCACCGCCCGCACCGTCTCGCTCATCGCGCTCGCGCTCACCTCTGCGTGCTCGAAACCGGCGGCGGCGCCCGCGCCCGAGGCGGCCGCGAAGGGCGTGTTGATCGTGAACGCGCGCGTGATCGACGGCACGGGCGCGCCGAGCCGTGTGACGAGCGTGCGCGTGATCGGCGACAAGATCGCGGACATTGGCGATCTCCATCAGCGGACGGGCGAGACGCTCGTCGTCGGCACGGGGCTCGTGCTCGCGCCGGGCTTCATCGACGATCACAGCCATGCCGACGGATCGATCTTCAAGCTCCGCGATGCGCTCGCCGATGTGAGCCAGGGAATCACCACCGTGGTCGTCGGCCAGGACGGTGACTCGCCGTATCCGCTCGCGGACTTCTTCGCGCACGAGCAGCGCGAACCGGCATCGATCAACGTTGCGGCGTACGTTGGGCACGGTACCGTGCGCGACCTCGTGCTCGGCAAGGACTACAAGCGCGTCGCGACGCCGGCGGAAGTTCTGAAGATGCAGACTCTGGTGACGCAGGAGATGAACGCGGGCGCCCTCGGGCTGTCGAGCGGGCTCGAATACGATCCGGGGATCTATTCGGACCCGAGCGAGGTGCTCGCGCTCGCGAAGACGGCGGGCTCGATGGGTGGCCGCTACATCAGCCACATGCGGAGCGAGGACTTCGCCTTCTGGAAGGCGCTCGACGAGCTGATCACGATCGGACGCGAGAATCACATGCCGGTGCAGGTGTCGCACATCAAGCTGGCGATGAAGGCGTCGTGGGGGCTGGGCGATTCCCTGATTCACGTGCTCGATCGCGCGCGCGAAAGTGGCGTGGATGTGACGGCCGACATCTATCCGTATACGTATTGGCACTCGGGGATGTCGGTGCTCTTCCCGCATCGCGACTTCGACAATCGGAAGTCGGCGGCGTTCGCGCTCGATCAGGTTGCGCCGTCCGAGGGGCTCATTCTCGCGACGTACGGACCGAAGCCGGAATATTCGGGAAAGACGCTGCACGATGTCGCGAAGATCATGGCCGTCGACGACACGACGGCGCTGATCGATCTTCTGCACGCGTCCGAGAAGGCGTCGGCGAAGGGAGACAGCGCGCACGATGCGAACTCGATCATTGCGACGAGCATGGACGAGCGCGACGTGGCGAAGCTCATCGTGTGGCCGTACGCCGCCTTCTGCACGGACGGCGAGCTCGATGGCGCGCACCCGCGCGGCTACGGTACGTTCACGCGCATCATGGGCCGCTACGTGCGCGACGAGCATCTGATGCCGCTCGAGGAAGCGATTCGGAAGGCGACGTCGCTCGCGGCGGCGAACGTCGGCATTCACGATCGCGGACGGATCAGCGTGGGCGCCTACGCCGACCTCGTGCTCTTCGACCCCTCGACGATCATCGACCGCGCGACGCCGGCCGAGCCGCACCTCACGAGCACGGGGGTGCGGCGGGTGTGGGTGAATGGCGCATCGGTGTACGAGGGGGAGCACACCACGGAGGCGCGGCCGGGACGCGTGCTCAAGCGCGTGCTGACGCCGGCGGCGAAGTAGCCATGCAGAGCAAGGCGAAGTCGGTTGCGGTGTATTTGAAGGAGCTGCCGGAGGAGCGGCGCAAAGTGATGACCGCGCTGACGACGCTCTGTAAGAAGACCCTCGTCGGCTTCGATGAGGGGATGGAGTACGGGATGCCGTACTACAAGAAGGGCGGGCTCACGGTTGGGGTCGCGAGCCAGAAGAACTACATCTCGGTATACGGGCTGCGAAAGCAGGCAGCCGAGCTGGGCGCCAAGCTCGAGGGCGCGAAGGAGGGGAAGGGCTGCATCAACTTCACCAAGCCCGAGCTGATCGACCTCAAGGTCCTCGAGAAGCTCCTCGTCGCCAAGCGCAAAGCCGTCAACAGTTGGTGAAAAATTGTCAGCGCTCAGTCTCGCGGGCGCTCCGCGCTACACCACGATATTGAGCAGCCGCCCCGGAACGAAGATGATCTTCTTTGCCTCGCCCGTGATGAAGCGCGCGATACCGGCGTCGGCCTGAGCGAGCGAGATCGCCCGCTCCTGCGTGATGTCGCGCGCCGCGTGAATCTTGCCGCGCACTTTTCCGTTCACCTGCACCACCAGCTCAATCTCGTCCACGGTCGCGAGCGCAGGATCGTACTCGGGCCACCGTGACTCGAACACTCCGCCCTCGTGTCCGAAGAGCTCCCACAGCTCCTCCGCAATGTGCGGCGCGAACGGCGCGACGAGCTGCACCAGCGGCTCGACCTCCGCGCGGTGCGCATCGCGCTCTGATGCGCGGAGCACGTTCATGTACTCCATCATCGCGGCGATCGCCGTGTTGTAGCTCAGGCGCGCGGTGTCCTCGCCAACCTTGCGGATGGTCTGGTGCAGCTTGCGCATGACGGCGATGTCGGGCGCACCAATGCTGTGCGCGTCGTGCGCGGACTTCCAGAGGCGATCGAGAAAGCGACGCACGCCCGAGATTCCCGCGTCGCGGAAGTCGCCGCCCTCCTCGAATGGTCCGAGGAACATGAGGTACGTGCGGAAGGTGTCGGCTCCCCAGCGCTCGATGTAGTCGTCGGGGTTCACGACATTGCCCTTCGTCTTCGACATCTTCGAGCCGTCGCGGATGATCAGCCCGTGCGCGCGAAAGCGCGTGTACGGCTCCTCGAAGCTCAAGTACCCCATGTCGTGCAGCACCATCGTGATGAAGCGCGAGTACAGGAGATGCAGCACCGCGTGCTCGTTGCCGCCGATGTACGAGCTCACCGGCAGCCACTTCGATGTGATCGCACGATCGAAGGGCACTGAGTCGAAGTCGGCGCTCGGGTAGCGCAGGAAGTACCATGCGCTGTCGAGGAAGGTGTCCGACACATCCGTCTCGCGGCGCGCGAGCTTCCCGCACTTCGGGCACGGCACGCGATACCACTCTTCGTGGCGCGCGAGCGGAGAGATCCCGGTGTCGTCGGGACGGAAGTCCTCGATCTCCGGGAGGATCACCGGCAGCTGATCCTCGGGCACGGGCTGCGCGCCGCAATCATCGCAGTAGATGATCG
>Ga0208078_1000149_pt1 | contig 19032 bp, 19 predicted proteins | sample NGESurdeep072012_3_FD_184468 | JGI IMG/M metagenome (GOLD analysis project Ga0208078, IMG submission 184468) | Arctic peat soil microbial communities from Barrow, Alaska - NGEE Surface sample 53-2 deep-072012 (SPAdes) | ecosystem: Environmental > Terrestrial > Soil > Wetlands > Peat ...
GCAGTTGAGATCTCGGATCACGTTCAGTTGCCGCTGGCCCTCCGCTAAGCCCGCGTTAAAAAACAAAACTCGGAGGGCCATGGGCATAGCGGGCACTACTATATTATGCCCCGATGATAACCACGGCCTCCATCTCCGGCATGACTTGCGCGCACTGCGTCCGCGCGGTGTTCACTTCCCTGGCGGGAGTCGAGGGCATCCATAGGGCCGACGTCTCCATCGGCCGGGCCGTGATCGAGCACGACGGCACCGTGACGCCCGAAGAAATCCGGGACGCGATCAAAGTCGCGGGTTACGACGTAAAGGATATCAAGATCGACGGGCGCACTCTCCCAATCGTGCCATGATGACCCCCGCCTACACTCCGCCAGTGGAAGAGGGCGAAGAAGTCACTGTCGGCGCTCTGCTCGCGCCGGACATCCTCGTCATGCTCGAGGAGAATCCCGACGCGATTGCCGCCGAGACGGATGAGCTGCACGCCAAGGATCTGGCGGACGTCGCGCAGGCGCTGCCGCGCGAGATGGTCGCGCCGTTCCTTTCTGCACTCCCAGTAGAGCGCGCCGCGGATGTACTCGAGTACCTGAACGAGGATCTCCGCACCGAAGTCCTCGAGACGATGAGCGTGCGCCAGGCGGCCGAGCTCGTCACGGAGATGACTCCGGACGATCGCGCCGACACGCTGGAAGGTCTCGAGGAAGAGACCACCGAGGGGATCCTCTCCGAGATTCCGGCGGCTGAGCGCGCCGAGACGGAGAAGCTCCTCGCCTACCGTCCGGATTCCGCCGGCGGATTGATGACGACGGAGTTCGTCTCCGTCTCGCAGGACACGCCGGTTGATGAAGCGCTAGCCGCCGTGCGCCGCATCGCGAGATCGGAGCGGCGCGAAGCGATGAACACCATTTATACGACCGATTCCGCCGGACGCGTGCAGGGCGTGATGTCGCTGCGCGAGCTGCTCGCGGCGCCGGAAGGCGCGAAGGTGTCGGACATCGCGTGGGAGGAGGTCCAGACCGTCCCGATCACCGCCGACCGTGAAGAGGTCGCGCGACTGGTGCGCGAGTACGATCTCGTCGCGGTTCCCGTCGTGGACGAGAACGGCGTGATTCAGGGCGTCGTCACCGTCGACGACGTCATCGACGCCCTCGTCGAGGAGCACACGGAAGACGTGCAGCGCTTCGGAGGAATGGAAGCGCTCGACATGCCCTACACGCAGATCGGATTCTTCTCGATGATCGGGAAGCGCGCGCCCTGGCTCGCCGCGCTCTTTCTGAGCGAGATGCTGACAACGACGGCGATGGGCCACTTTCAGGGAGAGCTGGAGAAAGCGGTCGTCCTCGCGCTGTTCGTGCCGCTCATCATCAGCTCCGGCGGCAATTCCGGCTCGCAGGCGACGTCGCTCATCATCCGCTCGCTGGCGCTGGGCGAAATCAAGTTGCGCGATTGGTGGAAGATCCTGCTGAGAGAGCTGCCGTCGGGACTGATGCTCGGCGCCATTCTCGGCCTGATGGGAATCGCCCGTATTCTGATCTGGCAGCAGCTCGGCATCGCGCACTATCCGCATCCGAATCTGCTCGCGCTGACGATCGGCGTGGCGCTGGTCGGTGTCGTGACCTTCGGCTCCCTCGCCGGCTCCATGCTGCCGTTCGTTCTTCAGCGCCTCGGCTTCGACCCCGCGAGCGCGTCAGCTCCCTTCGTCGCCACACTCGTGGACGTCACTGGTCTCTCGATTTACTTCTACGTCGCGCTTCTGATTCTCAGCGGAACCCTTCTTTAGCTTATTGATCTCGGCGCGTCGGTCAGTCGGAGGAAGTCCTCTTCGGCTCCGGGCTCTCGCTCGTTGATTGTCCGAACGATCTCCGCGAAACCAGGCATCAGTCGCTCTTTGGCCGGCGTCGGCGCACCGATTGCCGCTCGTGGGTCGTCGCCTGCGAGGACTTCCTCCGACTTCCCGTGAGATATCACAGCAGCTGTTGGTCCTGCGCCACCAATCGTTCGCGCGCCGTGAAGTAAGTCCGCGACCCGTTCTCAGACACACGCGACCGCGCCAAGCTGAGTGCGCGCGCTCACATGATCTTCGCGTTGGAGACCGCAGCGCCGCACGAACAGATCTCGCCTGGGAGGGAGGCGAGGATGTCCTCGGCGGGAGCGGCCGCAGCCAGCGCCGCCGCAAGGCGGCGCGGTGCAGCGAGCCGCCAGGCGAAGCAGCAGGCGAGAGCTCCCGAAGAGGACATCCTCGCCGACCGACCTCGCGAAAATCTCAGAACGTGCACAGCCCCGACACGCGCGATGATGCCGGAAGCGCGCGCGCAAACAGACGGCGCAGATGCGTTGTAGCATAAACCACTAGGTGCGCCTACGTTTGTGACGCGCGCGGGGCGGGCTTCCGACGCGCAATCCAACCACAGGAGATGCACAGCATGAATAGCACTATTCAAAAGCTGGCGGCGGTTTTCGGCGTCGTGTTCATCCTAGTAGCACTCGTCGGGTTCCTCGCGAAGGGCGGCATGGCGATGCAGCCGACCGATCCCGCGCTCGCCGCGAAAGCGCTCGGCATCTTCCCTGTCAACCTGCTGCACAACATCGTGCACCTGCTGTTCGGAGCCTGGGGACTCACCGCTTCACGAAGCTGGGGAGGCTCGAAGCAGTTCTTCACCGTGGCAGGAGTCATCTACATCGTGCTCACGATCCTCGGATTCCTCTCGCCGAGCGGATTCGGTCTCGTTCCGCTTGGTGGATCCGACATCTGGCTCCACTGCCTGCTCGGCGTCGTCATGCTGGCGATCGGCTACACCGCCAAACCCGGCGCGACGCCGGCTGCTGCGTAGAGATGCCTTGTTGGTGGGCGCTACTTGGTAGCGCCCACCTTCGCGGTCGTCGAGTCTGAAGTCGGTTTGGCGCTCGTGGCGCCCGGAGCGGCGCCCCCACCAGTGGGGCGTCGCTTTGTTTTGTCTACGCTCGAGAAGCTCGACACGATTCCCTGCTCGAGCCAGACGTGCTCACCGCGCAGAACTTCCATCGCGAGCTTGTACAGCGCGGGATCGTTGGGGCCGAAGAGCGCATCAAAGTGCGCCTTGATCCTGTCGCGCGCTTCAATGCAGAACGCGTCGGCGAGCGTGACGGCTTCCGGCCGTCCCTGCTTCGACAGCATCTGCGCTCTCGAGCACGCGGCCGACATCGCGTACAGCTCCGCTCCGATGTCCACCGTGCGGAACAACACCATCTGCCGTTTCTCGAGCTTGGGACCGAACTTCACCATTGCGTGGAAGATCGAGCGCCCGAGATGACGCGTCGTCCGCTCGATGTACCGCACGTGGCGGGCAAGCTTGCCGAACTCGCTGTAGCGTCTCAACCTCGAGGCGTTCAGCCAGCGCGACGGATACCAGGCCAGGTAGAACGGCGTCGCGCTCGCCATTGCCGAGAGTTTTTCCCTGAACGACGACTCGGGGTTGACGATGTTGAACGCGAGCTTGAAGTGATAGTCGACCGCCTCTCTGGCGATGAAAAGCCGCATGATCTCCGACGATCCCTCGAAAATGAGATTGATGCGGTAGTCGCGCATCGCCCTCTCTACGGGTATCGCCGGCTCTCCGCGAGAGGCTAGTGACTCGGCTGTCTCATACCCGCGTCCACCGCGGATCTGCACGGTGTCGTCGACGATTTTCCAGCCGGCTTCGGTGTTGAAGAGCTTCGCGATCGCCGCCTCGAGCCGAATGTCGTAGCCACCCTGCTCGTAGAGCGCGGCCGAAAGCTCGGCTACCGCTTCCATCGCGAAAGTGTAAGCCGTCATGCGCGCGATCTTCTGCGCGACGGCTTCGTGCTTTCCGATCGGCTGACCCCATTGCACGCGCTCGTTCGCCCACTTGCGGGTGATCGAGACCATCTGCTTTCCCGCGCCCGCGCAGCCGGCCGGAATCGTGAGACGTCCCGTGTTGAGCGTGACGAGCGCGAGCTTCAATCCCTTTCCCTCTTCCCACAGGATGTTCTCGCGCGGGACTTTCACGTTGGTGAAGCGGATGACGCCGTTCTCGAGCGCCTTGAGTCCCATGAAGCGCAGTCGATGCACTACCTCAACGCCGGGCATAGAAGACTCAACGATGAAAGCAGTGATCTGTTTACGCGCCTTGCCGCCAATCACCTTCTCCGGCGTCTGCGCCATCACCACGAACAGTTCGGCGCGCGTTCCATTCGTGCACCAGAGTTTCTCGCCATTGATGATGAAGTGCTTTCCATCCGCGGTTGGCGTTGCGGTGCAGCGCATGTTGGCGGGATCAGATCCCGCGTCGACTTCGGTCAATGCAAACGCCGAGATCGCGCCCTTGGCGAGTCGCGGAAAGTATTTGCGCTTTTGTTCTTCGGTGCCGAACAGCTTGAGCGGCTGCGGAACTCCGATCGACTGATGGGCGGAAAGGAGCGCTGTAATCGATCCGTCTTTGGAGGTCACCAACTCGATCGCGCGGATGTAGCTCATCTGCGACAGGCCGAGCCCGCCGTATTCCTTCCCGATCTTGATGCCGAAGGCGCCCATGTCGCGCAGCTCCTGCACAACTGGCTCGGGGATCTCACCCGTCCGGTCAATCTCGTCTGCATCCACCCGCTCCATGAACGCGCGCAGCTTGTCCATGAACGGCTTGGCTCGCGCTTCTTCCGCTACGTCGGAGGGCGGATGCGGGTGAATCAGGTCGAGACGGAATCGCCCAAGGAAGAGCTCGCGCACGAAGCTCGGGTGTGTCCACTCGGTCTCGCGCGCGGACTCTGCAACGTCCCGCGCTTCCTTCTCGGTTGCTACGCCTGTCAATGTTTCACTCATGTGCGTCTTATGAAGATACCCAATCCTACAATAGAAATGGCCGCAAACGAAAACCACTGGATGGCATAGTTGCGGTGCGGACCCTCATCGAGCGGCGCCTCTTCAACGCGCGGCGGAGCACTCGGCGACGTCGCTGAATCGGTGAGAACGACGTAATAGTTCGCGATTGGATACGAGAAATCCTTCGAGAGTGCTGAGCGGTCGAGGCGGCGGAACGACCTCGGCCGCGCCGGATTGGGCGGGGGAAACGGACCCTGGGTAGGAAAAGTCTCCACAAAGCCATGCCCGTTGAGGGTATCGGCCTCCTTCCATGGCTGTGTATCGATCGTCGTGCCATCTGCCGAATAAACCCAGCCGCGGTTGACAAGCACAGCCGTATCCTTTCTGGCGCGCAGCAGCGGCGTCAGGATGTTGACGCCCGGTGATCCGTTGCGCCCCCGCAGCGTATAGATGATCTCCTGCGCGTGATCGTAGATCCCTCTGACGTGCACTCTGCGGAAATGGGCGGCGGCGGTATCGCGGGGTAGCGAGTCGAGCTCGACCTCGGGGGCGAACCGTCTGGCGGCGACGATGTCGTTGGCTTTCTGACGCGCCCACAGCCGCCGGATTTGCCAGCAGCCGAGTGAGATGCAGGCGATCGCGATCGAGATCGCGAGAACGCTGAGGATCCATTTGCGAGGAGTCACGGGCGAAATATCGCGAGATACCCGCTCTCGCGTCTGGTTTCCAGATTCGTCGGGGTCCTGTCACCCGCTCGACGGGAGCCCGGGTGCGACGACGAGGCCAAGACCAAGTAGTAGATCTCCGAATCGCCGCATTCTCAGAACAGAGACATCTGCTCGCCGAGCAGATCAGGGTCGACCGGCGTGAGTCCCAAGCGCTCTTGAAGGTCCCGCGCTGTCGCGGGGCTGTGTCCTGAAAACGTATTGGCCACGTACCCGTAAACCTGTGACACTTTCTCGGACAGATCCTGGATCGCGTCGGACCACAGATCGACTTCGCGCGAGCGATCGACCTGCACACGCGTGTAGTCGACAAGATCGCGGTTCGGGCCCATCCATCTGATGTACGCGAAATCGGCGGTGGGGCGCGCGGCGAGACTGAGCATCAGCTTGCGGGGAATCCAGCGGCCATCGGATAACACGAGCGCAATGTTGTGCTCCTTGAGCAGCGCCAGCACTCCCTCGCTGATCCATCCCCGGTGCCTGAACTCGATCGCGATGCGAAGATCCCTCGGAACCCGTCCGATGAAATCGACCAGGGCCGGAAGCTCGCCCGGCTGAAAGTCCGGTCCCATCTGTACGAGGACGGGGCCGAGCTTGTCGCCCAGCTCGCGCACGCGCTCGAAGAAAAGCTGGGAGGCGCCGGTGACGTCGCGGAGCCTCTGCTCGTGCGTGATCTCCTGCGGGAGCTTGAGCGAGAAGAGGAATCGCTTCGGCGTACGGTCGACCCAACTCCGGATCGTCGTAGCCGCCGGTGATGCATAGAACGTCGAGTCCACTTCCACCGAATCGAACGCCCGCGCGTAGACAGTGAGGAATTCGGACGGCCGCGTGCCATTCGGGTAGAAGGGTCCCACCCAGGCGTCGTAGTTCCAGCCCTGCGTGCCGATATGGATTTCCGCGGACATGGCGTTCAATCGGAAGCCGCGGCCTCCGGATGTCAAGCCGGATCGAAGCTACCCTGCCGCTTTCCTGGGTCTCAGCTCCAGGGCGCGAGGGTCACGCTTGGCGATGCCCTGAATGAGCGGCGGCGAAAGTAGCGTCGTGAGCAGCACCATCAGCGTGATCGCACCAAACAGTGACGCGTCGAGCGCGCCAATCGCCAGCCCGGTCTGGGCCACAATGAGCTCGACTTCGCCTCTCGGAAGCATGGCCGCGCCGACGAGTGCCTTGTTTCCCTTGAACCAGACTGGAACGTACGCGGCGATGACCTTCCCGACCGCGCCTGTCACCAGCAGAACCAGAGTGATCAGCAAGGTCCTCGGCTGCGCCAGCGCGCGCAGGTCGACGGAGGCGCCGACAGATGCGAAGAAGATGGGCGTGAGGAGACTGCCCATTGCTCCCGCGGATCTCTGGACATCGTCGCGCTGGTCGATGCGGTTCAACAGGACGCCTGCGACGAAACCGCCGACAATGATCGCCGAGCCGAGGAGACCGGCCAGCGCCGCGAGGGAGAAAGCAAACGCGAGACCCATGATCGCAATGGTCGTCGGCGAGCGCAGCCGCTTCGCCGCATGGAACAACGGCGGGACGACGAAGCTTCCAACGATGATAGCGATGGCCACAAATCCAAAGGCGACCGCGCTCGTGCGCACTACGCCTGTCGCCGTTATCGCGACACCGGCCGCGAAGCTTCCTATCACGGAAAGAATCACCAGCCCGATGATGTCGTCGAGCACCGCCGCCCCCAGCACGACCCTCCCTTCTTGCGTCTGTAGAAACCCCAGCTCGGCGAGCACGCGCGTCGACACGCTGATCGAGGTCGCGGTGAGGGATGCCGCACAGACTATCGCGGCGAGCCGCCCAATGCCCATCGCGGACAGCGCGGCGTAGCCGATGACGAATGGAAGGACGACGCCCACGACTGCGATGACGGCCGCGGTCCCCCCTTCTCTCGTCAGCGCGCGCAAATCGGTCGCCAGCCCGATCTCGAAGAGAAGGATCAGGAGTCCCAGCTGCGCCAGCGTATGGATTGCGAGATCGGCGGGATCCAGAATCCCGAGCACCGAGGCGCCCAGCAACACGCCGCCGACGAGCTCGCCAAGGATGGCCGGCTGGCCGAAGTGCTCGGCCAACACCGACAGCGCCCGCGTCGTCAGCAGCACGGCCGCGATGACCAGCAACAGGTGAACGAAGGAATGTGTATCGGTCATTTCAAGTCACGACGAGTGCGGGCGAATTCCATCGTGCGCTTCTGGCCCGGTGTTCTTTCAACGATACGTCTCGAAGAACCCGGTGCCCGTTCCGGAGAGCGGCTGGCCGTCGAGCCTGCCGGATATTCGTGCGGTCCCCTTCATCTGGATAAAATACGGCCGCGCTTTCTCGCTGCCGAGCGGATCGCCGCGCTCCGCCTCACCTTTGCCATCCTTTGCGTTACGGCGTGGCCTCGTATCCGTGGCAATCGCATCTTCGACGGCTATTTCGACCCGCAGCGTGTCGTCACCGCGCACATCCTCGAAGCTCGCGCGCGACGGAACCCACAGCAGCCCTGACTTCGTCCTTGCGGTCCGGCCATCCACGTACGAAATCATTTTGGGACGGAAGACGGCGCGGAATCCGAGCGAGTCCACGACATAGACCAGCACCGGGGGAATTGATGCCGAGCTGTCACCCGGATACACGCGGCCGTACAGGAACGTGTACTGCCCCGCGCGCGCTGCGCCCCAGTCCCAGGTGACTCCACGCCAGACACCCCAATTGTGGTCGTGGTACGACTGCGCGTCGTTGAGCTGCTCGCACTTGCCGTCGACACAGATAGATCCCGTCGCGCTCGCGCGGAGTGCGGGAACGGTGTAGCCCGAGACAAAGCCGCCCGAGCCCATGGCGACGCCCGGGAAATACGCATATGGCGCCGGATGCACTCGAAGCGCGACCGATATTTTGCCTCGCGCACCGCTCTCCTCCCGAGCCGCGGCGCGCACCTCATAGTCGCCATCAGGCAGTACGATGACGTGCGAGTCTCCGAACACGAGATTCGCGTCCGTCGTGGAGAATCGAACCCGCGACCGATCGAGAGTGGTGGCGAAGCGCCGCGTCGCTCCGTCCTGCTCTCGCAAAGTGATCCCGATCTGGCCACCCCACTTTGTGCTCGTGACATCCCCGCCGACGATGAACGAGATGAACGCCCACCGCCTTTTGTCCGGAGACAGCACGTTGAAGTAGTGCCATTCCGCCCACGTCTCTCTGTTTGCAACGCTGTCCGAGGGCAGATGGAAGTGGTCAATCTCATTTCTCAATTCGAACGCCGTCGGCGCGACCCAGCGCCGGTCGCTGGCGTCATTCTCCCATCTTCCGGCCACGACTTCCGGCGCGGCACCAACCGCTTTCGTCGCAGCCGGAATGTCCCCGCTCGCGTGAACCGGGAATTCCTGGCCGTCGGCGGTCCGCACGTAGAGCAGTCTCCCCTCTATTTGCGGCGCTACCGCCGTGATCTCGCCGTTGTATCTCGGCGACGCCAACACCTGCCGATAGAGAAAGGAAGCGTGGTCGATGGAGAAGAAGAGGCCGCCGATGCCTCCCGTCTTCATCACTTCGACATCGAGCCCTTCCGGGAGCACGGTGATTGTCCCGCCCCCCACCAGCTTTTCGTTTCGCGCTTGCGACAGCATTGCTTCGCCGATCGAGAGCAGCACGATCATCACTGCGACGCCCACTCCGAAGCCGAAAAAGAGCAACAGGGAGCGCCACGGGCGATACGTAATGTTGCGGAGCGCGAGCTGAACGATCACGCGTCCACCACCCTGCCGTCGCGCATGTGGACCTTCCGACGCGCGGCACTCGCCAGATCTTCGTCGTGGGTAACCACCACGATCGTGGTGCCATCCGCATTGAGTCGCTGGAACAGCGAGATGATCTCCGCCCCCGTCCGGGCATCCAGCTCACCGGTCGGCTCGTCCGCCAGAAGCAGCGTCGGCCCATTCGCCAGTGCGCGGGCGATCGCGACGCGCTGCTGCTCGCCCCCCGACAGCTCCGAGGGACGATGACGCTCTCGATTGCCAAGCCCCACGTACTTGAGCAGCTCCGCCGCCCTCTCGGTTCGCACTCCTTTCGATACTTTCGCCTCGGCCATCGGAAGCGCCACGTTTTCGAGCGCGGATAGAATCGGCAACAGATAGAAGCGCTGAAATACGAAGCCGATGTTCCGCAGCCGGAACTGCGTCGCCTCGCGATCGCTCATCGCGTCCACACGCCTGCCGGCGATCGCAACCGTGCCCGACGTCGGCTGGTCGATCACGCCGATAAGATTGAGCAGCGTCGATTTTCCGCAGCCCGAGGGACCGACGATCGCCACATAGTCCCCACGCTCGACATCCAGCGTCACTCCCTGAAGCGCGTGCACACGCTCGGCGCCCAGAGCATAATCGCGGCGCACATCCCGGAGCGAGACGATCGGAGATTCAACGCCCGCGCGCACGGTCACGCGATCGCCTCTCGCCGCAGCGATTCCGCAATCGGCAGCGACGCCGCACGCCAGGCAGGATAAATACCGGCGCCGATTCCGCTGGCGATCAGAAGCCCGAGCGCCGACCACGCGGCCCTGGGCTGAAAGAGAAAGAAATCGATGGCCATCGGCAGCCCCGGAAAAGCGGACAGAATCGCGTTGAGATAGCGCGCCGTTACGAGCCCGAGCGCCAGGCCAAGCACGGCTCCGGCGAAGCTGATCGCGACACCCTCCAGCACGATCTGCTCGACCACGTGCGATCGCGACACGCCAATCGCGCGCATCACCGCGATCTCTCCCGCGCGCTCATTCACCGAGACCGTCACCAGAGTGGTCACCAGCAGGAATCCCACGAACAGACTGACGGCGCCCAGTATCAGCGCCAGCTGGCGGAAGTAGCTGAGTCGTTCATCTACCTGCGCGATGGCGGTCGCGATGGAGATCGCAGTCACGTTGGGGAGCTGCTTGTCGATCCAGTCGCGAACCTGCTCCGCGTTCGCGCCTTTGCGCACCCGAACCATGAACAGCGATGCGCGGTCTCGCGCTTGTCCGCCCATCGCTTCGAGCGTCTCCCGCCGCACTGCCGACGACGACTGATCGTTCGCCCCGTAAATGAATTTCACCCGGCCCGTCAAGAAGAGTTTCCGTTGACCGGAGTAGGTGCGCGTCTGCGGGTCGTAGCCAGTCGCCACGCTCAGTGTATCTCCAACACGGGCGCCGAGCTGTCTCAACAGGTGGTCGTTGACGACAATGGCGTCTGGCGTCGTCACGTCGCGGCCCGACAGCAGCTCGTAGTCGCCCTGGACACTCGGATCGATCCCGAGGGCCGATCCACTCACATCGCGATTCCCGGTCAGAATGTGAATCGATGCGCCCAGCACAGGACTAATCTCCCGAATGTCGGGATTGGCTCGCAGCGTCGCTATTATTGCGCCGACCCCCGGAATCGTCGCGTCGGTGTCGAACGGCAGCGTCCCCTTAGGGGCGAGCCTGATCTCGAAGCCCCGTGAGAGCAGCAGCTCGCGAAAGGATTCGCGCATTCCCGTCGCCAGCATCACCATGTCGAGCAGCATCGCGGCAGCGACCGCGACGCCCAGCACCGCGAGCACCGTGCGGGCGCGATGCCTGATCAACGATGCCAGCGCGAGCGCCGCTCTCACTCAGCGCCCGAAGAGTGCGAGTGGCGGCGTGCGCACGAGCCGAAGCGACGCCACCACGCCTGCCGCGATCCCTAGTGCAAGAGAGAGCGACACGGCGAAAACCACGGTCGCCGGTGTGACCATCGAGAACTCGAGCGGCGTCCGATAGAGCGCCTGATAGTGCCAGTTCACGAACAGAGACACCGCCCATCCGAGCACCACACCCAGAGCGCTCCCGAGTACCGCGACCACGGCGGCCTCTATCACGATCGCGCGTACCACCGTCGCGCGGGAAATTCCCATCAACCGCAGCGCCGCGATATCCCTTCTCCGCTCCTCGACTTTCAGTACCATGATGCAAAGCAGAAACACCGAGCTCGCGACGATGGTGATGATCCCAATCGCGCGGTGGAAGCGGCTCACCACCTGAAAAGTGCGCGATGTCTCGACGGCAATGTCGTGCGACCGATAAGCCTTGAAGCCGAAAGCGACGCGATTGATGCGATCGATCAGGCGAGAAATGTCAGCCGCTGGCGTCGTCGCGATCGCGAATCGATCGACCCGATCGCCGTACCCGGCAATTGTCTGCAGCTGATCGAGATGCATCCTGACCCGCAGATCCCCGCGCGCCACTTCGGACGGGTCCGCTCCACGCCGCACGATCGCGCCGACGGTTACCGTGTCACCAATCGTTCCGGGACGCGAAGAGACCGAAATGAGGTCGCCGATCTTGAGGTGCGCTCGCGCCGCGAATGCCTCGTCGATCGCGATGGTACGTCGGTCCATCGCCGCTACGGGCGCGGGCGCGCGACTTACCGAGGCGGAGCCTTGTACAAGGAGTGACGCGAGCAGGGCGGCGAGCAACACGCCCGAAAGCTAGCCGCGCTTACCAGCCCTGTCTGCAAGCGGAGCGACGAGCACGTGCGACGCCAGTGCGGGCCCGATCGAGATCTCCTGTCGTCCCGAACCGAGCGTGATCGGTCCATCATAAGGCGCGCGTGACCTGACCGTGATGCGCTTCCCCGGCAGGATCGACAGCTCACCAAGATATCTCAGCATCTCCGGATCCTCGTCTGCAACCCGAACGACGACTCCGGATGCTCCTACGGCGAGATCCGCCAGCGAGGTGTACTCGGTCTCATCTACCGAGCCATCCTTCGTGGGAATCGGCGCGCCGTGTGGATCGACTTCCGGCTCGCCGATCGTCGCCGCCATGCGGTCCACCAGCTCGTCGGACGCCGCGTGCTCGAGCCTCTCCGCCTCCTCATGCACTCGATCCCACGGATACCCAAGCGCCTCGGCCAGATAAGCCTCGATCACGCGATGACGCCGCAACGTGCGGAGCGCAGCGCGGCGGCCGCTCTCCGTGAGTTTCACGCCGTGATAGCGCTCATAGGCCAGCAATCCCTGGTCAGCGAGGCGACGAACCATTCCACTTACCGATGCAGGTGCGAGCGCCAGACGCTGCGCGATCTCATTGGTCGCGGCCGCACCGCTGCCCCTGCCAATGGCGTAGATCGCCTTGAGGTAGTCCTCGACCGGCGCGGTGAGCGGCTCCCGCCCCGGCACTCTCGATTCCTCGCGCGCGGCGCTCATGTTGCCGGCCGCGGCGTCGGGGGGCTCAAGCCGGGATTCGCGCGCACCATCAGCACCGGCACCATCGTGATGTGACGGAGCTCGCTAGCCACGCTGCCGCGAATGACGTCGGAGAGTCCGCGGTGTCCATGCGTCGCCATCGCGATGAGGTCACAGTTCTCGCGCTTCGCGCAGTCCGCAATCTCCTTCGCCGGATCACCGCCCGCGAGAATTGCGTCGACGTCGAATCCTTCCTTCTCGAAAGAATCGGCGATCGCCTCGATGTACTCGCGGTCGCTCTTCATCTCCTCCGACTCGCGGAGGTCGAGCTCGTTGATGCTGCGAGCCGCCCAGCCGTCGGCCACATGGATCAGCACGATCGAGGCGTTGTTGCACGTGCGCGCCAGCTTCCGAACGTGCGCCAGGATCACTTCGTCGTACGGAGTGTGCTCGACGGGCACGAGTATACGCTCGTACATCAGCTCACCGGTCCACGGAAGAATTGCAACAGCAGCCAAATGTTGAGACCGGCGATCACTAACGCAACAAAGTACGCGAGCCCCTTGAGCCAGACCGGGTTCACGAACTCGCCCATCTTCACCCGGTCCGAGGTGAACTTGACCAGTGGGAACACCGCGAACGAGAGCTGCATGCTGAGGATCACCTGACTGAACACGAGCAGCTTGGCGGTGCCGCTCTGGCCGTACATGATCGCGACTATCGCTGCCGGAACGATCGCGATTCCCCGAGTGATGAGCCGGCGCACCCACGGACGGAGCCTGATGTGCAGGAATCCCTCCATCACGATCTGGCCGGCGAGCGTGCCAGTAAGGGTCGAGTTCTGTCCCGAGGCGAGAAGCGCCAGCGCGAACACGGCACTGGCGCCGGCGCCGAGCAGCGGGGTCAGCAGTTTGTAGGCGTCCTGGATCTCGCCGACTTCGGCGTGACCGGAAGTGTGGAACGTTGCCGCGGCGATGATGAGGATGGCGGCGTTGATGAAGAGCGCGAAGGAGAGCGCGATCGTCGAGTCTATGAACGCGAAGCGAACCGCTTCACGCTTCCCCGCAGGAGTCTCCTCGTATTGCCGCGTCTGCACGATTGACGAATGCAGATAGAGATTGTGCGGCATGACAGTGGCGCCGAGTATCCCAATGCCGATGTAGAGCATCGAGGGATTCTTGACGACCTCTGTCGACGGAATGAACCCGCGCATTACGTCGCCGAACGGCGGCTGTGAGAGAATGATCTCGAACAGGAAACACGCGCCGATGGTTGCGATGAGCGCGATGACCAGCGCCTCGAGCAGCCTGAATCCCTTGTTCTGCAGGTACAGGACGAGCAGCACGTCCAGCGAAGTGATGATGACTCCGTAAGCGATTGGAATGCCGAAGAGCAGGTTGAGTGCGATCGCGGTTCCGATTACCTCCGCGAGATCGCACGCCGAGATCGCTATCTCGCAGCCTATCCAGAGCAGGAAACCAACCGGCTTGGAGTAGTGGTCCCGGCACGCCTGCGCGAGATCACGTCCGGTGACGATGCCGAGCTTCGATGCGAGTCCCTGGAGCAGGATCGCCATCAGGTTCGAGGCGAGAATCACGCTGAGGAGCGTGTACCCGAATCGGGCGCCACCGGCGAGATCGGTCGCCCAGTTGCCCGGATCCATGTAACCGACAGCCACGAGGTATCCCGGTCCGGCGAATGCGAGGATCTTGCGCCACCAGCCCTTGCCGGCGACGGGGACGGTTCGATAAACCTCGACCAGCGAGGGAGTGGTGCGTGCCCGTCGCCACCCGGGCGGTGGCGGAATCGGCGGCTCGTGTTTCGGCCGGCGAGGTGTCTGGTCGAGCTGCGTCGCCAAAGGTTGACTCCGGAATTATTGTGAAACTATGAAATAAGTTAGTATGCCCTAACTTTTACCGCAATTGGCAGTTCGCACTTCGTTTTGGCGATATTCACTCCGATAGTAGTTCACACTTCGTTTTGGTCATATTCACCCCGCAAGAGACGCCGTTCGCGCGTTGACCGACAGCAACTGTTTCCGGTCGTCTGTAACTTTCAGTGAGAGTCGCCGCGCGAATTCCACCGCATTGACGAGAGCACGACACCATGCTGTCCTGGCCCTACACTCATCTCCTCATCAATCACTTTCCGGTCGTGCTCAGTATCTCCGCGCTCGCTGTGAGCATTCTGGCGCTGTTGCTCGGACGGAGGGGCCTTTGGCTCACGGCGATGGGCGCGCTCACGGCGGCTGGAGCCTCCGTCTATCCCGTTTTCTTTACAGGGAACAAGGCCGATCACGCTCTGAACGACCCGTGGTACATTCACCCGGGCACGATCGAGGCTCACGACCAATTCGCTACCATCGCACTGTGGGTGATTCTCATCGCCGGTGCGTTCGCGGCATACTCGTGGTGGCGATCTCTTAAGCGGCCCGCCGATCTGATTCCCGGTTGGATGCGTGCTGGCGTATTTGTCGGGGCCTTGGCCGCCGCTGGCATCGTGGCGTACACATCCTTCCTCGGCGGACAGATCATCCACGATGCGCCGATCCTTCAGCTCAAACAGCCGCCGGCGGGACTGCCGCCCGGCATTGCCGCGGAGCCCGCAAAGGATTGAGCCGGGCGGATCAGGCAAGCAATGCCAGAAGCTGGGCGAGTATTCGCTCGGTCATTCCCCAAATGATGTGCTGTTCGTGACGAAAAACGCGGGCGTTGATCTGAATTCCACGAGCGAATACGGTGTCCTCATGCCAGGATTCGGTACGCGCGAGCGCGGCGAAAGGGAGCCAGAATGCCAACGCGACCTCGTTGCTGAGACGGAGAGGCTCGTCACGATCAAGTAGCGCCAGGTAAGGGCGGACGACGATCGCTGGAAGCCTGATTGACTGCGGGCGCAGATCGTCGAGAGTCCCGATGATCATGCCTTCGCGCGCCAGATCGATCCCCGTTTCCTCACGCGTCTCCCTGATCGCTGTCTCGGCGAGCGACGCATCGCCCGCTTCCACTCGTCCGCCGGGAAAGGCGATCTGGCCACTCCAGGGATCTCCTTCATAGTCCGCCCGCTTGATGAACAGCAGCTCGAGTGCGTCACCTTTCCCGAGGCGAAAGATCAGCGCGACTGCCGCCTTGCGCACTCCCTCTTCCTCCTCGGCCGTGACAGGATTGTGAGAAGCGAGCGCCGAGCGGATTCTTGTGACGCTCGGCTGGCCGAGGAGATGCGCAAATCTCTCTTCGCCACCTTCTCTCACGTCACTTCGGGATCGCGTTCCGGACGAAGAACTTTGCCGTCTCCAGCACGACCTTCTCCAGAACCGGTGGGACTTCGGCAAGCGGATGCGTTGCGCTGAAGCCGTGATTCGCTCCCTCGATCAGTCGAAGAGTGCTCATTCCCTTCGACAACGAGTGAAGATGCTCGGCCTCCGTGCTGGGCACCGTCTCGTCGCCGGTACCATGAATGATCAGCCACGGCGCTTTGATCTTCCCCGCCGCGTTCTGGATGTTGAGCTTCGTCTTTCCGTTCAGCTCGACATCATCGAGCAAGTCCGTCTCGAGGCGCATCACCTGACCGGTGCGCGAATTGGTGATCTCCGTGTGGCCGCGCTTCCGCCACGTGATCACATCCTCCGGGGACCAGCGATTCGGATAGGAGATCGCGGCCCAGGTGACGAGCGAATTCACGTTCGCCGCCTCCGCTGCCGCGTAGAGAATCGCGACTCCACCGCCGCGTGAATGGCCGAAGATGCCGAATTTTCCCTTGATCCACTTCTTCCTGCGCGCGTACTCCTCGATCAGCTCGAGATCCTCCAGCTCCCGCGAGAACGTGTTTCCGGCGAACGCCTCGGCCTGCGTGAACGACTCGCGATCCGCGCCGATCCCGCTCCCCGAGAAATCGAACGTGATCGCGGTGAGTCCGTCCTGCGCTAGCGTGCGCGCGAGGTGCGGGAAGAACGCCCAGTGCGCGAATCCCTTGAAGCCATGACAGATGATGACGGAGCCGAGGGATTCCTCCGCTGGATAGGCGTCGCCGCGGATGGAAAGCCCATCCCGGCACGGGATCTCGAACGTCTCGGGCTTTATCACGGCCGCGTTGGTCATCCCGCGATCTCACCATTGATGTCCGCCCACCCCACAAATCCACGCGCCATCGACGCGACGTTCTCGTACCCCATCTGCTTCATCGTGAGCGCGGCGAGCGCCGAGCGGTTTCCGCGCGCGCAGTAGATCACGACTTTTTGCTTCCGGTCGATGATGCTCTCGACCTTCGTCTCGAGATTTCCGCGCGGCAGGTGAATCGCGCGCGGCAGCCGTCCGAGATTCCATTCATTCGGCTCTCTCACATCGAGGTAAACGACGCGCTCGTTGCGCGCCTGCATGTCGCGCACCTGTTCCGGTGTCACCTCTTCGATCTGTCGCTTCGCTTCGTCGATCAGGTCCTGTGCGGTCTTGGGAGCCATGTGGGAGTCAGGATGTGTAGGATGTTACGGCAAGCGTCCGTGTCTTCGTGTCGAGCGTCGCCGTGGCGCCGAGCGGAATCGTCCACTGCGCGTCAATGTGCCCGACCGGAATCCCAGCCATGCACGGGACGCCGAGTGCGTGCGCGGTCTCGCCGAGCACTTCGTCGAACGCGCGGCCGCCACCGCCGGCGTCGTCGGGGCATTTGACGCATTCGCCGAACACGATCGCCTTGCACCCGGTCAACGCGCCGGAGAGCCTGAGCTGCTGCAGCATCCGATCGATGCGGTAGACGGGCTCGTTGATGTCCTCGAGGATGAGAATGCCGTCGTTGAGATCCGGAATGAATGGCGTCCCGCAGAGTGAGGCGAGGACGGCGAGATTGCCGCCGACCAGCCTCCCCTCGGCGGTGCCTGCATTGATCTCGCGCGCGTTCGGCGTCGTGCCGCAGGAATCGGTTTGCTTGACGACGGCGCGCTCAAACGAATCGCGCGCGAGCTCGCTGAGCGGCTCCCGCGCTGTTGGTCCGTGGTAAGTGACGAGTCTGCACTTTCGCTGCACCGCGGCGTGGAGTGCCGTGATGTCGGAGTATCCGATGATCGCTTTGGGTGTGCGCGACAGCGCATCGTAATCGATATCCGCCAGGATGCGGATCATTCCGTAGCCGCCGCGCAGGCACCAGATCCCGTCGATGTTGGGATCCCGTAACGCGACGTTGATGTCGTTCAGCCTGTCGCGGTCGTGGCCCGCCAGATACCCGGTCCGATCTCTCGCATGAAGCGCGACGATCGGCTCCCAACCGAAGGTGCGCGCGTTTTCCTGCGCTCGCGCAAGCTCTTCAGGTTTTTGCAGCGGACCGGCTGGAGCAATGAGCGCGATGCGCGCGCCCGACTCGAGTGGTTTCACTCGACGAAAATGTTTTACTGGCACGAATTCAATATTTGTGGCGCGAATTACGCAGTGAGTTTGCTGATTGCATGTTCTAATATGGCACATGCATTGCTTTTTTCGCTGCCAGGAACAAACACTCCGGAGGGTACAAGAATGGCTGGTACGGAAGAGAAGTTCGGTGCGAAGGGCGGTGGCGGTGGTGGCCCCGGTGGCGGACAAGGCGGCGGTGGTGGAGGCAAGCCCGGCGGTGGTGGTGGCGGTGGTAAACCCGGAGGTGGTGGCGGCGGCCAGGGTGGTGGAGGCCAGGGCGGCGGTGGTGGTGGTGGACGCCCACCCGGCGGCGGTGGACAAGGTGGCGGTGGCGGACAAGGCGGCGGTGGTGGTGGTAAGCCCGGCGGCGGCGGTGGCGGTGGCGGCAAGCCCGGCGGTGGTGGCGGCGGCCAGGGTGGTGGAGGCCAGGGCGGCGGTGGTGGTGGACGCCCACCCGGCGGCGGCGGACAAGGTGGTGGTGGTGGCGGAGGTAAGCCCGGTGGTGGCGGTGCGCCAGGCGGCGGTGGTGGCGGGACGGGAGGAGGCGGTGGCGGTGGCCGTCCGCCCGGAGGCGGAGGCGGCGGAGGTCGTTAACTCTTCCCTATCGAACGGGGCGTCGCAGTCGCGCGGCGCCCCGTTTTTTATTGATGCAATATCCCGCTGCCTTTCTCTGGTCGCTGCCGTGGATCATTCCACCGGTGGTGACGTATCTCCGGCTGCGCCACTCGCACTCCCTGGACGAGGAGAGCGACGTCGCGCTCGAGAATCCGCCGATCGTGTCGGTGATCGTCCCCGCGCGCAACGAAGCGCACAACATCGAGCGTTGCGTGACGTCGATTCTCTCGACGACGTACCCCAATCTCGAGCTCATCGTCGTGGACGACAGCTCGACGGATGGAACGGCGCAGATCGCGCGCGACGCGGCCCAACGTGATCCGCGCGCGCGCTTCATAAAATCGCCGCCACTCCCAGACGG